>Ga0233425_10000206_pt1 | contig 154603 bp, 160 predicted proteins | sample Watercolumn_Towu_2_FD_181712 | JGI IMG/M metagenome (GOLD analysis project Ga0233425, IMG submission 181712) | Freshwater microbial communities from Lake Towuti, South Sulawesi, Indonesia - Watercolumn_Towuti2014_140_MG | ecosystem: Environmental > Aquatic > Freshwater > Lake | place...
GACGATGGAGCCCTTGTCATGGGTGGCCACGTAGGCGTTGAAGGGATCGTTCTCCATCTGCTTCACGCCCAGAGAGATGCGCTCCTTCTCCACGTCGATGGCCAGCACCACGGCTTCCACTTCCTCGCCCTTGCGGTAATTGCGCAGGGCTTCCTCGCCGGGCAGGCTCCAGGACAGATCGGACAGGTGCACCAGGCCGTCGATACCGCCGGCCAGGCCGATGAATACGCCGAAATCGGTGATGGACTTGATCTGGCCCTTCACCTTGTCGCCCTTCTTGAAGTTCATGGCGAAATCGTCCCAGGGATTGGACTTGCACTGCTTCATGCCCAGGGAGATGCGGCGGCGATCCTCGTCGATCTCCAGCACCATGACTTCCACTTCGTCGCCCAGAGAAACCATCTTGGACGGGTTGACGTTCTTGTTGGTCCAGTCCATCTCGGACACGTGCACTAAGCCCTCGATGCCCGGCTCGATCTCGACGAAGGCACCGTAGTCGGTGAGGTTGGCCACCTTGCCAAACATGCGGGTGCCGGTGGGGTAGCGGCGGGACAGTCCCACCCACGGATCTTCGCCAAGCTGCTTGAGGCCCAGTGAGACGCGGTTCTTCTCCTGGTCGAACTTGAGCACCACGGCGGTGACCTCGTCGCCCACGGTGACCACTTCGGAGGGATGCTTGACCCGGCGCCAGGCCAGGTCGGTGATGTGCAGCAGGCCGTCGATGCCGCCCAGGTCCACGAAGGCGCCGTATTCGGTGATGTTCTTGACCACACCCTTGACCTGGGCACCTTCCTTCAGGTTGGCCAGCAGGGACTCGCGCTCGGCGCCCATGCTCTGTTCCAGCACGGCCTTACGGGAGACCACCACGTTGTTGCGCTTGCGGTCCAGCTTGATGACCTTGAATTCGGATTCCTTGTTCTCAAAGGGCGTGGTGTCCTTGATGGGACGCACGTCCACCAGGGAACCGGGCAGGAAGGCGCGGATGCCGTTGCACATGACGGTGAGGCCGCCCTTGACCTTGCCGTTGATCACACCCTTGACCACGCGACCTTCTTCCATGGCGGCTTCCAGGTCCAGCCAGGCGGCAAGACGGCGGGCCCGGTCTCGGGACAGCTTGGTCGCGCCGTAGCCGTCTTCGATGGATTCGATGGCGACTTGGACGAAATCGCCCACTTGCACTTCCACTTCGCCGCGGTCGTTCTTGAACTCCTCGACGGGGATCAGGCTCTCGGACTTGAGGCCGGCGTTGACGGTGACGAAGTTGTCATCGATACCGACGACTTCAGCGGTGATGACTTCGCCATGACGCATTTCCTGCTTGGAAATGCTTTCTTCGAACATGGCGGCAAAGGATTCCATGGAGTCCATGGCGGGTTGGGTGGAAGTAGCGGTGGACATGTAGTGACCTGAGTAAAACCGTGTTGACACGGCGGGTTGGTTAAAAAACAAAAACCGAAAGGCGCCTGGAGATTCATCCAGACTGCGCCTTTCGGCGGTTCACGCGGCGGCGGCTGTCCGGTACCTCTGGAGCACCTGCTCCACGGCCTCGTCTATGCTAAGGCCGGTGGTATCCAGCAAAGTGGCATCTGCCGTCTGCTTCAGGGGAGCCGCGGCCCGGGCGGCATCCCGCGCATCCCGCTCGCTCAAGTCCTGAAACAGGGCGGCGAGGTTAGCATCGAAACCTTTTTCAATCAACTGCTTATAGCGTCTTTTCGCCCGCTCCTCACAGCTCGCTGTGAGAAAGATCTTGACGATCGCGTCCGGGAACACCACCGACCCCATGTCGCGGCCGTCGGTCACCAGCCCGGGCACTTCGCGGAAGGCCCGCTGGCGTTCCAGCAGGGCGGCGCGCAACATCGGCATGGCGGCGATCCTGGAGGCGGCCCTGCCTGCCTCCTCGGTACGGACGGCGTCCCCCACGGCTTCGCCATGCAAATAGATCTCGACGCCCTCGAAGCGCAGATCCAGCCACCTGGCCAGGTCCGCCAGTGCAGTTTCGTCGTCCAGGGGCACACCAGCGCGCTGGGCGGCAAAGGCGGTCACGCGATAGATGGCGCCGCTGTCCAGATAGTGGAAGCCCAGGGCCTTGGCCACCAGGGCGGCCACCGTGCCCTTGCCTGAGGCGGAAGGGCCGTCGATGGCAATTACGGGAATGGCTGCGCTGGACATGGATTCAGAACTTGGCGGTGGTGGTGATGGCGGCGAAGCGCTCGAAGTAGTCCGGGAAGGTCTTGGCCACGCACTTGGGATCGTTGATACGCACCGGCACACCGCCCAGGGCCGCGAGGGAGAAGCACATGGCCATGCGGTGGTCGTCGTAGGTGTCGATGGCAGCGCCGGGAGTCAGCGTGGCGGGAGGGATGACGCGGATGAAGTCGGCGCCTGCCTCGACCGCGGCGCCCAGCTTGCGCAGTTCAGCAGCCATGGCGGCGATGCGGTCGGTTTCCTTGACCCGCCAGGAGGCGATGTTCCTGAGCGTGCTGGGGCCGTCGGCGAACAGGGCCAGCACGGCCAGGGTCATGGCGGCATCCGGGATGTGGTTGCAGTCCAGGTCGATGGCGTGCAACCTGTCGGCGCAGCCCAGGCGGCACTCGATCCAGTCCGGGCCGAAGCCCACCTCGGCGCCCATGCGCGCCAGGGCCTCGGCGAAGCGCACATCGCCCTGAATGCTGTTGCGCCCCACACCCTGCACCCGCACCGGACCATGGCCGATGGCGCCGGCGGCGAGGAAGTAAGAGGCTGAGGAAGCGTCGCCTTCCACCAGGATTTCACTGGGGCTTTGATACGTGGCGGCGGGCACGGTGAAGCGTTCCCAGCCCTCGCGCGCCACCTCGATGCCGTAGCGTTTCATCAGGTTGAGGGTGATTTCCACGTAGGGCTTGGAGATCAGTTCGCCCACCACCTTGATCGTCACCTCCCGGCCGAGCAGCGGCGCGGCCAGCAGCAGGCCGGTAAGGAACTGGCTGGAGACGTTGCCCCTGACGGCGATTTCCCCGGCTGTGGATTCGGGTGGCAGGATGTGCAGGGGCGGGAAGCCGTCGTTTTCCGTGTAGTCGATGTTGGCGCCGGCCTGGCGCAGGGCGACCACCAGGTCGCCGATGGGGCGCTCGTGCATGCGCGGCACGCCGGACAGGGTGTAGTCGCCGTGGGCGAAGGCGCAGGCGGCGGTGAGACTGCGGAAGGCGGTGCCGGCATTGCCCAGGAACAGGTTGGCGTATTTCACCGGGAAGGGTCCGCCCACGCCCTCCACCTGATAGTCGTCCTTGCCTTCGAGACGTTTCCAGTTCACCCCCAGCCGGTGCAGGGCATCCAGCATGACCCGGGTGTCGTCCGAGTCGAGCAGTCCCTTGACCAGAATCTGCCCGGAAGCCAGGGCCGAGAGCAGCAGGATGCGGTTGGAAATGCTTTTCGAGCCGGGCAGGCGAACCGTTCCCCGGGCACCGGACAGGGCCGGCAAATCCAGGTATTCCATCAGTGGCGTTTCCCTTTGATCCAATTGAGGCGTGCCTCCCTCGCCCGGGTGAACAGCCCTTCCAGCGCCTGGCCGTCGCCGCGGGCGAGCAGGCCTCTCATATCGGCCAGCTTGGCGATGAAGGTGTCCAGTTCTGCCACCAGGGCTTCCTTGTTGGCCAGGCTGATATCACGCCACATTTCCGGGTGGCTGCCGGCGATACGGGTGAAATCTCGGAAACCGTTGCCGGCATGACGGAAATAGGTTTCCGCATCGGGCCGGCCGGCCAGTTCTTCCATGAGGGCAAAGGCCACCAGATGGGGGAGATGGCTGACCGCCGCGAACACCTGGTCGTGCCGCGCCGCCTCCATCTCGGAAACCTGGGCGCCACAGGCCTTCCACAGGGCCAGCACGGCTTCGACGGCTGCCGGCGGATTCTCAGGCAGGGGCGTGAGTACGTAGGGCTTGTGGTAGTAGAGCCCGGTGCGCGCCGCCTCGGCCCCGTTGGTCTCGGCGCCGGCGATGGGGTGCCCGGGCACGAATTGGCTGATCTTTCCGCCCAGGCCGGCGCGGGCGGCGGCGATCACATCCTGCTTGGTACTGCCGGCATCGGTGAGGATGCACTTGGCAGGCAACGGGGCAGCGACATCACGGAACACCGCCGCCATGGCACCGACGGGGATGGCCAACAGCACCAGATCGGCGTCCTTCACCGCTGCCGCCGCGGAATCGGCGATGGTATCAACGATGCCTAGTTCCTTGGCCTTCTCCAGGTTGGCGCGGCCTCGCCCCACACCGGTAACGCGGGCCACCAGGCCCTTCTTGCGCAAGTCCATTGCGAAGGAGCCGCCGATCAGGCCGACGCCGATGACCACCAGATGCTCGATCACTTCGCCCCCAGAATGCCGCCCAGGGCAGAGAGACATTTCTCGTTCTGGTCCGGAAGACCGATGCTGACGCGCAGGTACTCGGGCATGGCGTAATTGGCCACCGGGCGCACGATGACACCCTGGCGCAGCAGGGCTTGGAACACGGGCATGGCATCACCCTGTTCATCCACGCGCACGGCGACGAAATTGCCGGCAGAGGGAATCCATGTCAGCCCCAGGCGCCTGAAGCCTTCGGTGAGTTGGGTCATGCCGGCATCGTTGACCCGCTTGGTCTCGGCGAGAAAGTCGGCGTCGTCCAGGGCGGCGGTGGCGGCGGCCAGGGCCAGGCTGTTGACGTTGAAGGGCTGGCGTACGCGGTTGAGCAGGTCGGCCACCTCCGGGCGACAGACCGCGTAGCCTACCCGCAGGCCGGCAAGGCCGTAGGCCTTGGAGAAGGTGCGGGTAAGGATGAGGTTGGGGAATTCCTCCAGCCATTGCAGGGCGGGCGCGCGCAGCGCCGGCTCCATGTATTCCACGTAGGCCTCGTCGAGCACCACCACCGCCTCGGTACGCGAGAAAGTGGTCAGCGCGCTGTGGAGCAGGTCATTGTCGAGCAGGGTGCCGGTGGGGTTGTTGGGGTTGGCAATCCATACCACCCGGGTATGGCGTTGCACCCGGGCTCTCATGGCGATGAGGTCGTGCCCGAAATCCTTGGCCGGGGCCTCGATGCCGATGGCCCCGGCAGCCTGGGTGGCCAGGGGGTAGACGGCGAAGGCGTGGCGGGAATAGACGGCGGAGGCACCCGGCGCCAGGAAAGCCCGCGCCACCAGGTCGAGCACGTCGTTGGAACCGTTGCCGAGGACGATCTGGTCCATGCCGACATCGAGCCTGGCGGCCAGGGCGGATTTCAGGGCAAAGCCGTTGCCGTCCGGGTAGAGGGCCAACGCGTCCATCGCCGCGCCAATGGCGGCCTTGGCCTTGGGGCTGATGCCCAGGGGATTCTCATTGGAGGCGAGCTTGACGATGTCTGCCTCGTTCAGGCCCATCTCCCGGGCCAGTTCGGAGATCGGCTTGCCGGGTTGATAGGGGGCGATGGCGCGGATGTAGTGGGGGGAAAGGTCGGCTAAGGACATGGTTGCGGGTGTGGAATCAGACGGCGACCGGGTAGGCGCCCAGCACCTTGAGGAAGGTGCAGTGTTCCTCCACGGCCTTGAGGGCATGCTGGATGTTGAGGTCGCTGACGTGCCCCTCCAGGTCAACGTAGAACACGTATTCCCATGCGCCGCTGCGGGCAGGGCGGGATTCCAGCTTGGACAGGCCGATGCCGTGGCCGGCGAAGGGCGCCAGCAACTCCAGCAGCGCACCGGGCCGGTTGCGCACCGAGATCACCAGGGAAGTCTTGTCACGACCGGAAGGCGCGGTGTCCTCGGGGCCCAGCACGAGGAAGCGGGTGGTATTCGTGGGTTCGTCCTCGATATCCCGGGCGACGATGGCCAGATTGTGACGCTCCGCCGCGAGTTCGCCGGCAATGGCGGCGGCTTCCGCATGCTCGGCGGCGAGACGGGCGGCTTCGCCGTTGCTGGTGACGCGTATGGTGGGGACGCCCGGCAGGTGCTGGCTCAGCCATTCATGGCACTGGGCCAGGGATTGGGCATGCGAATACACAGTCTGGATGCCGTCGAGTCCCTCGCCCTTGCGCATCAGGTGCTGGCGCACGCGCAACATGACCTCCCCGCAAATTTTGAGAGGGCTGTTCAGCATCAGGTCCAGGGTGCGGTTCACCGCCCCTTCCGTCGAGTTCTCCACCGGCGCCACGCCATACTGGGCCTCACCCCGCTCCACCGCCTGGAACACCGCGTCGATGCTCGCACAGGGCAAGCCGATGGCGGCATGCCCGAAATGTTTGATGGCAGCGGCTTCCGAGAAGGTGCCCTCCGGCCCCAGGTAGGCGATGGTCAGGGGCTGCTCCAGGGAACGGCAGGCGGACATGACCTCCTTGTAGATGACGGAAAGGGATTCCGCGCTCAGGGGCCCCGGATTGGCCGCTTGCATGCGCCGCACCACCTGGGCTTCCCGCTCCGGCTTGTAGATGACGCCGTTCTTGAGATGGCCGACTTCCTGGGCCAGGCGAGCCCGCTCGTTGAGCAGGCGCAGGACCTGGTCGTCTACGGCATCGATCCGCTGGCGCAGGGCGAGAAGCTGGTCGCTCATGGAAGCTCAGGCCGCCGGCAGATAGCGGATGCGCAGCACGCCCTGAATGGCGGCGAGCTGGGCGATGACCGCATCGGACACGGCGCTGTCCACGTCCACCAGGGTGAAGGCCTGGTCGCCCTTGGACTTGTTCACCATGTTGTGGATGTTGAGGCCGGCGCCGGCCAGGGTGGTGGAGATCTGGCCCAGCATGTTGGGCACGTTGGCATTGGCGATGGCCAGGCGGTAGGCGGATTCCCGAGGCAGGCTGATGTTGGGGAAGTTCACCGAGTTGAGGATATGGCCGTTCTCCAGGTAGTCGCTGACCTGCTCCGCAACCATGATGGCGCAGTTTTCCTCGGCCTCTTCCGTGGAGGCGCCCAGGTGTGGCAAAGCCACGAAGCGCGCGTGCTGACGCAACAGGTTGCTGGGGAAGTCACAGACATAGGCATGCAGCCGGTTCTCGTTAAGGCCGTCCAGTATGGCGGGCTCGTTGACGATGCCGTCGCGGGCAAAGTTGAGCAGCACGCAGCCCTTCTTCATGATCTTGACCCGGTCGGCATTGATCAGGTCCTTGGTGGCGGGCACCAGGGGAGTATGCAGGCTGATGAAATCGGAATGCCTGACCAGGTCATCCACCGAGGCGGCCTTCTTCACCTGGGAAGGCAGGCGCCATGCGGCGTCCACCGTGATTTCCGGGTCAAATCCGATGACGTGCATCCCCAGGCGGATGGCGGCATCCGCCACCAGGGAGCCGATGGCGCCCAGGCCGATGACGCCCAGGGTACGCCCAGGCAGTTCGTGGCCGACGAAGTGCTTCTTGCCTGACTCCACCTGCTTGTGCAGGGCTTCGTCATCACCGTGCAGCCCGGCGACGAAGTTCAGGGCTGGCAGCAGGTTGCGGGCACCCATGAGCATGCCGGCGATGACCAGTTCCTTCACCGCGTTGGCGTTGGCGCCGGGGGCGTTGAATACCACCACCCCGCGCTCGCTCATGGCCTTGACGGGGATATTGTTGGTGCCAGCGCCGGCCCGGCCGATGGCCAGCACGCTGTCAGCAATTGGCATCTCGTGCATGACCTGCGAACGTACCAGGATGGCGTCCGGGTCGGCCACGTCGTTGCCGACTATATAGCTGTCAGGCAGGCGGGCGAGGCCGCGCTTGGAAATGGCGTTCAGGGTGAGGATATTCTGGGCCTTGGCCATGATGGGATTCTCTCCAGAGCAAAAACTGGCCGGCGCACAGGCGCCGGCCGCAAAGGTAGCGGGTGATCAGCCGCGCGCCTTCTCGAAGTCTTTCATATAGTCCACCAGCGCTTGCACGCCTTCGACGGGCATGGCGTTGTAGATGGAAGCGCGCATGCCGCCCACCGAGCGGTGGCCCTTGAGTTGCACCAGGCCCCGGGCCTTTGCGCCCTTGAGAAATTCCTCGTCCAGGGCGGCATCCCTGAGGGTGAAGGGCACATTCATCAGGGAACGGTTTTCCTTGGCTACCGGGGAGTTGTAGAAGCCGGTGGAATCCATGTAGTCATACAGCAGCGCGGCCTTCTGGCGGTTGGTCTTTTCCATGGCCACCAGGCCGCCCTTGGCTTTCAACAGCTTGAACACCAGGCCGGCGATATAGATGCCATAGGTGGGTGGCGTGTTGTACATGGACTCGTTGTCGGCGTGGGTCTTGTAATCGAACATGGTGGGGGTGCCGGACACGGTCTGGCCGATCAGGTCGTCGCGCACGATGACCACGGTGACACCGGCCGGGCCGATGTTCTTCTGTGCCCCGGCGTAGATCAGACCGTACTTGGAGACATCCATGGGCCTCGACAGGATGGTGGAGGACATGTCCGCCACCAAGGGCACGCCGCCGGTTTCGGGGGCCCAGAAGATTTCCACGCCGCCGATGGTTTCGTTGGGGGTGTAGTGTACGTAAGCGGCATTGGGATCCAGCTTCCAGGCGCCCTGGGCCGGGGCGTAGGAGAAGTTCTTGTCCTCGCTGGAGGCCACCACATTCACCGCGCCGTACTTCTTGGCTTCCTTGATGGCCTTCTTGGACCACTCGCCGGTGTTCAGGTAATCGGCGGATGCCTTGCCGCGATAGAGGTTCATGGGAACCATGGCGAACTGGCTGGAGGCGCCGCCCTGCACGAACAGCACCTTGTAGTTGGCGGGGATGCCCATCAGTTCCCGCAGGTCCGCCTCGGCCTGGGCCTGGATCCCCATGTATTCCTTGCCGCGATGTGACATTTCCATGACTGACATGCCGCAGCCCTGCCAGTTGACCAGTTCATCGCGGGCCTGTTCCAGGACTTCACGGGGCAAAACCGCCGGGCCGGCGCTGAAGTTGTAGATGCGTTCCATGATGCTCAGTGTCCTTCCTTTTGCGAGTCTTTCTTTGCGGGTTCCTTGGCATCGGCCTCCTTCTCGGCCGACTCCTTGGGGGAAGTTGCCTTGGCGGGCGCCTTACGCGGGGGAGTACGCGGCGCGGCCTTGGATGGCGGGGCCTCCTGCGCCTGCAGGAGATCCAGTTTGGCGATCTTGGCTGGGTCGGTTTCGCCGTTGACGTTGATGATGTTGAGCTTGCCCTGGCCCTGCTTCATCTCGTTCCTGAAATCATAGACGGCGCCCACCACGGTCAGTCGGCCACCCATGACTTCCGATTCGAACTTGCCCATGGCCTGACGTACCTGGTTGTTGACGTTTTGCCGGATGCTGTTCAAACCCGGATCGCCCTTGGTGATCTGGAGGGTGTCCAACTCCCGCTGGATGCTGGGTGATTCCTTGCCGTAGTCGCCCGAAGCGGCCTTGATGGCGCCGCAGGCCACGTGGCCGACGATCAGCAGCAGCGGCGTATGCAGATGATGCACGCCGTATTCCACCGAGCCTTCCGACGTGGCGATCTGATTGCCGATGTTGCGGATCACGAAAAGATCGCCATCCGGCGTGGCGTCCAAGGCATGGGTGTGGACGCGGGAATCGGAACAGGCCACCACCGTTGCACGGGGATGCTGGCTGTCGAGAAATGGCTTGAAGTGTGCGGGGCCCTTGGCGCGCATAAAGTCCCGATTGTCGCGAACGATGTCGCGCAGGATGTCCCGGGCACCGCCAGCGGCCTTATTTTCGCCGAGGCTGGCGGCATACTCACGCATCACTTCCTTGACGATGGCGCGGATCCTGTCCTTCTCCGCCTCGCTCATGGCAGCGGGCTCCGCTGCCGACACGGACGCGGACACGACCATCCACAAGACGACCAGCCAAATGGAACGTTTCATCGATCACCCCTCGAATAAAAATTGTAACCAAATATCGGCCCGGGAGCCCGATTCTTCAGATCAGGATGGGAGATGAAGGCGCCCAAATCGGGATCAGTCCCGCCCGGAACGCCAGATGGCGTAGAGGATCCAGAGGCTGTTGAAGAAGGCCACGACGAAGCCGAGCAGGCCGAACAGGGGCAGGCCGAACAATTCGGGCCCGCCCTGCACGGTCATGATGATGCTTGAGCCCACCACCAAGGAGGCGGTGAGCACGCCCATGGTAAGGCGGTTGGCGGCCTGGTTGAGCTGCAGGCCGAAGTGGTCCAGGCGCTTGAGGTCAAGGTCTATGCGCAGCCTGCCGCGGCGGGCCATGCGGAACAGCCTCGCCACGTCTCGCGGCAGCCCGACGACGATCTCGGCGATTTCGCGCAGGCCACGCCGGGCACGCCGGCCCAGGGCTTGGGGCGAATAGCGCGCCTCCATCACCCGCTGCACGAACGGCGTCAGGTGATCCACCATGTGGAAGTCCGGATTGAGCTGATGCCCCAGCCCCTCCAGGGTGATGATGGCCTTGAACAGCAGGGTGAGATCCGGCGGCAAGGCGAGATGGTTGTCACGCATCACCGCGGTCACCTCGTTCAGCAATGCCCCGATGCGGATATCCTTAAGGGTCAGGTTGTCATAGCCGAACACCATCTCCGAGATGTCGTAGGCCAAGTGGTCCTCGTCGATCTCCGCGTCGCCCGACCACAGGGTGAGCACGTTGAGCATGCCGGTCTCGTCCTTATGGATGAGCGCCTGGAGGAAATCGATGAGCTGTTCCCGGCGGCTGTCGGTGATGCGTCCGACCATGCCGAAATCCAGCAGCCCCAGGCGATTGTCTGGCAGATAGACGACGTTGCCGGGATGTGGGTCGGCATGGAAATAGCCATCGATCAGGATCATCCTGAGCACTGCGTCTGCACCCCGGGCTGCCAGAAGATCCATGTCGAAGCCTTCGCGCCTCGCCCGTGCCATCTCTGTGCCGGGGACACCCACTAATTCCTCTTGGACATTCACGGTTTCCGCGCAATATTCCCAATAGACGCGAGGAATGTGCACGGTATCGTCGCCCTTGAAGCGATCCGCGAAGGCCTCCAGATTGCGGGCTTCCTTGATCAGGTCGAACTCCCGCAGCAGGGAGCGCTTGAGTTGACCGATGATCTGCACCGGCCGGTAGCGCCTCAGATCGGGCATCTGGATTTCCAGGAGCCGAGCAAGATGGTTCAGGATGCGCAGGTCCGCCTCGATCTTGGGCAGTATGTCCGGCCGGCGGATCTTGACCACCACCGGCACACCCTCCGGCAGACGAGCCCGATGCACCTGAGCGATGGAGGCAGCAGCGAAGGGTTCCAGATCGAAGCTAAGGAACACTTCTTCCACCTTGCGTCCCCATACTTTTTCCAGGCCTGGCCGCAGTTGCTCGAAGGGCACGGGCGGTACCTTGCTGTGCAACTGCTCGAATTCAGCGATCCAGGTGGGAGGAAATACGTCCACCCGGGTGGCGAGGATCTGACCCAGCTTGACGAAGGTCGGCCCCAGTTCTGTTAGGGCCAGGCGGATACGGACCGGAAGATCCAACTGCGTGATCTCATTGGACGCCTGCCAATGCAACAACCTGCCAGCTCGCTCCAGCAGGTGGGAAACCCCAAGCAGGCGAACCACATCTCCCCAACCGTAGCGGATCAGGACCGAAGATATCTCATGCAGGCGCGAGAGATCCCGCACCATGGACAGGGTTTCGCGCAACATCAGGCGGCGTCAGTGGCGCTTGCTGTCGAGGGCGTCGGCCAAGCCGCGCAGGATGCCCGAGGCCACCGCCGAAAAACGCTCCCGCGCTGCGGCCGCCGTGGCTGCGGATTCCGCCATTGACCCGGCCATGACACCGCTCATGCGGCTGTTCAGCTTCTCCAGCACCGCACGAACCTGGGTGCCGGTATCCGTGCCGGTGCGTGCCAAGTGATTGCCAAGATCGGCATACTCGACCTTCAGCCAACCCTGGGTCTTGTCCGAGGCTTCCTTGATGGTGGAAAGCAAATCCTCTTCCAGGTTCTTGACCGCCTCGACGGTATCCTTCATATCGGTTGCGGCGAACGTGTGACCCAATCCCCAGGCTTCCTCCATGGCCATCTGCATGGCATAGACGGAACGTCCCACCGCTTCATCCAGTCCGCCCACCGCTTCTTTCAAAGCACCGCTGGCCTGGTTTCCCCGCTCGATGAGCCCGTCACCAACCCCAGCCAAGGTGTCGCGCATGATGTCGCGAATCGCGGCGGGATCGGTCTGATGATCCACCAGCGCCTTCATGACCAAGGCACGCACACGCTCCCGTAACTGTGCCTCGTCACCTTCCAAGGTACGCACGGCTTCAATAACTTCCTTTTTATTTTCAACAGACATGGAACATCTCCTTCATGTTGGTTATTAACAGGCACACTACCATAGTAGACAAGCTTCCCGGTTTGATGGCTTAATCGCGGCACTTTTTGTGTCAAGTTTTTCGACATCTTGCCCGCATGACCTCCTTGCCGCGACGTGTGTCACTGTTAGCCGTGCTGGTTTCCGCCTTGGTCGGCGCCGTTCCTGCGCCGGCCGATGAAACTTCTGCCGATCCGAGTCTCAGCGACGGTATGAAAGCCAAGGCACAGCCCCTGCTCAAGGCCCTGAGCATGCTCGGCACCCCTTACAAGTTCGGCAGCAGCACTCCCGACAAAAGCGTGGATTGCAGCAGCTTCGTCAAGCATGTCTACAAGGAGTCCGCCAACGTCAGCTTGCCCCGCAGCGCGCGGGAAATGAGCAAGGAAGGCGATATGGTTGCCAAGACGGATCTGAAGCCGGGCGACCTAGTGTTTTTCAATACCCGCAAGCAGCCCAATTCCCATGTCGGCATCTACAAAGGCGACGGCGAATTCGTACACGCCAGCAGTACGCGCAGCAAGGCGGTGACCATTTCGCGCATGGACCATAAATACTGGTCATCGCGTTTCAACGGCGCGCGCCGTGTCCTGCCGGCCGAATAGGCTCCTGCTCGCTTTATTTCTGCCCGCACTGGCCTGGGCCGCACCCAGCGATGACGATCTGTTCTTCAAAAGCGTCGCTGAAGTCAACGAAGGCCAACTTCGCTTCCTCGCTCAGCCGCCCGCCAAGGCGGTCCACCATCATCAGAACCACATCGTGGTCACCGACGACAGTCTCGCCACAGGTTGGATCAAACTCGAGCAATGTCATCGGCACCTGGATCCGGTTCCAACCCTGCAGATCGTCTATCGCCCCGATGGAATACGCGGGTTGACCATCCTACACAGCGAGAACATCGGCAAGACCTGGGTCCACCAGCACACGGTGCAACTGGAGCAGGTCGGCGCCGATGCCATGATCTGCATTAGCGCCGAATCCCGGGCCCTGAGTTCCATGGGCGACAGCCTGTATGGCCTGGCGAACGGCCCCTACATGCGGCGTTTCCTGGACGGGTACTACCCCATGCACGTGACCATGAAGGTTCGTATCGAAAGCGCGAAACTACGCTTCCTCGACATCTTGCCACCGCCACAGCCTGGTTTTTCAGTTCATCAGGCGGGCCAGGAGATCGGATACGACACGTGGTTCGAAGGTCGCCTGAATACGCTGATCCGCCTCCGCGAATCCCCGCTTCCCGCTCATTGAGCGGAACACCGCCGCTTCCTTCATACATCCCAGAACACAACTGGCCCAGCATCGATCAGTTGTTGAGAAACGTTCCTATTTGTGTTTAGATACGTCCAAGCGCTCTCCGCGCGGGCATTTCAACACATTCCAGGAGTCACACGTGAAACGCACTGCAATCTTTCAAGTCGTTGGTACCCTGCTGGCCGGCGTGTTGCATTTGACCCCCGTCCTCGCTCAGGACGCGGTTCTCAACCTGTATACAGCACGACACTACCAAACTGATGAAGCCCTTTACGCAAACTTCACCAAGGCCACGGGCATCCGCATCAATCGCATCGACGGCAAGGAGGATGAACTGCTGCAACGCATCCGCCGCGAAGCCAGCGCCAGCCCTGCCGACGTATTCATCACGGTGGACGCGGCCAACCTGCAGGCAGCCGATGACGCCGACCTGTTCGCTCCGGTGCGCTCGAAGACCCTCGATACCCGCATCCCGGCACAGTTCCGCGGCGAGGACAACCACTGGTTTGGCTTCTCCTACCGCGCCAGGGTCATCGCCTACAACCGGGACAAGGTCAAACCGGAAGATGTGCAGCGCTACCTCGACCTGTCCCATCAAAAATTCAAGGGCAAGCTCTGTGTGCGTAGCGGCGGCCATGTCTACAACCGTACGCTGATGGCTTCCGTCATCTACAACCTGGGCGAGGATAAGGCCTTCGACTGGGCACGCGGCATCGTCGCAAACCTCGCCCGCCCGCCAAAAGGGGGCGATACCGACCAGATCCGCGCCGTCGCGGCGGGGGAGTGCGACCTGGCGATCAGCAATCACTATTACTACGCGCGGCTGATGGCCTCCGACAAGCCGGCCGACCAGGAAGTGGTGAGAAAAGTGGGCATTCTCTTCCCCGATCAGAAGGGCAAGGGCACTCACGTCAACATCTCCGGGGGCGGCATGCTCAGGAACGCACCCAACAAGGCGGCGGCGGTGAAATTCCTCGAATATCTCGCCTCGGACGAAGCCCAGGCCTACTTCGCCAACGGCAACAACGAATGGCCGGTGGTCGCCTCTGCCAAGACCGACAACAAACAGCTCGACGCCTTGGGCAAATTCAAGGTGGATCAACTGTCGGCTGGGACCCTGGCGCAGTACACGCCCAAAGCCCAGCGCTTCATCGACCGCGCCGGCTGGAAGTAAAAAACAAGGGGGTGGCGCCGGCCTAGACCCGTCCGCTGGCGTCGACCACCGTGGCCTGGACAAAGACCCTGCCGTTCTCGCTGAAGCTGACCAGGCTCACCTCGATAGGGAAAGTCCCGCCGTCCTTGCGCATGCCATGCAATTCCTGGCCGGCCCCCATGGTTCGCACAACGGGGTTTTTCAGGTAATCCTGGCGCAATCGGGCGTGCTGATGCCGGCTTGCCTCGGGAACAAGCCTTTCCAGGGGCTGGTTGAGCAGTTCTCCGGGACCGTAGCCGAACATGCGCTCGAGCGCAGGGTTGGCCATCTCGATGGCCCCCTGGTCGTCCACGACCAGCAAGCCGTTGGGGTTGGTCTGCATCATCAACTGCAGACGCGCCTCGATGCGGCGATGCAGTTGCTCCCCGCGCCGACGCTCGGAGATGTCGGCGACGAAGGCATCGACGAACGTCTCGCCGTTCTCGGTGAAGGGACTCAGGCTGATCTCGACGGGGAACAGGCTGCCGTCCTTGCGCCGTCCGAACAGCTCCCGGCCCATACCCATGGGCCTCGCCGTCGGCTCCCGCATATAGGCTGAGACGACACTATCGTGGCTGGCCCGGGAGGACTCAGGCAACAGGAGATCCAGAGGCTGTCCCAGCAAGGCTTCCCGCTCGTAGCCGAACATGCGCACCAGGGCCGGATTCACCAGGACGATGCGCCCCGACTTGTCGACCACCAGCAGACCGTTGGTGTTCGCCTCAACCACCAGGCGGAAACGTTCCTGGGCCTGACTCAGGCGCAGGGCGGCCAGGGCCTCGGCATGAGCCCTGGCCGCCTCGGCGAGGGCACGGGCGCGACCGGCCACTGCATGCGCCAGCCAGGCGGCAATCACGCCATACAGAGCGAGCAGTACGAGCATATAAAGGCCCACCGTTCGCCAGGCGTCCTGCCTGAGCGGCGCCAGTTGCTCGCTGGGCAGATGGGCAACCACCAGCCAAGTTGGAATCGCGGATGTATCCCGGCCCTCCCCCACCTTCAGGGGATAGACCGTGCTCCAGGTCCACAGTCCATCGGCGAGTTCCTCCTGCCCGGCGGGAATGCGTGACACGGATTTCCAGGCCTCCGGGTGATGCATACCCAGGGTGTCCTTGCGCTGGAACATGAACCCCCATTCTCGTGCTGCGTCAGGATGCTTCAGCCAATAGCCGTCGCTGTTGAGCAGCATGGCATGGTCCCTCACCTCGGTCATGCTGGCAGTGAAGGCATCCAGCAGGGTGCGGGCTGCGATGTTGGCGACAAGAACACCTCGGGGCCGACCGTCACTTGCGCTGATCGGCGTCACCAGGCGAAGAGCGGGCTTGCGGGGCGTCTCCACCTTGCCGTGTTCGACGTTGAGATCCAGCGGCGATATATAGACCTCGCCGGGCTTCAGGCGCATGCCTTCCTTGAAGTAATAGCTCTCTGCCACCGACTGCAACTGATTCCGCGGCACCGCAACAGGCTGTCCCGAAACATCATTGACGCGCACCCGTTCCTGGCCGTTCTCGTCGATCCAGCGCAGCTTGTCGTAAATCTTCGTGTAGGCAGCCAGGCGCATGAACACGCTCTCGATGCCACGAACATCCCCGGCCGCGTCCGAATCCACCACCCGGCGCACCACGTCTTCCCCGGCTAGCATGCGCAGTTGCGTCAAAGGTGCGTGCAACTCATCGTCCAGGCGCCGGACTCCCATCACCACGTTGGCGATCTCGCTGGATCGGATCAGCGCCATCTCCTCCTTGATGCGCTCCTGTCCGACGTACCACGCCCCGCCAAGTATAAGCAGCGCCACCGGAACAAACAGAAGGATGAACATGCGCAGCGGGAAACCTTCCATGGCGGGCGACTGGTGTTCGGGATCTAGCATGGTGCAACTCCTCCTTGAGCGCGCGGGGCGAAACAGTCTTTTTCAGGGGCCATGCGGCGAGGGCTGAACGTCCACGTTCCCTTTCCTCCAGGACACCCGCAGCCCGCCATGGGCTGCATGCTACGCAATACCTGAGTTAATTGCACGGGTTTTATGCCGGACCACCTCCGGCCTGGGGCTACCCTGGTACGCATCCTGGAGTCTTCTGAGCGCAGTGCCCGGCAGAACGCCGGGCGTTATTTCTTCCGCATCGTGCGGGACAACAGCATCACGGGGATCAAGCCCACGGCGACGATGAGCAGGGACGGCGTGGCGGCTTCCGCCAGGCGTTCGTCTGCGGCAAGGATGTAGACCTGGGTTGCCAGGGTTTCGAAGTTGAAGGGGCGCAGCACGATGGTGGCGGGCAGTTCCTTCATCACGTCCACGAACACCAGCAGCAGTCCGGAAACGAGACCGCCGGACAGCAGGGGCACGTGCACACGCGCGAGCAGGCCAATGCGGCTGGCCCCCAGGCTGCGCGCCGCCTCGTCCAGGCTGGGACGGATACGCACCAGACTGGATTCAACCGCGTTAAGCGCTACTGCAAGGAAACGCGCGAGATAGGCGAACACCAGGGCGGTGGCGGTACCGGTGATGACCAGGCCGAGGCTAGCACCCCAATACTGCCGTGCCCAGGCGATGAGGGCGTGGTCTAGGGCAGTAAGTGGGATTAATGCACCAACAGCGATGACCGTTCCAGGCACGGCATAGCCCAGGGATGCGAGGCGCTTGACCCCGGCCATCAACTGACCCGGCCGTGCCCGCCCGGCATAGGCCAGCAGCAGTGCAACGATCACCGCAAAAAGACTGGCGATGGACGCCAGCGTGAGGCTGTTACCCGCAAGGTCGACATATTTCAACCCGAACTGGCTGTCCCCACTGCTCATCGCCATCCACAACAGCAACCCGCCGGGCAGGAGGAAACCGCCAAACAGAGGCAACATGCAAGCCACGCTCGCAAGCAGTGAAGCCCCTCCGGCCAAGCACGGCCGCGGGGAACACCGGCCACCGCCATCGTCGAAGCGCGCACGGCCTCGGCTGGCCTTTTCAAGCATGAGGGCCAGCGCCACGACGGCAAGCAGTCCCGCAGCCAGTTGCGAAGCGGCCACCGGGTCGCCAAAGGCGTACCAGGCGCGATAGATGCCAGTGGTGAAGGTGGGCACGCCGAAGTAGGACACGGCACCGAATTCGGCCAGGCTTTCCATGATCACCAGGGCGACGCCGCCGGCCACGGCTGGGCGAGCCAAAGGAAGGGCAACGCGGAAGAAGGCGGCGCGCGGGCCGAGGCCCAGGCTGCGGGCTGCCTCCATGAGAGTTCCGGAACGCTCCACGAATGCGCCGCGCGCCAGTACGTAGACGTAAGGATAGAACACCAGGCTGAAGATCAGGATGGCGCCCTCCAGCGAGCGCACCTCGGGAAACCAGTAGTCGCCCCTGGACCAGCCGAAACCCTCGCGAAGGGCAGTCTGTAGCGGACCAGGGAACTGGAAGAAATCGGTATAGGCATAGGCGATCACATAGGTCGGCATGGCAAGGGGCAGCAACAGTGCCCATTCCATCAGGCGACGCCCGGGAAAGTGGTACATGGCGACGATCCAGGCAGCGCCGGTACCCAGCAGGGCAGCGCCCAGGCCGGCGCCGAGCGCCAGGGCAAGGCTGTTGACCACGTATTCCGCCAATACGGTTTCCGCCAGATGCGCCCACACTCCAGCCTTGTCCGGCTGGAAGACGTTGACGATGACGCTGGCCACCGGAAGGGATACCAACACGGCGAGGGCAGCCGCCACCAAGGACAGGAAGGAAATGCGCAACTTCATCGATCGGAACGTGGAATGACGGGCGCGGATTCTGGAGAGTCGTTCATTATAATGACTCTCATTTGTCGACTTCTGGATTATCCATGCCCCCCACACTTGAAGTGGCCGACCTCGGCCACCGCTTCTCCGACAAACCCGTGCTCAACGGCGTGACCTTCCAGCTGGAGGAAGGCCGTATCGGCTGTCTGCTGGGCCCCTCCGGCTGCGGAAAAACCACGGTATTGCGCCTGATCGCCGGCTTCGACAGCCCGCTCCAGGGAAAGATCTACCTGCGTGGCGAGCGTGTCAGCGCCCCCGGCATCGCCCTACCCCCGGAAGCCCGCAAAATCGGCATGGTGTTCCAGGATTACGCGCTGTTCCCGCATCTGACCATCGCCCGCAACATCGCCTTCGGACTGGACCATCTCGACAAGTCCGAACGTGCCACGCGCGTCGCCGCGATGCTGGAAACCGTAGGGCTGGCAGGCCGTGCGCATGCCTACCCGCATGAACTTTCAGGCGGCCAGCAACAGCGCGTCGCCCTGGCCCGGGCTCTGGCGCCGGGCCCGCGCCTGCTGCTGCTGGACGAACCCTTCTCCAACCTGGACGTGGAGCTACGGGAGAAACTCGCCCTGGAAGTGCGCGACATCCTCAAGCAGGAGGGAATCACCGCCCTGCTGGTGACCCATGACCAGCACGAGGCTTTCGCCATGGCCGACGTGATCGGCGTCATGAACCAGGGCGTGATCCAGCAATGGGATACGGCCTACAACCTCTATCACCGGCCAGCCAACCGCTTCGTCGCGGATTTCGTCGGCCAGGGCGTGCTGCTGCCGGGTGAAGTGCTCAACAACCGTCAAGTCGCCATCGAACTGGGGGTACTGGACGGCTGCCTGCCCGACGGCCGCGACGAAGCGGACGGATGCGCCCTGTATGGACAGGGCAGCCAGGTGGAAGTCCTGGTCCGTCCGGACGACATCATCCACGACGATGCCAGCCCGCTCCTGGCGGAGGTGGAACGCAAGGCCTTCCGCGGCGCCGATTTCCTCTACACGCTGCGGCTGCCCGGCGGCAGCCGGGTCCTGGCGCAAGTGGACTCCCACCACAACCACGCCATCGGCGAGAAGATCGGCATCCGTCTGGGCATCGACCACGTGGTGGCCTTCCGCAAATGACCCCCCTCATCGCCGGCCTGCTCCGGGCCTCGGCCTATCCCCATCCGGCGCCGGCTCCCCGCCTCATCGAAACCCACATCTCGTGGGTGATCCTGGCCGGGGAATTCGCCTACAAGCTGAAGAAGCCCGTTGACCTGGGCTTCCTCGATTTCTCTACCCTGGACAAGCGCCATACCTGCTGCGAGGCGGAAATCCGCCTCAACCGCCGACTGGCGCCGGATATTTACCTGGAAGTGGTACCCGTCGTCGGCAACGTGCAGGCACCCCGCATCGGCGGCGACGGCCCGGTGCTGGAATGGGCGGTGAAGATGCGCGCCTTTCCTGCGGACGCCACCCTGGATCGGGAGGTCGAGGTCACCCAGGAACAGATCGACGCCATCGCCGACCAAGTCGCGGCATTCCACGGCGAAGTGGCGATCGCGCCGGCCGACAGCTCCTTCGGCGCGCCGGATAACGTCATGGCTCCCATCGCCGCAAATTTCAGCCACCTGCGGTCGTTGCTTCCCGCCGACGTGGAGACCGCGATCCCCACCCTGCTCGATCGCCTGGAATCCTGGAGCCGGGCGGAGGGTGCGCGTTTGCGCGGCCATTTCGCCGCGCGCAAAGCCGGCGGGTTCATCCGGGAGTGCCATGGCGACCTGCACCTGGGCAATATCGCCTGGGTGGAAAGCAAGCCGCTTATCTTCGACGCCATCGAGTTCAACCCTGGGCTGCGCCACATCGACGTCGTCAACGAGATCGCCTTTCTCACCATGGATTTGCGCCATCGCCGCCGTGACGACCTTGCCTGGCGCTGCCTCAACCGCTACTTGGAACACACCGGTGACTACCCCGGCCTGGCCGCCCTGCCCTACTACCAAGTCTACCGGGCCATGGTACGGGCCAAGGTGGCGGCGATCCTGGCAAACCAGCGGACCACGGGATCCAGCGTTGATTTCGCCGAATGCCGAGGCTACCTGGAACTGGCGGACCGCCTTGCCCATGAGCGCCATCCCCTCCTGATCCTCATGCATGGCGTCTCCGGCGCCGGCAAGTCCTGGCACGCCCAACGGCTGCTGCAGGAACTGGGCGCCATCCGCTTGCGCTCCGACGTGGAGCGAAAACGCCTGTTCGGCCTCACCGCCCTGGCGAGCAGCGCGGGCGTGCCCGGCGGCATATATTCGCGGGAAGCCGGAGAACGCACCTTGGCCAGGTTGCTGGATGTGGCTCGTACCCTGTTGCGGGATGGCTTCACGGTGATCGTCGATGCCACTTTCATTCGTCGCGATTGGCGCGAGTCCTTCGCCGCCCTGGCGCGGGAGCCGGACTTACCCTGGTTCATTGCCACCGTCGAGGCATCGCCCGACGTCCTGCGGCGGCGGATCGCCGAGCGCATGGCAGAGGGCGTCGATGCCTCAGAGGCCAGCCTGGAAGTCTTGGAAGCCCAGCTCGCTGCGCAGGAGCCTTTCGGCGAGGAGGAAAGCGTCCATGTTGTTCACCTCGAGGCAGACGCGGGTCCGGCCTTGGCGCGCATTCACACCGCGATGGCAACCCCGGCCTGAATCCAGGCGAAAAGAAAATCAGGTCGCAGACTCGGCGTTACCAAGGGCGGCCCTCCAGCAAGCATCGAGGTGCCTTTCCACCAATGCCACGGCATCGGGGTCCAACTGCCCGTCATGGGCACGTTGCAGGAGCAGTTCGAGGATGTGCACCGGGGGCACGGAATCCCTGTAGGGCCGCTTCTGGGCCATGGCCTGGAACACGTCAGCGACAGCCAACAGACGGGCCGGCCGCGGCAAGCCCCCAGCGTTCAGGCGGTAGGGATAACCGCCCCCGTCCAGGGTCTCATGGTGGTATGCGGCCCAGGCCGCCACCTCTCCCAGTCCTGGAATGCGGCGCAGAATCTGGTAGGTCTCGAAGCTGTGACGGTTCATGGCCAGCCGCTCGGACACACTCAGGGGTCCGGGCTTGTCGATGATCTCGTCCGGCACCTGAAGCTTGCCAAGATCATGCATCAGGCCAGCAATTTCCAGCTTATCGCAGGTGTCCGCATCCAGGCCATCTAGTTCCCCCAGCAATCTGGCCAGACGCGCCACGCCCTGGGAATGCGCCGCGGTGAAGGGGCTCTTGGCATCCACCACATGGGAAAACAACCTGGCCATGCGGCGCAGATCGAGGAAGTCGAGTTGGCGCGGCTGACCGTAATGCAGCATCTCGCCCAGGAAATTCTGGATGTGGCGCGGCTCCAGAATTAGCCAAAAAGCATCGGCCCGGGAGATATCCATGAAGGCTTCCACCAGGTCAGGTTCAAACATGTCGCCGCTGAAGCCAGTCAGGGTATCGCGGATGGCCTCTTTATGGAGCAGGAGTTCGGGACCGTAATGCGGGGCTGCCAGGGCATCCGCCCTATCCACCAGGAAGATCAGGTTGGCTTTGCGCGCCAGGAGAGGGTCGACGTCCAGACGGGCAAAATCGCACCAGTAGGTATGGTGGTAAAGCACGGCGGGTGCCAGGTGTGCCAGATGGGAAAACCCTCGCAGCAGGGCATAGCCCCATTCACAGTGCCCCTGGGCGCCGGACCAATTCATCTGTTCCACCAGATTCTGGTGCATGGCGGTGGAGGAGACGCCGCAATCATGCAGCAAACCGGTGTCGAACAGTTCGTTCTGCGCCTCGATATCCAAACCCAAAACACGGGCCATTTCTACGGCCATGAGGCCCACCCGCTTGCCATGGAAGAAGTCGTTCACCCCCACCAGGTCCAGGGCATCGGAGAGGGCATAGATCGCCTGGCGCAGATCCACATTCGCTTGCATACCTGATTCCGGTAAGAAACTGTCCGGAACATGAACGGCACACTTTGGCGCGACTTGAATCCTTCGGCCAATGCGGCCCCTCGCACGTCACGTCTACCAGGAAACCCGAATCCTTCGGAACGGCTTACCGTCTCTGGAAACAACCCGTTTGATCAGGCACAGGGCACGGCGTCAGCACTCGAAAAACTTCTTGTAGAACAGGAACAGGGCCTCGCCGAACACCACCAGGAAGACGGCCAGACCAGCGACACCGATCATGCCGAAGACTGCAGCAACAGCGAACAGGGCATAGGAGGAAAACGGTTCCATGATGAACTCCAATTCAAGCTGATCATTTGTCCACTCCTCCAAGCTCGCCCTTTGCGGTATCTATGACTTGGTGAATATCAGAATACGCTTATATTGAAACATTCGATCTGTGCTCGTTGCTTGCCCATAGGCCTGGCTGGCCGATGATGCACAATCGCCACTTCGCAGGCCGCAGTGTGGCAATGCCATTCCGGAATGAGCCGTTCATCCCATACGCGGTTTGCCGCGGGCCGCGCTAACATGGCCGGGCATTCCGAAGGGACTCTTCATGCCCGCCCGCATCGCCCACCTTCCCCGTAAGCTCATCTCCACTGTCGGCTCAGGCTTCGGCCTCGCCCTGGCGCTGATCGTGGCCCTCACCCTGGTGGGTCTGCACCAGTTGGCGGCAACCAACGCACATCTGGAATCCATCGTCCAGGAAAACAGTGTCAAGACCCGGTTGGCCAACAACATGCGTGACATCCTGCGTGACCGCGCAATTTCCATGCTGTCCATCGTAGTGAGCGGCGATGCCTTCGAGAAGGACCAGGAAATGCTGCACTTCTATGGCTACGGCAATACCTACCAGCAGGTTCGGGGGGAACTGGACAAGCTGATCAGGCTGCCCGAGGAAAGGGAGGTCCTGGCGCGCATTGATCGCCTGACACGGGCCAACCGGCCGGTCATGGTGCGTGTCGTGGACCTGGCGGTGGAGGGCTACACCTTTCTGGCCTTCGAGGAGCTGCAGCGCGAAGGAATTCCCCTGCAACGCCAACTGGTGAAGGAACTGGACAGCCTGATCCAGATTCAGCGCGACATGTCGCGCAAGGCCGTTGAGAATGCCCGTGCCGACTATGAGCGCACGCGCTGGCTGATGATCGGCCTGGGCACCGCCGCACTGCTGGCGGCGGCTCTGGTAGCTCTGACCGTGATGCGGCGCACAGCGCGCCTGGCGGCGGCCACGGAGCGGGAGCGTACCAAGTTCATGACACTGTTCGAGACCAATACTGACGGCATCGTGATTCTCGATCCGCAGGGCTTCACGGATTGCAATCCGGCTACCCTGGGAATGTTCCACATGGCAAGGGTCGAGGACTTCCTGAAAATGCGCCCGGAAGAGTTGGGCGTGGAAAACCAGCCCTGTGGCACACCGGCCAATCTCCTGGCACAACGGCATATCCAGGAGGCAGTGGACAAGGGCCACGCCTTTTTCCATTGGACGGCGCGACGTCCCGACGGCAGCACCTTCCCGGCGGAAATCGCCCTGCACGCCATGACCCTGGACGGCAAACCGGTGATCCAGGCCATCATGCGCGACATCTCGGCGCAGAAGGATGTGGAGGCTGCGCTCAAAGCGGCCCGTGACGCAGCCCTGGCTGCAGTGGAAATGAAATCCCAGTTCGTCGCCAATGTCAGTCACGAGATCCGTACGCCAATGAACGGGATTATCGGCATGACCCAACTGCTGTTGAACAGCCCCCTGAATGCCCGCCAGCGTGACTATGCCGAGACCATCGCCGGCTCCGCACAGGCTCTCATGGGCATCATCAACGACCTGCTGGATTTCTCCAAGATCGAGGTGGGGCGCCTGACCCTGGAGCGTATCGACTTCGATCTGGACGCACTGCTCAAGTCGGTGATCGAACTCTATCTCCCCCGCGCCGACGCCAAGAACCTGAGCCTGCGTCTGGAGCGCAGCCCGGCACTGCCGGCCTGGGTTCAGGGCGATCCCCTGCGGGTGCGGCAGATCCTGCTCAACCTGCTGGACAATGCCCTGAAATTCACCCATGAAGGCGAGATACAACTCATTGCCTCCCCCATCGAAGGCAGACCAGGCTGGCAGCGCTTCTCGGTGCAGGATACTGGCATCGGCATGAGCCAGGAAAGCCAGGGCCGTATCTTCCAGGCCTTTTCCCAGGCCGACGGCTCCGTCAGCCGTAAGTACGGTGGCACCGGCCTGGGCCTGACCATCTGCCGGCAACTGGCGGAGCTGATGGGCGGTGACCTGGAACTGGAAAGCGACCCGGGCAAAGGCAGCATCTTCCATCTCAGCTTGCCTCTACCTGCCTCCGCCCCCGGACGAGAAGCGGCGGATAGCACGACGGTGGAAAGCACACGCTTCCCGGGCGTGACCGTGCTGGTAGCCGAAGACAATCCGGTGAACCAGAAACTCCTGCGCTTCATGCTGGAAAACCTGGACATAGCGGTCAAACTGGCGAACAACGGCAAGGCCGCCTATGACATGCTTGCCGCAGGTGGCGTGGACCTGGTGTTGATGGACTGCCAGATGCCGGAGTGGGACGGCCTCACCACCACGCTTGCCATCCGCGAGCGGGAGGCGGAGGAAGGCCGGGCGCGCCTGCCTATCGTCGCCCTCACTGCCAATGCGATGAGCGGCTTCGACATCACCTGCCGCGAAGCTGGCATGGACGACTACCTGACAAAGCCGTTGCACCAGCATGAACTGGCCGAGGCCCTGGCGCGCCGGCTTCCCGGCCGGGCCGTGGCCGGTACGGGGGGCAGGGTGACAGAGGAGCAACCACCGAAGGGGGGCTTCGACCTGGAAAAACTGCGCCGTATCTGCCGGGGCGACAACACCCAGGTCGACGAGATGTTGCGACTGTTCATCCATAGCACGGAAGGCCTGCTGGCGGACCTGGCGCGGGCGCTGGAAGAACGCAATGCCGCCGGAGCCGCCCGCCAGGCCCATCAGATCAAGGGCGCAGCGGCCTATCTGGGCGCCAACGAGTTCGCCAGTTTGGCCAGCGAGGCCGAAGCCCTGGCGAAGTCCTCGGACTGGGAGCCCTGTACCGTCGCCGTGGACGACCTGGAAGCCGCCTTCATCCATCTTCGCCTGGAAATGGATGCGCGTTTGGGCAGTTAGAATACGGACTCCCAAGCAACCTACCCGCACGGACCCCCCATGCTTGACATCCAGATCCTTCGTAAAGACCTCGCCCTCGTGGCGCAACGCCTGGCCTGCCGGGGCATCGTCCTGGACAGCACCCGCTTCGAGACGCTGGAGTCCGAGCGCAAGGCGATCCAGGTGCGTACCCAGGAACTGCAAGCCCGGCGCAACCTGCTATCCAAGCAGATCGGCATGGCCAAAGGAAAAGGCGAGGACACCACGGCCCTGATGTCCGAGGTGGGCGGCCTGGGCGATGAGTTGAAGGCTGCCGAGGAGCGCCTGGCCAGTATCCAGGAGGATTTGTCCACCCTGCTCATGACCCTGCCCAACCTGCCCCACGAAAGCGTGCCGCCGGGCAAGGACGACAGGGACAACGAAGAGGTGCGCCGCTGGGGCACGCCGCGGGATTTCCCTTACACACCCCTGGACCACGTGGACCTGGGCGAGAACCTGGAGATGCTGGACTTTCCAACGGCGGTGAAACTCACCACCAGCCGCTTCGTACTCATGCGCGGCCTGCTCGCCCGCCTGCACCGGGCGCTCACCCAGTTCATGCTGGACGTGCATACCCGCGAGCACGGCTATGAGGAAGTCTACGTCCCCTATCTGGTGAACGCGGATTCCATGCGCGGCACCGGCCAGCTGCCCAAGTTTGAGGAAGACCTGTTCAAGCTGACCAATGGCATGTACCTCATCCCTACCGCCGAGGTGCCGGTCACCAACATCGTGCGCGACGAGATCCTGCCCGGCGACAATCTGCCCATCAGGCTTGTGGCCCACACCCCCTGCTTCCGCTCCGAGGCAGGCTCCTACGGCAAGGACACCCGCGGCATGATCCGCCAGCACCAGTTCGACAAGGTGGAGATGGTGCAATTCGTGCGTCCGGAGGATTCCTACGCTGCCCTGGAGGAGCTCACAGGCCATGCCGAGGACATTCTGCAACGCCTGGGCCTGCCCTACCGGGTGGTGGCCCTGTGTTCTGGTGACCTGGGCTTCTCCTCAGCCAAGACCTACGATCTGGAGGTGTGGCTGCCGGGCCAGAACACCTACCGGGAGATCTCCTCCTGCTCCAATTTCGAGGCCTTCCAGGCCCGCCGCATGCAGGCCCGCTACCGGACCGAGAAGGATGGCAAGCCGGGCAAGCCGGAACTGATCCACACCCTCAACGGCTCGGGCCTGGCGGTGGGCCGTTGCCTGGTGGCGGTGCTGGAGAACTATCAGAACCCGGACGGCAGCGTCACCATTCCCGACGTGCTGCGTCCCTACATGGGCGGCCTGGAGCGGATCAGCAAGGCTTGAGCCGACCACCGCAGTCGAAGCCGAGAAGATTCCGGTAGGGCTGCTCGTACTTGAGCAGGATGTCGTAATAGATGCGCACGTTCTCGGCGAAGGCCCGCGCCTCGCCTCCGCGCGCGAAACCGTATTTCATCTCTGCGGCATGCTCGCGCCGGCTCAGCAGGGGCAGCACCATCTTCATGTCGCGCCACTGGTCCGGATCCTTCCCCAGCTTCCTGGCCAGACCCCGGGCGTCATTGAGATGGCCCAGGCCGATGTTGTAGGCCGCCAGGGCGATCCAGGTGCGGTCCGGTTCGGGCACCGCTTCCAGCAGGCCACTCTTGAGTTGGAGCAGGTAGCGCGCCCCGCCCAGGATGCTCTCGCGAGCGTCCAGCCGGTCCTTGACGCCCAGGTGATCGGCGGTATCCTCGGTCAGCATCATGATGCCGCGCACCCCGGTCGGCGACACGGCATGGGCATCCCACTGGGACTCCTGGTAAGCAACGGCGGCCAGAAGGCGCCAATCCAGCCCAGTTTCCGCCTGGGCCTCCTGGAAATGCCGGCGCAGATCACGAAGCAGGGTCCCGCGCTTCTCGAGCACCCCCAGTACGTCCGCTTCCTGCAGCCGGGTGACATGGCCGAAGTAGCGCTCCTTGAGCCTTACCAGTTCTCCGCTCGCCTCCATGTCCTTGAAGAACGCCACCACCCGCCGTGAAAATCCCAGATCCATGGCACGCCCCAGCACCCAGGCCTGGGGCTGGGCACTTTCCAACACGAACTGCGGACGCAGGGCAGGATGGAAATTACGCGCCACGTCCAGAGCGTCGGAATCCACCACCGTGCAGTCGGCCAGGCCGATGTCCAGCCGTTCAAGAAGTTCCTCAGAACCCGGCGTCTCCATCTCCACCCAGCGCAGGGCAGGCAGGCGATGCTTGTGCAGGCGCAGGCGATCGACATGGGTGCTGCCCGCCACCACCTCCACGCGCAGCCCCACCAGATCCTCCAGTTTCTCCGGCAGGCGCTCGCCCGGACGGCATACCACCCATTCCTTCACCTGCCCGTAGTTGGGGCCGAAGCGCAGGCGGTTGCGGCGCTCCTCGCTGGCCGTGATGCCGGCGGCGGCCAGGTGTGCTCGGCCGCCGGCCACCGTTGCGAACAGCTCCTCCAGATCGTCGGCCACCACGAAGCGCGCCTTCCAGCCCTGGCGTTCGGCGAACAGGACTACCAGGTCATGCTCGAAACCGGCAGGCTTGCCATCGGCATCGAGGAAATAGGTGGTGGGGCTGTTGCGGGTGGCCACGACCAGTTCCCCAGACTCCCCGGGCGGCGGCACCGGGCCGGGCTTGCAGCCGGTCAGCACGGCGAACACGGCGACGACAGCGGCGGCGCGCCCCATCAAGCCCCATATCCGTACCGACCAGTTCATGTTTTTGTCGTTGGCTTCAATGCGGGTAGAATGCCGCCCTTTCCCGCCCCTGACCACCCCCGGCGGGAAGGCCCGGAGAGATGGCAGAGTGGTCGAATGCACCGGATTCGAAATCCGGCATACGGTTTACCGTATCGGGGGTTCGAATCCCCCTCTCTCCGCCACATCCGGCATGGCGGGTGGGCAAACCGCCGTTGTTTGCTAGAGTCACTGCATCCCTCCCGAGTCGCTCCCGCACATGTCCACCCTCGACACCACCCGCATTGACGACCTGCGCATCAAGGCGGTGCGCCCCCTCATCACACCGGCCCTCCTGGAGGAGCTCCTGCCGGCCTGCCTGAGGACGCGCGGGCTAGTGGAAACAAGCCGGACCGACATCTCCGAGGTCCTGCAAGGACTGGACCATCGGCTGATCGTCGTGGTGGGGCCCTGTTCCATCCACGACCACGACCAGGCCATGGAATACGCCCGCCTGCTCGCCGCCCAGGCGAAGACGCTGGCCAAGGACCTGATCATCGTCATGCGGGTCTATTTCGAGAAGCCGCGCACCACAGTGGGCTGGAAGGGCTACATCAACGATCCCCGCCTGGACGGCAGTTTCGCCATCAATGAGGGGCTGGAGCGGGCCCGACGTCTGCTGCTTGAAGTACTGGCCCTGGGCCTGCCTGTGGGCACCGAGTTCCTCGACCTGCTCAGCCCCCAGTTCATCAGTGACCTGGTGAGCTGGGGCGCCATCGGCGCCCGCACCACAGAAAGTCAGTCACACCGGCAACTGGCCTCCGGCTTGTCCTGCCCCGTGGGTTTCAAGAACGGCACCGACGGCAGCGTCAAGGTGGCGGTCGACGCCATCGTCGCCGCCCGCTCGCCGCACGCCTTCATGGGCATGACCAAGATGGGCCAGGCGGCGATATTCGAGACGCGCGGCAATGACGATTGCCACATCATTCTGCGCGGTGGCAAACAGCCCAACTACTCGGCTGCGGATATCGACGTGGCTTGTGCCTTCCTGCGCGACCGGGGGCTACGCGAACGGGTGATGGTCGATGTCTCCCACGCCAACTGCGGCAAGCAGCACCAGCGCCAGATCGAGGTGGCCGCCGACGTGGCCGCCCAGGTGGCCGGCGGCGACAACCGCATCGTGGGCGTGATGATCGAGAGCCATCTGAACGAGGGTCGTCAGGACATCGTCCACGGGCAGCCGCTACGCCAAGGCGTGTCCATCACCGATCCCTGCATCAGCTTTGCGCAGACCGTGCCCGTGCTCGAAAACCTGGCCCATGCCGCGCGCGCCCGCCACGCGGCCAGGAGGCCCACGGCCTAGACAGGGAGCCGCTCTGGCGGCGCCCCCGCTCCCAGGCTTCCTTTCCCGGGACATCTTCCGCTGGAAAGCCATTCGATGAGGTGATGGCGCCGCGGGGTCAGTTGCCACACCGTGTATTGGCGCGGTTGCCCCGGGCACAGCCCGGCGCATCCGTGGTCGTGGATTTCCAGCTCCCCGCCTTCCCAATAGCGTTCCAGCACCGCATCGAGCGACTCTGCCGCTACCGATCCTGAGGAACCGTGGCGATCCGGCGCCCGCGCCGTGGAGGCAAGATCGTGCCAGCTCGCCCATGGCCGACCGGCCAGGCCGGTTTCCAAGCCCTCCAGCCAGGGGCGTCGATCGAAGCCGGCCGGCGCGCCGGCCGGGATTTGCCCGAGCAGATTGCAGAACAGGAAGGCCGCCTCGGGGCAGCGCTCAGCCAGCTTCCGGAAACCCCCGGGCGCGGCCAGCCAGGGCGCATCCTCCCGCTCGAAGCGGCAATTTGGGAAGCGTCGCGCCAGGATGCGCCGTGCCAGGGCATCGGGCTCAATGACGGTGAGCTTCTGGAAGCGCTCCAGGAACTGACTGCTCAGGGCATAGCCACCGCTGGGTCCCACCAGCACCAGATGGGCCGTCTCCGGCCGCCAATCGGTGAGCCAACGCCGCACCTGGTCGTGAAAGGGCGCCCACAGGCTGCGGCGCCAGCGCCAAGCGCGCAAGTGATAGATCAGGCCACCGCTGGCATGCAGGATCGGCATGGGCCGGATCTCAACCGCCGAAGACGAGCTTCGCCACGTCCTTGTAGTGCCTGACGAAGCTGACCGACAGGCCGGCCTTCACATAGTCGGGCAGGCGGTCATAGTCGGGCTGGTTCGCGGAGGGAAGAATGAGCTCGTGGATGCCCACCCGCTTGGCGGCGATGACTTTCTCGCGGATGCCGCCGACCGGCAGCACCTGGCCGGTGAGGGTCAGTTCGCCGGTCATGGCCAGGGGCCGGCCGATCTTCTCGCCTCGCGCCAGACTGAGTAGCGCCGTGGCCATGGTGATGCCGGCGCTGGGACCATCCTTGGGTGTGGCACCCTCCGGCACATGCAGGTGCACGAAGGCCTCGTCGAAGAATTTCACGTCCGCCCTGTAGGGCTTCAGGTGGCTGGAGATGTAGCTGTAGGCGATCTCGGCGGACTCCTTCATCACCTCCCCCAGCTTGCCGGTGAGCTTGAAGCCCCGGTTCAGGGTGTGCACCTTGGTGGCTTCGATGGTCAGCGTCGCGCCGCCCAGGGCGGTCCATGCCAGGCCCGTCACCACGCCGATGCCGGTCATGGGCTTCTCCGGCAGGTAAGGCGGGTCGGTGAGGAAAGTTTCCAGGTTGCCGGCGTTGACCTGAAGCTTGTCCGCTTCATGGCGCACGATCTTCACCACCGACTTGCGGATGATCTTGCCAAGGTTCATCTCAAGCTGGCGCACGCCGGCCTCGCGGGCGTAGCCCTCGATGACCTTGCGCACCGCCGCCTCGGAAATGCTCACCTGGCCGCGCTTCAGGCCCGATTTCCTGAGCTGCTTGGGCCACAGATGGTGCTTGGCGATGGCCAGCTTCTCCTCCATCAGGTAGCCGGACAGACGGATGACCTCCATGCGGTCCAGCAACGGCGCGGGGATGGTATCCACCTGGTTTGCGGTGCAGATGAACAGGGTCTTGGACAGGTCGAAGCGTACGTCCAGATAGTGGTCGAGGAATTCGCTGTTCTGCTCCGGATCGAGCACTTCCAGCAGGGCGGAAGCCGGATCGCCCTGGTACGAGGCGCCGATCTTGTCCACTTCATCGAGCATGATGACCGGGTTCTGGGACTCCACTTCCTTGATGGCCTGGATGAACTTGCCCGGCAGGGCACCGATGTAGGTGCGGCGGTGGCCCTTGATCTCTGCCTCATCACGCATGCCGCCCACAGAAAAGCGGTAGAACTTCCTCCCCAGGGCACGGGCCACGGAGCGACCGATGGAGGTCTTGCCCACCCCGGGTGGCCCCACCAGCAGCAGGATGGAGCCTGCCACCTCCCCCTTCATGGCGCCCACGGCGAGGAACTCCACGATGCGCTCCTTGACGTCGTCGAGGCCATCGTGGTCCTGGTCCAGGATCTTGCGTGCCCGGGTAAGATTCAGCTTGTCCTTGGTGTACCTGCTCCAGGGCAGGCTGGTGAGCCAGTCGAGATAGTTGCGGGTGACGGTGTACTCGGGCGAACCATGTTCCAGGCCGGAGAGCTTGTCCATCTCCTCGCCGATCTTCTTCTCGGCATGAGGCGGCAGCTTCAGCTTCTTCACCCGCCCCTGATACAGCTCCAGGTCGACCGTGCGATCGTCCTTGGCAATGCCCAGTTCTTTCTGGATGGCCTTCAACTGCTCGCGCAGGAAGAATTCCCGCTGCTGCTGGGTCATCTTCTCCTCGACCTTTTCCCGGATGTGGGTTTGCAGCCTGGCGACCTCCAGTTCTTTCTTGATCAGCACCAGCACCTTCTGCATGCGCTTCCTGAGGTTCAGTGCCTCCAGCACTTCCTGGAGTTTCTCCTTGGGTGCCGTGGTCAGGCTGGCGGCGAAATCGGTAAGCAGGGCCGGCTCGTTGGGCGAAAAGCGGTTCAGGAAGAACTTCAGTTCCTCGGAATAGAGCGGGTTGAGAGGGAGCAGATCCTTGATGGCGTTGATGATGGCCAGGGCGTAAGCCTTGATCTCCTCGCCCGTGGTGGACTGGCGGGTCTCGGCCGGGTACTCCACGCGGGCAAAGTAGGGGGCCTTGCCCGATATCCACTCGGCGACGCGGAAGCGGGTGATGCCCTCGGCAATGAACTGGATCTTGCCGTCGGAACGCATGGGGTGGTGCATGCGCACCAGGGTTCCGATGCGGTAGAAGTCGTCCGGACGGGCGTCATCGGACACCTCGCCATGTACGCAAACCAGGCCCACCAGATGGTGGCCGGAATCGCCGATGCGCTTCACGGTCTCCATCCACGGCCCCTCGTTCATGATGAGCGGCAGAGTCTGGGCCGGGAAAAAGGGCTTCTCCGTCAGCGGCAGGATATGGATGCTGGCCGGCAGGGTCTGGGCCGGCAGGTTGGGCGTGGCGCCCCTCGCCTCGCCAGGTTGGACGATTTCACCTTCGATGGGTTGGCTGTCTTCGCTCATGGACATGATGATCAAGGTCAACGCTTCATGAGTGCGGACGAAACGCGGGGTTTCAAGCCCGGCGATCCCGGCCGGATGTCATGGAAAGAAAGACATCAGCCAGGCCTTCCCACCCTGGGCCCACAGGTAGGCAAGGAAGGCCAGCACGGCAAACACGCCCAGCGGGAGAACCTTGACGCCACCGGAAGATGCTCGGCCGACTTCCGACAGGGCGAGGAAGGTCACGAACGCCAGGAGGGCCATCACCACCAGGTAGACGGTCCAGGACACGACCACGCCGACCAGGTGCAGGACCCCGCCTCCGGACGACTCGGCGGCTGGAGGGGACGTCCAGTATTCGGCGTGGAACGCGGCGCCGGTCAGGACGGCCTGAGTGAACGAGAAGCCGTCCAGCACCCAGATGGCCATGAAGGCCAGCAGGCCGAGGAAGGCCCAGGACCAGCCTTTTCCCTTCTCAGTGCCGGCAATGGACGCGACGGGCAACAGCAGGAACACGCAGCCTCCCAGCACGGCCAGGAAGACCGCGCCGGCCAACAGGTTCACCAACAGGCCCGGTTCCATCGTGCGTCTCCTTTGCTGTCATCCGGGGAACGTGACGGTCGCCCCCCTCACCCGTAGTTCAGCCCCATGGCCTCGCGCACGTCGCGCATGGTCTCCCGGGCCAGGTCGCGGGCCTTCTCGCAGCCGTCGGCGATGATGTTCTTCACCGTGTCCGGCTCCTCGGTGTAGGCGCGGGCGCGCTCCTGGATGGGCCCCAGTTCCTTGAGCACGGCGTCGATGACCGGCTGCTTGCATTCGATGCAGCCGATGCCTGCGGAGGTGCAGCCTTGCTGGACCCAGGCTTTCACGTCGTCGCCGGAATAGACCTGGTGCAGCTGCCAGACCGGGCACTTCTCCGGCGTGCCGGGGTCGGTGCGGCGCACCCGGGCCGGGTCGGTGGGCATGGTGCGGATCTTCTTGTTCACCGCGTCCGGCTCTTCCCGCAGCGAAATGGTGTTGCCGTAGGACTTGGACATCTTCTGGCCGTCCAGGCCGGGCATCTTGGAGGCCTCGGTGAGCAGGGCCTCGGGCTCGGTGAGGATCATCTTGCCGCCGCCCTCCAGGTAGCCGTAGAGCCGCTCCTTGTCTCCCAGGGACAGGTTCTGGGTCTCGCCCAGCAGGGCCTTGGCGGATTCCAGGGCGGCATCGTCGCCTTCCTGCTGGTAGCGGGTGCGCAGTTCCTGGTAGAGCTTGGCCTTCTTGCCGCCCAGCTTCTTCACCGCGGCCTCCGCCTTCTCCTCGTAGCCCGGCTCCTTGCCGTAGAGGTGGTTGAAGCGGCGGGCGATCTCCCGCGAGAACTCGATGTGCGGCACCTGATCCTCGCCCACGGGCACCTGGTTGGCCCGGTAAATGAGGATGTCGGCACTCTGCAACAGGGGATAACCGAGGAAGCCGTAGGTGGAGAGGTCCTTCTCGGTGAGCTTCTCCTGCTGGTCCTTGTAGGTGGGCACCCGTTCCAGCCAACCCAGGGGGGTCATCATGGACAGCAGCAGATGCAGCTCGGCGTGCTCGATGACCTGGGACTGGATGAACAGGGTGGCCTTGGACGGATCCACGCCCGCCGCCAGCCAGTCGATGACCATCTGCCAGGTGGCGTCCTCGATGCCCAGGGGATTGTCGTAGTGGGTGGTGAGGGCATGCCAGTCGGCCACGAAGAACAGGCATTCGTACTCGTGCTGGAGCCGGATCCAGTTTTTCAGGACGCCGTGGTAGTGGCCCAGGTGGAGGCTGCCCGTGGGGCGCATGCCGGAGAGGACTCGATCCGCGTACATGATTTGGGTCTTTGTTGCTCGTTGGAAATGGTCAGGGATTCAGGGAATGAGGTCGATCAGGCGCAGCAAAGCTACTTCGATGCCCTCGATGAATGGGCCGATGATCAGACTTAACAATCCAGTAGCCAACAGGCCGATCAGGATGAAAAAACCATAAGGTTCGATTCTTGCCAGCCAGTAGGCCTGACGCTCGGGCAGCAGGCTGACGGCGATACGCCCGCCGTCGAGGGGCGGTATGGGCAGGAGGTTGAGTACCGCCAGGACCGCGTTGATGGTGATGCCCGCCATACCCATGAGGGCAAGGGGCTGGGCGTAAGCGCTACCGTGAAGCAGCATGGAAAGTTTGACCATCATGGCCCAGAACAGGGCCATGGCGATGTTGGCCGCAGGGCCCGCTGCGGCTACCCACAGCATGTCCTGTTTGGGATGGCGCAGGGCGCGAAAATCCACCGGCACCGGCTTGGCCCAGCCGAACAGGATGCCGCCAAGCGCGATGGTCAGGAGCGGCACAAGGATGGTGCCCACCAGGTCGATGTGGCGCAGCGGATTAACGCTGATGCGCCCCAGCATCTGGGCGGTGCGGTCGCCGAAGCGCAGGGCCGCGTAGCCATGGGCCGCCTCGTGCAGGGTGATGGCGAACACCACCGGCAGGGCGAAGATCGTGATTTTCTGGACGAGGTTCAGTTCCATCTCATTCCAGCCCCAGCAAGGCAGGGTCACCCAGCCCCCGCCGCAGGATTTCCGGCGTCGGGCCGGACAGGTCCACCACTGTGCTGGGCGTGAGGCCGCAATGGCCGCCGTCGATGATCACGTCCACCGCGTGGCAAAGGCGTTCGTCCACCTCCCAGGGGTCCGACAGGGGATATTCGTCGCCGGGCAGGTGCAGGGTCGCCGACAGCAAGGGCTCGCCCAGCTCCGTCAATAAAGCGTGTGCGATAGGGTTGGAAGGCACGCGCAAACCGATGGTGTTGCGCCGCGTCCAGAGCCGGCGCGGTGCCTCCCGGGTGGCTTCCAGGATGAAGGTGAACGGCCCGGGCGTACCGTGCTTCATCAGGCGGTACTGGACGTTGTCCACCCTGGCATAGTGCGCCACCTCCGACAAGTCACGGCATACCAGGGTGAGGAAATGCCGGTCGTCGATCTGGCGGATTTCGCGCAGCCGTTCCATGGCTTTCTTGTCATCCAGGCGGCAGCCCAGGGCGTAGCAGGAATCGGAGGGATAGGCGATGACTCCGCCCTGGCGGACGGCGTCCGCCGCCTGCCGGATCAGACGCAGCTGGGGGTTGTCCGGGTGGATGGCGAGGAAGAGGCTCACCATACGCTCCACAACGGTCGGCAGCGGGGTGGCAGGGGCGGTAGGCGGCCCAGTTCGCGGCCGCCCTCCCCCGGCGCGTGGAAATCGGAACCCACCGAGGCCAGCAGGTCGAACTCCGAGGCCAGTTCGGCGAATACCGGCACCTGGTCCGGCGTATGGCTGCCTGTCACCACCTCGATGGCGTCACCGCCCACGTGCTTGAATTCCGACAACAGCAGGCGCATTTTTTCCCGTCCCATCTGGTAACGGCCCGGATGGGCGATCACGGCCTGGCCGCCGGCTGCGCGGATCCACACCAGGGCTTCCTCCAGGCTTGCCCACTGGTGAGGTACATAACCGGGCTTGCCCTTGACCAGGTACTTCTTGAACACGGTTTTCACGTCCTTCACGACACCCTGCTCCACCAGGAAACGTGCGAAGTGGGTGCGGCCGATGAGATCCTGGTTGTCGGCGAATTTGTAAGCCCCTTCCAGGGCACCGTGGATGCCCAGGCGGGCGAGTTCCTCGGCCATTCGCCGCGCCCGCTCGGCGCGGCCGCCGCGGTTGCGGGCAAGCCCGCCGCTCAGGATGGGATCCTCTGAATCGAAGTTGAGGCCGACGACGTGGACGCTATGCCCCGCCCAGGAAACGGAGATCTCCACCCCCATGACCAGGCGGATGCCCAGCGCCTCGGCCACTTCCCGGGCCTCGTCCAGGCCGCGCAATTCGTCGTGGTCGGTCAGGGCCAGCACCTGCACCCCCATGCTCGCGGCGCGTTCCACCAGGGCGCGGGGCGAAAGCACCCCGTCGGAAGCGGTGGAATGGCAGTGAAGATCGTAGACGCTCATGGAGAAAGGTTGAGAGATGGCGCGGAATCATAGCAAAATGCCCGCCGCTTCTCCCTGATCCCCCTTCCTGCTGCAGCTCGGAACATCCACCGAGGCCGACCCCGCGTGAAAATCCTGTTCGATCTCTTCCCCATCATCCTGTTCTTCATCGCCTACCAGGTCGGGGAAAAAAACCCCGAAAACGCCACGGCATGGCTGGCCGCCCTCGGCATCACGCTGGACGGCGGCGCCAAACCCGGCGTCTTCCTCGCCACGGTGGTGGCCATCGCCGCCACCTTCCTGCAGATCGGCTGGGTGTGGATCAAGCACCGCAAGGTGGACACCATGCTCTGGGTTTCCCTGGGCCTGATCGTCGTGTTCGGCGGTGCCACCCTGCTGCTGCACGACGAGACCTTCATCAAGTGGAAGCCCACCGTGCTCTACTGGCTGTTCGCCCTTTCCCTGGGCCTGGCGCCCATCCTGTTCGAGCGCAACCTGATCCGGCTGATGATGGAGAAGCAGGTCAGCCTGCCGGACTTCGTCTGGACCCGCCTGAACCTGGGCTGGACCGGCTTCTTCACCTTCATGGGGCTGGCCAACCTGTGGGTGGCCATGAACTTCTCCACCGACACCTGGGTGAACTTCAAGATGTTCGGCTCCCTAGGGCTGATGCTGGTGTTCATCATCGGCCAGACGGTCTACCTGTCCAAGCACATCAAGGAAGAGCCATGAACCTCTATTACGCCATCGTTGGCGAGGATGTGCAGGGCAGCCTGGACAAGCGCCTCGCCACCCGCCCCGCCCACCTGGAGCGCCTCAACATCCTGAAGGACGAGGGCCGCCTGTTGCTGGCCGGCCCCTTCCCCGCCATCGACAGCCCCGACCCCGGCCCCTCCGGCTTTTCCGGCAGCCTCATCGTCGCCGCCTTCGACAGCCTGGAAGCGGCGCAGGCGTGGGCCGAGGCCGACCCTTACGTGGCGGCCGGGGTCTATGCCCGCGTCGCGGTGAAACCGTTCAAGCGGGTGCTGCCGTGAGCGACACCGTCCAGGAAATGAAAATCCGGCTGTCGGCGCTCCACCCCCAACACCTGGAAATCATCGACGAATCCCTGCTGCACGCCGGCCACGCCGGCGCCAGGGCCGGCGGCGGCCACTTCAAGCTCACCCTGGTCTCCGCCGACTTCGCCGGCCAGAGCGCCGTGTCCCGCCACCGCATGGTCTATCAGGCCCTGGGGGACATGATGAGCGGACAGATCCACGCCCTGTCCATCACCGCCCTGGCGCCCGGCGAAGCCTGACCCCCGCCGGGAACTCCCCGTCCCTGCCACACTCCATTGCCCGCCCACCGTCCTCCCGCAACCACGAGACTCCCATGAAACAGACCCTGCTGATGTCCGCCCTGTGCGCCGTTTTCGCCCTCAACGCCCAGGCCGCCGAACCGGCCGCCGCCGCGCCTTCCTCCGCGGCGCCCGCCGCCGCTCCCACCCCGGCCCCCGCCGTCCAGCCCGCCCCCGTGGCGCCCGGCGAGGCCAGGAAGAACATCGCCGTGGTCAACGGCGTCGCCCTGCCCGTCATCTTCGGCAATTTCGTGCGCCAGGGCCGCATCGCCAGGGGAGCCAATCCCGAGACCCTCACCGACGAGTCGGTGCGCGACGCCCTGATCACCGTGGAACTGCTGGCGCAGGAAGCTGCGCAGAAGGGCCTGGACAAGAACGCCATGGTCATGGCCGCCATCGAATACCAGAAGAAGGACATCCTGGCCCAGGCCGCCATCGACGAGTTCGCCAAGCGCAACCCCATCAGCGAGGACATCATCAAGTCCGAATACGACAAGGCCAAGGCCAAGGCCGGGGAGAACGAGTACCGCCCGCGCCACATCCTGGTGGCCAGCGAGAAGGAGGCCCGGGAACTGATCGAGAAGCTGACCGGCGGTGCCAAGAAGGCGAAATTCGAGGACCTGGCGAAGAAGTCGTCCAAGGACCCCTCCGCCGGCAACGGCGGCGACCTGGGCTGGATCCTGCCCGCCAACCTGGTGCCGGAATTCGCCGGCGCCATGGTCAAGCTGAAGAAGGGCGAGATCGGCAAGGATCCGGTGCAGACCCAGTTCGGCTGGCACGTGATCAAGCTGGAAGACACCCGCAAGCTGGATTTCCCGGCCTACGACAAGCTCAAGGGCCGCATCGCCGGCCAACTGCAGCAGTTGCAGCTGCGCAAGTTCGTGCAGGAACTGCGCGCCACCTCCAAGGTCGAGTAGGCTGACGCATCGCCCCGGCGGCAGCCGGGGCGCCGGATCAGTCCAGCAGCACCGGCGCGTCCGGCAGTTCGTTGGCGTTGCCAGCCGCCAGCGGGAAATGACGGCGCAGGATGGCATCCACGCGGGCGATGCCGGCCAGGGCGCCGGCCTCGAAGTCGCCACGGGCGAAGCAGGCTTCCATCTCCCGACAGATCGCCTCCCATTCAGCGCCGGAGACCCGCGTATTGAAGCCCCGGTCCGCCAGGATCTCGACATCCCGGTCAGCCAGCAGCAGGTAGATCAGCACGCCGTTGTTGGCCTCGGTATCCCAGACGCGCAGGTCGGAGAACACGTCGACGGCCCGCCGCCGCGCCGTGACGCCGCGCAGCAGGGGCAGGAAGTCCAGGGCGGTTTCCACCACGAAGCGGATCTCCCCGGCATGGCCGCGCTCCGACTGCCGCACGGCCTCGGCGATACGCGCCATGACCGGGCGTGGGAACGCCAGGCGCGCGCGCCAGCGCGGCTGCAAGAGGTGGCGCAGGAACCGGGTGAATGTGCCGTTCGTCATGATGCCGCCCTACCAACGTCCGGAGGCACCGCCTCCGCCGAAACCGCCGCCGCCCCCGCTGAAGCCGCCTCCGCCGCCTCCACCGCCCCCCCCGCCCACGACGCCGGAGATGCCGATGAGGGTGAGGAAGAACACCACCACCCCCACCACCGCGGCCATGCCCGGGCCGCCCAGCAGCAGCCAGCCGCCGAGGAAGGCCACCCCGCCGGCCAGGGCCGCGCCGATCAGCGCGCCGAACAGGGCGCGCAGGATGCCCCCGACCACGAAGATGAACACCATGGCCATGGACAGGGCATCCTCGACGCTGGCGCCGCTGGCTGCGGCCTCCTTCTGCGGCAAAGTTTCGCCCTCGATGAGGCGGACGAGGGCGTTCACCCCGGCGTCGATGCCGCCGGAAAGATCGCCCTGCTTGAAGCGGGGGACGATGACTTCCTCGATCACCCGCTTGGCCATCGCGTCGGGGATGGCGCCCTCCAGGCCGTAGCCCACCTCGATGCGCAGGGTGCGGTCATCCTTGGCCACCAGCAGCAGGACACCGTCGTCCACGCCCTTGCGCCCCAGCTTCCAGGTTTCCGCGACGCGCAAGGCGTATTGCTCGATGCTTTCCGGCTGGGTGGTGGACACCAGCAACACCGCCAGCTGGGCGCCCCTGGCCTTCTCGAGCTGCGCCAGGCGGGACTCCAGGGCCTGGCGGGCGGCGGCGTCCAGGGTGCCGGTCAGATCGGTCACCCGGGTCTTCAGGGCCGGGACCGGCGCCTGCGCCCAGGCCAGGCCATGGCCCAGCATCAGGCAGAACAGCAGCCGGCAAACGGCGGCGAAGAACGTGGTCGAATGACAGGACAACCCGGACTCCGGATGAATGGGATGGGAACCGGCCCGGCGGCGGCGGCCGGCGCTTCCGGAATTATCCGGGGCCCCCGATGCCGCGCAAGGCTGGCTATCATGCGGTATCGAAAGTGTGATGCGAGTCACCATGGACACCCATCCCCTGCTCGACAAGCTGGAGCAGCTCAACGCCATCGGCGTGGCCCTCTCCCGCGAGGAGAACATCGAGCACCTGCTGGAGCGCATCCTGCTCTCCGCCATCGAACTCACCAGCGCCGACGCCGGCACCGTCTACCTGGCCAACGCCGACCGGGCCCTGGAGTTCCGCATCCTGGTCAACCGCAGCCTGGGCATCCGGCTGGGGGGCAGCCAGGGCGGCGAGATCGACCTGCCCGACATCCCCATCCTCGACGCCGACGGCCATCCCAATGACCGTATGGTGGCCGCCTACGCCGCGGCGCATCAGCGCACCGTGAACATCGAGGACGCCGCCCGCGCCGAGGGTTTCGACTTCTCCGGCACGCGCGAATTCAACCGGCGCACCGGCTACGTCTCGCAGTCCTTCCTGACGGTGCCGCTCATCGACCACCACCGCGAAACCATCGGCGTGCTGCAGCTGATCAACGCCCTCGACGCGGTCACCGGCGCCATACGCGGCTTTTCCGCCGAGGAGCAGCGGCTGGCGGAATCCCTCGCCTCCCAGGCCGCCATCGCCTATACCAAGCGCCGGCTCATCGACCAGCTGGCGGAGCTGTTCGAGTCCCTGGTCAACCTCATCAACACCGCCATCGACGAGAAATCCCCCTACACCAGCAAGCACTGCGAACGCGTGCCGGTGCTCACCATGATGATCGCCGAGGCGGCGCACCGGGCGGAAAGCGGACCGCTGGCGGAGTTCCGCATGAGCGACCGGGACCGCTACGAGCTGCGCATCGCCGGCCTCATGCACGACTGCGGCAAGATCACCACGCCGGTGCACGTCATGGACAAATCGACCAAGCTGGAGGCCCTTAGCGACCGCATCCACCTGGTCGACGCGCGCTTCGAGGTGCTGCGACGGGATGCCGCCATCGCCCGGCTGGAAGCCCTGCTGGCCCGGCCGGATGAGCGGGAGGGCGTCGAGGCGGCCTACCGTGAACGCCTGCGCCAGATCGACGACGACCAGGCCTTCCTGCGCCGCTGCAACATCGGCGGCGAGGCCATGGCGGCGGCAGACCAGGAGCGCGTGAGCCGCATTGCCGGCTATCGCTGGCGCGACGGGGAGGGCATCGAGCGGCCTTTCCTGGAACCCGACGAGGAAGCCAGCCTGCGCGTGCCCCGGGGCACCCTCACCGACGCGGAGCGGGAGATCATCAACCACCACATCGTGTCCACCATCAACATGCTCGAGGCCCTGCCCTGGCCCCGCCATCTGGCGCGCGTGCCGGAATACGCCGGCGGCCACCACGAGCGCATGGACGGCAAGGGCTATCCCCGGGGACTCACCGGCGACCGGATGTCGGTCCAGGCCCGCATCATGGCCATCGCCGACATCTTCGAGGCCCTCACAGCGGCAGACCGGCCCTACAAGAAGGCCAAGCCCCTGTCCGAATGCCTGGCCATCATGGGGCGCATGGCTGACGAGGGCCACATCGACCCGGATATCTATGCCGTCTTCCTGGAGGCAGGCGTCCCGCTGGCCTATGCAAGGGAATTCCTGCTTCCGGAACAGATCGACCTGGGGAGAGCCTAGGCGGCACGCACATGGCCAGGACGCGGCCATTTCGAGACAATGGTGTCTGTACTTCCGTTCCTTCGGGCAGTGCATGACTCCCTCACCCCGCATCGTCATCCTTGGCGCCGGCTTCGCGGCGCTCAGCGCCGTGCGCAAACTGCGCAAGCACGCGCCCAAAGCGCATCTCACGCTGGTCGCACCCAAGGCCGAATTCGTCTATCTGCCCAGCCTCATCTGGATTCCCAGCCGACTGCGCCAGGGCAAGGATCTGGTCCTGGACCTGGGTATCTTCCTGAAGGACCACGCCGTGGAGTTCATCCCCGGCCGGGTCACCGGCCTCAGGGACGGCGGCCGCACGGTGCTCACGGATGCCGGCCCTGTGGCCAACGACGCCCTGCTCATCGCCACGGGCGCACGCTTCCTGAACAAGCTGCCCGGCATCGAGCACGCCCTGACCCTCTGCGAGGGCGTCGCCTCGGCAGAAGCCATCCGCGACCGCATCGACGCCATGCAGAGCGGCCGCATCGCCCTGGGGTTCGGCGGCAATCCGGACGAGTCCGCCGCCATGCGGGGCGGCCCCATGTTCGAACTGCTGTTCGGCCTGGATACGCATCTGCGCCGGATGCGCAAGCGCGAACGCATCGAACTCACCTTCTTCAACGCCGCCGCCGAGCCCGGCAAGCGCCTGGGCGACAAGGCCGTTTCCGGACTGTTGGGGGAAATGGCCCGGCGGCGCATCGACACCCATCTTGGCCACAAACCCCTGGGCTTTTCGGCGACGGGTGTGGACACCGACGGCGGCCATGTCAACGCCGACCTGATCCTGTTCATGCCCGGCCTTACCGGCCCCGACTGGGCGCCCAATTCCGGCCTGCTGCTCTCCCCCGGCGGCTTTTTCCAGGCCGACGAGTTCTGCCGGGTGACAGGCGCCGAACGGGTCTATGTAGTCGGCGATGCCGGCAGTTTCCCCGGTCCGGACTGGATGCCCAAGCAGGCGCACATGGCCGACCTGCAGGCCAGGGCGGCGGCGAGAAACCTTCTGCTGTCCCTGGCAGGCAAGGCGCCCGCCATCCGCTTCAAGGTGGAGTTGATCTGCATTGTCGACAGCCTGGACAGCGGCATCCTGGTCTTCCGCGACGAGAAACGTTCGCTGTTGCTGCCTGCCAGCCGCCTCTTCCACTGGGCCAAGCGTTTCTTCGAAAGCCATTATTTGCGCATTTTCCGCCGCTGATTCAATGCGCGCCCCCGGGTAAAATTGGCAGCCTGTATTCCTCCTTGACACCATGAGCATCCCAAACCATTACCAGCGCCTCGGTGGCGACGCCAAAGTGCGCCAACTTGTGGACCGTTTCTATGACCACATGGACGAACTGCCGGAGGCCTGGGGCATCCGCAAGCTGCATGCAGAGAGCTTGGAGAGCGCTCGCCAGAAGCTGTTCGACTTCCTGTGCGGCTGGATGGGCGGCCCCCCACGTTATGTGGAAAAACACGGCCACCCCATGCTACGCAAGCGCCACCTGCCCTTCCCCATCGGTGACGCCGAGCGCGACCAATGGATGCACTGCATGAAGCTGGCCCTGGACGAGGTCGTCGAGGACGAGAAACTGCGGGCCGAGCTTTACCAGGCCTTCGTCAAGGTGGCCGACCACATGCGCAACCAGGCCCCCATGCACGGCTTCTGACGTTCACGTTGAGCCTGGAAGGCTGTTTGTCCACGAAAGACCCGAACACCTACTGATCTCGGCAAAGTCAGTCACTTCCCCCTCCCAACTTCCCCCGCTCGCGGGGAAGCGTCACGTTGAAAGGAAACGCACCATGTACGCCCACACCGTCGAACTCGCCCTACCCATCGAGCAGGCCATCGAACGCTTCAAGGCTGCCCTGGCGGAAGCCAAGATGGGCGTCGTTTCAGAAGTTGATGTCCAGGCCATCATGAAGGCCAAGATCAACCATGACATCCCGCCCTACCGTCTGCTTGGCGTTTGCGCCCCCGGCATCGCCAAGCGGGTGCTGGAGGCTGACAAGGATGCCGGAGCCTTGCTGCCCTGCGGCTGCTGCGCCTATGAAGTGAGCCCGGGCCGCACCCGCTTCGCCGTGCAGGATCCGGCCACCGTTGCCGCCCTGGCCGGCAACGCCGACATCGGCGCCGCCATGGCCGACGCCCAATCCCATCTGGCCGGGGTTCTCGCTAAACTCCGAACCTGAGCGACCCGCTCTGATTCGGAGGAGGAGAAACAACCATGCGCGCCATGCTTCTTGCCCTGTTGTTAGGCCTGTCCGCAACCACCGCCCAGGCCGTGGATCCCGCCACCCTGCCCAAGATCAAGGTCAGCAAGATGGGGCTGTACCTGGAAGCCAAGGAAGTCCCGGACTTCCTGAAGAAGCACGCCCCCAAGGTGCTGTTCGTGGATGTGCGCACGATCGAGGAAGTGCTGTTCGTCGGCTCCCCCGACGGCCTGGATGGTCAGGCCTCCTTCGGCATCATGTATTACGACAAGTGGGACAAGGAGAAGCAGACCTTCGTGCGCAACCCCAATCCGGACTTCCTGTCCCAGTTCGAGGTGTTCGCACTGGAAAAAGGCATCGAGAAGACCGACCCCATCGTCCTCATCTGCCGTTCCGGCGATCGCAGCGCCATGTCTGCGGACCTGCTGGGCCGCTATGGCTACACCAATGTCTGGTCGGTGGTGGATGGCTTCGAGGGCGACCTGGCCAAGGACGGCCCCAACAAGGGCAAGCGCGCCGTGAACGGCTGGAAGAACATCGGCCTGCCCTGGAGCTACAACGTGGACCAGAACAAGGTCACGATGGGCAAGTAAGCCTCTACAACCGAAGGAGACGAAAACGATGAAGACTGCACTGAGCCTTTCCCTGCTGACCATGGCCCTCGCCGGCTGCGCCGGCGGCCCCTCCCCCTCCCCGGAGAAGGTGGCGGGCCTCAACGAGGACGCCCGCAAGACCGCCGGCGGACTGATCCAGACCCTGGGCGGCGAACTCAAGACCGCCATGACCGCCGGCGGCCCCGCCGGCGCCATCGGCGTGTGCAAGGCCAAGGCGCCCCAGATTGCCGCCGAGGCCGCCCAGAAGACGGGCATGAAGATCAAGCGCGTCAGCCTGAAGAACCGCAATCCCAAGGGTGTGCCGGACGCCTGGGAAACCCAGGCCCTGGCCGAACTGGAGAAGCGCCTGGCCGCCGGCGAGAAGCCCGAGACCCTGGACATGCACGCGGTGGTGGGTAACGGCGACGGCAAGGAATTCCGCTACGCCAAGGCCCTGGTGACCCAGCCCCTGTGCCTGAACTGCCACGGCGACCCGGAGAAGATGCCGCCGGACGTGAAGGCCGTGCTCGCCACCGAGTACCCCAACGACAAGGCCGTGGGCTATTCCGCAGGCATGCTCCGCGGCATCCTGTCCATCCGGAAGCCGCTGTAAACCTGCGGGGGGAAGGTGCCACCCTTCCCCCTTTTTTTCCATCGTCCTACCGTCGCCCATGTCCGAAGCACCCGCCTCCCGTCTGCAAAACCTTCCCGTCGCCTGGTTCGCCATGATCATGGGCCTGGGCGGCCTCACCATCGCCTGGCGCAAGGCGGAGGAACTGCTGGCCCTGTCCTTCGCCCCCAGTCCCTGGCTGCTGGTCCTCACTACCCTGCTGTTCCTGGTGCTGGCGGGGTTCTACACGGCGAAGGTCGTCAAGCACCGGCCGGCTGTCCTGAAGGAATGGGGCCATCCCGTCCGCATGAACTTCGTGCCGGCGGTGAGCATCGCCCTCATCCTGCTGTCCATCGCCTGGCTGCCCGTGTCGGCAGCCTATTCCAAACTGCTGTGGCTGACGGGCACGGCGCTGCATCTGGTCCTCACCCTGTACGTCATCACCCAGTGGATGCACCAGAGCAAGTTCGAGATCGTCCACCTCAACCCGGCCTGGTTCATTCCCGTGGTGGGCAACATCCTGGTGCCCATCGCCGGCGTGGTCCACGCCCCGGCGGAAGTCTCCTGGTTCTTCTTCAGCGTCGGCCTGGTGTTCTGGCCGCCCCTGCTCACCATCATCCTGTACCGGGTCATCTTCCACGGCAGCCTGCCGGAGCGGCTCATGCCCACCCTGTTCATCCTCATCGCCCCGCCGGCGGTGGGCTTCCTCTCCTATCTCAGGCTCACCGGCGGCGAGGTGGACGCCTTCGCCCACGTGCTCTACCACACCGCCCTGTTCTTCACCCTGCTGCTGTTCGCCCAGTTGCGCTGGTTCACCCGCCTGAAGTTCTTTCTCTCCTGGTGGGCCTACTCCTTCCCCCTGGCCGCCATCACCGTCGCCACCCTGGCCATATTCGAGCACACCGGCGGCGTGGTCTTCCTGCGCCTCGCCGGCATCCTGCTGGGGGTTGCCAGCGTGGTCATCGCCGGCCTGCTGGCGCGTACCACCCTGGCCGTGGTCCGGCGGGAAATCTGCGTGGAGGAATGAACACCCGGCGCCCGCCCGCTCCAAGGGCTTCCCGCGGCGATTCCAGCTGGCGCTGACATCCACACAAGTTTTTTCGTGCATGGCCGATAACTGCGGAAACTTGGCATCCCGGCCCTGATAGGAACCGGCTGCTGACATACGAGGTGTAAGCGCGCGCGATAAATTCACCCGGATTTGAGAGATAAATTGCTCATGCAAGTTGTTTCGCGTGTGAAAAGTTAATTTTTCACACTGAAATAATCACATGAACCAGACCGGGTAATCCCGCATCGTGGCGACTTGGTTGTTGTGTGGGTTGTAGGCGGCATGCTTCGGGTTCATCCACAGGAGCGTGAAGCCGAAGTAGCCAGTAGGGTAGCCGTCGCACTGCCACTGCCCCTTGAGGCCGGAGACGGTGGTGGCCGGCCCTCCGGTGTGGACGCCGGCGGGCGAGAGGAGGCCGGTGATATTGCCGACGTCCACATCATAGACGGGGGGCATGTAACCCGGCATGCCGCAGGGCGGAAGGCTGTATGAGAAGATCGGTGTGCCGCTCTGCGCCACGCTCCTGGCCCACAGCAGGCTGTACATATTCGGGGCAGGCCAGGCTTCGCCGATCCGCCAGAATCGGTAGTCCGGCGAGCCGGTGACCAGCTCGCCTTCCGCGTATGCCACGGTGCCATAGGGCAGCACGGCGGGGTTGTCGAACTTGGCGGACATGGCCGCCGCCCAATTACCGAATAGCAGGCCGCCCAGGCCCGGCAGGGAATAGGTATGGGTGATCGTGGCCTGGGTGGTGCCGTCGATAGCGAAGGTGGTGGTGCTGCTGCCCGTGCCCGTGTCGTAGTCCGGGGCATTACCCACCCAGTTTTCCAGGGTGTTGCGCGCCACGGTCAGGAGGGCCGTCGCCGCAGCGGAGGTCTTGAGCTTGAGCTTGAGCACGTCGTCCGTCGTGGTGCCGGAGCTGAACGTCGTCGCCATGTTGCTGATCAGGCACGGGGTGCCTCCGTTCACCCCCGTCGGATAGCCGCCGCTCGCGGCGCCGGTCACATCCGTCTCGGCGCGCGCGTGTTTGGACACGTAGACCGTAGCCCCGGCCGGGGTGTAGTAGGCGCCGAGCAGGCGTTCGTGCTCGGTGACGATGTGCGCCGTCCTCGATGCGCTGGCACCGCTCCATCCCGTGCGTGGCGTGCCTCCCGGGCAGGCGGGGAGAGAAGGAGGCGGCGTCCAGGTGGTGGTGTCCTGGTTGGCGAGGGTGGTGTCCACCCACTGGCACTCGTCGTAGGTCTTGAGGACGTGCACCGTGCAGGTCAGGCCCGTGGCCCAGGTGCCGGCGATGCGGATCTCGAAGATGCCGCCGAGCCGATAGCCCAGGCCGGCGCCGCCGATGACCCGGAACAGCCAGGTGCGGCCGTTGTCCTTGATGCCCATCAAGTCCCACCGGGCCGTGCCGCCATTCGAACTCAGGTCGGCCGGCCAGGTGCCCGCTGCCCAGCTGGTGACGAAATGCGTCGGTGTGACAGCGGGCTCGCCCAGGATGCTGGCGCCGCGCGGCAGGACGGTCAGATCGACGCCCCCAGAGCGATCTGGCTGGAAGGCACCCTGGAAGCCCGTAATCAGCCAGGTGTCGCCGTTGTCGTCCACGACCGGGCTCATCCATTTGGCGTTGCCGTACTGATCCGCCCAGCCCAGGCCATTCGGGGCCAGCACGAAGTTGCGCAGCTCCATGCCCAGGGCCGCTTCGCCGGGCTCGACGGCGGGCGCGGCGGGCAGGCCGGGCTTGCCGAACTTCCACGCCAGACTATGAAGGGGCAGCGTGGGGGTGTTGAGCGAGCGGTAAAGCAGATGGTCCACCGCGTTCGTGTCGGTGGTGACGCGCACCTCGTGGCCGTTCCAGGCGGACGTGCCGGTGACCGATAGGGCTAGGGCGCCGATGCCGATCGTCTCGCCCGCCGCGAAGGTGCCGCTGGCCACCTTGACGTGGATCGTGCCCGAATCGCAATCCACGAACACCTCGCCCGTGCCGTTCGGGCCGGTGATCGCCGCGCCCTGGCGCAGGGGGTGGCCGGCGGTGCCCGTGTTCAGGAAAACCAGCGGCGCCGGCACGTGGCGGGAGAGGCCGTGCCAGTAGTGCTCGATGCGCTCGATGTCGAACACGCCATCGTCCTCCAGGCCGCAGGCGTCGAACATCTCAGGCCGGGGGCTGCTGGATCACGAAGGGGACGGCGCGGCCGAGCGCGTCGGTGAATTCCGTTCCGGCCACGGGGCGGCGCTTGATGGCCACCATGCCGTCGCTGCTGTAGAGGTAACTGCTGGCGTGATAGGTGCGCGCCGTGGCCACGCCGCCGCTGCCCACTTCGGTGAGCGGCGCGGCGATGCCGGCGGCGGTCTGACTCGCGGACGGCGGCCTGGGCCGGGCGCTGCCCACCCCGGAGGCGATGGCGCTGGCCGGGGCGCGCGGCGCCAGCGGGGGCGGCGCCGAGGCGGGGTCCACCAGTTGCGACAGGTCGCGCTTCAGGCGTTCGGCTTCGCTCATTGCGGCACCACGGTCAGCGTGTTGAGCGCCAGCGACAAACTGGCATCGTTGGCGAGCACGCCCGTGTTGTCGTCGAATTCCACCCAGACCTGCACGCCGTTGACGGCGCCGAACAGGATCTCGGTGCCCAGGTCCAGGGGATCGCCGCCCACTGCAGTGGCCAGCCCGGACTGGGTCAGGGCCAGCTTGAGGGCGCTGGCGGGCTGGCCGCTGCCCGGCGCGGAATCGACCACGGACAGGGTGATGGGGTCCACGCCGGGGTCGGAGTTGGCCTGGAATTTCCAGGCGCCGGATGCCGGCCACATGACGTAGAAGCGGCGCTGGTGCGGCGGCAACAGGCCGGCATCGTCCTGGCTGAATGCCAGGGGCAGCGTCGCCGGCGTGGTGCCGGCGGGGTCCAGGTAGGGCAGCAGGGTGGGCGTGGTCATGGCGGCCTCAATACGTGATGTTGAAAACGTCTTCCGGGATGCGCACCCGGTACCCGGCGGCGAGGGGCACGTCCAGGTTATCGCGGGCGGCGGCCTCCACCTCGGGCGGGCGCAGGCGGAACTGCACGGGGTAGGCGTTGGCGGCCACGTAGTCGGGGTTGGCGATGCTGCCGTCGAACTTGCTGGCCGGCTCGTCGCCGTAGGTGACGGCGAACGCCGGGCCCTGGCCGCCCCCATAGATCTCGCCGGCGGCGGTCATGGTCATGCCGCTCCAGCGCGTGATCATGCCGTCGACGATGTTTTCGCTCGGGACGTTGATGAGCCATCCGCTCCAGGCCTCGTCATAGGCCGGCGAGCCGCCCAGGGCACCGACGCGGTTGCCGAGTTCCAGGTAGTGGGCTTCGGCGACACCCGCCGCCAGGGCGGGAATGCCCGGCGCCACGGGCGGATCGAGGGCATCGTCCGCCGCCGGGTTGGCCAGGTGCGGGCGGCTGATCGCCAGCGTCACGGTGGTGGTGGCCTGGCCGGCGTCGAAATCGAGCCGGTGCGCTACCTGCTGCACCTTGCCGACCACGTTCCGTCCCGGGAGATCGAGTTCCACGGTGTGGGCGCGGCCGATGAAGGGATTGAGCGGCACCTCGAAACGCACGCGATTCTGGCGGTGGCTGCCGCGAATCTCCCTGACCGCCATGGCCAGCAGGGTGCGCAGCGCGTTCTCCGCGCCGGCGCGGCCGCTGTCCGGGTCGGTGGTGGCATCCTGGGCGCTTTCCACGCCCCAGCCCGGGGCCGGCAGCACCGGCGCCAGGCCGGCGTCGGCCTCCCAGCGCGCCAGGTCGAACGGCGCTTCCAGCGCGCCGCCCAGGCTGGATTGAAGGCGAGCGTCGATACCGCCCTCGGCGCAGTCCACGGTCAGGGTGTAGTGCTCCTCGACGGATTGGCCGAAACGCTTGCCCAGGCGCGCGGTGGCGGCCAGGACGCCGTTGTCCGAGTCGCAGCCGTAATAGATGCCGCTGTGCAGATACCACTCGGCCGGGCGGGTGTAGAGGGGGCGGTCCAGCACCTCCCAGCCGGCACCGTCGACGGCCTCCTCGATGAGCGCCGAGCTGGGCATGTTCACGGCATGGTTGAACATATCCAACAGGTCGAAGGTGTAGCGCAGCCGTGCTTCGCGGCGGCGCAGGCGGGTGAAGCGATAGGTGAAGTCGACCACCACCCGGTGCACCAGGTCGGTGAAGCGCGCATAGTCGATGGCCAGGCTGTCGGCGACGACGCGCGTGATCGTCCAGTCCGCCGTGGCCTTGGCCGCCCACGGCGTCAGGCGCGGGGCGCCATCGGGGTCCAGGTCGAAATCCGCGCACAGCGTGGACAATCGATCCTCGGCGTGGCGCAGCCCGTCCACGTCGGCGCGGAACACGCCGGCGCTCCACAATGAGCCCGGCAACAGGCCGGCGATGATGGCCGGGTCCGCCCCCAGCAGCAGCCCCTTGCGCCGATCGGAAATGGTCAGGGTGATGACGCGGCGGGCATCGTCGACGCTGAACTGGTCCACCGTGCCGCGAATCATGGGCACGGTGTAGGTCTGCGCACCGCCCGGTGCGGCCCAGACATAATCCAGCGCCGCCTCCACCCCCTGCCAGTCCTCCGGATCGAACGCCCCGGCCGGCAGGCGCAACGAGACGCGGGCGATGGCCGAGGCGTTGGCCTCCGCGTCCACCTCGACCGGGCCCTCCAGGCTGGCGGTCCAGTCGACGCCGGCCAGGGTCAGCGCGCGACCCCAGACATGCTCCGGCGATGCGGTGACCGCCGCCAGGTCGAGCACGTCCAGGGCCAGGGGCCATTGCGGCGTCACCGTGCCGGTGACCACCAGCGCCAGCGGCCATTGCGGCGTCGCCGCATAGGGCACGACGCTCAGGACGAGCGGCCAGCTGCTTTCCCCAGCCGGCGCGGCGTTGAACGGCGTCGAGTTGAACGGCGCGGCGTTGAACATCTCAGGCGAACAGCTTGAACGACCCCATCTGATCGTCGCCGAAATGGGCGATCTCGACCATCAGGCGCGTCTTGCCGGCCACGAATTGCGGGCTGCCGGCCTCCCAGCGTAGCGAGCCGGTGCCGTTGATGCCCCAGGCCAGCGCCGGTTGCGCGGCGAGCGTATCGACCAACAGCAAGCGGGTCACGTGCCCGCCGTTGAAGACCTGCTCGTAATGGCCGAACGGCGTCGCCGCGCCCTGCAAGGCCGTCTCGATCAGGATCGTGCCGGCCTGCTCGATGTCGAGCTTGTGGGCCACGCCATGCTGCGTGGTAATGCTGTAGACGGCGCCGCTGATCGCCCCGTAGATCAGTTGCCCGCTTTGCAACAGGCTCATGATGTCGTGGTTCATGGCGCTGATGATGCGCACCGGCCCCGGGATATCCGCCTGGTTGAGCGCGTCGATGTACAGCCTGTTCGGAAATTCCTGCCAGCCAGTGCAGACCGTGTTCAGGATTGGCGCATTGTCCGAGTCCAGCAGGGTGATGGGCACGGCGATGTCCCCCCGGGAGACATTGAGCCCCAGTTCGCCGCCGTTGAGGTTGGCCGGGATGACATCCACGTCGATGTAATTGTTGGACCCGCCGACGCCGCCGGCGGCCATGGCGTCGTAATTGTCGATCACAGTGATGCGCTTGGTCATATCAAACCTCCTCCAAAGTGATCGACCAGCGCCGCGCCGCCTGCCAGGGCGAGCCGCCGGACTTGTGGACCAGCAGGCCGCTGAACTTGGGCCAGTAGCGCGCATGGTAGTGTTGCGCGCCGCTCACCACGGTCAGGGTGGCGACGTGGCCCACCAGCGACAGCGCCGTGGGCACCAGCAGGCCGTCCACCAGGGCATAGCCGTCCGGCGTATGGCCGCTGTCGGTCCGGCGGCCGGCGGGCAGGGTGATGACGTTGCCGGCGGCCGCGATGCGTCGCGGCTCGGCGCAACTGATCTCGTGGGCCGCGCCCCGGTCCAGCGAGTCCAGCGGCGCGGGCAGGCTGCCGCCGCCGCTGATCGTGGTGCGCAGTTTGTAGCCCGTCGCCGGCCAGGCGCGCTGGATCACCAGGCCGCCGTCTGACAGGCGCAGGCCGGCGATGCCGGCCAATTCCTCATAGTCCTGGGAAAATTCGTCGGACAGGGCGTGGCGCGGGATCTCGATGCCGCCGACGATCAGGCTTTGCCAGCTCATCGCGCGCCTCGCTTCAGGGCCGCGCTGCGGATGGCCTGCTCCAGCCCGTCCGCCACGTCGGGCGCGGCGGCGAGCGGATAGCTGGCGCCGCCGAGATTGAGGTTGACGTTGACGGTGCGGCCGCCACCGCCGCCTGCGCCCACCAGGCCGCCGGCGGCGAAGGCGGGAAAGCGCAGGGCGTTCATGGAGGACAGGCGCTCGACGCCCCACTGCCGCACCGCCGCGGCGCGCATGACGAATTCGCCGGGCGACAGCCAGGCCAGCAGGTTGTCGGAGGTGTCGTGGCCGGGGCCGGAAATCAGGCCGCCGGCAGCCTTGCCGGGAATCGTGGCGCCGCCCCCTTCCGTGCGGACGGGGATGGTCACGCCACGCCCCAGGTCGGCCAGTTGCGCTTTCAGGGCGGCGAGATCGCCGTTGACCTTGGCCATGGCGGCTTCGTCGGCCTGAATTTTCAGATTGGTCGTCTCGGCCGCCATGTCCGACAGTTTCTGTTCGATGTCCGCCAGGCTGGTCTTGAAGGTGGCGAGCCGTCCTTCATTGGCCTTGATTTCAATGGCAAGCCCCTCCTGTCTCTGTTTCTCAGCGGCGGCGGCCTTCTCCAGGGCTTCGGCCTCATCCAGGTCGGCACGCCGTTTGGCCCACTGGGCATAGGCGGCATCGTTGATGTTGTCGGCCAGCTTGCGCACCAGCTCGGCCTGTTTCTGGGTGGCCTCCAGGTCGTCGCCACCCTTCAGGCGCATCAGCTTTTCCTGGGCGGCAACCAGATCCAGGGTGGCGAGGGCCTGGCCCTCGACGCTGTTGTCATTCGGCTGTTCCGTGGCCTTCGCGCGCAGGGCGGCGGCCCTGTCCAGCAGGCTCTTGCTTTTCTCGCCCGCCTCCTCGAAGGCCTTGACCAGGGCATCGCGCAGCCGCTCGGCATCGCCGATCTGCTCGCCCAGATACTTCTTGGCGGCCTCGTAGGCCTCCTTGACGGCGGCCTTGGCATCCTCGGCGGCCTGTTTTTCCAGGGCGACGCGTCGCTTCACCAAGGCCTCGATGCGGTCTTCCAGATCCTTGCGCGCGCCGGCGATCTTGTCGGCCTCGTCCTTGGCGGTGGTGGTGGTGTCGCGCAGTGAGTCCTTGAGTTTCGCCGCGCCGAACACGATCAGCCCCAGGGTGGACGCCAGGGTGACGAAGGCGCCCAGCGGCGTGGCGTTGAGCGCCAACAGGGCGACGCGCAGACCGCCCAGGGAGACGGTGAGCCCGCCGGCGGCCGTGGCCGTCGTGACCATGGCGCCCGCCGCGCCAAACAATCCGGCGATGAGCGCGCCCAGCCCCAGGGCGATGACCGCGTCGCCCAACAGGCCGAAGTTGTCCGCCAGGGTCTTGACGGCGCCGGCCAGCCCGTTGGACAGACCGGAAGCCTCGCCGGTCTGGCCGAGATACTTGGTGAACGCATCGGAGAGTTGCTGGAATGAGCCGCCGATGGTGTCGGGGATCTTGCCGGCTTCGGCGCGCAGCTTTTCCAAGGCCTTGGGCAGATTCTCCGCCAGCACGTCGGACGTGAGCTTGCCTTCCTCTGCCATCTGCCGCAGCGCGCCCACCGGCACGCCAAGGCTGTCGGCCAGGGCCTGCATCAGGCGCGGCGCAGACTCGTTGACGCTGTTGAATTCGTCGCCGCGCAGGGTGCCGGAGGCGAAGGCCTGGGAGAGCTGCAGCATGGCCGATCCGGCCTCGGCCGCGGTAGCCCCGGAGATCTTCAGCGCCAGCGCCACGGTTTCCGTGATCCGCGCCGTATCGGCCGAGCTGGCGCCCATGGCGCGCAGGCTGTTTGACAGGCGCGCATAGAGCTGCGCCACGGTCGCTACCGGCGCCTGGGTGGCGGCAGCGATGCGCTGCACCTCGCTCATGGCGGCCTTGAAGCTCTCCGCCGATCCGGTCGCCAGCTTCAGGCGCGCGATGAAGCTGGAATAAGCATCGACGCGGTCGGTGATGTCCTTGGCGGCGTACACGGCCGCCTGGATGGACTGGAACGCCAGGTAGGCGTTGCGTGCCAGCGCCAACTGGCTGGAGATGGATTGCAGGCCGGCGCGGGTGCGCGCGAAATCGCCCTTGGCGTCCGCCGCCGAGGCGGCGGTTCCGATGGATTCCATCCCGGCCTTGACCGCCTTGATGTCCTTGCTGGCGGCGTCCTTGGCTACAATGGAAATGGCAACACGGAGATCACTGGCCATGTCATTCAACGCCTATCTGTTCATCAGCCTACTCGCCGCGACGGCGCTGCTCATCAGCATGCATCCCATCGCCTGGGCGCTGTGGGGCGTGTTACTGCTGGTCACGATCCTGCGCCTGGCCGGCCTGCTCATCGGCCTGACGCGCTGACCCCCGCCACCGCCGCGCGCCACACACTCCACGGGTAATCCCAGACGTGGGCGTGGCCGTGGGTGACCAGGGCGCACGCCTCCGCCTCTAGCTCGCGCCTTGCGCCGCCAGCGCCGCCTGGCCGAGCTTCGCCAGCCGGGCGCGCATCCCGAAAAAATCCGCGTTCACCTCCGCGCAAGCGGCTTGCACCTGGCGCAACTCGGACGGCGCCATGGCCTCCATCTCGGCGGCCGAGAGGTCGGTCATGCGCGCCAGGTCGGCGAGGCTGAACTCCTCGAACAGGGTGGCATCGAGCACGTCCATGGCCGGCTCCGCCTCCAGGCTCTTCAGCCAGGCGCGGATGTCGGCCACGGTCAGCTCGCGCACCTCGACGGCGCGCTGGCCGACGGTGACGGTCTTGGTCAGCCTCACAGCATCACCATGCGGCCGAACTGGCCGAAGGCGCCGGCCTGGGTCTTGGTGCTGTCGGCCAGCACCGAGCCCTCCAGGGCGAACTGGGCGATGTCATCGTTGATCAGCGCCATGTCCTTGGCGGGGGAGAGACGCACGCGGTAGAGGTCCACCATGACGTTGGGTGAGCCGGAGACGGCGGTGTTCTTGCCGACGAAGCGCAGCCAGTATTCCACCGCGCTGGTGCCGAACAGCTTGGTGATCTGGGTGGCCACGGCGCGGGTGTAGTCGGCCTTCAGCGGGCCGGTGAAGGGGCCGCCGGTGGTGACATCGAGGATCTCGATCTGGCCGGCCGACAGGTCGGCGCTGTAGTTGGTGCCGCTGGTCAGGGTCTTGGGCGTGCCGGTGGAGTCCTTGATGACCAGGGCGGCGACGTTGAACGAATCCAACAGATAGATATCGCCCACGGCGGGGGTGGTGCTGCCCTCGATGGACTCGGCGGTGACGGCGGAGACGGCCTGGGCGGCGGTGGTGCCGAACAGCAGGAGGTTGAGGTTGTCGGCGTCAAGTTGTTCGAGCGTCATGGACGCGCCGGCGGTCAGCTCGGTGGTCAAGCGCACGTCGGTGAGACGCAGGCCGGAACTGGACTCCTTGTGCTCCTGGGTCTTCTCGTCCAGGGAGAACTTGAATTCCGGCGCGTTGCCGACGTACTTCATGGCCAGCGGATTGCCGTTGGCGTCGCGGGTGCCCAGGTAAATCTTGCCCTGGCCGTTGAAATACTGTTTGGTCATGTGAAACCTCCTAGGCGGTCACGGTGATGAGGGCGGCCTCGAAGGCCAGGGGATAGAAGCCGAAGGCCGGGCTGTAGCCCGGCAGCGGCGCGGCCACGCGGTAGAGTGGCCGGTGGTCCACAGAGGGCGCCCAGCCCTGCAGCGCCTCCAGCAGATCGGACAAGAGCGGGCCGGCGTCGCCGGTGAGGGCGGCACCGCCGTCGGACTGCGCCGCGTTGCGCACCGCCAGCACCACCAGCCAGCGCTGATGCACGATGCGCGCGCCGCCGCGCCCGGCCGCGTCGCCCAGGCGGTCGCCGTCGTAGACCACGAACACCGCCGGCGACTGCAGCGCCGACTCCGCCAGGCGAGACAGATCGCGAGCCGGCAGCACGGCGGCGATGTCCGCGACCGCATCGCGGATGCGCTGCATGATGAGGGGGCCGGCGGCGAGGTAATCGGCGAGCATGGCGCCCATGCTGCCCGCGCGCGGGGGGGGCGGGAATACTGAAGGGGTTCAGCGGAGGCGCTGCGTGGGCACTACGATCCCGGCCAGCCCACCGTCCAGTCATAAGCCATCAGATCGTCTTGCCGCGTGATCGCCGAAACCGCGTCCGTGTGTCTCCCAGCCGCACCGGCAATGGCCGCCTCAAGCTGCGAGAGCAAGGTCGCCTTGGCCAGCACCTTCTGGGCCAGCGTTCCAAGGTCAACGCCCCTGACGTATGCCTCCATGCCAAGCATGGGCGCGTCCGTCGCGTTGCCACTGGCCAAGTAGGCCGCCGCCTCAGCCCGCTTGATGGGCCAGGAGGCCATCTCAGCCGGGGAGATGTTGCTCACCACGTAGTCGCGCAGTGCCTTGGCATGGGCGTCGATGGCCCGGACGGTTTCCTTGATCTGCTGCTGGGAAGCCGGGACCGGGTAGTCCATGTAGACCCAGGCGTGACCCGTCCAGTTGGGCCGCTTGCCGTCCGGCCAATCCGCCACATCGGGCGGCGCCACCGTGGTCTCGCGCCCGGCGATGGGGACGTCTGACAGGAAGCCGTAATCGTCGAAGCTATGCATTTCAGGTCACCCGCATGAAGTATCTGGTTGGGCCTGTCTGCGGCTCCATGTAGGGGATGTGCTTCTTGCCGGACACCGGGATCGGGCTGGCAATCAGGTAGCCGCCAAGCAAGGAGAACCAGATTTTGTCGTAGAGGATCATGCCCCCGTAAAAGCTGGTGCCCGCCGGGGTGTCGTAATTCCGCTTCGTCCAGGTCGTACCGTTGGTCGAGGTGTAGATCGCCGAGTTGCCGCCGCCCATGACAAGGTGCGTGCCGGTCCAAAGGATGTAATTCGGGCCATGCCTATCATCGAAGGCCACAGTCGACCAAGTGATTCCGTCCGCGCTCTTGATGATCGTCCCGCTGACGCCGACGGCGTAGAAGTTGGAACCGTCATGACAGACCGAGTTCAGGCCGTTCGTTGTGCCTGACGTCCTTGATGTCCACGTCACGCCGTCGGGCGAGGTGTAGACCGCGCCGCCCGACCCGACGATGACCAGCAGGGAACCGTTCCAGGCTCCGCTCGCATAGTTCGCCGTGCCCGTGGTGCGGTTCGTCCATGTGATGCCGTCGGGCGACGTCTTGATAAGGCCCGAGTCACCAATGGCGACGAACTGCGACAGGCTGGACACCCAGAACACATACCTGGGGGGTGACGTTCCGCCAAATGTTCTACTCGTCCACGTCACGCCGTCGGGCGAGGTGTAACAGGCTGGCCCGGTCAGAACCATGACGAACACCGTGCCGTTCCAGGCGATGCTGTTGATGGTGCTGTTGTAGCCGACGTTCCGCACCGTCCATGTCTTGCCCTTGTCGGTGCTGGTGTAGTACGTACCCGAGCCGCCAGCGGCGATCATGATGGACCCATTGCCGCCGAGGCACACCGAGACGAGGGAGGTTACGGCCCCGTGGTTTTCCCATACCACGCCCGGTTCGGCATCCGCCGGCAGGGAGGCCAGGGCCGGGTAGGTCGTGGTGCTGACATGACTCCCGTCGCACGGCAGGTAATCGGTGGCGGAAACGTCGCTCGGCAAAAGAAGGATGGACCCGGGCACGACGGAATGCGCGTGGTCGCTCCCCTGAAGCTCCTTCACGACGCCGGAGTACAGGCACAGGGGTCGCTTCTCAGCCATGCTTACCCCTTATGCCAGGACGATGCCGTCGTCCATTTCGGTGGAGATGGACGTCGCGGAGGTGGCCACGCCGAGAAGCTGGACCACGTTGCCGGAAGCGGACGGCGCGGTTTCGACGGACTGCCCGGGCGTCGCGGCGGAGAGGTACTGGCGGGCGCCGACAGTCTTGCCGGTGACCTGGGTGTTGGACCCTTCCAGATACACCGTCGCGTTGGCGCCGTTGGCGACGGCGGCGAGCACGAAGCCATGCGCCTCCTTGCCCGACACGGACGCATCCGCCTTGCGGACACGGGCGCCGCCGGAGTTCCAGATGTTGACGAAGTCGCCGGCAGACAAAGCCTCGCTGGCCTGGACGGTGACGGTATCCGCGCCAATGCCGACGGGCATGACTGTGGAGTCGAGCTTGCCAGTGGCATCGAGGGCGACGATCTTGCCGTCGTCGGCGGCACCAGCACTGGCGACGGTAGCCTGGACCTCCTGAATGCGCCCGGAGGAGTGGGAGAGGTATTTCTTGGCGGCCATGGTGGTAGGCTCCTATGCGGTGAGGATGGTTTGACGCGGGGTGAGCAGGATGCGAGTGGCGGTGAGGGCCACGGCCGCCAGCTGCACCCAACCCGAGGCGGGCGGGGTGTGGGAGAGCAAGCCGTTGGCGATCACGTACAGGGGCAGGCCTGGTGTCCAGGCCCAGGAGGGCTCGGTGATCTCGCCGGCGGCCAGGATGGTGGCAGTGTCGCCCTGCACGACGGCGCCGATGGTGAGGCCCAGCAGGGCGTCGGCATGGCCCGAGGTGGCGGGGTCGGCATACACCGCGCCGGCGGGCGTGGCCACCGCCATGCGGTGGCCGGAGAGGGTCTGGGCGGCGGGGAACGACAGCGTTTGCGCCCCTCCCGATCCTGGCGGTCCTGGTGGCCCGGGCGGGCCTTGCTCGGCAACCTCTACGATTTCCGGGCGAACATCGGGCAGAACGATGACGTCGCCGGTGGCTTCCGCCACCAGCACGCTGTCCAGGCTGAGTTCGACGACATCAGACATCGCCCACCACGCGCCAGGTGCCGCGCAGCAGGGGGCGCACGCGGCCGGATTCGGTCAGATTCAGGCGGTAGGTGTACTGCCCGCCGGGTAGCGCGACGTAGTTGGCGTGTCCCAGATCGATGCGGATTTCGCCTGTGGCATCCAGGGCCGCCAGGCCGCCATTCGCCGTGGAAAGGGTAGCCAGCGTGGAGCCTGTGGCGCGGTCGAAAAACATCAGCGTGGCCGACATGCCTGTCTGGTCCACAGGCGGTCCGCCCAATGATTGCCGGCGTGTCAGCACCAGGACGCGGGTATCGCCCAGGCTGCGGGCGATGTCGTAACGGGCGGAGGACTCGGGCAGCATGGTCAGGGCTCGCGGTATTCCGGCGGCAAATGGCGGCGCAGGCGCTCTGATTCATAGGCGGCGCGGCAGTGGTCGTCCGCTAAAAAGAACAGGGTATTGATCGCACGATAGGCGATCCGCCAGTGGCGACGAGTGTCGCGCAGACGCCAGGCGCGCGCGGACAGGGTTTCGTCCGGGTGGCCGCCGGCTAGGACGTTGGCTACCTGGTCGAGGGCGACGGCGAGTCGCAGCAGGCGGGTCATCACATCAACCCCAGCGTGTCGTCGTCGAACGTGCGCCCCGGCGTGCTGTGGGCCGGGCCGCCCACGCTGGCCGGCTCGGGCTGCGCGCCGAGGCTGATCTTGCCCTGGCCGGCCAGGGCCAGGAATTTGCGGGCATCGTCGGCGCGCTTGATCACGATCTCCGGCGCGGCGTCCTTGTAGAGCCGCTCCCGCGCCAGGTCGCAGGCGTAGCCCACCAGGATGGCGGGCACGGGCGACAGCGGCAGGGTGTAGCGGCCGGCGAGAAAGCCGTTGATCACCGCATCGGCATCGGCCAGCGCCTGGCTGACAACCGCCGCGTCCAGGACGCCATCACCCAGGCGGTCGGTGAGCTGGATCAGTTCAGACTCGCCGAAGCGGGCGACCAGGTCGGCGGTGGTGGCGTAGGGCATCAGGCGGCGGGCTCGATGACGCCGGGCTCGATGACGCCGGCGGCCTTGAGGGGGGCGGCGGCGACGGCATCCAGATCGATCGTGTCGCCGGGGGCGTAATCCACGCCGTCGTGGCGCAGGGGTTCGATCACCGTATAGGTGGCAAGGTCGACTTCCGGGGGTTCGGGTGTGGCGGTCTTGGCTTTGGCCATGGTCAAAACTCCTTGTCTTCTGTGCAAAGCGGCCTTGCGGCCGCCCCTCTCCCTAACCCTCCCCCGGCGGGGGAGGGGATGGGGGCGGTGGGTTAGGCCACGGCGGCGGAGATCAGGTAGCCGGCGTTGATGCTGGCGGCCACCGGCTGCAGGCTGTCGTTGACCGGGTAGATCCAGCTCTTGGCGTTGCGGTCCTGGTAGGCGCTCTCGACGTTGGGGTAGTTGCGCAGGCGGTAGGTATAGCCGTAGCTGGGCAGGCCGGCGTCCATCAGGCTGCCCATCTCGGTGTAGGCCACCACCACGAACTTGCCCCACACGTCCTGGAGGGCGCCGGCGGCATCCTCGTAGACCACATCGCCCACCACCACGCGCTTCACGTCCCACAGGGTGGCGAGCATGTCCAGGGTGATGGAGTCGCGCCCGGTGTACTTGATGCGATCGATGATCAGCGGGTGGGTCTTCAGCGCGGCCCAGACCTTGGGGCCCAGCACCACGGTGTTGGCGCGCTTGCCGACGGCGGCGCGCACCGCCTCGATGGCGGTCTGGATGTCCTTGCTCGGGTTGGAGACGCCGGAGGTCTGGTCGCTCCACTGGCTGGTGCCGGACAGGGTGGTCTTGTTGGCGGCCTGGTAGCTGGCGGCGGTGGTGGCGATGGCGGCGGCGGCCACCTCGTTGCCGAGCTGGATGATGTTCTGCGTCTTCATCACCGCGATGCGCCCCAGGTCGATGCCGGGCACCGCGTTGGCGTCCTGCATCTGCTCGAACGGCACCTGGCCCTCCAGGCTGTAGTCGGTCAGGGCGAAGCCGCTGCCGGAATAGCCGAACTGGATGCGCTTGGTGGCGGCGCCCGGCGCGCGGGCGCTGTTGTAGAGGCGGAAGTCCTCACGGCCGAACTGGATGATCTTGCCGCCACGCTGGTCCACCGGCACGACCGGGAACAGGGTGGGGAAGATCAGCTCGTTGTTCTGGTAGCCCTGGGCGACCGTGGTGAGGATGGGGTCGATCACACGGGCCTGGGCGGCGGTCATCTGGGTCATGGTTCGTTCTCCGGGTTAGGCCACGTTGGGCATCAACAGCACTTCGATCATCTGGCCGGCGGCGGTGGCCGCCTCCAGGGCGAGGCCCACCTTGGCGCCGGACGTGACCCAGGTGATGGCGCGGCCGGACGCATCCGACTTGACGGTGGCGCCGGCGGACAGGGCCGCGCCGGCCTCGACGATGGCCGTGCCGAGCACATCGACGGTGACCTTGTCGCCGGACACGCCGGCGGAGCGGGCCACGCCCAGGGTGTTGGCGTCCGCGCCGGCCTGGGCGCCGGCGGGGGTGACGAAGCGGTTGACCGCGACCGTGCCGGTGAGGGCCACGGTCAGGGGCAGGACGGGAATGTTCTGGTAGCTCATGGGGGCTCCTTATGCGGGGATGGAGACCGCTTTCACGGCGGCCAGGTAATCGGTGTCGGGGTGGGCCTTTTGCCAGGCAATGGCGCGGGCATGGGTGTCGGCGCCGGCGGCGTCCACGGCATAGCCCTGGGGGACAGCAAAGGCGGCGACGGCGGCGGACTCATCGCCCGGCGCGGAACGCTCGGCGAAGTCCACCACCACCGGCGCGGCGGCGATGGCGGCCTTGAGCGCCTCGGTCAGCGGCTGGGCGGCGTCGCCCTCGCCGAACTGCGGCGCCTCGCCCAGGCCGCCCAGCACGTCCAGGGCCTGGACGATGACGGGGCTCATGGCCGGGGTGAGGCGGCCGGCCTTGACCTGCGCCTCGGCGAAGGCGGCGTGCTCGGCATGGCGCTTGAGCCGGTCGGCTTCGGCCATCTGGGCGACCAGGGTGGCGTTTTGCGCGGACAGCGTGGCGGCTTGCGCCTCCAGCTCCGCCAGGCGGGCTTTGTCAGCGTCGCTCATGGAGTCTCCTTCGGTGGGGGGTGCGGCATAAAGCGGCATGGGCGCGGCGGCATCGGCGGCCGCTTCGCGGCGCGCCTCCTCTTCCAGCGTGCCCACGGAATAATCGGGGATAACCTTGTCGGCCTCGTCCAGGCCGAACTTGGCGATGAGCCATTCGCGCATGCGGCGCCACAGGCCGGCGTTGACCTGGTCCTCCCAGGCGAACTCCAGCACCAGGTCGTCCGCCTCGGCGGCGAATTCCACCGGCTTCAGGCCGGACACCGCCGGCGCGGCGGCGCCCAAAAAGCCAATGTGCTTGAGGTAGTAGACGCCGGGCGCGGGGTTGCGCGGATGCTCGGGCGTGAACCACGCGGCGGAGACCTTCTTGAAGCGGCCCTCCCTGACCAGTTCCGCGAATTGGGCCTCGACCTGGTCGGGTTCGGCATACAGCTCGCCCGCCTGGTCAGCGACGCGCTTCACCCAGCCGTAGGCCGGGGCGTCGATCTGGGGATGGCCCACGACGATGGGCGCCTGCCACTTGGCCGGGTCGTAGGCGGCAGCCGCCGCGCTCAGGTCATCGGCGGTGAACTCGATTTCCTGCCCCGACATGGCCGTGTGCCGACCGGGGCGGAAGAAGTGGATGCGGGGCAGCGAAGCCCTTGGCGCTTTAGCGCTTAGGGGTTCGGCGTCCTTCTTTTGCGAGGGGAGTTGTGCGGTAGCCATGGCCGCCAGTTTCTGGCGGCCTGGGAGGGTGGGTTAAGACTGAAGCGGTTCAGTGGCTCATTCTATAAGCCTATGGGGGCTTAGCATCAAGCGCGTTGTTGCCTACACTCGCGACTTAACGGAGGGATCATGAGCACCCAAACCAGCATTGAGTGGACGGAACAAACCTGGAACCCGACGACAGGCTGCACCAAGATTTCACCTGGGTGCAAGCACTGCTACGCGGAAACCATGGCGCGGCGCCTTCACGCCATGGGTGCGAACGGTTATATCAACAACTTCAAACTTACCCTGCAGCCGAACAGGCTGTCCCAGCCGCTGCTTCGCAAGAAACCCACGGTCTACTTCGTCAACTCCATGAGCGACCTTTTTCACGAGGATGTGCCGGACGCATTCCTAGACCAGGTATTTCATGTCATCCGCCAGACGCCTCAGCATACTTACCAAATCCTGACCAAGCGGGCTGAACGCTTGCCCAGTTACTTTGGAACGCGGGCGTGTCCAGACAACATATGGCTGGGTGTAAGCGTAGAGGACCGCGAGTATGGCATTCCACGCATAGGCCACCTGCGTAACATCAACGCATCCGTGCGCTTCCTATCCATTGAGCCGCTGTTGGAGGATTTGGGCCAAATGGACCTGTCTGGCATTCACTGGGTCATTGTCGGCGGAGAATCCGGACATAAGGCCAGGCCCATGCGCCTGGAGTGGGTGGAGAACATCCAGACCCAGACCGAGGCAGCTGGCGCTGCGTTCTTCTTCAAGCAATGGGGCGGATGGGGTGCGGACGGCGTGAAGCGCCACAAGAAAGCGAACGGCAGGCTGTTGCGTGGCCGCACATGGGATAGTTATCCAGCCATGATGGGAACCTAGAAATCCCAGCTGCCCTGCTTGTGTTCTGACTCTACTGCATCCTTCCAGAAGCGATGAGCAAGGTCGCTGCCTGATGCAAGTGCCAGCCAGTACAGGCGTTTGTTGTCGACCGTGATCAGCTTCATTAGAGGCGAAGGCCATTTGCCAAGACTGGCAACCTTTGTCCTCCAGTAGTTGACCACTCCCTCTCGCAGTTTCCAACTCGAAGCAGGTAAATGGACGTGCTCGCGCCAGCCGGGTGCAAGCCGGTCGAACCCCTTGTCCTCGCCTACATGCTGCCACGCGTTTCTATTCAGTCCAAGCGCACTGAGGTGGATCATCATATCCATCCTTTTAAGCCTGGAAAGCGCCGCGATAATGTGGAAATCCAGGTCAGCCAGGCCAAACGGATCGACCAGCGCGAAGTGGTAGCCATACGGATCCAGCCGCTTGGCTATTGCTTTCGACGCAGCAATTGCATCCCCTTCGATAACTTCAAATGGCGCGCCAGCGCTGGCGAGCCTTTCGGCACAAGCGTCGCGTCTAGGGGGTTCTATATCAGCGATGTACATCCTGGTGAATGGCGATTCTGATGCGACACTGGATCTCCACGCGGCCAGCGGACTTCCATCCACCCACTCTCCAGTTTCCTTAATCAGAGCACGCCCTGTTCCACAGAAGACATCGATGTAAGTCGAAACGGGTTTCTTGTCCCGCACAACAGGCTTCTTCCGCACCATCTTTGCGGTGTCCAGGTAATAGCAGAGCAACTCGTGTTTGCGCTTCACCCAGTCATGGACTTCTTCGGCGATCAATCCATCGTCACCTTGTATCAGGTCTCCCATCACACTCCCTTTCTTTGGAAAAGCACCCCGCCAACGATTTATAAAGCGGGTTACAGCCGCTTTCTCGGCCGGGTGGCTACATCGATGCCCAAGCCTATTCGTGCGCGTCCTGGGCGAAATTCGCGCATCACTCCCAGCGGTCCTTCTCCTTCGCCTCCCGGACGGTCTGCCATTGCATGTTGCTGGGCGCATCCGCGCCGCCGCGCTTGAGCGGCTGGATATGGTCGATCACGTAGCCGGGGCACGGCCCGGTGGATCGACCGGTGGCCGGGCACGGGTTGCGCAGCTGGAAATCCCGCTTGGCCGATTCGCTGCGCTTGATCCGGCCGCGTGAATCCCGCTCCACGATGCCCGCCGGCTTGTAATGGGTTCCCTCCCGCGTGATCGGACGTGGGTTCGGAGACGGTCTGAACGAGGTGGCGCGAGACCGATTCGATGCATAGGCCGGCTGGGGAACGTAAGTCGGCGCCGGCGGCGCCTCGTCGATCTGAATGCGGGTGACCTCTCGCTTCATGCCTGGGTACGTGGCCGCGGATACGTCGACATCCCGGCTCCAGCCATGGGCGTCGGTGTTAGGAGGCGGCGCATCGCCGGTGTAGTAGCCCGCTGAACTACCGCCTGAATCCGCACTGCCTGTTGGGCCGCGTCGATTATAAGCACGGACATGGGTGCCGTCACGGCGCGTGTAGCTGTCAACGTGCTGGGTGCCGCCGCTGCCGCCCTTGGGCCAGGCAGGGAAGGCCAGCATGGCGGCCATGGCGACGAGCAAGGCGACTGTGGCTTTCATGATTTCTCCTTATGCAGCACGACTTCAAGCCTGACGCTCTGGATGGACAGCCAGGACGCACGCTCCGGCGCGGCCACGGTGATCTGCAGCATGACGGGCTGGTGATGGTGGGTCTGGCTGACCCGGTTGTCGTTACCCTCGATCCGGACTTCTTGCCTTTCTGACTGGCCTTTCATGCGCCCCTCCCTGGGACTGGTTGATTGAATTCTGGTTGCCGGTGATGACTGCGGTTTGCGTGTTGGCCAGGGCGCCGCTGCCGCGCAGCGCATCCACCGCGGCGGCCTCCTGGGGGCTGAGCACGCGCACCACATAGCCGGCGCGCTCCTGCTCCGCACTCATCGCCGGCACGCCTCGATGGCCTGTCAACACGTAATACGCATCCACACCTTTGGCTGCCACCAGGTCCAAATAGTCAGACGTAGGGGCGCTCTTGTTGTTCTCGTAGTTGTACTGCGTCTTCCTGGTCACATGGCCTATGGCTGCCAGCACCTGCATTTCATAGCCAAGCCGCTCCCGCTCAAGGCACAACCTCCCCCCAGTAGAAAAATATTTCTCGTTATTGCTTGACGTGGGTATCTTTTTTCCCATACTTCCATCCAACGCTCATTCACGTGCAAGCAAAGTGCAAACCCAAACCCCCGACCAAGAAGCCCTCCGCGCCCGCCTCAATGCCCTGGCCGACGCGTGGCTGCTGATCGCGGGAAACAAATTCCGCACCGCGCCGGAAGAGCCGACGGAGTTCGGCAGGCGGTTCATCGAGCACGGCGCCATCTGCTACTTCAACTGCGCCCGGGCTCTAAAAGAGCTTGTCCAGGCCGGGGACGCCGCGCCCGATCTCGGCCCTGAGGTAGCCGAGCAGGATGCCAAAGGTCCACGAGGCCGAGGGCTTGATGACCTGGTCCTTCGCCTTCCTCCAGAGCGTGTCGTCGACGATGGCATCCGCGAAATCCATATCCCTCTGCATTTCCCACTCCTATAGACCATGACCCAGGAGACCCCCATGACCTCCCAGACCTTCAAGGCGCGCCTGCGCGCACAGGGCAAGACCATCGGCCAGTGGGCCGACGAGAACCAGTTCAACCGCCTGGACGTGTACCGGGTGCTGAACGGCGTCTACAAGGCCCATTACGGCAAGGCGCACGAGATCGCCGTCCGCGCCGGGCTGAAGGCCGATCCCGATCAACTCGCCGCCTGATGTAACCATGCTCTCCATCCGTCTACCCCTGTCCACGCTTAGAACGATTCCGGCCATAGAGACCGTGCGGCCGCTGTTGAATGCAGGTTCTCGCCCGTCATGGCCAGGAACACCGCGCGCCACGTGTCACGGGGCGGCATCCACAAGTGCGGATGCGGATCTTCGAGCATCGCCCGCCACGCCTGCGTGTAATGCGCCCAGCGGGAAAAAAGGGCAATGAGCGTGTCCGCCTCCAGCTGCGCAAGGATGGCCCGGCACTCTGTCTCGCCTGCGCCGGTGGCGAGCGCCACCAGGGCGTGGCCCACCCGCTCTGCCTCGCGATCCACCAGGCCGGCAAACGCCTCCGCCGGCATGCCATGCCCGAACAGTTCCACGCCGCTGCCGGCCGGCTTGAGCACGGCCATCAGGGATGCGGAGATTTCCAGCCAGTGCGCGACGTCCTCGTTCTTCATGTTGCCGCCCTCCGTTTCATGCCCCGCATTTTACGCAGCGGAAACCGTTTTCCTAGGCGCAAAACCTGAGTTTGTTTGCGCCGCCACTTTTCCCCAGGGGGACAAATGACCCGCCGCAATTGGAAGAAGGCCAACCCGCGCAGCCTGCGCGAGGCCCTGGAACTCTGCAAGGACCACGCCCGCGAGGTGCACAACCGCTCGGTGGAGCGCATCGCCGAACTGATGGGGGAGGAATCCCACTGGACCGTCTACGGCTGGCTGCGCGACGGCTCCATCCCCGGCAAGAAGATCCCGGCCTACCAGCACGCCTGCGGCTGCGACTTCATCACCCGCTGGCTGGCGCACCACGCCGGCAAGCTGCTGATCGACATTCCATCCGGCCGGCTGGTCGGCGCCGACGACCTGCAGCAGCTGCAGGGCACGCTCAACGCCGCCATGGGGGCGCTGATCGGCTTCGCCTCCGGCCGGCTGGACGCCGAGGAGGTGGCGGCCGAGATCAACGCTGCCCTGGAGGCCCTGGCCTGGCACCGGGAGAACGTAGTGAAGGCCGAACAGCCGGAACTGGAGTTCGGCCATGAGTGAACGCAAGACCCAACCCACGCAATCCGCCATGAAGGTGCTGGACGTGCTGAGCGTGCTGCTGCGCCACTTCGCCCACGGCATGACGCCGGGCGATATCGCCAAGGCCACGGGCCTGGGTGCGGCCCTGGTGACCCGCTACGTGGCCACGCTGGAAGCGGCGGGATTCGCCGAGCGCATCCCGGAGACCGGCCGCATCCGCGCCAGTGCGAGGCTGGCCCAGGCCGCCGTATCGATTCTCAAGAGTCTGGACGACGCCAGCGGCCGCCTGGACGAACTCAAGACCCGCATCACCCGTACCCACTAAGGAGCAAGCATGGCCCGCACGCCCAACAGCACGATCAACCCGCCCAGCGATGTGGAAACCCCCGGCCTGCCGGCCCTGGTCGACCAGGCCCGCGACATGGACGCGGTGATCGCCCAGTACAACGAGGAACGCGACCTGGCGAACCGGCTTCTCGGCCAGGTTCAAGCTATGAGCGCCGTTGCAAAACTGACGACCGTCGTCGGTTTACAAAAGCTCGCGCACATCAAGCAACACAAGCTGTATCGCGCTCTGGCGGGTAAAAAATCCCTGGACGTGGACGGCAACGAAATCGCCGACGTCGGCACTTGGGATGGTTTCTGCGTGGCGATTGGTTGCAGTCGTCAGAAGGTCGACGAGGACCTGATGAACCTCGCCATTTTCGGCGAGGAGGCCCTGGCCCAGCTCAGCGCCGTGGGCGCCGGCTACCGCGAGCTGCGCAAGTTGCGCAAGCTGCCCGAGAACGAGCGGCTGGCGATCGCCAAGGCTCCGGACAAGGAAAGCCTGCTGGAGCTGATCGACGACCTGGCGGCCAAGCACGCCGCCGAAAAGGCCGCGCTGGAGAAAGCCGCCGCCGACGCCCGCGCCGACTACGAAGCGCAGCAGACCATCAGCAAGAACAAGCAGAAGCGCATCGACGAGTTGGAGCGGGAGACCGCGCGCATCGCCCACCTGGAACCCGACCAGCGCCTGGAGGAACTGCGCCAGCGCACCGTCAACACCGCCGGCATGGCCGAGGTGGCGGTGCGTGCCCTGGGCCAGGACCTGGAGGCCCTGCGCGCGTTTCGGTCCGACCACCCCGGCACCGACGCGCCGATCCTGGCCGGCCTGCTGGCCAACATCGAAATGGCGCTGATCGGCCTCAAGAACGAGTTCGGCATCGAGGACGCGCCGGTGGCGGATGAACGTCCGGAATGGGTACGCCTCCGGGAAGCCGGCCAACTCTAACCCCCCCAGGGAGACCGCGCGATGAGCCCCGCCCAGAACGAACGTCTGGTCGCCATTGCCCAGTCCGCGCGCCTTGCGGCCTGGGGCGAGAAGGAAACGATCTATGCCGCCGCCTGCGCCGAACTGGGCCTCTCCCGCGCCACCCTGCTCAAACGCCTGAAAGCCGCCACCGTGACCACACCCCGCAAACGCCGCGCCGACGCCGGCGCCTCGGACCTGACCCGGGACGAGGCCATCACCCTCGACGCCTACCTGCTCGAATCCACGCGCAAGAACGGCAAGCGCCTGGCCAGCCTGGACCTGGCGGTGGAAACCCTGCGCGCCAACGGGCTGGTCCGCGCCGGCCGAGTGGACCGGGACACCGGCGAGATCGTACCGCTGTCCATCCCGGCCATCCGCAAGGCCATGGCCCACTACGGCCTGCATCCGGACCGGGTCAATGCGCCCGAGCCGGTGACGGCCCTGGCCAGCAAGCATCCCAACTGGTGCTGGCAGATCGACCCGTCCCTGTGCGTGCTCTACTACCTGCGCGGCGGCCAGAAGACCCACGGCCTCCAGGTCATGGACGCCAAGGCCTTCTACAAGAACAAGCCGGGCAATGTGGAGAGGATCATCAACGAGCGGGTGTGGCGCTACGTGGTCACCGACCACCTGTCCGGCACCTTTTACGTGGAATACGTGACCGGCGCCGAGAGCGGCGAGAACCTCAGCCACATCTTCATCAACGCCACCCAGAAGCGGGAAGACGACCCGTTCCACGGCGTGCCCTTCTTCACCATGCTGGACCCGGGCAGCGCCAACACCGGCGCGGTGTTCCGCAACCTGGCCCGGCACCTGCAGATGGAGTTGCTCATCAATCTGCCCGGCCGGCCGCGCGCCAAGGGACAGGTCGAGAAGACCAACGACCTGATCGAGCGGGAGTTCGAGTCCGGCCTCAAGTTCATGCGCGTGGAGAGCCTGGACGACCTCAACGCCCAGGCCTGGCGCTGGATGCGCTGGTTCAACGGCGCCAGGCTCCACAGCCGCCACGGCATGAGCCGCTATGGCGCCTGGCTGTCGATCCGCGAGGCCGAACTGCGCCTCGCACCGCCCGTGGCGCTGATGCGCGAACTGGCCCACACCGCGCCCCAGGCGCGCACCGTCACCCCCTACCTGCGCGTGAATTTCGAGGGCATGGAATACGACGTCTCCGGCGTGCCCGAGGTGTGCGTCAAGGAAAAGGTGCTGGTGTGCCGCAACCCCTGGCGCCTGGAATCCGCCCAGGTGGTGCGGGTGGGCGAGGACGGCCACGAGCACTTCCACATCATCGAGCCGGTGCTGAAGGACGCTTACGGCCAGGTGGTGGGCGCGGCCGTCATCGGCGAATCCTACAAGCGCCACGCCGACACGCCGGCCCAGAGCGCCGCGAAAGAGATCGAGCGGCGCGTCACCGGCGCCGACAGCCAGGCCGAGGCCGAGGCCGCGCGCAAGCGCCTGGATGCCAACCAGGCCCTGCCCCTTGGCGGTCGGATCGACCCCTACCTGCACACCGACCCGGGGGTGCTGCCCACCTACCTGCCCAAGCGCGGCACCGCCCTTTCCGTTCCCATGACCGCCCACGCCGAGGAAAAGCCCCTGAACCACGTGGAAGCCGCCGGCCACCTGCGCCGGCTCTTGGGCGAGACCTGGGGCCCGACGTTGTTCCAGCGCCTGGTGGCGGGCTGGCCGGAGGGGGTGATGCCAGCGGATTTGCCCGACGTGGCGCAGGCGCTGCGCGGGGCGGAAGACAACACGAGCCAGAAGCGGGCGGGCCTGCGCCTGGTGAGTTGAGAGGTGCCGGCCGCCGGGGTGGAGCCCGGCGGCCGGCGAATTGGCCCGCAAGGGCCGTTTGACGCAAGGAGAGTATCGCATGAAGCGCACGAGCTTACGGGAGGCGGCCATGCGGCCGGATGGCCCGCCGTTGTGCCTGAAGGCCACGCTGATCCGCCACGGCATCGACCAGTCGCAGCTGGCCCGCTGCATCCGCCAGCCCAGCGGCAAGCCGCTGCACCGCGCTGCGCTGAACCTGCTGCTGAATGGCCACCGCTGGCCGGTGACGACGCCGGCCGACGAAATCGTCGCGGCCACCGAGTCCATGCTGCGGCAGCACGGCGTGCCCGAGGCGGAGATTGCCGGCATCTGGGACGCCGATCCGGGCGATCCGGCGCGCCACGCGCAACCCCAGTACCGCCGCCCGGCGGCGCTCAACGACCCCGACCTGGAAAACGACACCCCGGAGACCCGCGAAATGCTCTCACCCGACGCACGCAAACACTTTTCCCTGTTCCGCGACCCCTTCCAGGACGATGTCCAGGGCGCCGACGACGTCTATCTCTCGGCCGACGGGCGCTACATCCGCGAGGCCATGTTCACCACCGCCAGGCACGGCGGCTTCCTCGCCGTGGTGGGCGAGTCCGGCGCCGGAAAGACCATCCTGCGCAAGGACCTGATCGAGCGCATCAACCGGGAAGGCCAGGCCATCGTCCTGATCCAGCCGCAGGTGATCGACAAGACCCGCCTGACCGCCGGCATGATCTTCGAGGCCATCATCGACGACCTGGTGCCCGGCACGCCGATCCGCCGCAGCCAGGAGGCCAAGGCGCGCCAGGCGCAGAAGATGCTCACCGAGAGCAGCCGCGCCGGCAACAGCCACGTGCTGGTGATCGAGGAGGCCCACGATCTGTCCGTGCCCACCCTGAAGGTGCTCAAGCGCTTCTGGGAACTGGAGGACGGCTTCAGGCGCCTGCTGGCCATCATCCTGATCGGCCAGCCGGAACTGAAGCTGCGCCTGGACGAACGCCACAACTACGACGCCCGCGAGGTGATCCGCCGCTGCGAGGTGGCGGAGCTGATGCCGCTGGATCGCCACCTGGAGGACTACCTGGCGAAGAAGTTCCAGCGGGTAGGCGCCGACGCGGCCCGGCTGCTCGGCGCCGACGCCTACGACGCCATGCGCATCGTGAAGGGGCCGCAGACGCGACCCGGCGGCGTGGTGGCCAAGCCCAGCCAGCTTTATCCCCTGGTCGTCAACAACCTGGTCACCAAGGCCATGAACCACGCCGCCGAACTGGGCGTTCCGGTGGTGAACGGCGACGTGATCCGGGCGCTGTAAGGAGACCACCATGCTGAATCCCCACGACAAACCGCGCGCCGCCGAAGTCGCCCTGGTGCTGCTGTTCATCCTGCTGGCGATGGCCTTCGCCGGCGGCGTCGACTACCAGGACGAACTGGAGCGCGAGAACCGCACCCTGCGCGCGTCCGCCGCCCGCTGCCAGATGATCCAGGCCCTGCGCGAGGCGGAGCCGGCGCGCGTTGCGCAATCCCACGAGGAGATCCGGCCATGATGCTCGCCGCCCTGATCAACTGGCGCCCCATCGCGGTGCCGCCGGAAACCCATGAGCTGTTCACCGCCGTGCTGGCCTTCGAGGACGACGAGGGCCGGGCGGTACTGGAGCCGACGCTCTATGTTTGGCAGGACGGATGCTGGGTGGACGAGATCGACGGCCGCGCCAACACCAGCGCGCGCTGGTGGGTGCCGGAATCCGAACTGGTGGCGCAGCTCAACGTGAGCCTGGCCTATGGCCGTCGGCATGCGGCGGTAGGCCATGACGCTTGAGTCCGCCATCCTCGACGTCCTCGCCGGCGCCAGCGCGCAGAAGCCGGTGGCGCTGTTCCAGCTCGCCGGCCGACTGCCCGGCCCCCTGGCGCCGGAAGCGGACATCGTCGCCGCCCTGGCCGACCTGGTGGAACGCCGGGCGGTGAACACCGCGCGCCTGTCCGCCGACGGCCAGAACTGGCGCGACGTGTACTGGCTGACCGGCGTACCGCCGGCGCCGCTGCCGCGCGGCATCACCCTCAACAAGCACACCCAGGCCGACGCCCAGGCCGCCCACGCTGCCCAGGTGGCGGCCGAGGCAAGCCGTGACGAACTCAAATCCCCCCCAGCCCCCCTTTTGCAAAGGGGGGAGAAAAACCAGGAGAACCCCATGCCGCGCATTGCCAAACCCGCTCGAACCCAGGCCAAACCGGCCAAACCCGACGTCATCGTCGAAGTCCACGCCCACCGCCGCGCGCCGGATGGCGCGGTGATTGCCCAGGCGATGGCGGCCCTGGCGGGCACCACCGCCGAGTCCGCCCTGGCCACCGACGAGCTGCTGGCCCGCTGCCCGGCCGCGGCCTCGCTGGGCTCGCTGCGCGCCACCCTGCGCACCCTGGCCAAGCGCGGGGCAATCCAGACCGAGGGCCGCACGGCGCGGCGAAAGCTGCGCTACTTCTGGTGGGCGGCCGCGCCCGTGGCGCTCAACGACGGCCACGAGAAGAACCTGGCGGTGCTGAAGCGACTGGGTGGGGAGGAACACCCCGCCGGAGCGGAGACGCGGACCGTGGAGCCCGATCAGGTCGCCGAGGCCGCAGCCACCCTGGGCCTGGATGTCGCGCCGGGCACCACACGCTACGCCCTGTGGGATGACGGCCAGCTGCTGGTGTCGGCGGGCGACGACATGATCGTCCTGGACGCGGGCTCCACCCGCCGCCTGGCGGACTTCCTGGAAAGCTGCCTGGGGGTGCTGCCATGAGCAGCATCGATAATGCCAAGGCGGCCATGGGGTTTCATGGCGCCCAGGACCGCACCGACGTGTGCGCCTGGTGCGCGCATCTGGACGCCGACTATCCGGACCGCTCGCCGCCCTACGACAAGCCCACGTTACGCTGCAAGCTGGGCGGCTTCCGCACCAGCCTGATGGCGATCTGCGACGCGCACGTCCTGGGCAAGTCCCGCAAGGGGCTGTGGTGAGCGGCCTGCCCGTCGTCGCCTGCCCCTGCTGCAACGTGCAGCTGCCGCTGGAAGGGTGGATCGCCAACACCGCCGCGCGCGAGGCCTTCCTGGCCCTGGCCGGGCTGCATCCGTCCATGCGCCTGCCCATGACCTGCCTGCGCTACGTGGGCCTGTTCGCCCCCATCAAGCACACCATGCGCTGGGAGCGCATCGCCGACCTGCTCAACGAGGTGCGCGAACTCATCTCCACCGGCCGGGTGACCTGGAAACATCAGGAGCTGCCCGCGCCCCTGGACTACTGGCTCACCGGCATGGAAACCCTGCTGGCCAAGGGCGACCTGCGCCGGCCCCTGGCCAACCACAACTACCTGAAGGCGGTGGTGGCGGGCATGAGCGAGCAGGCCCAGGCCGGCGACGAGCAGCGGCGCATCGCCGGCGGGCGAGGCGAGACGCCCGTGTCTTCCCCCCTTTCCCAAAGGGGGGAGAGGGGGGATTCAGACCCAGCCGGCCAGGCCACCGCCCCCTCAATCCCCCCCAGCCCCCCTTTTGCAAAGGGGGGGGAAAAGAAGCCCCGCCACAACCGCGAGGCCGCCGCCAAGGCCCTCGCTGACATCTCCGAAAAACTGAAAGGAGCCAAGTAATGGCCAAAGTCACCCGCCTCAAAGCCCCCGCCCTGGAGGCGCCCCAGTCCCGCGACGACGTCGCACGGATGATCCGCGAGATCGGCGACCTGCAGCGGGATTTCGTCCGCATCCAGGCGGACATGAACGATGCGATCGCGGCGGCGACGGATCACGCCCAGCCTATGCTCTCCGGCCTCACCGCGCGCATCGAGGCGCTGCAGGCCGGCGTGCAGACCTGGTGCGAGGCGCACCGGGCCGAACTCACCCGCGACGGCCGCGTGAAGTCCGCCAACCTGGTCACCGGCGAGGTGCAGTGGCGCCAGCGGCCGCCCAGCGTGCGCGTGCGCGCCCTGGACGCGGTGCTGGCAGAGATCCGCGCCCGCGGCCTGGCGGACGCCTACATCCGCACCACCGAGGCGCTGGACAAGGCCGCCGTGCTGGCCTCGCCGGACGAGGTGGCGGGCATTCCCGGCCTGGCTGTCGTCACCGGCGTCGAGGACTTCGTCATCACCCCCTTCGAATTCGAGCAAACGGCCGCGTAGGTCGCCACCCGCCCAAGGAAACCGTGGGGAAACGGAACCGGCCGGCATGGAAAAAGCAAAGGACACCTTGGGGCCTTTCACCCCGAACAGTCGCCAGGAACCGGCAACCCTCAACCACTCAGACTCAGGAGCCCGACCATGAATCAGAAAGACCTTATCGAGCGCGTCCGCATCCAGGGCGCCCACAACAACGAGCAGATCCTCAACGCTGTCACCAAGAAGACGGCCGAGGCCTGGCTGGATGCCGTGTGCCGGGTGGCCGCCAAGGCCCTGGACGATGGCGAGGAAGTCACCCTGCCCGGCCTGGGCAAATTCAAGGTGGCCTTCAAGGCCGCTCGTACCGGCCGCAACCCGGCCACCGGCGAGGCCATGCAGATCCCGGCGAAGTACGTGGTCAAGTTTGTGCCCTCGAAGTCCCTGAAGGGGGCGCTGGCCTAGCCGCCCTTCTCCCTCTCCCGCCGGGAGAGGGCTGGGGTGAGGGGGCAACGCCACCCTCACCGGAGCCCACCAGGAGACCGCACCATGCACTTCGCCCGCCTCAGAAACAGCCCGCGCCTGGCCACCATGATGCGCATCCTCGCCGACGGCCGCGAGCACACCACCGCCGAGTTGATCGACCTGTCCGCGCAGCTGGCGCGCAATCGCGACGGCGTGCGCTTGTGCGCGGTCAACAGCATCGCCGCCGAACTGCGCGCCAACGGCCTGGCCGTCAGCGTGCGGCGCCAGGGCAGCCGCTATTACTACCGGCTGGGGCGGTGAGCATGGACCACCATCGATTCCTTCGCGCCCTCTTCGCCGCCTGCCGCCGGCTGGGGATGGACGATGAGCAGCGCTACGCCATGCTCCATGGCGTCACCGGCAAGGCCAGCAGCGCCGACCTCACCCCCCTGGAACGCGCCAGGGTGCTGGACCACCTGAACCGCCTCACCGGCCACGTGCCCGCGCACGGCCGCGCGCCCAACGCGCCGGCGCCGGACAAGGCGGCGCTGATGGGCAAAATCGAGGCCCAGCTGGCGGACATGGGCCTGCCCTGGCATTACCTGACCAGCGCCAGGCACGGCAAGAGCATGGTGCAGCGCCTGGCCGGGGTGGATGCCCTGGAGTTCGCCACGCCGGCGGGCCTGTCCAAGATCGTCGCGGCCCTGGCCTATCGCCAACAGAAGCTCCCCTCGCCCGCAAGCGGGAGAGGGGCCGGGGGAGAGGGAAAGCCCTGATGCCCGTCGCCGACCCCGCCTACCTGGTGGATCTGCTCGGCCCCAGCGCCGTCACCGCCCTGGTGAAGGCCTTCGGCGGCCTGGTGCTGGACGTGCCCAAGCGCCAGGACGGCCAGGCCTACCAGCGCATCGAGGAGGTGACCGGCCCGGCCGCCGCCGCCAAGCTGGTGGAAAAGTTCGGCGGTACGCCGGTCTACATCGCCAAGCTGTATGCGGCCAGCCTGGCGGCGCGCAATCGGCATATCCGCGCCGCCTACGACGCGCGGGTGAGCGTCGCGGAACTGGCGCGCCAGCATCAGCTCACCGAGCGGCAAATCTGGAACATCCTGGGGCGGGGAGAGGACCCCGGTATCCCGGGACAGGCAAACCTGTTTTAAGATTCGCTCACCTCCATGACCGCCGCTAGGCGGTCTTCTGGCCCCGGTTACCCGGGGCCTTTTTCTTGGTGCCGCTGAACCGCTTCAGTCTGCCCGGCCCACCCCGCGCGCGCGGACACTCGCCGCATGCCGCGCCCGATCCGCCTCCTCGTCATCCATTGCTCCGCCAGCCCGGACGAGCGGACGCTGTTCACCGGGCATTACTGGGAGCCGGGCTTCCGCACGCCGGTCATGGAGATCGACGCCTGGCACAAGGCGCGCGGATTCCAACGCGACACCTACTGGCGCGGCCGTCTGAACCCGAGCCTGGAGGCCATCGGCTACCACTACGTGATCGCGCGCAACGGGGCGCTGTTCACCGGCCGCCACGAGGATGAGCCGGGCGCGCACGCGGAAGGCTGGAACGTGCCGTCGCTGGGTCTCTGCCTGGTGGGCACTCAACGCTTCGCGCCGGAGCAGTGGCTGCAGCTGAAGGCCACGGTGGAGGGGCTGGCCAAGCGCCACGACATTCCCCTGGTGTCGCCTCACCTGGTGGTCCAGGGCCGGCATCGCATGGTGGTGCACGGCGGCATCTGCGGCCACCGCGATCTGCCGGAGGTGGCCAAGGCCTGCCCGGGGTTCGATGTTGCCGCCTGGCTGGCGGACGGCCTGGCGCCGCCGAAAGGGGAATCATGAATCTGCTCTTCTCCGTGGCCTTGAGCCTGGGCCTGCAGCAGCCGGTGTATCTGTATGGCTGCTGCCCGGTCTCGAACCTGCTGGTGTGGCGCGTGGTGCCGGTGCTGGTGGTGGCCGCGCCGCCGGCGACGATCCACGAGCCGCGCGAGATCGGCGCGGTGCCGCACGTGGCGAGGATCTGATGAATCCCGGTATCTCCCCCTCCCAGCCCTCCCCCGCAAGCGGGGGAGGGCAATGTGATGCCTGGCTGAAGTGGGCGGAGCGGGTGGACGCCTGGCGCCTGTTCCCGCGCCTGTTCGTGGCGGGCTACGGCGTGCTGGCCTGGGATGTGTGGCAGTGGGTGCAGTCGTTGAAGGATCTGAGCCCGGCGCAGACGGCGTTCACCACGGCGGTGATCGGCCTGTGCATTCCGCTGCTGGGCTGGTACATGAACACGGGAAGGAAGTGGCAATGAGGCTGATGGCGCTGCGCAATCGGGTCATGCCCTGGCTGGCGCCGGGCCTGCTGTTCCTGGCGCTGGCGGGCGCCGCGCTGGCCCTGTGGGTGCTGGTGTCGCCGGCCCGCGTGCCCATGGCCCGCTACGTGCCCGCCGCGCCGGCCCCCGCCGTAGCCGAGGCGGAGACCGTGGCCACGCCCATCAAGACCGGCACCGTCCAGGCCTACAAGCCGGCGGCCAAGCGGGCGCTGAAGCTACCGGACCCGATCCAGGCGGCGCCCGAGCAACAGGTGATCGCGGCCGCCACGGTGTCGCCTTCTGACCAAGCCTACACGCTGACCACGCTGATCGATACCGACACCGGCGTGGTGCGCACCCTGCAGCGCGCCGAGCCCCTGCCCTGGCTGGCGCGCGATCCGTCCGGGCGGCTGGATCTGTTGCTGGGGCAGAGCCAGGACGGCCCGGTGGCGCGGCTTTCCGTGACGCAAAACCTGTTGCGGATGCGGGAATGGCGCCTGGGCGTGGCCGGGTCGGTGACCCAGCACCTGGGCGGCCGGCCGGAGACGGATTGGCTGGTGGGCGTCAACCTGGGGACGTCCTGGTGAGCCGGCCCGAGCCCATTCGTTATGCGGATCCGCTGCACCCCGCGCATCCGCTGCGCGAGATCACGCTCTGGCGGCCGACCTGGTGCAACTGCCTGATCTGGGCGCGCCACCAGCAGCGCGCGCACGGCGGCTATCTGATGCAGCGGCGCAGCGTGGTGCGCTGGCGCTGGCGCCGCGCCGGCCGCGACCGTCTGGCGTTCTGGCCGCACGCGCTGTGGAGCCCGGACGGTGAGACCTGCTTCGAGTACACCACGGACAAGCCGGCCTGGCTGCCGTGGTACCGGCTGCCTGCGATGCTGCTGTTTCGCGGCCGCGTGCAGCGGGTGACGCGGCAATGGCCCTGATCCGGAGCGCCGCGATGGATGATGCCGACCGCGCCGAGGAGAGGATCGAGCAGGTCCTTGAGGACGCCCTGGCGGAGGTGCGCCGCGCCCAGGAGCGCGGCATCAAGGCCGTGGGCGTGTGCCTGTTCTGCGGCGAGCCGCTGCCGGACCACATGCGGTTTTGCGATGCGGATTGCCGCGACGGATGGGAATTTGAAGCGCGCATGCAGCGCATGAACGGGGTGACGTGATGGATTTGGGCTGGCTGGATTTCGCCTGGAAGGTGGTGATCACCATCCTCAACTTCGCCGGCTGGGTGTGGATGTACCTGTCCAGCCGCGACAAGGTCACGAATGCGCGCATCACCACGCTCCAGGAGGAGATCGACGTGAAGCTGGACGACCACGGCACCCGCCTTACCAGCCTGGAGCGCACCCAGGAACTGGGGCCGACCCACGAAGATCTGGGAAAGCTGCACGGCAGGATCGATGAGCTGTCGAGCCTGCTCAAGCGCATCGAGGGCGAGAGCAACGCCCAGACCCGGATCCTCAATCTTGTGTACGAATCGCTGATCAAGAGGTAGCCATGAACACGCTGAACACCCTGGTGACCGAGGACCGCCGCCTGGCGGTCCTGACCCTTCTGGCCGATTCCCACGCCTACCAGGCCGGGGCGCCCATGCTGCAGATGGTGCTGGCCGGCTTGGGCCACGCGGTGGCCCTGGAAACCGTGTTGGCGGACCTGACCTGGCTGCGCGACGCCGGCCTGGTGAGCCTGCGCGAGGTGGGCGGCGTGCACATCGCCACCCTGTCCGGGCGCGGCCTGGACGTGGCAACGGATCGGACGCAGGTGCCGGGCGTGGCGCGGCCGCGGCCGGAGTAGGCCATGGGCCGCAAATCCGCCATCACCCGGATGGACCCGCGCATCCGCGCGGCGGTGGACACGGCGATCCGCGAGGGCCGGGCCACCATCGCGGATATCGTCGGCCTGATCCGCGAGATGGGCGGGCAGGCCAGCATGAGCGGCGTTGGGCGCTACAAGCAGAGCGTGGAAGCCCAGATGGCGCACTACCGCCAGGCCCAGGAACTGGCGCGGGTGTGGGCGGAGCAGATCCCGGACAACGGCGACGTGGCCCAGCTCACGCGCCAAGTGCTGTCCGTGCTGGCCTTCCGCGCCGCCGGTGACATGAGCGAGGGCGAGACCGTCGAGGGCAAGGAGGTGGCCTGGCTGGCCCGGGCGCTGAAGGACATCGCGGCCAGCGCCAAGCAGGACGTGGACACCCGCCGCGCAGTACGCGCGGAGATCGAGGCCGAGCAGCAGCGCAAGCTTGAGGGCGTGGCCAGGAACCGCAGCCTGGACGCCGAAACCCTGAAGGCCGTGCGCGAGGCGCTGTACGGTTCCTGAGCCTGATTCCGTGTCCGCCCCCGTCCTCTACCCGTATCAGCGCCGGTATCTCGCGGACACCCGCCGCTTCAAGGCCGGCATGTGGAGCCGCCAGACCGGCAAGACCTTCACCACCACCCTGGAGGCGGTGCTGGATGTGCTGGAGGCCGAGGCGTCGGGACGCATCAGCCGCTGGACCATCCTCTCCGTGTCCGGCGCGCGCGCCCTGGATGCCATGGACAACGGCGTGAAACTGCATTTGCGCGCCTTCCGCGCTGCCTTCGAGTCCCTGGCGCTGCCCTTCGAGGCCGACGAGATGGCCCAGGTGGTGCGTCTGCCCGGCGGCAGCTACATCCGCGCCATCGCCAGCAAGCCCAGCACGGCGCGCGGCATGAGCGACAACCTGATCCTCGACGAGTTCGCGCACCACCAGGACAACCGCGCCATCTGGACCGCCCTGTTGCCGGTGGTGTCCAAGCCCGGCCTGAAGCTGCGCGTGATCTCCACGCCGAACGGCGTGGGCGACAAGTTCCACGAGATCATGACCGCGCCGGACAGCATCTTTTCCCGCCACGTGGTCACCCTCCAGGACGCGGTGGCGGACGGCCTGCCGCGTGACATCGAGGAGCTGCGCCGGGCTATGGCCGATCCGGAGGCCTGGGCGCAGGAATTCGAGTGTCAGTTCGTCGACGCGGCGGCGGCCTGGCTGCCCTACGAGCTGATCGGCGCCTGCGAGCACGCGGACGCGGGTGTGCCGGATGGCTATGCCGGCGGCCCATGCTTTGTGGGCATGGACTTCGCCGCGCGCGGCGACCTGACCGTGCTGGCCGTGCTGGAGCAGGTGGGCGACGTGCTGTGGTGCCGCGAGCTGATCGAGATGCACCGCGTGAGCTTCGCCGAGCAGCTGGCCCGCCTGGATGCGGTGATGCGCGGCTACCGCGTGATCCGCGCCGCCCTGGACCAGACCGGCCTGGGCGAGATGCCCGTGGAAGAGGCGCGCCGCCGCCATGGCAGCCTGCGCGTGGAGGGGGTGCTGTTCAGCCCGGCGCGCAAGCTGGACCTGGCCACGGCGCTCAAGCAGGCCATGGAGGACCGGCGCCTGCGCATCCCCAGCCGGCCGGAGCTGCGCGCCGATCTGCACAGCGTCAAGCGCGAGATGGGTCCCACCGGCGCGCCGCGGCTCACCGCCGAGCGCGAGGCGGGCAGCCACGCCGACCGCTTCTGGGGCCTGGCGCTGGCCGCCGGCGCCGCCCACGGCGGCGGCGTGGTGATCGACTACCAATCCGCCGGCCAGCGCGTGGGCGGCCTGCCCGCCGGCCGCTTCGAGGCGCTTCCTGGCCAGACCACGCCCGCCGGCTGGGGCACCGTGGCCGGCGGCAATGACATGGAAGGATTCTGACGATGGCCACCCCGGAAAAGAACGAGATCGCGTCGACGCTGGACGGTCGCGACATCACGCGCGGCTTCCTCTCGCCGCTGATGCTGGAACCGCCCGACGATACCGTGCTGATGACGCGCGGGGCGGGGGATTACAGTCTGTACCGCGAGGTGCTGCGCGACGACCACGTCAAGGCGGCCCTGACCCAGCGCATCCAGTCGGTGATCGCTCGGCCGTGGGAGGTGAAGGCGGGCGGCAAGCGGGCCGTCGACAAGGCGGCGGCGGAATTCCTGGCCGAGCAGCTGGAGGCCGTGCGCTGGGACGACATCACCGCCAAGATGCTCTACGGCGTGTTCTATGGCTTCGCCGTGGCCGAGGTGATGTGGGGCACGGATGGCCGGCATGTGACGCTGGCCGACATCAAGGTGCGCGACCGGCGACGCTTCGGCTACGACGGCGCCCAGCGCCTGCGCCTGAAGACCATGGCGAATTTCAACGGGGAGTTGTTGCCCGAGCGCAAGTTCTGGGCGTTCAACACCGGCGCGGACCACGACGACGCGCCCTATGGCCTGGGCCTGGCGCACTGGCTGTATTGGCCGGTCTGGCTGAAGCGCAACGGCATCCGCTTCTGGGCCACGTTCCTGGAAAAATTCGGTATGCCCACCGCCGTGGGCAAGTTCCCGCCCGGCAGCAGCCAGGAGGACCAGAGCAAGCTGTTGGCGGCGCTGCAAGCCATCCAGCGCGATTCGGCCATCATATTCCCGGACGGCATGCAGGCCGAGCTGCTGGAGGCTACCCGTTCCGGCACGGCGGACCACGCCAGCTTCACCGCCATGCTCAACGCCGCCATCCTGGTGATCACCATCGGCCAGACCGCCAGCACCCAGGGCACGCCGGGCAAGCTGGGCAACGACCAGGAACAGGGCGAGGTGCGGGACGACATCACCAAGGCGGACGCCGACCTGGTGTGCATGAGTTTCAACGCCACGGTGGCAAAGTGGCTGACGGAGTTCAACTTCCCCGGTGCCGAGCCGCCCCTGGTGTGGCGCGTGATGGATGAGCCGGAGGATCTGAACCAGTCCGCCGAGCGCGACGAGCGCCTGGCGCGGGTGGGCTATAAGCCCAGCCTGGCGCGGGTGACGGAGGTGTATGGCGAGGGGTATGAGGCCGCTTCTCAGGCAGCGGTGGATGCCGTTCCTGGCGCCGCGCCAAATGGCGAGCCCGCCCAGTTCGCCGAGGGCGATGGCGCCGACCTGACACCCATCGATGCCATGGCCGAGCGCATGACCGAGGAGGCCGCGCCGGCCTTGAGAGACATGCTGGATCAAATCCGCGTGTTCGCCGAATCCGCCGAGTCACTGGAACAACTGCGCGATTGGCTGCTGGAATCCTATGGTGATTTGGACACCGGCGAGCTGGCCAAGGTGATGCAGACCGCGTTCGCGGCGGCGGAGCTGTCCGGGCGGTTCGACGTGGCCGAAGAGGCCGGGTTGCTGAAGTGATGCAGAAAAGAGGAAGGCGACGGGCCGGGTGCGGGAACACCCTGCCCGCCGCCGCCGCCCACAGGGCTGCTGTGAGCATTGGCCAAGGCCCTCCCCACCGTGCACACGGCGGAGCGAGCCTATCAGTGAAACACCTGACACGAAAGGCGATGACTCATGCACTCCGCACGCCCCCTGGTGCCCTGGATCGGCGGGAAACGCCGTCTGGCGAAGCACATCCTGCCGCTTTTTCCGGACCACACCTGTTATGTGGAGCCGTTTTGCGGGGCGGCGGCCCTGTTTTTCATGAAGGCGCCGGCGCCGTCCGAGGTGCTCAACGACGTGAACGGCGACCTGGTGAACCTGTATCGGGTGGTGAAGCACCACCTGGAGGAGTTCGTGCGCCAGTTCAAGTGGGCGTTGGTGTCGCGCCAGCTGTACGAGTGGGCGCGGGAGACGCCGCCGGAGACGCTGACCGACATCCAGCGCGCGGCGCGGTTCTATTTTCTGCAGCGGCAGGGCTTCGGCGGCAAGGTGGAAGGTCGGACGTTCGGCACGTCAACCACCGATGGGCCGCGCTTGAACCTGTTGCGCATGGAGGAGGAGCTGTCGGCCGCGCATCTGCGCTTGTCCCAGACCGTGGTGGAACATCTGGACTGGGCGGAGTGCGTGCGCCGCTACGACAGGCCACACACGCTGTTTTTCTGCGACCCGCCCTATTGGGGGACGGAGGGCTACGGCGTGGATTTCGGCATGGACCAGTACGCCAGGCTGGCGGATCTGGCCCGCTCGATCCAGGGGCACATGGTGATCACGGTGAATGAAATTCCGGCCATGCGCGAGGCGTTCCATGGCCTGCCTATGGAGGCGGTGGATATCCGCTACAGCGTGGGTGGCGGCGGGCGCGGAAACGCGACGAGCGGCGAACTGATCATCCGGAGCTGGTGATGCCGGATCCCCTCGCTCTAGTCCTGAAAAAGCCCTTCGCCGAGCAGGTGGCGTTTTTCCGCCAGAAGCTCGGCAACCTGGTGCCCACAGAGCGCTGGACGGATCTGTGGAAGGCGCAGCACGACACCGCCTTCATGGTGGCGGGGGCGATGAAGGCGGATCTGCTGGCCGATCTGGCCGGTGCTGTGGACCGGAGCATCGCGGAGGGCAAGAGCATCGAGGCCTTCCGCAAGGATTTCGACGCCATCGTGGCGCGGCACGGCTGGGCCTACCGGGGCGAGCGCAACTGGCGCACGCGGGTGATCTACCAGACCAACATTTCGACGTCCTATGCGGCCGGTCGTGAGGCCCAGATCGCCGCCGCCGGCTTCCCCTACAAGCTGTATAAGCACAGCGACAGCGTGCTGCACCCGCGTCCGCTGCACGTAAGCTGGGACGGCCTGGTGCTGCCGGTGAACCACCCGTTTTGGGCCACGCACACGCCGCCCAACGGCTGGGGCTGCAAGTGCCGTGTGATCGGCATCCGCGACGAGGCCGCCGCCCGCCGCCTGGGTGGTCGTTGGGGCGATGCGCCGCCAGCGGAATGGCAAGAAATCGACGCGAAGACTGGCGAGCCGGTGGGGGTGGACAAGGGATGGGGGTATCGGCCGGGAACGACGGTGGACGTCAAGGTCCAGCAGATGGCGGCCAAGACGCAGCAGTGGGAATACACGCTGGCCAAGGCCTTCATGCAGTCCGTGCCGGAGCGCCAGCGTGACGCCATGGCCATCGCGTACCGAAACCTGCCATCGGTGGCCGATGACGCTCGGCGTTACGCCGCCCGGGCCTTGGCAGGCGAAACGGATGACCCGCCGTATCGCACGCTGGGATTGTTGACCAGCGAGGACGTTACTCGGATTAAGCGGTTGTCCGGGATTGATGTCGGCCTGTTCGATTACGCCCTGGACCGATCCGCCATCACCCATATCGGTGAGCGCCATGGTTCGGCGGCCAAAGAGGCGGGTCGTGGCCAGATCGCCATCGAGGCCAAGCACTTCGCCAAATTGCCTGAACTCCTCAATTCGCCTGATAGCGTTGAGGACGCCGGGCGTTCCTGGCGTGGGAATCTTCCCTTGGTGCGCTACATAAAGCGGTTTGACGACGAGGAATACGTGGTGGTGATGGAGGTGCGCGGCGGACGGAAGATGCTGGTTCCGGAGACCTATTTCATCAGGAAGCGTCGCTCGTCATGACCCGACCCCTACGCCCTGGGCGCTTCGTGGTATGAGCACGACGGTGTGTGCCTGGCGAGCAACGACTCAAGGATAGCCGATGATTACCATCACCGTCGATGATCAATCCATTCTTGCCGCCTTGGAGCATCTGCGCGCCAGGATCGGCGACTTGACGCCTGCAATGCAGAATATTGGCGAGCATCTGTCCGAGACCACCAAGCGCCGCTTCGAGACCTCCACCAGCCCGGACGGCCAGCGTTGGGCGCCGAACAGCCCGGTGACCATCCTCCAGTACCTGCATGTCAAATCTGGAAAATACGACGATGAAGGCAAGCGTACGGGCGACAAGAAAGGCTACTACCTCCAGGATGGCCGGATCGGCGCAAAAGGCATCGATGCGGTGATGGGCAAGAAGCCCCTGATCGGCGAGAGCCGCAGCCTGATGAGCACGATCCATTACCGCGCCAACGCCGACAGCGTGGAGGTTGGCAGCCCCATGGAATATGCCGCCGTGCAGCAGTTCGGGGCCAAAGCGCACCAGTTCGGCCGATCGCCCTGGGGCGACATCCAAGCCCGTCCCTTCATTGGATTGTCCAACGAGGATAGGCGCTCGATCATGGACATCATTTCCGGGTATCTCTCGGCCTGATTTCCGCGTCTTTTTTTTGTTGCACCCTACGAAAACCGTTTTTATTTTTCTTCCCGATATCCACCACTAAACCCCGGCTGTTCCCGGATTTATCTCTTTCTTCCCTCTGTATTTATCTCTCCCATGTTCAACGAGGTTCCCGTATGACATCCGCGGAGGTGAGTCGAATGACACATCCCTTTCATTACCTGCACCATGCCCTCGGCCTGGGACTGCTGCTGTTTTCGCTGCAAACCGTCCAAGCTGCGGCGCTGAATCTGGCCGTGGCCGATTCCACCTGTGAAGCCATGAAAAAGGTGGGAGAGTTGTACAGCGCGAAACATCCCATCCAATTCAATTTCACCTGCAAATCCTCCGGCCTGCTCGCCAAGGGTCTGCGCGGCGGCGCGCTGAACGCGGACATATTCGTTTCCGCCGACCGCGAATGGATGGACTTCGCCATCGAGCACGGTCTGGTCGCGCCGGAACAGGTCGTCAGCCCCTGGGGCAACGCCCTGGTGGTGGCCACGGCCAAGGGCAATTCGCTGCGATTGGCCTCCTGGCAGGACCTGGCCTCCGACAAGGTCACCAGCATCCTGATCGGCGACCCCAGCACCGCGCCGTTCGGCCGTTACGCCAAGCAGGCGCTGGAGGCTTCCGGCCTATGGGAACGGGTCAAGCACAAGATCGAGACGCGCAAGAACATCAGCCTGCTGGCGGAATCCCTCGAAAGCGCGAATGCCACCACCGTCGGCATCCTGTTCAAGACCCACCTGAACGGGCAGTTGCGCGCGCTGCATACGGTCGACAAGGCCTGGCACCCGCCGATCCGGTATTACCTGGCCCCGCTGAAGCCGTCGGCCGGCCAGCCCGAGGTGGCCCGTTTCCTGAAATTCATGCAGGGACGGGGCGCCAAGGCGGTTTTCCGGGATGAAGGATTCGAGTTGCCCGACGATTGACTGGCACCGAGACGATGTTTGCCTACCTGAAGAACTGCTCACTGTTCCAGCAGCTGATCATCCCGATGATCGCGGTCGGCATCCTCGGTGTCGGCGCGATCATCGTTTCGGCGACTGTCCTGCACGACTCGGTCAATGCCCTGGGCGAGCTGTATGCCGCCGGTAACGAACGCCTCAAGACCATGCAGGAAGTGGACAAGGACATCGCGAACTTCCGCGCCCTCAGCCTCAAGCACCTGGCCAGCGAAAGCGCGCAGGCCATGACCACGCTCAGCGGCGAACTCGCAGCCATCAAGCGGAAGAACGAGGCAATACTGCCGACCCTGTTCCGCGATCTCCATGCCCACGAGCACGCAGAGGCCCTGGCCCTGCGTGAAGCCATCGCCGGGTACTTCTCCGGCATCGACGCGGCCGTCAGCCTCAGCGCGGAATTCGAAAAGGAAAATGCGTTCGAGAAACTGACCGAGACCGAGAGCCGGCACCTGACCGCCATCCAAGGCGCCATGCAGTCCATGACCCGGCATGACTTCGAGGAGATCTCCGCCAGCCGCGAGGACCTTACTGCGGCCGCCAGGCGCAACCTGCAGATCACCATCGCCATCGGCATTCTGGGGGGCGGCATGCTCCTCGCCATGGCTTTTCACGTGACACGCCGGGCCAGCAAGCGCATCTCCGGCCTGCTGGCCTGGTCACGTCGCATCGCCGACGGCGACCTTGCGAACACCCTCGCATCGGATGCCGCCGACGAGGTTGGCCAGCTCACCAATGCCATGCGCGGCATGGTCGAAAGCATCGCCCTGGGCAGAGACGCACTCGAAGGTGCCAGGAAGGACGCCGAAGCCACGGCCGAGGAATTGCGGCTCTACGCCAATGCCTTCGACAGCAGTGGCGAGCCCATGCTGATCACCGATCGGGCGAACCGGATCATCAACGTCAACCCTGCCTTCACGGCACAAACCGGCTACAGTCTGGACGACGTGCGCGGGCAGGATCCCAGGCTACTGTCCAGCGGCAATACGCCGCAATCCGTCTATCAGGAGATGTGGAATAGCCTGCAGGATAGCGGCTATTGGCAGGGCGAGCTGTCGGACCGCAAGAAGACGGGCGAGGTCTACCCGAAATGGGCTTCCATTTCCGCCATACGGGATGACAACCAGGACACGCTTTTCTATATCGCCAGCTTTTCCGACATCAGCGAACGCAAGGCAAACGAGGCGCGCATCGATTATCTCGCCCACCATGATGCCCTTACGGGCCTGATCAACCGCTACAACCTGGAGAACCGCCTGAGCCAGGCGCTGCTCAGCGCCCAGCGCGACGGCCATCGCGTTGCGGTGATGTTCATCGACATGGACCGCTTCAAGACCATCAACGACACCCTGGGCCATCACGTCGGCGACCAGTTGCTGATCGAAGTCGCGCGCCGGCTTAAGGCCAGCGTGCGCGAAAGCGACATCGTCGCGCGCCTGGGCGGCGACGAGTTCGTGGTCGCGCTCACCGCCCTGACCGACAACATGGACGCTGCACCGGTGGCCGAAAAGATCCTGCGCGCCCTCGGCCAGCCTTACGCTATCGACGGTAGCGAGCTGCATTCCAGCCCCAGCATCGGCATCGCGGTCTTCCCGGTCGACGGCGGCGACGGTGAAGCCCTGATGAAGAACGCCGATACCGCCATGTACCACGCCAAGGAACGTGGGCGGAACAACATCCAGTTCTTCACCGCCGAACTGAACTCCGCCGCGAGCGAGCGCCTGACGCTGGAAAACGACCTGCGCCAGGCCCTGCGCGACGGCGGACTGCATCTGGAATACCAGCCCCAGGTGCGTGCCAGCGACTATGGCGTATTCGGTGTCGAGGCCCTGGCGCGCTGGCGCCATCCCGTGCTGGGCGACATCCCGCCCCTCAAGTTCATTCCTGTCGCCGAGGAATCCGGCCTGATCGAAGCCCTGGGCGGCTGGGTGCTCGACGAAGCCTGCCGGCAACTGGCCGACTGGCGGGCAGCGGGGATCGACCACATCCGCGTGGCGGTCAACCTGTCAGCCCAGCAGCTGCGCTCGCCCCACCTGGTGCGATCGGTGTCCGGAATATTGCGCCGCCATGGCCTCAAAGGCCCCGATCTGGAACTGGAGATCACCGAGTCGGTGGCCATGGAGAATATGGACCGCGCCATCAGCCAGTTGCGGGGACTCCGGGATATCGGCATCCAGCTGGCCATCGACGACTTCGGCACCGGCTATTCCTCCCTCGCCTACCTGAAGCGCCTTCCCATCCATATCCTGAAGCTTGACCGGACCTTCGTCCGCGACATCGAGACCGACGAGAGTGATGCCGAGATCAGCGCCGCGACCCTGGCCCTGGCCCACAACCTCGGCTTGCAGGTAATCGCGGAAGGCGTGGAAACCGAAGCCCAGCGTGACTTCCTGATCCGGCACCAGTGCGATTACCTGCAAGGATTCCTGTTCGGCAAGCCCGTGCCGGCAGATGCGGTTTCGCAACTTTTCAGGGTGGCAACCCCCGCATCGCTCAATCTGTCATTGGCCGACTGAATGCGGCCAGGTCCCACCAGATGAACGCCCGCGGCACCGGCAGATGGCGGGTCAGCCGATTCCACGTGACATGAAGTGCAATGGCCAGAAGGATCGCGCTGGTGGCGGGCATGACCGGGAAACGGGGAAGATTCACCGTCTGTACCCTTCAACCTGCCAGAAGAGGCGGATGACCATGGCACCCTGTTCGAGCGGGTGGACAAGGCGCTGTACCACTACTCCAGGAACAGCGGCCGCAACCGAGTGACGGCGGCAGCAACGCTGCACTGACCAGGCCCGACGGGCAGCCTCGGCCACACCCAGGGCCTTCGGCACAGCGAGTCTGCTGGCCTCCCCCTCCGCCAATCGCAAGTTCTGGCCACGCTTGGCGCCCTGCATGGGTGGTCCTTCGATACTCCAGATCTATCTGGCCTGAAGCTCGGAGGCGCTGAGATTTTCGCCATCTTCATAACAAGCTTATGCCGGGAGACCAATACGGCCCTCTTCTGCGACTTCGTGACTATCACCCTGGCGATGCTGGCTGATGTGTCACCGGCATTGTGGGAGGCCTGAGCCGGATCAATCCGGACGGCGGCTTTATCACATCCCACGGCCGGCGCTGCTATACAGGAATTGTGGAGTCGCGCGTCCTGTATTCGGAGGTCGATATGCGGCGAAGAGTCAAACGCAGGTTGTTCCTGATGAGCATGGCACTGGCGACGGGGACGTGCGGCCACGCCTTCGCCCAGGGTGGCAGGAATGCAGCGGGAGAAGGCCATCATTTCGGCGGCGAGTTCCGGGACAGCGCCCTTCCACTCCCCGACAACGAAGGCCTGGGACGTGGCTCATCCTCATCAACTATGCTGGGGCGTGTCAGACAGGCGCTCACGGGAGTAGTCTTTGGCGGGGAGGCAGGAACCGTTTCGACAGCCGCAAGGGGGTGGCGTCTGGAATTGCTCCAGGCAGAACCCGGAACCGGGATGAGCGGTGATCAGAAAATAGGCAAGGCGAAGGTGTTGGGAGTGACGTTAAGGGTAACGTTCTGAGGAAGAACATTCCTTTGCGGGTGCCCGTGTGGTGCATGTGCATGCACCGCGGGTGTGAAGGTCTGCATGACCCGCCAGCGCACTGTCGGAAGAATCGCCCGACACGGTGATGCGGACATAGCAGCCGGGGTAACGTCCGGCCACCCATTCCCCTTTCATGCCGCAAGTCGCGGGCATCCACGAAACGACACAGCATGAATTCCCATCGGTCCCGGTGCTCCGGGGCCAGGGGGTTCCGGTAGGTCGCGGCAGATTTCTTCATGGGGTTCCCCTTCATCGATGGGCGTTGGTTCCGGTGTGCTCCTCCGCCGGCGGGGGAGGTTGGGAGGGGGAAGGCATAGGCTCTGCGCTTACAAAGCTCAGTGCGGTAATACATGCTCCGCGCCACGGAACTCCTGCTACCTTCCGCCGCGATGAAGAAACCCTCCCCCACCCGAGAACACCTGCGCCTGGTCTGGCCGATGTACATCGCCCAGATCGCCATGATGGCCAACAACGTCATCGATACCGTCATGGCCGGCCGGTTGTCCGACATCGACCTGGCCGCCGTGGGCATCGCCAGCTCGATCCAGGTGGCCGTCCTCATGTCCCTGATGGGCGTGCTGCTCGCCCTGCCGCCCATGGTCGCCCACCTCCACGGCGGCGGGCGGCTCGAGGACATCGGCCGGGTAATCCACCAGAGCCTCTGGGTGGTGCTGGCGCTCGGCATCGTCGCCGCCCTGCCGCTGCTCAATCCGGAACCCTTCCTCGCCATCTCCCGGCTGGAACCCGGCGTCGAGGCCAAGGTGCGCGCCTAACTCGACGCCGCGGTGTGGGGCGTCGGCCTGGGGGGCGGGTGCTGCTGGGTCTGACGGATTGGCTCGGGCCGGCGCGGAGCGCAGCGGGCTTTTGGCTGGTGGGAGGGGTTGGTCTGGGACTGGTTGCTGCGCTGGTGGCGCTCTATCTCAAGCGGGTTAGTCGCGCGGGTCTGGTAATGCGGGTTGCAGCAACCGATACCAAGGACAGGTAAGGGCAAGGTCCATTCCTGCTCCCCGGAGTATTCGTGTGTCGGCCGAAGCATTCGATCGGCGCACACCCACTGAATGACAGCTATCGTCTCTTTGCAGACGTCAGGCTGTTGTTCCCGACAGGCCGCTATCGACCCCAAGCGGCCAAATGGCTGTGACCGATCCCGTTCTGCTTTCGCCTCATTGTGGTCACTCGGATTTCAGGGGCTATGTGAAACGTGTCATAAATACTTTGGATAAAATTCTGTAGTATCCCTGCTAATGTATGGTCTAATTGCATTAGCAACTGACAACAGGTTTAGCCATGAACCACGAACCAAAGGAAAAAGGTACGCAGCCCAAGAAAGGTGGTTTCGTACAAAAAAATGCTCTTGGCATCGCTTTTCTGATCACCTCGGCTGGGTCGATTTCATTTTTAATACTGGCTGCCTGGATCGAGCCTCTGGGCAATATCTTATATAGCGATGAAAATTCGCAGGCCACTACCCAAGTGATCATCGTTGCTTCACTTGTTGCCATGTGGCTTTTATGGATTAGACTCAAGAAACACAAAAACGAATAGCATAAAAGCCAAGCTTGGGCAATTGAGTTGCAAGCCTTAAACCATTACCGAGAACGAGAATGAAGAACCGTATAAGACAATGTCTTGTCATCTTGATATTTTTTCCCGTATTGGCTTACGCGACCGGCACAGTAAGTGTCAACGTAGGCGGTCAAGTGATCGCGCTTCCGGTTCCAAAAGGATTTCAGGCTTTTACAGAGGGACAATTTTTCAATTATATGGACAAGATGAATTCTTCATCCGGAATCGCAACTTTATCTGCGCTTGCTTCAGAAGAAGATACGAAAATAATAAAAGAAGGTCACACACCGAAACGCGCTGGTATTATAAGCATAATCAAGAAATTTGCCGCAATAGATGTGTCACAGAAAAACTTCGATGACGCAAGGGCGGCACAACGTAAGGGGTTTAAACAAGCTTTAAAAAATGCCACATCAGGATCCGAACTTAAAGAATTGAATAGTAAAGTCAGCCAAATACAAAAAGAGAAGGAGGAGCTTAACTTTCACATTGATGAAACTCCAAATATCATCATAGATAGACCAAACGCAATTGGATTTGTCACCACACAGGATGTATCATTGAAAACAGGCGGTAAAACAACACTATCTAAATCGGTCTTGCTGTCAATGTCGGTGCTTACGCATAATAGATGTTTAATCTATACCATTACGACTGCGGCCACACCGGCCGATATCGTTTGGCTGAAGTCTGTCGCAGAAGATATTGCAAGAAAATTGGATAAATAATTCGAGATGTGTTTTACCCAGCGTAAATAACAATTCCATCTAATCAAAAATAGTGCTGCGCCCAATAGACCATACCTGCAAGATAGCCAACATCCAAAGCCAATAGCGCTAGTAATATCGAGAATTTCCTATTGATTCTGCATAAACACCGCTGATTCGGTCATTGGTTATCCTGGTTGAAGTCCGCGCCAACAAATCTTTTGCATATGCTGACACAGCGAAGTACAGCTTTAGCGTTCAGGTTCATTGCCGTCTGAGTATCCGACGCTGCCGACGGCCGCAACTGGCCGATAGCTGAACTACAGGTGCGGTGTGCGAAGGACAGCAACAGGTTCGTAGCCGACCTTCCCTTAGCCGAATTCCATGGCCTACTTCGGTCGAAGGCCAGTCATTCCGGCCACATTCCGTTCACCGCCAAGTCCTCGGGAACGATCATCCGAACCATGCTGAATCTCTCCCACCCGATCCGGAAACGACACCTCCAGCACCAGACACCCCTCCTGAGTCCTGAATGGCCCGTGCAACTCACCCGGCGGCCGGCTGGCGTAGTGGCCGGGTTCCAGCCAGAGGCCGAAAGCCGCGTCGAACAGCCGGCCGCTGACGATGAAGACTTCCTCGGGGTAGGCATGGCGCTTGCCGCCCAAGGGGGTGGTGTCGGCACCTGGGAGAAAACGCGTCAGACGGGTGTATTCGCCGCTGTCCGGGTCGATGCTGAGGGTGAGGGCCTCGGCCTGGCCTTCCAGGCCTGGGACGGGCTCCCAGCGGTCCCGGTGTTCCGGGGCCAGTGGGTTCCAGTAGGTCACTGTGGATTTCGTCATGGGTTTCCTCCTTCATCATCGTGGATTGATTCCGGCGAATCCGCCGCCATGCGGCCTTGGGCCGGGGGCGGTGTCCCGGTGGATAACTGACCTGGATCAAGCCGGGCGCAAATCGATTCAATCCCGGCCGGGAAAGGCCGTTATCGGCGCGTCCACTCGCCGGAGCCCTCCCATGAATATCGCCGCCAGCCCAGACCAGACCCCCGCAACCGTCGTTCACGAACGCCGCAAACGGCCTGAGTTGCGGCTGGTGTTCGAGGCGGTCATCCACCGGCTGGAACCCTTCTTCAGCAAGACCGAGGGCCTCAACGGCGGCACCACGGATTATTGGGCGGCGCGGGTGATCCACGAAGCACACCCGGCTCTCACCGCGCACGACGTGAAGGTTCTGGTGGATGCGGCGGCCCGCTATTTCCGCGAGCGGTCGCAGACGAAAACCGCCTGACCCCTACTTCCGCCGGTAAATCACGAAGTCGTAGCCCAGCCCGTCCGGGCTGACCCGCTTGTCCCGCGCAGTCTCCAGCCAGTCGCCGCTGTCGAAGGCGGGGAACCAGGCATCCCCCTCGTAGTCGGCCTGGATTTCGGTGAGATACAGCCGGTCCGCCCGAGGCAGCACCTGGGCGTACATCTCGGCCCCCCCCACGAAGAATATTTCCGCATCGCCGGCACAGGCGTCGATGGCGGCGTCGATGGAGGTGGCCGTCTGGCAGCCTTCCATGCGGTAGTCCGGGTCGCGGGTGACGATGACCGTGGTGCGGCCCGGCAGGGGCTTGCCGATGGATTCGTAGGTCTTGCGCCCCATGACGATGTGGTGGCCCATGGTCAGGGCCTTGAAGTGCTTGAGGTCTTCCGGCAGCCGCCAGGGCAGCGTGTTGCGGATGCCGATGACCCTGTTTCGGGCCATTGCGACGATGACGGACAAGAGGGGGGCGGCGGCTTCGGGCATGGAATTCTGCAAGGCGGACGGATGGGCCAAGGGTATTGCAGAGGGCGCGGGATTGGGAAGCGGCGCAGACAGGCTATGCCGGCGACATCATCTCGGCCGTGCCTTCACCCCCGTGCCGTCGGCGATCTTCTCGTCCGGATGGACGATGACCTGGTCGCCGGCCTTGAGGCCATGCAGGATCTGGGCATCCAGGCCGTTGCGCCTGCCCACCTTCACTTCGCGCAGGCGCGCTCGGCCGGCTTCCGCGACGAAGACCGCCCAGCCCTCGCCGCGCTTGAACAGGGCGCTGGTGGGGACCAGCAGCAGGTCGCTGCCCTCCCAGAGCACGAAGCGGGCTTCCACCCGGTAACCGTCGCCCAGGGCCTGCCAGCGCTCGCGCGGGCTGACGATGTCGGCGAGGACGCGCACGCGCTGTTCCTCCACCCCCAGGGCGGAGACCTTGGTGAAGCCGGCCGGCTCCACCACGCGCACCCGGCCCTCCAGGACACCCTCGCCGCCCCAGCGGTCGAGCAGCACCCTGGAACCCGGGGCGATGTTCACCGCCGCCGTGGAGAGCACCTCCACCATCACTTCCAGGCTGGCGGGATTGCCGATTTCCAGCAGCGGCTGGCCGGCGCTGACGGCGCCCTCGCTCTCGTGCGGCACGGCAAGCACGTTGCCGGCCACCGGCGCGCTGACGGCCAGGGTCTCGGCCGGCCTGTCTGCGGCCAGCGCCGCGGCCTGCGCCAGAGTGGCGCGGGCCACCGCCAGCTCGTGCTGGGCCACCTGGACGGCGTAATCGGCGGCCTGGCGGGTGGCCTGCCCTGCCTGCAGGCGGCTGCGGGCCTGGTCCACCGCCGCCTGGGAAACGAACCGGGCCTGGCCCAGGGATTCGGCGCGGGCCAGCTCCTGCTCGGCCAGGCGCGCCTCGGCCTCGGCGGCGCGGGCGCTTTCGCGCGCCCGCGACAGGTTGGCCTGGGCGGCGTCGACGCGCGCCGCGGCCTGGGCGCGGCTGCGCGGGTCCAGGCTGGCGGCGCGGGCGGGTTCGATGCGCGCCACTTCCTGTCCGGCGGCCACCCGGTCGCCCACCTTCAGGCTGATGCGCCGGGCGTGCCCCGCCGCAGGCGCGGCGACGACATAACGGTCGCGCACTCGGGTGCGGCCCTCCTCGTCCACGGTCACCGCCAGCGCGCCCTTGGCGACCTGGGCCAGTTCCACCGGCTGCGGCCTGGGCATGAAGCCGTAGCCGATGCCCGCGACCACTGCCAGGGCCAGCAGCAGGGTACCGATGCGTCCGCGCCATTTCATGCCGATAACCTCGGTTGAACATGCCCGAAGGCGTGACGGCGCGGGCGGCTGGCGCGAGGCGATGACGCCGCGGGGCCATCCCCCGCAAGGAGGAGCGAATAAGCCAGGCGGGAGCGCTGACGCGCAAGCGGGCATGGAGCGGGCTCGCCCTGGCCGGGACCCGCATCGAAGTGACGCATGTCGGCATCCATGAAATTTTCTGAAAACATATTAGCGGTCAACCGAGGTTATCAGGATCGGGTCATTCCCTCGTCTTCAGCACGCCCACCAGATCGAGCCGGCCCAGGCGGTACCAGACCAGCAGGCCGGAAACCAGCGCCGACACCGCCACCACCGTGGCCCCCAGGGCGAAATTGTAGGGCTCCAGCACCAGCGGCAGGCGGTACAGGTCGGATTCGAACACCACCACCAGGATGCCGCACAGCCCGGCGCCCACCAGGAAGCCCAGGGGGATCGCCGCCAGGGTCAGAGCGGCCAGCTCGCCAAGCAGGATATAGGCGATCTCGCCATGGGTGAAACCCAGCACGCGCAGGCTTGCCAGTTCGCGGCTGCGCTCGGACAGGGCGATGCGGGCGCTGTTGTAGACCACGCCGAAGGCGATGGTGGCGGCCAGCAGCGTGGCCACCATGTTGAAGAACAGCACGAACTCGCCCAGGGTGGCGTAGAAGCTCTTGATGGCGGCGGCGTGCGCCACCATGCCCAGCACCCGGGGGCGGCCGTGCAAACGCGTGTAGAGCCCGGCGGCGGCCTCCGGCTCGTGGGCGAGATAGGCGCCGGAGACCACGTCGCCCTCGCGCAGCAGGGTGTTCAGGGAATCGCGCCGCATGTAGGCGGACACGCCCAGGTACTGCTTGGTGATCCCCAGCACCGGCACCTCGAGGACCTGGCGGCGGCCCTCAAGCACCTCCACCGTGAGGCGGTCGCCGGGCTTGACGCGCAGGATGTTGTTGGCCAGGTGGTCGGTGAGCACGACGCCGTCGGGCGGCACGGCCACCGGGCGCAAGTCGCTGTCCAGGGAGCGGTGCAGACGGCCTTCGGGCTCGATGCCGTAGACGGCGGAACGGTAGTGGTGCGGGCCGAAACGCAGGTTGGCGGCGACGTCGCGGAAACCCTCTACATGGCGCACGCCGGGCAGCTGCGCCAGTTCGTGCAGGGCGCGGCCGCTGGTGGGCTCGACGAAGGTCACCGCCAGGTCCTCGCGGGCGGCCTGGCGGAACTGCACGTCCACCATGAAATCGATGGCGCCGCGCTGGTAGTTGCCGACCATCATGAGGCCGCCGGCACAGGCGATGCCGAACACGGTGAGCAGGGATTTCAGCGGTCGCCGCTCGATGTGGCGCAGGATCATGCGCGAGGGCTGGTTGAGCAGCCTTTGCAGGCCGAGGCGCTCCAGCACGGTGGCCCGGTACACCACCGGCGTCTCCGGCCGCATGCCCTCGGCCGGCGGCAGCCGTGCCGCGCGCCACACCGCCAGCAATGTGCCGCTCACCGAGGCCAGGCCGGTCACCGCCAGGGCGATGCCGATCACCCGCAGCTCCAGCACGTAGTCCAGGTAGGGGAAACGGTAGAAGTCCATGTAGACGTTGGCCAGCCCGTTGCCGAACCAGGCGCCCAGGGCCACGCCGCCGGCGACGCCGATCAGGGTGATCGACATGACCAGCTTGAGGTAATGCCAGCCGATGGCCTGGTAGGCATAGCCGAAGGCCTTGAGGATGGCGATCTGCTCGCGCTGCGTGGCGATCAGCCGGGTCACCACGACATTGAGCAGGAAGGCCGCCACCCCCAGGAAAATCGAGGGAAATACCGTGGCCGTGGTCTGCAGCTGCTTCAGCTCCTCGGACAGGAAGCGGTTGGAGAACTGGTCGCGGCGTCCGTAGGCGCCGATGCCGCCGTAGCGCGCCAGCAGGGTGTCGAGCCGGTCGATCACCGCCTGCTCGTCGGCGCCCGGGGCGAGGGTCAGGGCGACGTTGTTGAAGGCGCCGTCCATGTCGTAGGCCGTGCCCAGGGCATGCCGGCCCATCCACAGCACGCCGTAGCGCTTGAAGTCGGGAAACATGGCGCCCGGCGCGATCTGGTAGACGTATTCCGGCGACAGCGCCACCCCCACCATGACCAGGGCCTTGCGCTTGCCGTTGATGACCGCGTGGATGCGGTCGCCCGGATGCAGTCCGTGGGCGTCGGCGAAGGTGTCGCTGACGATGGCCTCGTCGCCGCTGTAGGACGCCGGCCAGCGGCCGCGCTTGAGGTGCAGGGTGTTGAGCAGGGGGGTGCCGGTGTCCGGCAGCGACGACAGCACGCCGGTGACCGGGTCGGAGAAGCCCGCCACCTCGAGCTTCACCACCGCCACCACCCGGGTTTCCAGGCGTTCCACGCCGGGAATCTCCGCCAGCCGGCCGGCGAGCGCCTCGGGCGCCCGCTTCAGGCGGGTGAAGACCTGGCCGAAGCGGTAGTCGCGGTAGAACAGGTCGCGGGTACCGAGCAGGGAATCGTAGGTGGACAGGGCCATCACCAGGGTCGCCACGCCGCCGGCGATGACCGCGGCGATGGCCAGGGCCTGGCCGCGCATCAGCCAGAGGTCGCGCAGCAGCTTGAGGTTGAGGGCGGTCATGGGTCGATCCGTGACAGGCAAGCATCGTCTCCCTCTCCCGCGCTACCGCGCGCCCCTCCCCCGCAAGCAGGGGAGGGGCTGGGGGAGAGGGCCGGTTCAGGCATTGCGGATCACCAGCTCAACTCGTGCGCCGCACGCTTCACCGCGTTGTGCCGCTCTTCGACGATATGGCCATCGGACAGGCGGATCACGCGGTCGGCCATGTCGGCGATGCCGGCGTTGTGGGTGATCAGCACGGTAAGGGTGCCCAGTTCCTGGTTCACCTTCTCCAGGGCCTCCAGCACCACGACACCAGTGGCGAATCCAGCGCCCCGGTGGGCTCGTCGCAGAGCAGCACCGCCGGGTTCTTGGCGATGGCGCGGGCGATGGCCACGCGCTGCTGCTCGCCGCCGGAGAGCTGGGCGGGAAAATGATCCAGGCGCTCGCCCAGGCCCACCAGTGCCAGGGCCTCCTCGGGCTTCATGGGCGCCCTGGCGATCTCGGTCACCGCCGCCACGTTCTCGCGGGCGGTAAGGCTGGGAATCAGGTTGTAGAACTGGAAGACAAAGCCGACGTGGTCGCGGCGGAAGCGGGTGAGCGCCTCCTCGCCGGCACTGGAGAGATTGTGGTCGAGGTAGAACACCTCCCCCGAGGTGGGGGTGTCCAGGCCGCCGAGGATGTTGAGCAGCGTCGACTTGCCGCTGCCCGAGGGACCCAGCAGCACCACCAACTCGCCGGCGCGGAATTCCAGGTCGATACCGCGCAGGGCATGCACCTCCACCTCGCCCATGTGATAGACCTTGGTCAGGCCCCTGGCCCGGAAAACGGTTGACGGTTCAGCGTTCGTGATTTCAGCCATGTTTCAGGATAGGGCATGGGCGGCGCCGGCAGGAAGCGAACCGGCGCGCAACATGGTCAGGCTCAGGCCGAAGCCCTGGGCGCCCCCAGCCGCAGAACCTGGTTGAGAACCACCGCCAGCACGGTGCACAGGGTCAGAGAGGACTCGAACAGCGGGCGGATGCCGGCGGGAATGCCCGCGTACAGGGCGGGCAGCAGGTCCAGGCTCAGGCCGAAGATGATGGAGATGCCGATCACGAAGGTCCGGCGATTGTCCATGCCCGCGCCCAGGATGATCTGGATGCCTGACACGATCATGAACGAGGTCACGAAAATCAGGATGGCCCCCATCACCGGCATTGGCATGACGGACAGGATTCCGCTGACCTTGGGGAAGAAACCGAGGACGATGAACAGGGCGCCGGCCACGTAGCCGATCCAGCGGCTGGTGGCTCCCGAGGCGCTGCTGAAGGCCACGTTGCTCGCCGAGGTGTCCGAGGCCACGCCCCCCAGCATGCCCGAGGCCGTCACACAGAAGGCATCCGCCATGAGGCCGTTGCCGATGCGCCGGGTGTCCGGCGCCTTCCACTCGGCGTCATTCACCTTTTCGCACATGATCAGGTTGCCGAAAGACTTCAGCGCGCCGGTGATCGAGACGATGACGAATACCGGCAGGAGGGACCAGTTGAAAGCGACGTCCAGCATGCCGTCGTATAGGGGGAGCGCCACCCAGGGCGCCGCGGCGACGCCGCGAAAATCCGCTGGGGTCAGCAGGCCGGCGCCGAAGGCGAGCAGGTAGCCGGCGACCATCCCGGCGAGCACGCTGTAAAGCTTGAGCCTGCCCTTCCCCCAGACATTGACCCCGACCATGGCCAGCAGGGTCAGGAACGCCACCAGCAGGGACGCGCCCTGGATCGGCTCACCTTCGTAGTTGATGCCTAGAAACTTGGAGACGCCCAGGGGAATGACCCCCACCGCCACCATCACTACCACCAGTCCGGTGATCTCGGGCGGGAACAGGAACTTGATCCGGTGCAGCGCCCGGGCGAAGACGATCTCGACCAGTCCCGCGGCGATGGTCATGCCGCGCATCAGCGGCAGGCCGCCGAGCCACGCGGCGCTCATGGACGCGGCGAAGAAATTCGGGCCACAGAGGTTCGGGCAGAGGTAGCCGGAACCTACCCAGCCGAAGCGCATGGCCTGGAATATCGTCCCCAGTCCGCAGGAGATCATGGTGAGGGCGACGACCGAGCGCACCTGGTCGAAGCCGCCGCCGATCTCGGAGACCAGCACGACGGGAAGGACGAGGGTGCTCGACATGAGGAAGATGTGCTGCATGCCGAGCAGCAGCAGGACCGGGACGGGAGGCTTGTCGTCCACACCGTAGATCAGGTTCTCCGGGCGCCTGGCCATGCGTCTCTCCCTACTGCCGCATCCAGACCGGGCTCGCCAGGAAGAACGTGGAGCCGAGGACGAGGGTTTCGCCGCCGACCCTGACTTTCCTTGCATAAACCAGTTTCCTCGAGGGCAGGGCCGCGCCCGGCTTGGGCCAGAGGTACTGCGCCCAGGCCTCGTCGTGGGTACGCAGTTTCTCGGCGATCTCCGCCATGACCGGCCGGCCTATGGCGTCCTTGATGCCCGAGAGGTTGCGGCCATGAATCTGCGGAAATGCGGGATCCACCACGGTGCGTCCCTGGTCGTCCGTGACGTAGACGTAGGTGTCGAGAAAACTGAAGGGGGACGCCAGGTCGCGGAAGGCCCTGAACGCGGCTTCCTTGCCTTCCCTCGACAGCAGCTCCGCCGCGCGCTGGACGTTCTGCTGCACGAAGACCCGCTCCATCTTGGGATCGTAGAGGCCGCTGCCGATCAGGTAGAGATTGCCGTCCGGCGCGACCACCTTGCGGATGTAGGCGCCCTTCCATTTCGGCATGAGTCCGTCCTTGTCCGGCCACAGGTAGAACACCCAGCCGTGGGCGTCGCGAGCAGGCTGCCGGCCGACGTCGGTGATGTAGCGAATGACCGGCTTGCCGTGCATGTCACGGAAGTCCATCAGGTTCCTGCCGACGAGTTCCGGAGAGACGGCATGGAACACGCAGGTGCCGCCGGCGTCGTACACGAAGAAATAATATTTTTCGTTGAACCAGCGCGAACCCGGCTTGCGATACTCGGGAAAGGCCGCCGTTCCGTCGCGTTCCATGAGCGCCGCCGCATCCTCGACAAGTCGCACCAGCTGCTTCGTGTCCTCGTACAGGTACTGGCTCAAGCCGACTTCCCCTCGGGCGTGCGGGACGAGAAGCACCAGGAGAGCGAAGACCAGAAGCAGGGCGGCGTGAGGGCTCGCGCATCTCGCCGTGGCGGACGCTGCCGTACGGCTCGACGATCGGACACTGACCACGCTTCGTTCCTCCTTGCCTTGCCCGCCCGGGTGGACTGCAGGCAGTCCGTGCTGCGGATTATGCCGCGCCCCACCCGGATCCAGTGCGCGGTGCAGTGCTATTCGGTTAGTGCGCCCTGCCCTGCTGTCCTCTCCCGCCTCTATTTCGGGTATCCCACCGACTGGGCAAGGATGATCTGCTGACTCGCCTTCAAGCCGAGGGCAGCGGCCAGAGCCTCCCGGTCCACAGAACCACGCACCACCGTACCGAGGCCCGCCGAAGCACAGAACAGATAGACGTTCTGGGCAATGAAACCGGTGTCGGTGGCGGAATACAGACGCTTGTTGTCGTCGCTGGTATCCATGCGTCCCAGATCGGCCACATAGACCAGATTCAGGGGCGCCGTCGCAGGGAAATCCTGGGTGCCCGTCAAGGCGCGGATGTCCTTGTCCAGTACGCGGCGCAGGGAATGGGTAGCGGGTTCGTATACGGACACCCCTTCCGGCAGCACCACATAGACGTCGATCTCGCGCCAGTCCCGAGCCGTGGGTGCAGTTCGCTTGCCGGAGTCGGGCCTGTTTACGCCCTGGGCGGCCCACAGCAGGTTGGACAGCACCTGGGCCGGCAAGGGCCGGGATTCGAACTCCCGCGTGCTGTGCCGCGATTTCAGCGCCGCCATCAGGGGCATCCCGCCCGTGACCTGGGGCGTGGGCAGTTTCACCGCTTCACCTCCGGCGGCGATACCCGCGTATATGCCCAGCATCCATAGGGCCATCCACACCCACACATGTCGCATACCGTGACTGCCTTCCGCATCGAATACGGCCATGCCTTCGGACCGCCTCGCAGACCGGATGTCGATGATGTGCCGCGCGTCCATCCCGCCGTCTCACACCGCCACCGGCGCCTTGATGCCCGGGTACGGGTCGTAGCCTTCCAGGGTGAAGTCCTCGAACCTGAAGGCAAACAGGTCGGTGACCGCCGGGTTGATCTTCATGGTCGGCAGAGCGCGGGGTTCCCGGGAGAGTTGCAGGTTCACCTGCTCCAGGTGGTTGAGGTAGATGTGGGCGTCGCCCAGGGTGTGCACGAAATCGCCGGGCTTGAGGCCGGTGACCTGGGCGATCATCAGGGTGAGCAGGGCGTAGCTGGCGATGTTGAAGGGCACGCCCAGGAAGATGTCGGCGCTGCGCTGGTAGAGCTGGCAGGAAAGCCGGCCGTCGGCCACGTAGAACTGGAAGAAGGCATGGCAGGGGGGCAGCTTCATGTAGGGCAGCTCGCCGACGTTCCAGGCGGAGACGATGATGCGGCGGGAGTCCGGGTTCTTCCGGAGGGTCTCCAGCACCTCACTGATCTGGTCGATGTGGCGGCCGTCCCGGGCCGGCCAGGAACGCCACTGGTAGCCGTAGATGGGGCCAAGGTCGCCGTTTTCGTCGGCCCATTCGTCCCAGATGCTGACGCCGTTGTCCTTCAGGTAGCGGATGTTGGTGTCGCCCTGCAGGAACCACAGCAACTCGTGGATGATGGACTTGAGGTGCACCTTCTTGGTGGTGAGCAGCGGAAAGCCCTCTGAGAGGTCGAAGCGCATCTGGTGGCCGAACACCGAGATCGTGCCGGTGCCGGTGCGGTCGGCCTTCTTCGTGCCGTTTGCCAGGACATGCTGCAGTAGGTCGAGGTATTGCCGCATCAGTTACCTTCCTTGAGCAGGTGCTGGTAGACCAGGTTCATGATGATGAGGCGCTGGGCCTGGTTGAGATCGCCGAACTGCATGCCGAAGGCCTTCATGGGCTTGCCCTGCTCGTCGTCCTCCTCGCCCAGGGAACGGATGATGGCCGGCGTCTTCACGTACTCCTCCATGTCGCCCAGCCTGACCTTGAAGGACAGCCACAGGGTCTGGTCCTTCTTGCCGAGCGCCATGGGCGAGAACATCTTGGCGCCGCCGACGCTGATGTCCACCAGCTTGCCGGCGCCGGTCTGCTTGCCCTCCTCGCTCTCGTGCACGGCGACGATGATGCTGGCCGGCGCCCGCATGGCCTTGCGGATGCGCATAGCCTGGACGCTGTCGGGATAGGACAGGTGCAGATAGGGGAAAGGCTGCAACTGCGCCTTCAAGACCTTGGCCTTGAAGGCGCAGACGTTGAGGCCGGAAAAGGCGCGCACCAGGTAGGTCTGGCCGTCGCGCACGAAGATCAGCTTGCCCTCCACCATGGGGGCGGTGACCAGCAGGCTCTTGGGTTTCATCATGCCGATGACACGCACGGTGAAGCGCTCGGTCTGTCCCTCCAGCAGCGGCTGCAACTGCAGCGTGTCGTCGGGCATCAGCTTGATGGCGTCGAAGCTGAGGGATTCCTCCTGGGGCTTGGGCGGGCCGCCGTCGTTGCCGGGTTTGCCTTCCTCCAGGGCGGACTGGGTGTAGTCGGGTCTTTCCCGCCGCGTTTCCCGGAACAGGCCGCGCTCCAGCAGCGCCTCGATCTGGTGTTCGCTCCTGACGATGACGCCGCGGCTGAGCAGGAGGTTGTGGGCCGCGTCGTAGACCGAAAATGGCAGGGGCTTGCCGATCTCGATCTCGGACTTGCGCACCGGCACCATGAAGTCGTCATCGGCCATTCTTGTCGTCTCCTCGTTTGCGTCCGGTCCGGATCGAATTCGCGTCCAGGGGCTCAGTTCGGCATTGTAGGCGCGGGCACCCGAAAGTGTGACACCCGATCCGCACCGGGAAGCGGCTGCCTTACGGACATGACTTTGAGAAGACGCCCCGAAGCATGAAAATCATGCCCGTTTCCCTCACCCCCAGCCCCTCTCCCGCCTGCGGTAGAGGGGAGCTTCGAGAGTCGCTGGCGCGACTTTCACGCTAATGCAGGCCGGACTTGCCAAGCTCATCCAGGATATCCAGCAGCAGCCGTCGCCCCAATGGCCCCATCCCCTTCAACAATTGCCCGGCATCCCGCTCGCCGTTCACCAGCCGTCGCATGAGCCCCCCCAGGCGGGCCATGTCACCGCCGGCGCGCAGCATCTGCTCGGCCATGTTGGCCAGGGCGGCCAGGGCCTGGGCGTCGCCCCGGGCGGCGGCGTTGATCATGGCCGCCAGCCCGGGGGCTGCGGCGGCGGCCTCGGCCTGGCGGTCCAGGGGCGGCAGGCTGGCCGGGTTGTCGATGCCGCGCAGCACGGCGTCGACGATGATGCGGTCCTCCTCGTCAAGGCCCAGCCTGACCGAGGCATCGCGCTTGCCGTCCACGATCTGGCGCAGGGCCGCCACCAGGCGGGGCCAGCCCTGCTGTTCGGCCGCCGCCAGGGTTTGCATCAGTTCCGGCAAGCGACCGCGGTCGGCCAGCGCAGCCACCACGGCATGGATGAAGGGCGCGTGCATGCGCAGCACCTGCTCGACGGCATCAGGCAGTCGTGCCACGCGCCTCCTCCAGCACACGCCATTGCCCGTCCGACAGCACCTCCAGGGGCCGGAAGCCGCGCTTATAGGCCATCTTCGCCGAGTCGGCGATCCAGTAGCCCAGGTAGAGGTAGGGCAGCCGCATATCCCGCGCCATGCGCAGCTGCTCCAGCACGCCGTAGGTACCCAGCCCGCGCCTGGCCAGGTCCGGCTCGTAGAAGGTGTAGACGGCGGACAGGCCATCCATGAGCCTGTCCACCAGGGACACCATGACCACCTCGCCGTGCAGGGTGTATTCGGCCAGGGCGCTGTCCACCCGGCTTTGCAGGAGGAAGCCGCGAAACTGCTCGCGGTCGTCGTGGTCCATGCCGCCGCCGGGATGGCGGGCGCTCTGGTAGCGCCGGTAGAGACGGTAATGCGCCTCGTCGTAAACCAGGGGCTTGAGGCGCATGGCCACGTCGGTGTTCCGCGTCCGGCATCGGCTCTGGGCGCGGCTGGGGGAAAAGTCGTCCACCCGAACCCGCACCGGCGTGCAGGCCTGACAGGTGTCACAGCGGGGACGATAGACGTGATGCCCGCTGCGGCGGAAGCCTAGGCGCACCAGTTCGCTGTAAACCACGGTATCCACCAGGCCGCCGGGGGCGGCCACCTGGGAGCGGGCCTGGCGCTCGGGCAGGTAGCTGCATGGGTAGGGCGCCGTCAGATAGAACTGGAGGCGGAAGATGGGCAGTTCGTTGAGGGAACTCATGGGCGGAATTCTACGGTCCATGGGCCCGGCAGGGCCGGTTCCCGCGTCAGACGGCCGAGCAGCGCGGTGAACTCGTATCGCGGAATTTCACGGGCGCCCAGAGAGGCCAGGTGGGGCGTCTTCATCTGGCAGTCAACGACGCCGAAGCCATGGGACGCCAGGAAGCGCACCAGATGGGCCAATGCGATCTTGGAGGCGTCGGTCTGGCGCGCGAACATGGATTCGCCGTAGAACGCCCGGCCGACTGCGACGCCGTACAGACCCCCCGCCAGCTCCGGGCCGCGCTCGCCTTCCATCCAGGTTTCGATCGAGTGTGCATATCCCGCCTCGTGAAGTGCGCCGTAAGCCGCGATCATCCGGGAGGAGATCCAGGTGCCGGAAGCCCCATCCCGGGGCGCCGCACATGCCTCCATCACCCGGGCGAAAGCCGTGTCCGCCCGCACCACGTAATCGGCACGGACGAGGCGTTTCTTGAGGGAGCGCGCCACCTTGAATTCAGTCGGGAACAGCACCATGCGCGGGTCCGGCGACCACCACAGGATGGGCTCGCCGGGGTTGAACCAGGGAAAGATGCCGTGACGGTAGGCGTCCAGCAGGCGCGGCACGGAGAGATCGCCTCCGGCCGCCAGCAGGCCGTCCGGCTCGACCAGGGCCCGTTCCACGGGCGGAAACGAATCGCCTTCGCGCAGCCAGGGGATCACCGGGCACGCTCCAGGAGAGGCGCGTATCGCTGTGGCTGGCCCGAGTGCGACAGCGGCATGGGCGCCTCAGAACTGGAAATAGAGCGGTCCATTCTGCCGCAAGCGGCGCCGGACGCTCTCCCATGCCGGGAACCCGGTTTCCACCTCGCGCCAGAAGGCTGGGGAATGGTCGCGCCGACGGAAATGGGCCAGTTCGTGGCAGATCACGTAGTCGATCTCTTCCGGCGCCGCCTTGGCGAGTCGCCAGTTCAGGCTGACCACACCCTTGGGCGACAGGCTGCCCCATCGTGTACGGGCGTCGGACAGGCGCAATGGCGGCATTGGACGGCCAAGACGCGCGGCGTGATGGGCCAGGCGCCCGGTGAGCAGGGGCCGCGCCTCGCACTTGTACCAATGGATGACGGCGGCGGCGAGGGCCGAAGCCTCGATGGCGCATACCAGTCGATCCCCCTCACGTCGCACGGCAGGCCTGCCGCCGGGGGATCCCACGGCGAGGATCAGGCGACCGCCCAGCCAGGGCAGCTCAGCACCGTCGCACCAGTGGAACACACGGCTCCGGACGTTTTCCAGGCGCTCCCGCAGCCAATCCGCGTGGCGATTGAGGAAGCGGTCCACTTCCTGCTGGGGCAGGCGCAGGGGCGCGTTGACCGCGATCTCGCCTTGTTCAGACACGCGCAGGGCCAGGGTGCGGCGCGCGGAGCTGCGCTTGAGGCGATACACGGTGTCGTGCCCCGGCAGCGGCAGGGTTGTCTCGCTGCGGGTTGGCGGGCGCCGGTTCCGGAACCCCTTCACCACAGGCCCTGCCTGACCATACTCCGGCGCAGCCAGGCGATCTGGGTCTGCAGCGGCAGCTGCTTGGGGCAGACGTCGTGGCAACCCAGCAGGCTCATGCAGCCGAAAACGCCGCTGTCGTCGCCCACCACCTCGTAGAAATCCGCGTCGGAGCGCACATCGCGCGGGTCAAGCCGGAAACGGGCAATCTTGTTCATGCCCACGGCGCCTACGAAATCCGGCCGCATTTGCGCCGTGCCGCAGCCTGCGACGCAGCAGCCGCACTCGATGCAACGGTCCAGTTCGTAGACGGCTTCAGCCATCTCCGGCTCCATGCGCGCTTCGAGCGCGTCCAGGTTCGGCTCGGACTCCAGATGCAGCCAGGCGCGCAGGCGCTCGCTCATGGCGCGCATCCACTTGCCGGTGTTCACCGACAGGTCGCCGAGGAGTTCAAAGCCCGGCAGAGGGAACAGGCAGACCTCGGCGGGCAGGTTCGCGGTGAGGGTGCGGCAGGCCAGCCCGGGCCGACCATTGATGAGCATGGCACAGGAGCCGCACACTCCGGCGCGGCAGACGAAATCGTAGTTCAGCGACGGATCCTGCTCGTCCCGGATGCGGGTCAGGGCGATGAACAAGGTCATGCCGGGCGTCTCCTCCAGGACATAGTTCTGGGTGCGCGGCACATCCGCCGGGTCGCGGGGGTTGTGGCGGAATACGGTAAAGGAAAGGCTTCGGCTCATGGCAACGGCTCGTCCAGCCGCGCGTTGCGGCTCCGGTAGCGTTCCGGCAGGTATTGCTTGAAGGCCATCAGGTGAGATTGCAGGGCGTGCCGGTCCGTTTCGGCGGCGCGCATTTCCTCCACCTCGGCTTGGCGCAAGGCGGTGAGGGGATGGTCAATGATGTTCCTGACGCCATAGCCGCGGAAGCCCGGCGGCAGTTCCATGTGCATGACGTCCAGGACTTCGTAATCCAGGCTGGGCAGAGCGTCCCCGTCCTTCCAGCTGGCCAGGGTGCGGTTGAGCCAGTGCTTGTCGTCGCGCGCCGGGAAGTCCTCGCGGAAGTGTGCGCCGCGGCTCTCGGTGCGCTTCAGCGCCCCCAGGGCCACCGTCAGGGCGACCTTGAGCATGCGCGGCAGGCGGTAGGCCTGGACCAGCTCAGGATTCGCGTCCAGGCCGTGGCTGCGAAGCCCCAGGCGCCGGCTGCGCGCCAGCAGGTCGGAGAGTTCGGAAACGGCGGCTTCCAGGGCGGGGCCGTTGCGGAACAGGCCGACGCTGTCGGTCATGATGGCCTCCATGCGTCGGCGGATGGCCACCGCATCCTCGGCACCCCGGCCGGCGGCGATAGCCCGGAGATGCGCAGCTTCCCGCTCCAGGAATTCCCGCGCCAGGGCGGTGGAGAAGGTGGCCTCACCCTCCGCAGACTGGCAGAAGTCGGCCACGTATTCGCCCACCAGCATGCCGGCCACCACGGTTTCCGCCACCGAGTTGCCACCCAGCCGGTTGAAACCATGCATGTCCCAGCACGCCGCCTCGCCACAGGAGAACAGGCCGGACAGCCAGGGTGACTGGCCGCGGCGGTCGGTGCGCACGCCGCCCATGGAGTAGTGCTGGGTGGGCCGCACGGGGATGTAGTCCCTGGCCGGATCGATGCCCAGGAAGTACTGGCAGATGTCCTTCACTTCCCGCAGGTTCTTGTCGATGTGGGCGGCACCCAGCACGGTGATGTCCAGCCACAGGTGCTCGCCATAGGGGGACTTCACCCCCTTCCCCTTGCGCATGTGCTCGGCCATGCGGCGGGACACCACGTCGCGGGAAGCCAATTCTTTCTTTTCCGGCTCATAGTCCGGCATGAAGCGGTAGCCGTCCACGTCCTTGAGCAGGCCGCCGTCGCCCCGGCAACCCTCGGTGACCAGGATGCCGGCGGGGACGATGGCGGTGGGGTGGAACTGCACCGCCTCCATGTTGCCCAGGCGGGCGACGCCGGTCTCCAGGGCCAGGGCGGCGCCCATGCCCTCGTTGATCAGGGCGTTGGTGGAGATACCCCAGATGCGGCCGTAGCCACCGGTGGCGATGACCGTGGCGCGGGCCAGATAGGCGGTGAGCTCGCCGGTGACGAGGTCGCGCACCACGGCGCCGTGGCAACGCTGGCCGTCGTGGATCAGGGCAAGGGCCTCGACCCGCTCGCGCACCGGGATGGACTCGGCGATGACCCGGTCCGAAAGGGTGTAGAGCATGGCATGGCCGGTGCCGTCGGAGGTGTAGCAGGTGCGCCATTTCTTGGTGCCGCCGAAATCCCGGGCGGTGATCAGGCCGTGGGCAGAGTCCTTCTCGGTGAGGGTCACCCGCTGGCCGTTGATGACCACCTCGTGGTCGCCCCGCCGCACCCGGTTCCAGGCCACGCCCCAGGCCGCCAGCTCCCGCGCCGCCTTGGGCGCCATGTGGGCGAACATGCGGGCGACGATCTGGTCGCAGCCCCAGTCGGAACCGCGCACCGTATCCTCGAAGTGCACGTCCTCGTTGTCGCCTTCGCCCTTGATGCAGTTGCCCAGGCTGGCCTGCATGCCACCCTGGGCGGCAACGGAATGGGAACGCTTGGCCGGCACCAGGGACAGGATCAGGGGTTCCAGGCCGCGTCGGCGGATGCCGATGGCGGTGCGCTGACCGGCCAGGCCGCCGCCGATGATCAGCGCGTCCGTGTATAGGAGGTTCATGGAGCGGCCTTCACCCAGGCGGGGGTATAGGTTTCGCCTACCCGGTCGGCATGCTCGACCCCCAGCTTGATATAGGCGGCAAGGCTGAGCAGTCCCAGGGCCAGGAAGAAGACGGTGAACGCCCACTTCAGGTACTTCAGCCTGCGCCGGGCACCATCGGCGAAGCCCCCCCATTTCACGGCCAGGCGATACAGGCCGATGCCGGCGTGCAGTTCCACCAGGAACAGCAGGACCAGATAGAGGGGCCACATGAACCCGCTCCAGACCCGGTCTGCGGATTCATAGGGGCCGATCAGCTCCGGCCGGGTCATCATCAGATAGAGGTGGACCGGCGCCAGGAAGAACATGCCGAAGCCGGTGATCACCTGGATGAACCACAGGGTGGTGTCCTCGTGCCGCATGCCGCGCATGTGCCGCCAGTACTCGGCGTGCTGGCGCCAGTGGGTGGGGAATTTGCGCAAGGCCAGCCAGGCATGGACGACGAACAGGCTGAACACCCCGGAGACGAACAGGGACACCAGCCATGGCAGTGCCCGGCCGAAGAAGAAATAGCCCTCGAAGAAGCGCGCCACCGTCCAGAAGGCGTCGTTGCCCAGCAGGATGGAGGACACGAAGAACATGTGCAGCCACATGAACAGGCCCAGAAACAGGCCGGTGGCGCTTTGCAGAAGGTCGAGGCGGGCGGGCCAGGGACTGGCCCGATGTGGGGTGCCGGCGTAAGGGGCGGCGGGTAAGGGCGATCGATTCACGACATCGGACTCCGGCTTGAATCTTACGCCTCGTCGCGCTGCGGCTAAAGCCTCGACATGGTGCTTTCGATCCAGGCCTCGGTCTCCGCCAGCACCTGGGTGGCCTTACGGCCGGCGGTGGGGATGGGCGGGCCGACGACCACGGTGATCAGGCCGGGCTTCTTGACGAAGGCGTGCTTCGGCCAGCAACGCCCGGCGTTGTGGGCCACCGGCAGCACCGGCACACCGGCCTTGGCCGCCAGCCAGGGGCCGCCGACCTGGTAATTGCCCTTCTCACCCGGCGCCACGCGTGTGCCTTCCGGGAAGACCAGCACGCAGAAGCCGCTCTTCAGGCGCTCCTTGCCCTGCACCTCGATCTGCTTCATGGCCTCGCGGCCGGCGCCGCGGTCGATGGCGATGGGGCTGAACAGGGCCAACCCCCAGCCGAAGAAGGGAATGTGCAGCAGGCTCTTCTTCAGCACGAAGGACAGGGGTGGGAATATCTGCTGGAAGGCGATGGTTTCCCAGGCCGACTGGTGCTTGGAGAGGATGACGCAGGGTTCCTTGGGCAGGTTTTCCAGGCCCTCGACGCGAAAGCGGATACCGAGGACGACCCGCGCCAACCAGATCACCACATGCCCCCAACGGCTGAGGATACGGTAGCGCGGCAGCGGCGGCAGAAAGAACAGCGGCAGGATGCAGCTGACGAAGACAACGGTGAAGGCGGCCTTGAGCAGAAAGAACAACAGGGAACGCAGAAAAGGCATGGATGCGGCTGGGCGTGGGGTTATCGGGGGCGGATTGCCATCCAGGCTGGAAGCCAGCGCGATCTGGCGCAGCCTCAATCGGTCTCGGAAATGATGATGTTGGCGACTTCTCGCAGGTCCTCGTAAACCTGCACGCCCTCCGGCAGTCCACCGCCCTCCAGCGTGCGCACCCCCTTGCCGGTCTTCACCAGCATGGGCCTGGCACCGACACTGAGGGCGGCCTGGATATCGCGCAGGGCGTCACCCACGGCGGGAATGCCCCTGAGGTCCACATGCAGGCGCTGTGCGATTTCCAGGAACAGGCCGGTTTTCGGCTTGCGGCACTCACAGCGGGAATCTGCCGCATGCGGGCAGAAGAACACGGCGTCGATGCGCCCGCCGGCCTGGGACACGAGCTTGTGCATCTTGGCGTGTATGGCGTTGAGGGTGAACATGTCGAACAGGCCCCGCCCCACCCCGGACTGGTTGGAGGCCACCACCACCCGGAAGCCGGCCTGGGTCAGGCTGGAAATGGCCTCCAGGCTGCCGGGAATGGGCTTCCATTCCTGCGGACTCTTGATGAACTGATCGGAGTCGAAATTGATGACTCCGTCGCGGTCGAGGATGACGAGCTTCATATGATCTCCATGCGGCTCCGCACTTCAGGGCGACATATCGGCTTGCAGGCCAAGCCAGCAGCTCCTGCTCATGCCGCCAGCCGCGACAGGTCCGCCACCCGATTCATGTCCCGGTGCAGGATGGCCAGCAAGCCCAGGCGATTGGTTCGAAGGCTGGCGTTCTCGGCATTCACCATGACGCCGTCGAAGAAGGCGTCCACCGGCGCCTTCAGTGCCGCCAGAGCCTTGAGGGAGCCAGTGTAGTCGCCCGCATCGAAGGCGGCATTGGCGGCGGGTTCCACCGCGCTCAGCGCGTCATGTAGGGCGCGCTCGGCATCCTCCTGAAACAGGGACGGGTCCACCAACGTCTGCACCGTACCTTCCGCTTTCTTGAGGATGTTACCCACCCGCTTATTGGCGGCGGCCAGGCTGGAAGCCTCTGGCAGGGCGGCGAAGGCGCGCACGGCAGCAAGTTGTTTAGGCACCAAGTCCAGACGCACTGGGCGCATGCAAAGCACTGAATCAACTTCTTGAGCACTGAACCCTTGTTCGCGCAACAAACCACTAAACCGATCAAAAACAAACGTCTCCAAATCGGTATGCGCGTCGCCAAGCATACCCTGCGGGAACGCGGCAAATGAGGTATTCACCAACTCGTGCAAAGGCAGATTCAAATAGTTTTCCACCAACATCCGGATCACCCCCAGCGCATGGCGGCGCAGGGCGTAGGGGTCCTTGTCGCCGGTGGGCTGCTGACCGATGCCGAACATGCCCGCCAGGGTCTCCAGTTTGTCCGCCAGGGCCACGGCCAAGCCCACAGGGTTGCGCGGCAGAACGTCGCCGGCAAATCGGGGTTTGTAGTGGTCCTCAATGGCATCGGCGACTGCCACCGGCAGGCCGTCGTGCAGGGCGTAATAGCGGCCCATGATGCCTTGCAGTTCCGGGAACTCCCCCACCATGTCGGTAAGCAGGTCCGCCTTGGCCAGCAGAGCAGCCTGTTCCGCCTGCATCGCCAAGGTCTCGCCGCCCAGAGCCGCGCCGATGGCCTTGGCGATGGCGCACACCCGCTGCACGCGGTCGCCCTGGCTGCCCAGCCTGTTGTGGTAGACCACCTTGGCCAGGTCCAGCATGCGGGATTCCAGGGTCTTCTTGCGGTCCTGGTCGAAAAAGAACTTGGCGTCGGCCAGACGCGGCCGCACCACCCGCTCGTTGCCGCCGATGACGGCCGACGGGTCATCCGGGCGGATGTTGGAGACGATGAGGAATTTGTTGGTGAGGCGGCCCGAGGCATCCAGCAGGGGGAAGTACTTCTGGTTCGCCTTCATGGTCAGGATCAGGCATTCCTGGGGCACTTCCAGGAATTCCGCCTCGAACTGGCAGAGCAGCACATTGGGCCGCTCCACCAGGGCGGTGACTTCGTCCAGCAGGGCCTCGTCTTCGATGGGCTTCACGCCGCCGACGCCGGTCGCCGCGGCTTCGAGCTGGCGCACGATCTCGGCCCGGCGCTTGGCGAAGCAGGGAATGACCGCGCCTTCGCCTTCCATCTGGGCCGCATAGCTGTCGGCTTCCCGGATGGCGACGGGATGGCTCGCCGCCTCGAAGCGGTGGCCCTGGGTCTCGCGGCCTGCGCTCAGGCCCAGCGCGGAGACCGGCACGATATCCGCGCCATGCAGCGCTACCAAGCCATGGGCGGGGCGCACGAAGTTCACCGAACTCCAGCCATCGGCGAGTTGGTAGGCCATGACCTTGGGGATGGGCAGCTTGGCCAGGGCCTCGTCCAGGGCCTTCTGCAGGCCGGCTGCGAGGGTAGCCCCGGCCACCACGGTATCGAAGAACAGGGCCTCGGCCTTGCCGTCCGGGGCGCGCTTCAATTGCGGCAGCACGGAAGCGTCCAGTCCCAGTACAGCCAGCTTCTTCAGCAGGGCAGGGGTAGCCTGGCCGGCGGCGTCGAGGGCCACGTTCACCGGCATCAGCTTGTGGGAGACCGGCTTGTCGGCAGCCTGGGCAGCCACCTTGCTCACATGCACGGCCAAGCGGCGAGGTGACGCAAAGGAAGTGGTGCAGCTCTCGCCCGTGGCGAGACCCTGGGTCTTGAGGGCTTCAGACAGGGTGCCGGCGAACGCCTCCCCCAGTTTCTTCAGCGCCCTGGGCGGCAGTTCCTCGACGAACAGTTCGACCAGCAGGTTCTTCGTGGTCATGGTCAGGCCGCCTTCTTCTCGATCTGGGCCAGCACTTCCTCGGCCCAGGCCTTGGGGGCCATGGGGAAGCCCAGGCGGGCGCGGGAATCCAGGTAGCTCTGCGCCACGCTACGGGCCAGGTTGCGGATGCGTCCGATGTAGGCCGCCCGCTCGGTCACCGAGATGGCACCGCGGGCGTCGAGCAGGTTGAAGGTATGTGCGGCCTTCAGCACTTGCTCATAGGCCGGCAATGCCAGCTTGTTCTCCATGAGATGCCTGGCCTGCTTCTCATGGGCGTTGAAGGCGGTGAGCAGGAATTCCACGTCGCTGTGCTCGAAGTTGTAGGTCGACTGCTCCACCTCGTTCTGGTGGAACACGTCGCCGTAGCTGACGCCGGGGGCGTATTCCAGGTCGAAGACGTTGTCCACGCCCTGCAGGTACATGGCCAGGCGCTCCAGGCCGTAGGTGATCTCCCCGGTGATCGGCTTGCAGTTGATGCCGCCCACCTGCTGGAAATAGGTGAACTGGGTGACTTCCATGCCGTTCAGCCAGACTTCCCAGCCCAAACCCCAGGCGCCCAGGGTGGGGTTTTCCCAGTCGTCCTCGACAAAGCGGATGTCGTTCTTCCTCAGGTCGAAGCCCAGGGCCTCGAGGGAACCCAGGTACAGCTCCAGGATGTCGGCCGGGGCCGGCTTCAGCACCACCTGGTACTGGTAGTAGTGCTGCATGCGGTTGGGGTTCTCGCCGTAGCGGCCGTCCTTCGGCCGGCGGCTGGGCTGCACGTAGGCGGCCTTCCAGGGTTCGGGGCCGAGGGCGCGCAGGAAGGTGGCGGTGTGGGAAGTGCCGGCGCCGACTTCCATGTCGTAGGGCTGGAGCAGGGCGCAGCCCTGTTCGCCCCAGTAGCGCTGGAGGTTGAGGATGATGTCCTGGAAAGCAGGCATGGTTTCGGAAGGCTTTGAAAAGAAGGGCAATTCTAACCGCTCCGCCGCGAGGGCACGATTCGTGTCGAATTCCCGACATTGCCGGGCGGCGGTGGCTGACTAAATTGGATATACGCATCCTCTGACAGACGGGCCGGGTTGCGCCCTGGCCTTTACCGGAGAAGAACAATGTCGCGCCCCCGGCCCCGCCTCACTTGGCTCCCCCTGTGGACCCTGCTTTTCGCGTGGCTGCTCGCCCTGCCCGGCTTCGCCGCCTCCCTCAAGCCTGACAAGGCCGAGATCGACGTCGGCGAGGAAACCGTCGTCGCCATTGCCGGCAAGCCCTTCATCGCCGTGGTCACCGACTGGGAAGCCGGCGAGGGCCTGCAGATGCTGGAAAACGATTCCGACCGCGCCCGGGTGAAGGGCGCCAAGGCCGGCGACGCCCTGGTCAAGGTCAAGATCAACGGCAAGACCTACAAGGCGGCCATCAAGGTGGTGGACGCCGGCGGCGACGGCAAGGGCGATCCGCGCGCCGTCAAGCTCATGGGGCTCATGCGCGGCATGGGCTTCCCCACCAAGGAGACGCGCATCGCCCGCCTGCTGTTCGAGGTCACCAACGAAATCCGCGGCGCCGATTCCTTCTACAAGGAGCTGGGCGACATGGGCGCCAAGATGACCGATGTCATCGCCGTGCGCTCCAAGCTGGTGGACATGCCGGATTCCACCCTGGCCCGCCAGGTCATGGGCCCCGCCTACCCCGAGGGCGGCACCCTGGTGGAACAGCGCATCCTCACCTGGCGCAAGCAGCAGACCCTGGAAGCGATCAACGACGTGCTGTCGAAGTTCTCCGGCCGGGTGCCCGCCGACGGCGTCAAGCTCATCGTCTCCCACGTGGGCAAGTGGGCCACCCAGGATCCCCGTTCCCTGCAATTCCCCGGCGACATCGACTTCAGCTTCGTCAGCAACGACATCGCCCTGGCCCAGGAAATGCGCGCCGAATTCCTGGAGGTCATCAAGCAGCGCACCAAGATGGACCAGATCTCCATCGACTCGGTGTGCACCGCCCATGGCAAGGCCGGCCTGGAGGTCTACATCGGCAAGCACGGCATGGCCTTCGCCGAGGAACAGATGAAGATCAACCAGATCGTCGACCTGGAGAAGGGCACCAGGCGCCAGGCCGGCCTGGAGGAAGTCGCCGATGTCCTTACCCAGGAACGGGACATGCTCGACAGCCAGGGCAAGGAACCTCTCAAGCCGGCGCAGAACACCGAGCCCGGCCTGTCCATGGAGATGGTGCGCCACTTCGACCACGACATCGCCAAGTCCGGCATCTTCGACGTCACCAACGCCGTGGTTAAGGCCGCCAAGTACCTGGACCGCAGCTACAACTCCCTGAACAAGTCCGGCGGCAAGCCTGCGGATCCCAAGCTCGCGGAGTTCGCCAAGCAGATCACCGAATGGGCCAACACCAAGCCGCAGACCGCCCAGATCCGCGAGGACATGATCAAGCTCATCTCCGAGCAGCTGGGCAGCCCGCCGCGCACCGTGTGGGACGGGGGCAAGCAGAGACTGATGCTGAGCCTGGATGCGGCGGCCATTAAGGCCTTCCACGCCGAGGCCACGAAAGCCATGTGGAAAACCGTGGAACAGGGTTCCAAGACCCGCACCTTCGAGATGGACACCCGCCTGCGCGACCTGCTGGATCGGCAGCGCAAGGGCGAGCAGCTGGACGAGGACGCGGCCAAGCTGCGCGAGGACATGAAGAGCCTGGTGGACATGGTGGAAGCCGAAATCAAGGCCATCCACGGCGGCATGGACATCCCGGTCAGCGTGCAGACCAACAACGCCAAGGTGCGCGGCATGCTGGACACGCTCAGCAAGCGCTTTGGCACCAAGATCCTGAGCCCGGACGAGCTCAAGGACAAGAAATTCGTCGAGGAACTGCTCAAGGCCCAGGCGGAGAGCCCCAGCAAGACCCGCGCCGAGATGCTCAAGGCCTACATCATGGAGCGCACCGCGAAGGCCGCGGAGTTGTCCATGAAGGGCGTGGAGAAGGCCAACCAGTTCCTGGACATCATCGACGACGGATTGCTCGGCCCCCTGCGCGGCGACGGCGAGTACGCCGCCGTCGAGGCGGAGGTGAAGGCCATCAGCCAGGCCGGCGCCGACCCCAAGGGCAGGCAGGAGGCCGCGAGCCGGCTTGCCGTGCTCAAGGGCATGGCGGCCAACGGCATCAAGGCCGCCAACCAGAAGATCAACGCCGCCCTGCAGGCCACCGCCGCCGGCCGCCAGGGCATGAAATTCATGGCCGTCTATGGCCTGATGGACGAGATGCAAGCCTATCGGGACAGCTACAACGAGCAGGGCTGGGGCGGCCTGGCCACGGAATTCTTCCGCCGCCGCATCCCCCTGGGCTCGTCCCTGGAAAACGCCATCATGGGCAACACCTACCGCGCCGGCTGGGACTTCATCACCACCCTGGTGCCGCCCCTCGGGCTGCCCGAGGCGGCCTACGGTTTGGGCGTCAGCATCGGCACCACGGCCCAGTCCACCTACTGGAGCGAACAACTCTCCCTGTTCGTCGACACCCTCTACCAGGGCGCCAAGTTCGAACTACAGGCGGTGGAGACCCACGGCACCGCCAAGATCGGCGTCTATCGCCTGGTCAGCGTCAGCCATCCGCGCCACGGCAGGAACATCGACCTGTCCGCCTTCGCCAAGCAGCGCCAGGAGCAGATCAAGGCGCTCAACGAGCAGATCAAGACACCAAGCACCAAGGAGAAGCGTGGCGGCCTGGACTGGGCCGCGTACAAGGCCAGCTTCCACGGCCTCACCTCCTGGATCGAGGTGGACAAGATCCTGCAGAACAACCTGGCCGCCACGGACCCCGTGCTGGTCATGCTGGAAGAGATGATCACGCACCCGAGCGTCGTCGGCTCCAAGCAGGCGGATTATCTGGCCGAGAAGGGCCTGGTGCGTTGGGAGGAAGTGAAGCTGGGCTTCATCACCAACCTCATCATCAAGCTGGAGGAACGCCGGCAGGCCGACCAGGCCCTGGGCGCCGGACAGCTGCCCGACCTGTTCGCGGAACTGCGCAAGACCGCCGCCGAACTGGAGATCGAGGACGCCATGCTGCGCGGCCTGGACGCGGAGGTGGACACCAATAACCTCAAGGCCCTGGTGAACTGGCTGTGGGACACCAAGCGCGCCGTGCTGGGCCAGGCGCCCAAGGAGAGCGAAACCCTGCGCGCCGCCCAGGTGGTGAAGAAATACCTGGACAGCTACAAGGCCATCCTGATGGCGCGCAACGAGCTGGCCGGCACCCTGTCCGCTGCCGCCGCCAGGGACGGCGCCACCCGCTACCTGACCGGCGAACTGTTCCTGTCCGGCCGCGCCGACGCCGACATGAAGGCCGCCGAAGCCTGGACCAAGCAGGCTGCAGCCGCCCGCATCGCCAGTTCCGAAGCCCTGCTGGCGATCAAGAAGGAATTCCTGCCCAAGGCCGCCCTGGATGCCGAGGACGACAAGTTCCTGGAGCGCGTCTACCCGCGCGAACTCTGGATGAAGCCCTGGAAGGACGCCGGCTCCCGCTCCGGCAAGACCTGGCAGTTGGACGTGGCCATCGCCCACGGCAAGGCGCGCAACGCCATCCTGGACGAATACAGGGCCTGGCTGGAGAAACAGGCCCCGGTGGAACTCACCGTCACCCTGCTCGACGCCCTCGACGCCAAGCGCCAGATCAACAACGCCAGCGGCGACCTGCGCCCCACCGACGAGCTGGGCAAGCCCGGCGTCGGCAAGGCCAGCGGCAACACCCTGGTGTTCGGCGTGCCCACCGGGCGCTACCGCCTCAGCGTCAAGGCCGCCGGCTACGACGAGGCCGGCCAGGACCTGGTGCTGGGACGCGGCCTGAACCCCGCGCCCAAGCTCAGCGTCAGCCTGATGCCCTCAGACAAGAAAGCCGACGGCAAGCTCGACGAGTTCATCGCCACCGCCCTCAAGGCGCGCGACTGGAAACGCCTGGCCGAGCGCCTGGACACGGAGAAGAAGAGTCCCGCGAAGCTGCAGAACCCCGCCGCCTGGCAGGCCGGCATCGACGCGCTGACCCGCGCCCTGGACACCCTCAAGGACGAGCGCATGCAATGGGCCCTGGGCGCCGAGGAATACCTGCGCGCCCTGGACAACGTGGATTCCAGCGTCTGGGACAAGCTCACCCGCCAGATCGAGAAGAAACGCGAGGCCGTGGAGGAGCGCTGCTACCAGAACACCTCTTCCAGCGAAGCCTACGAGAAGCGCAAGACCCGCTGCCAGAACGAAGGCCGGCAATTCGATAACAATTGTCTGGGTACCTGGCCGGACCGGCACTGGCAGGAACGCACCGCCATCCGCGTCGCCAAGCAGGAAGTTCCGGAGCAGGTGCACACCCTGCACAGCGCCGGCTACTTCAGCCACCGCGCCTGGTTCGAGGCGGTGGAGAAGATGACCGAGAAGTACAAGCTGCCCTTCCCCTTCCCGAAACCCGTGGTGCCGCGTCTGAAGTATTCGGAAATCAGCTGCGCCAGCGTCGACCTGCCCGGCGCCAAGCCCGGCGATGGACTGTCACTGCTCAAGGTGACGATCGCCGCACCCGAAGCCGTCATACCCATGGGCAAGGCGGTCAGCCTGAATGCCAGTGCCAGCGGCGGCAAGGCGCCCTACCGCTTCACCTGGTCCACCGGCGCCGGCGGCGAGCGCGCCAGCGTCACCCCCGGCTGGGCCGGGGAATGGACGGTGACGGTCACCGCCACCGACGCCGACGGCAAGACCGGCGAGGGGCGCGCCACCCTGCGCGTGTCACCGCAGCAGGTGAAGCTCCTGGGCACCCAGCCGCGGGTGTTCTATGGCAGCCAGGCCACCCTGTCCCTGCCCGGCAAGGAACCGCCGCCACCCGCGGCCGATCCCTGTGCCGGCCGCAGCTACACCGGTCGAAACCCCTTTGACGAATGCCTGCGCATCGACGCCGACGACCTCAAGCGGGTGTCCAGCGCCTCCCCCGGCGCGGTGGCCGCGCCGGACATCGTGTCCGACCCGAACCAGGTCCGCGCCCTGCCGGAAAACGGGCCGGCCCCGCGCGGCGGCAAGCAGCGCGTGGTCTGGCAATCCGAGCCTGCGGTCGGCTTCGCCCCTCCGACCAGTGACAACGGCCGCACCCGCGTCACCTATTCGCGCATGGGCAAGGTCAAGCTCTGGTGCGAAATCCAGGAAATGCTGGAAGGCGCCTACCACACCGTGGGCGAATGCGACCAGGAAACGGTTGAGGTGGTCGCGCCCAAGTTCGCCGTGACCTTCACGCCGCCGGAGGGCCAGGGCCGCATCGGCCAGGACATCCGTCTGCGCATCTCCAGCGAGCCGTCCGTGCCGGACGACCTCATCGACTTCCGCTGGTTCGACCCGGCCACGTCCAACCGCCTGGAACTCACGCCCAACGCCCGCGAGATCGGCTTCAAGGCCAAGGACGCCAAGCCGGTGGTGTTCAAGGCCCTGGCGCGCGTGCCGCATCACGGCGACAGCATCGCCGACATCGCCGCCACCTACACCGGCATGCAGTTCCAGGTGAAGGCCTGGGCCGAAGAGCCCGGCACGCGGCCGATGATGTGGGACCCGGTCAAGGGCGGCCTCAAGCCGGTGCCCAGGGGCCAGTACGCCACCCACGAGCGCATCCCGCTGCGCGCCGAGCTCCAGGGCGGCGGCGCCCCCTCCGGGGTGCGCTGGAGCTGGACGGTGAACGACGGCACCACGATCTCCAATCCCATCTCGCAGACGCCGACGGTGTCGCGCTCCTCGGCCGGTTCGGTCGAGACCGGCGTCGAGGCCCGTGACGCGCAGGGCGCCCTGCTTGGCAATGCGAGCGTCACCCTGTCGGTCATGGAGGTGCGCGACACCCCGCCGGGGCCGGTGAATCCGACGGTCAGCCTGTCCGCCGACCGCGGCAGCGTCGAGCGCGGCGCGAAGGTGAATTTCACCGCCAGCGCCAGCGGCGGCAAGCCGCCCTACAGCTATGCCTGGCAGGGTGCCTCCGGCCAGGGCAGCAAGGCCAGCCTGACCGCCAGCCAGCTCGGCAGCCTGACGGTGAGCGTCACCGTCAGCGACAGCAAGGGCAACAAGGGCACGGCCAGCGCCAACGTGGACGTGACCGAGAACCAGGCGGACCGCAATCGCAAGGAAGCAGCCCGTCTGGGCGAGCAGGCCCGCGCCCGCCTCGGCCAGAACGACCTGCCCGGCGCCATCCGTCTGGCCAAGGAAGCCCGAGGCCTGGACGCCAACGCCGCCGCCGAGGCCGCCTCCGAGGTTGCCGCCGCCGCCAAAAAGGCCGGCTGGGAAGGTGTCTACGATCGCGACTTCAGCCGGGTCATTCCCAACCTGGAAGCGGCGCACGAGCTCAACCCCGCCGACAAAGACGCCCAGGACAAGCTGGAGCGGGCCCGGCGCTTCGCCCCGGCCTGGCCGCAGGTGGAGGCCAGGGCGCGGGAATTCGACGCCCAGATGGCGCAGAAGAAATACTTCAGCGCGCACAAGACGCTCCTCGCCATGCAGGAACTGCAGCGCGACATGCCCGGCACCTCGGAGAAGGCGCCGAACACCCGCATCCAGCGGGACTTCGACGCCGGCATGGCGGAATACAACCGCAGCATGCGCCAGGTCGAGGAAACCCACGCCCGCGCCGCCAGGGAAGAGAACTGGGCGCTGATGCTGGAAAACGCGGAAACGGCCTTGCAGCGCGAGCACAGCCTGGCCAACGAAAACAGCCTCAGGAGCAATGCCGAGTTCGCCCGCCGCATGCTGCGCCAGCAGGCGGAAACCAAGGCGAAGCAGGCCGGCCAGCCGCTGAGCCTGGCCGGGGTCGGCGGCCAGAAAGGCACGCCGCGCACGGTCAAGGGCGTGAGCGTCGATGACAGTTCCGGGATCCGCTTCAAGTCCACTGACGAGAAGCGGCTGGCCCTGGACATCCCGGTGCCGACGCCGACCCAGGCCGCGGCCGTCGCCATCGTCTCCAACCTGGACGACGCCACCTACCTGGAACAGGGCAAGACCATCGCCCGCGTCATCGTCACCAAGGACACCGGCGTGGAGACGCTGGAAATCCAGGCCGGCGTGCACAGCAGCGAGTGGAACTACGGGGTGGGGCCCAAGCACAAGCGGGTGGATAGCGCCGACATCGGCGACAACCGCTTCCTCTCGGTGCTGCCGCTGGTGCGACCGGGCCTGGTGCGGGCAATCCGCGTGGAATACGTGGAAACCGGCGCGCCCAAGTGGTCCGGCCACGCGCCCGGCTTCGTCCTGCGCGGCATCAGCCTGGTCGGCGACACCCGGGGCATGACCCTGACCCCGGCCGGCACCTCGACCGGAGCCGGCGGCAGCGCGGCCATCCGCGACTTCGCCTGGCTGGGCATGAGCGAGGACCGGGTCGGAGACTGGGGCAACGGCAAGCCGAACGGCACCCCTGACGGCCGCTTCCGACTGACCCTGGACCTGGGCGGCGGCGCCCGCATCGCCAGCATCGCCGTCTACAGCGCCAACGAGCGTGGCGACAAGACCGGCGGCCAGGTCTGGCACAGCCAGAGCGGCAGCTACTGGATGCTGGGCGTATTCCGCGACGGCCGACAGCTCAACACCAGCCACGTCGCCAGCCTGGGCGACTTCGCCGGCCAGGTGAGTTTCGACCTCTACGCCAACTCCTCGGGGTGGTTCAATCGCGGGCAGTGGTTCCTGGTCGAGGTCGCCACCGGCAACGGCCAGGTCGTCAGCCGGACCCTGCGCCTGGACAGCCCGGCAAGTGTTACCGGCGCTGGCAACGTGGCCGGCAAGTGGCGCACCAGCGAGGGCGAGTTGACGCTCACCCAGAACGGCCGCGCCGTACAGGGCAGCTACAGCAGCGACGGCGGCGAGATCGTAGGCGAAATGAGCGGCAACGTGCTCGAGGGCTACTGGGTCGAAAACGGCTCCGCCGAGCGCTGCGCCACGGCCAGGAACGGCCGATTCCACTGGGGTCGCATCCGCTGGACCTTCGACGGCAACAAGTTCGCCGGCACCTGGAGCTACTGCGACAAGCCCGTTGCCAGCGGCGGCGGCTGGAGCGGCGAACGCATCGGCGACGTGCCGGCCGGTTATGTCCCGCCCGCCGGCGCGGCATCCTCCGGCGGTAAAGCCGTCGGGACCGCGTCCGACGAGGAATGGACCGTGGTGGAGACCACACCCGGCATGTACCGCCTGGAGCGTTCCTCCGGCGAGGCCAGGATCGCCCGCCAGGCGAACAATCCCGGCGGCCTCCAGCACGCCGGCCTGCGCCTGAACCGGGGCCTGCCTGCAAGCGGGGACTTCAATGCCCAGGTAAGCTTCGCCGACGCGCGCATCGACGGCGGCCTAAACCAGATCGAACTGCAGGCCAGCTTCGCCGACGGCAGCATCTTCTACGTGGTGCGCGACCGAGAACGCTCGGGCAGCCACATCTGGGCGCCCAACCTGCAGGGCGACGCGCCCTGTGGCAAGGCCGGCGTGCTGCGCATGGAGCGGCGCGGCGACACCGTCACCGGCTACTGCGACGGCCGCGCCATCTGGTCGGCGCCGCGCAAGGCCGCCCTGACGCGGCTGCAATTCGTGCTGCAGAACAACGCCAGCAACGATGCCATCTCGGTGACCTTCCGCGATTGGCGCTTCGGCACAGCGGCCAATGTCTCCACCGGCACCACGCCCATTGCGGTCTCGGGTCCCGGCCTCATCGCCGCCTATCCTCTGGACGGCGACGGCCGCGACGCCTCCGGCAACAACCGCCATGGAAACGTCCAGGGCGCCAAGTCCACGGCGGACCGCTTCGGACGCGCCGGCGGCGCCATGCAGTTTGACGGCAGGTCCTTCATCGAACTGCCGCTGGACATCAACCCCGCCGTCTACCCGCGCCTCACCTTCACCGCCTGGGTGCGCCCCGACGACGCCAGCCCCGTGCGCCAGGTCATGTCCCACGACAACGGCGGCTACGACCGCTCCCTGGGCATCGACACGCGCGGCGGCGGCCACGGCTGGTCCGCCTTCGCCGGCTCCGGCGGCGTGCTCGGCTTCAAGCCCGTGGAAAAGGGCCGCTGGACCTTTGTCGCCGCCGTCTGGGACCAGCCCGCCCGCAAGGTGCGCCTGGTCGTCGACGACACGGTGCTGGAAAAGGATGGCGAAGCCGGCAGCAGCGACCGCAAGCTCAGCCTGGGCCGCAACCCCGGTTACGGCGAGCACTTTGTCGGCGCCATCGACGATGTCCGACTCTACGGCCGCGCGCTCGACCAGAACGAAATCCGTGCCCTGCGCGGTGGCCAGGATGCGGTCGACATGCCAGGCGGCCGCGACTACACCTACCGGGACGGCGGCCGCGCCCAGGGCGGTTTCCTGCGCATCGAGGCCTGCGTCGACGGCAGCGACTGGATCGGCGTCGAGAACGGCCGCCTCGTGCACAAGCACCGCGGCTACGACCAGATCGGCACGCATGGCGGCTGTCCCGCCTCGCACCGCGTCGCCGGCGGCGGTTTCCTGGTCGACGGCCTGCCCATCGCCCTGAACCGCCTGCCCCTGCCGGTGGGCTTCAGCGGCATCGCCCGCTTCGAGGTGGAGCGCGGACGCGGCTCCGTGCGCACGGACGGCGCCAACCGCCTCCTCCTCGACGACGACGCTCCCGGCGGCTCCGACGTCTACATCATCCGCATCTACCCGGATGCAACCATAGACATGCCGACGGGTAGGGATTACACCTATCGGAACCCAACGGGCAATGTCCCACCCCCGGCCACGAACAAGCAGGCTCCAGGGCTGTTGGAGCAAGTGGACAGCCTGAAGGATTCCTGGAAGGAACTTAAGGGGCTGTTCGGAAAATGAGCGCTTGCCGCGCCCGCAATCACATCAACGAGCTGGGGAAATGACATGAGACTAGCCAATCCCATCCGTGCCCTGCCGGGCCTGCTGTTCATCGTCCTGATGCTGTTCGGCCTGACCGCCTCGGCGGCGGGCCTGAGGCCGGACCAGACGGAACTGGCGGTGGGCGAGGTCACCACCATCTACCTGAAGGGGGCACCCCTCATCGCGGTCGTGGACTGGAAGGTCGGCACGGAACTGGAAATCCTGGAATCCGACTCCAAGCGTGCCCGGGTCCGGGCCAGGAAGGCGGGAACAGCCACCGTCACCTGCGAGATGAACATGAAGACCTATTCCGTCTCCCTGACGGTGCGCGAGCCGATGGCGGCCGCCCCCTCTCCGGTGCCATCGCCCTATGCGGCCCCCCAGCCTGCGCAGATGCCCTACCCATCCGCCGTGCCCGCGGCCGTTACGCCGCCTGACTATGGCCGTCCGGCATCCGTTGCGCCAGCGGCCGGTGTGTCCGGCCGCTGGCGCACCAGCGAGGGCGAGGTCAGCCTGCGCCTGAACGGGCGCGCGGTGACGGGCAGCTACAGCAGCGACGGCGGCGAGATCGTCGGCGAGATGAACGGTAACGTCCTGGAGGGCTGGTGGATCGAGAACGGCTCCAACGAGCGCTGCGCCACGGCGAGGAACGGCCGACACCACTGGGGCCGCGTCCGCTGGACCTTTGACGGCGACAGATTCGCCGGCACCTGGAGCTACTGCGACAAGCCCGTGGCCAGCGGCGGCGGCTGGAACGGCGAGCGTATCGGCTCCGCCGCCCCGCCGCAGCCGGCGGCCGGGCTGAGCGCGGCCGAGTTGACGTCGCGCACCTGGCGCTTCGGGCGCAGCAACGGCTCGGTGATCGCCGAGCGGGTACGCCTGACAGCGGCCGGCAAGCTGGAGGGCTACTCTCACCCGAACGAGGACAACTGGGCCCTGGAAAACGGCGTCCTGGTCTTCCGCAATCCGTCCGGCCAGGTAGTCACCCGTTTCACCGGAGTCCGCAGGGAAGGCGGCCGACTGGTCCTTTCGGGGCCTTACCAGTACGACAGCGCATTCCAGCATGTGCTGAGCGAGGTCGGCACGGATGCCGGCACCCCTCCGGCCACCCCCGGCGGCCGCGACTACACCTACCGGGATGGCGGCCGGGACTACACCTACCGTGACGGTGGCCGCGCCCAGGGCGCCTTCCTGCGCATCGAGGCCTGCGTCGACGGCAGCGACTGGATCGGCGTCGAGAACGGCCGCCTCGTGCACAAGCACCGCGCCTACGACCAGATCGGCACGCATGGCGGCTGTCCCGCCTCGCACCGCGTCGCCGGCGGCGGCTTCCTGGTCGACGGCCTGCCCATCGCCCTGAACCGCCTGCCCCTGCCGGTGGGCTTTTCCGGCATCGGCCGCTTCGAGGTGGAGCGCGGGCGCGGCTCCGTGCGCATGGATGGCCCGAACCGCCTCCTCCTCGACGACGACGGCCCCGGCGGCTCCGACGTCTACGTCATCCGCGTTTATCCGGACACCGGTCAATACTCCGGGGGGAGCAGCGGTACCCCGCGCATCCTGGAATTCGCCTGGCAGGGCATGGACGAGGACCGGGTGGGCGACTGGGGTAACGGCAGGCCCAACGGCACCAGGGACGGCCACTTCCGTCTCGTCCTGGAAGCATCGGGGCGCTTCACGATCGCCACCCTGTCCGTGTGGAGCGCCAACGAGAAGGGCGATAAGACGGGCGGCCAGATCTGGCACACCCGGAACGGCAACAACTGGATGCTCGGGGTGTTCCGCGATGGCAGGCAGCTCAACGCCTCTCACGTCCCCAGCCTGGGCGAATTCTCCGGACGGGTGGTCCTGGATCTCTACGCCAACAGTTCCGGCTGGTTCAATCCGGGCCAGTGGTTCCTGCTGGAGGTGGAGTCTGCCGATGGCAAGGTGTTCCGCCAGACACTCCGTCTGGATGCCCCCCCGGTGCCGAGCGGCGGCCGCGACTACACCTACCAGGATGGCGGCCGCGCCCAGGGCGGTTTCCTGCGCATCGAGGCCTGCGTCGACGGCAGCGACTGGATCGGCGTCGAGAACGGCCGCCTCGTGCACAAGCACCGCGCCTACGACCAGATCGGCACGCATGGCGGCTGTCCCGCCTCGCACCGCGTCGCCGGCGGCGGCTTCCTGGTCGACGGCCTGCCCATCGCCCTGAACCGCCTGCCCCTGCCGGTGGGCTTTTCCGGCATCGGCCGCTTCGAGGTGGAGCGCGGGCGCGGCTCCGTGCGCATGGATGGCCCGAACCGCCTCCTCCTCGACGACGACGGCCCCGGCGGCTCCGACGTCTACGTCATCCGCATCTACCCGGATGCAGCTGTCGGCACGCCGGCGGCGCCTCCCGCCAAGGGAACAGTCAGTTTCGACAACGGCAACATCGGTGGGGTGGGTAACGGCCCGACCCAGCCGACCACCTTCACATTCAGCGAAGCCCGTGTAGTCACCCTGATCCAGAACTATCACTGGAACAGCGCACGCGGCGCCACGCCGGGCACCATCGCGCTACGGGATGCCGCGGGCCGCCTCTATGGGCCGTGGCAGACCGTTGGCAGCCCTGGACAAGGCGGCGTGCCCAACGCCTACTGGACAGCGCGGCCCTATGCTGCCCTGCCGGCCGGCACCTACACGGTGATCGACTCCAATCCGGCGACATGGTCGCACAATGGCCAATCCGGCTACCGCGGCTTCACCCGCGTGGAGAGCTATCCGTCCGATAGCGGCAGCCAGACGGGCGGACGAGACTACACCTACCAGGACACATCCCCGAAGAAGGGGACATCGTCCATACCCGACAAGGGCACAGCCAATTCCGGCAGCGAACTCCAGGACGCGCTGAAGGAACTGAAGAACCTGTTCAAACGGTGAACCCGAGCGGCGGCCGATCCTCATTTCCCTGGTGGCTCGCCGCCGCCACGCTACTGGCCTACCTGAACGCCCTGGAGGCCTCCTTCCAGTTCGACGACTTCCGGGTCATTGTCGACAACCCGCGTGCGCACGGCCTGGCGGCCTGGTGGCAGGCCATGCCGGGCATCCGCCCGCTGCTCAAGCTGACCTATGCCCTGAACTGGTCGCTTTCGCCCGCCGCCTTCGGCTACCACGCCGTCAACGTGCTGCTGCACATCGTCAATATCGCCCTGGTATGGCGCCTGTCCGCCCATTTCCCGGTGCCTGGGGGCTGGGATGCGGCGCGGGTCGGCCGCGCCCGGTTCCTGGCCACCCTGCTGTTCGCGCTGCACCCCATCCAGACCGAGGCGGTGACCTATGTCAGCGGCCGGTCCATGAGCCTCATGACCCTGTTCGGCCTGGCTGCCCTGCTGGCTTGGCTGGAGGCCGGAAAACGACCGCGACCGCGCGCCTGGAAAGCCCTCGCGCTTGGGCTGTTCGCCGCCGCTCTGGCCAGCAAGGAGGTGGCGCTGGTGTTGCCCTTGGCTTTGTTGCTGCTGCCGCCGCCGGGCGAAAGCCCACGGGTATCGCTGAAGCCCGTTCTGGCGGTCATGCTGCCGATGGCGGGCCTGCTCGCCCTGCTCGGCTACGGCTATCTGCTCAGCACGCCGCCGCCGCGCGGCCTGGCGGCCAACCTGGCTTCGGAAACCCACGCCCTGTTCTATCTGGCCGGCCAGCTGCTGCGCCCCCTGGCCCTCAACATCGACCCGGAGCTGCCGGAATTCCCGGGCTGGCAGGCGCTGCCGCTGCTGGAAGCCGCCGGCCTGCTCGCCCTGCTGGCCTTGGCCTGGCACAGGCGCCGCGACCTGCCCTGGCTGTTCTTCGGCCTGGTCTGGGGACTGCTGCTGCTGCTGCCCACCCATAGCCTGATCCCCCGCGCCGACCTGGCGAGCGAGCGCCACCTCTATCTGGCGGCCCTGGGCCTTTACTGGATCGCCGGAGTTGTCCTGGCCGGCACTCCGGCTCTGGCCCCGACACCGCGCTGGCTCGCCCTGGTGGCCGGCCTGGGCGTGCTAGGCGTCGGCTTCACCGCCTTGCGCAATGCCGACTATCGGGACGAGATCAGCCTGTGGCGCGCCACCGCGAAACAGTCGCCGAGCAAGGCACGGGTCTGGAACAACCTGGGCTATGCCCACGCCCTGGCCGGGCAGGCGGAGCCGGCGCGGACAGCCTTCCATGAAGCACTGCGCCTGGATCCCGGCCACCCGCGCGCGCTGCGCAACCTGCGCGACCTGGAGGCCGGACGGTTTTCCCGCTACCTTTCGCCCGTTCCAGCATCCCCTACTTCCACCGAGCGGAGCCCGCCATGAGCGCCAACAAGAACATCGTCTGGGAAACCGACCTGCGCCTGTTCGGGCCGGAAATGCTGAAGGGCTGGAGCCTGGCCATGGTCGCCACCTGGCTGGTGATGATGCTGATCCTGGGCATCGTCTTCGCCAGTCAGGGCGAGGCTGAATCCCTGCCTGGCCTGGCCGGGATCCTGCTCGCGGTGACCGGCGGATTGTGGCTGTTCGGCTTCCTGGTCATGGCGCTGCTGTTCCGCGGCAGATACCGGGTGCGCTACACCGTCTCGGACAGCGGCGTACGCATGGATACCCTTGAACAGGTGGCGAAGAAGGCCAACCGCCTGGCCATCGTGCTCGGCGTCCTGTCCGGCAAGCCCGAACTCCTGGGCGCCGGCCTGATCGGCCGCGCGCGCGAGTCGGAAGGGGTCGAGTGGGACGGCGCCTTCCGCGCCGACCTGCGCCCGGAACGCCAGCTGATCGTCTTCAAGGGGCCCTGGCGCAGCCTGCTGCTGGTGCAGTGCCTGGCTGACAACTATGCCGCCGTGGCGGCGCGCGTGGAGCAGGCAATGGCCAGCCACGGCACGGCGAAGCGCGTCCCGGCCAAGTCGCCGCTGCCCGCCTACCTGCTCCGCACCCTGGGCGTGGCGCTGGCCAGCCTGCCCATCTTCGGCCTGCACGAGGAATACCACCTCGACGTGTTCCTGCCCCTGCTCATGTTCTGCTTCGCCCTGGCCACGGTCTGGCTGATCCCCCTGTTCGGCTGGGTGGTGCTGGGCAGCCTGGGATTCATCGCCTTCAACCTGGCGGCCAGGCTCATGGAGAACATCCCTTCCTTTTTCGACCCGGGGAGAAGCTTCCCGCGCTTCGAGATCCTGGGCTCGGACGACTGGCTGCTGCTGGGGGTCGCCGCCCTGGGCGCGGCCTGGCTGGCGTGGCTGTCGGTCGGCGCCCTGCGCGGGCGCATCCAGTCCGCCCTCACCGCGGACTATGGGGACATGGGGGCGGACTGAGCGCGGACGGCATGCTGTCGGAAACTCGTCGGGCTGCACGGCCTTTCGCCGCCCCGATCCGCACAATTCGCACAGACCCCGCGCCAATGCTGGGTTTCAGGCTTGAAAGGCGGTCGGCACGGGGCTTGCAGAGTCATGGTGGACATAACGGAGGACACCATGACACTCACCCTCACCCCCAGCCTGACGATCCGCATCCGACGCGCCGCCGACAACGCTTCGCGGGTGATCCACACCCATACCCGCCGCCTGTCCATCACCAGCCTGTCCTTCCTGAAGATGGAAGTGATGGTGTTCAAGTACCACGCCAAGTGATCAGGCCGGAATGACCAGGGTGGCCACCAGGCCGCCGCCTTCCCGGTCAGACAATTCGACTCGCCAGCCATAGGCGTCCGCCAGCTGGCGGACGATCGCAAGCCCCAGCCCGCTGCCCCCCTCCTCCCGGCTGCGGGATCCCTCCAGACGATAGAACGGGCGGAACACCGCCTCGCGCTGTTCCGCCGGGATGCCCGGCCCCCGGTCGAGCACGCCGATACGGATTTCCCCTTCGCCGCATTCCAGGCTCAGGCCCACTGGCGCCTCGCCGCCATAACGGCGGGCGTTGTCGAGCAGGTTTCCGACCACGCGGCGCAGCGCGGCCTCGCCGACGCGCGCGACGCAGGGCGATCCCGGCCGCCACTCCACCGAGCCCAGGCGGGCGGCCTGCTCGGCCAGTTCGCCGAGCAGGCGGTTGAGGTCGCACTCGGCCAAGGTGTCCGACTTCAGGGCGCGGGAGAAGGCCAGCATGTCGCTTATCAGCCGGTTCATCTCGTCCAGGTCGCGTTCCATGCGCACCACCAGGGCCGCATCGCCGTCCTCCAGCATGGACAGGGCCAGCTTCAGGCGGGTAATGGGCGTGCGCAGGTCGTGGGAGATGCCGGACAGCAGCACGGTACGGTTCTCCAGGAGAGCGCGGACTTCATCGGCCATGCGGTTGAAGGCGGCGGTAAGCTCCCGGATCTCCAGGGCGCCGGTCTCCGGCAGCGGCTCCGGATCGCGCCCCTTGCCCACCTCCCCGGCCTTCTCGGCCAGGCTGCGCAGGCGCCGGCTGGACTCGCGCGCCATGACCAGGGCGGTGATCACCGTCAGCGCGGCACCCAGGAGAAAGACGCCGCCAGCCGCCAGGGGCGCCTCAAGGGCGTAGCGCCGACGGTCGTAGCCCACTCGCAAGCGCTTGTCCGATATCCGGATCTCCAGCCAGTCCCAATCCGGATCCGGACCGCGTTTGAGATCGATGGCCTGGCCCGAACGCCGGCTCAGGGCTGCCTCGATCAGTTCGGCGAAGTAGCCCGTTTCCACGGGCTGGCCGAGGGGCGCACGCAGTTCGCCCAGCTCCAGATTGTGGCGGAAGGCCAGCTCGATCTCGTAGTCGGCGCGGGTTTTCGGCGGCAGTTCCACCCAGGTCTGGGCGGCCAGGATGATCTTGGCCGCCAGGTCGTCGGCGGAGCGTTCCGCCAGGGGCCGGATGACCATGCTCCAGACCACGACGAAGGCCAGGGCCTCGAACACCAGGAAGGCCGCCAGAAGGCCGGCGGCGGTGCGGCCGAAGAGGGTCTGCGGCAGCAGCTTCACACCGCCTTGCCCTTGGGCGAGAACAGGTAGCCCTGGCCCCAGACGGTGCGGATGTAGACGGGATTGGCCGGATCGTCCTCGAGCTTCTTGCGCAGACGGGTGACGCGCACGTCGATGGAGCGGTCGAAGGGGTCGCGATCGAAGCCCTTGAGCCAATCCATGATCTGGTCCCGCGACAAGGCGCGGTTGGGGTGCTCCACGAACAGCTTGAGCAGGGTGAACTCGGCCTGGGTCAGGGGGATCTCGGCGCCGTCGCGGGCCAGGGTCTGGGCCGCCAGGTTGAGGGCGAAGGGTCCGAATCGCGTCACTTCGCCCGCCTCGCGCTCCGTCTTCGCCGCCGTGATGCCACGGCGCAGCACGGCGCGGATGCGCGCCAGCAGCTCGCGCGGGTTGAACGGCTTGGCCAGGTAGTCGTCGGCGCCCACCTCCAGGCCGACGATGCGATCGATGTCCTCGCCCCGGGCCGAGAGCATGATTACCGGCACGTCGCGGCCGGACTTCAGTCGTCGGGTCAGGGCAAGTCCGTCCTCGCCCGGCAGCATCAGATCCATGACCACGAGGTCAGGATGGAAGCCGGCGAGGCGTTCGTCCATCTCCCGGCCATCCCGCGCCGTGGCTACGGCCATGCCCTGCTTGGCCAGATAATCCGCCAACAGATCGCGGATGCCCGCATCGTCGTCCACGACCAGCACCTGGGGATTGTCGTTCACCACCTTGCCTCCGAAACACTCTGTTACAAATCTATCCGAAGCGGAAACCCCCGTGTTACCGCGCCCGCCTAGCATGCGAAGCGTGACAAGGAGATATGCATGAAACCCCGCACCGACCCGAAAACCCTGCTGGCCCTGCTGCTGGCCCTGGCCGCCGCTCCCGCCCTGGCGGACGAACCCGCCAACGGCATGTTCGCGCCGGCCCTCGCCAAGATAGCGCAATTGAGCCCGGAAGAGCGCCGCGCTCTGCGCGATCGCTGGGAACAGGCCGGCCCCGAGGAGCGCCTGCGCCTGCGCCGGGAATTCCAGGAGCGCCAGGAACGCCAGCGCCAGATGCCCCCGGAGGGACGACGCGAGGCGATGGAGGCTTGGCGCAGTCTGCCTCCCGCCGAGCGCGAACGCCGCCGTCTGGAGCGCGAAGGCCGCGGCCCGCGCGGCCACGAGGAGGAAGGCAGCTACGGCACCGGCTTCGAGCGTCGCCGTTTCGAGGAAGGCCGCTTCGAGAACCCCGCCCCCGTGCCCAATCCGGGCGAATTCTTCGACCGCCGCCACAACCGCGGTCGTCAGTAACGATTGAAACGAGAGAAGGAGAACCCATCATGCGCACAACCCTGAACAAGAAACTCATCATCCCGGCCCTCGCCCTGGCCGCCATCAACCTGAACCCGGCCCTGGCCAGCGCCTTCCAGGACACCGCCTGGGTAGTCGCCAGCACACCGGTATATGAAAGCGTGAACACGCCCCAGCGCGACTGCTGGACGGAACAGACCGGCTACGAGCGTGTACGTTCCCGCGACCGGGAATACGGCGGCGCGGTGCTCGGTGGCATCGTCGGCGGTCTGCTCGGCAACACCGTCGGCAAAGGCACCGGCCGCAGCGTGGCCACCGCCGTCGGTGCCGCCACCGGCGCCATCGTCGGCGACAACATCGACAATGACGGCCACGAATACCATGACACCGCCCATCCCCGCTACGAGCAGCGTTGCCGCACGGTGGACAACTGGAGCCGCCATCTCACCGGCTACAACGTCACCTATCGCTACCACGGCCAGGACTACACGGCCTTCCTGCCTTACGACCCGGGCCGCAGCGTCAAAGTCAACGTCAATGTCAGCCTGGCGGAACGCTACTGAACCCGCCGCGCCGCCGCCGGATTTGTAGCCCGGCGGCTGTGCGGGTACAGTGCGCGCTTTTCGTGAGAACCCGTAAGGCGTGCCCATCCGATTCACCCTCCGCCTGGCGCTCCTGGCACTGCTGGCCGTGCTGGCCGCGTCACCCGCCCTCGCCTCTGTTGAGAGCAGTTTCCAGGCCGCCCGGGAGGCCTACCAGAAGGGCCGCATGGACCGCTTCAATGCCCATGCTGCGAAAATTCCCTCGGATCACCTTCTGGCGCCCTACATTCAGTTCTGGCGGCTGAAGTCCAATTCTCCGGGGATCGACGAGCAACTGGCATTCATCGCCCGAAATCCCGACTCGCATCTGGCCGACCGCCTGCGCACCGACTTGGCCAGGCAGTTCGGCCACAACGAGAACTGGCCCGCCTTCCGGGAGCAGTTCCAGTCCCTGGTGAAACCCGACCAGGAACTTCAGTGCTTCGACCTGCGCGCCCGTCTGGGCGAGGGCAGCAAGGAAGCGGAAAAGGACGCCATCGCCCTGTGGCGCACGCCGCGCGATCTGCCCTCGGCCTGCGACCCGGTGTTCGCCGTCCTGTCGGAACGCGGCACCCTCACCGCCGAGGAGCACTTCATCCGCCTGCGTCTGGCCCTGGATACCGGCAACCTGCGCCTGGCCCGGGAACTCAACGGACGATTGCCGGCGGGAACGGGTATGGACGCGGACGCCCTCGGGCGCGCCCAGAAGGGCGACGAACGACTGCTGGCGGCGCCTGGCGAGCGCCGCGGCCAGCGGGAAGCCGCCCTGTTCGCCCTGACCCAGATCGCCAAGAACGAGCCCGCCCGCGCCGCCAGGCTGTGGGAGCAGTACCGCGCGTCCTTTTCCGATATTGAACAGCAGTATGGCTGGGGACAGATCGGCCTGCATGCCGCCCGCCGCCACGAGCCCCAGGCCCTGGCCTGGTTCGCCCGGGCAGGAGGCGCCGCCAGCGAATCCCAGTTGCTTTGGAAGGCGAGGGCCAGCCTGCGCGCCGGCCAATGGATGGAGGCCTATAACACTATCCAGGCCATGCCCGAGCCCCTGCAGGGCGAGCCGGTCTGGCGCTACTGGAAGGCCCGCGCCCTGAAGTCCCTGAATGCGACCTATCCCGCCAATGTGCTGTTCGCCAAGCTGTCGCGCGAGATCAACTACTACGGCCTGCTGGCGGAGGAGGAACTTCCGGCGAAACTGGAGGCCCGGCCCCAGGAATACAAGGTCTCCCCGGATGACCTGAAGGCCGCCGAAGCCCTGCCCGCCCTGCAGCGCGCTCTGTTGCTGCGCAAGCTGGGCGATCTCGGTAACGCCATGGCGGAATGGGACCGGACCCTGCGCGCCCTGGAGGACCGCCAGATCCTGGCGGCGGCAGAACTGGCCCGCCGCGAGGGCTGGTATGACCGGGCGATCTACACGGCGGAGAGAACCCGGGAGGTGCACGACTTCGATTTGCGCTATCTGGCACCCTACCGCGATCTGGCCACCGCCTATGCCCACGACAACGGCCTGGACGAGGCCTGGATCTACGGCCTGATGCGCCAGGAATCCCGTTTTGTGGAATATGCCCGTTCGGTGGCCGGGGCCCAGGGCCTGATGCAGATCATGCCGGCCACCGCCAAGTGGATCGCCCGCCAACTGGGCCTGAAGAAGAACGCCCACAAGCAGGTGGTGAAGCCGGAAACCAACATCCGCTTCGGCACCTATTACCTGAAACGCATCTACGACAGCCTTGGCCGCTCCGCCGTGCTGGCCACCGCGGGCTACAACGCCGGCCCGGGCCGTGCCCGCAAGTGGCAGGCCGATACACCTTTGGAAGGCGCCGTGTACGTGGAAAACATCCCATTCGCGGAAACACGGGACTATGTCAAGAAGGTGCTGGCCAACGCCATGTTCTATCGCGTCCGCTTTGGTGGCGCCTCTCAGGCTCTCAAGGAACGCCTGGGTGTCATTCCCGCTCGCCCCGGCAACATCCCCGCCAATATTGACGAAGCGGCACCCTTCCCGGAATAAGCACCGGCGGGCGTTAGAATCACCGCGTCCGTACTCCTTCCCACCGCCATGACCATCAAGACACTCTGCGTCCTGGGCGGCGGCGGCTTCATCGGCCGCCGCGTTGTTGCCCTGCTCGCCGCCCGGGGCTGCCGGGTCCGCGTTCCAAGCCGGCGCCGGGAGGGCGCCAAGGCCTTGCTGGTCCTGCCGAACGTGGAAGTCGTCGAGGCCGATATCCATGACCCGGCAACATTGCGCGTTCTATTCAGTGGCATGGACGCGGTTATCAACCTGGTGGGCATCCTGCATGAGACCGCTGCAGGCCGGGTCGAGCCGGCAAAGGCCCAGCGCGGCAGTTTCCGCCATGCCCACGTGGAACTGCCGCGCAAGGTGGTCTCCGCCTGCCGAGAGTCCGGCGTTGACCGCCTGCTGCACATGAGCGCCCTGGGCGCCGACACCGGCTCGCTCAGCGCCTACCAGCGCTCCAAGGCGGAGGGCGAGGCGCTGGTACTGGCAGCGGATGGCGACGGCCTGGCGGTGACCGTGTTCCGGCCCTCGGTGGTGTTCGGGCCGGGAGACAGCTTCCTGACGATGTTCGCCGACCTGCTCAGGCTGGCGCCGCTGGTGCCTCTGGCAGACGCCGCCGCCCGCTTCCAGCCGGTCTATGTGGGCGACGTGGCACGGGCCTTCGCCGACGCGATGGACATGCCGGAGACCTTCGGCCGCGCCTATGCCCTGTGCGGCCCCCAAGTCTACACACTGGCCGACCTGGTGAGGCTTACCGCCCGAACCTTGGGCTTGCGGCGCTGGGTTCTGCCCCTTGGTCAAGCGGCCTCCTACGGATTCGCCCGCCTGATGGAAATGAAGCCGGGCACCAAGATCATGACCCGCGACAACCACTACGCCATGCTGACGGACAATGTCTGCCCGGAGGGCTTCCCCACCCTGTTCGGCCAAGCCACGTCCTTGGAAAGCGTCATCGGCTACCTGCACGAAGCCCATCCACGCCGAAGATACCCTGGCTTCCGTGCCCGGGCGGGGCGCTGACCTGGCCATGACCTTTCCACCCCATATCCGGGTGTACACGGTGGGAGGCGCCGTACGCGACCGCCTGCTCGGCCTGGCCGTGCAGGACCGGGACCACGTGGTGGTGGGCGCGACACCGGAAGACATGGCACGCCTCGGATTCCGCCCCGTGGGCAGGGATTTTCCGGTATTCCTGCATCCGGAAAGCCATGAGGAATACGCCCTGGCCCGCACAGAACGGAAGACCGCAAGGGGTTACAAGGGCTTCTCGGTCTATGCAACACCGGAGGTCAGCCTTGAGGAGGACCTGAAGCGCCGCGACCTGACCATCAACGCCATGGCCGAGTCCGCAGGTGGCGAGATCATCGACCCCTATGGCGGCCGCGCCGACCTGGCGGCCTGCTTGCTGCGCCATGTTTCCCCGGCCTTTGCCGAGGACCCGGTGCGCATCCTGCGGGTGGCGCGCTTCGCCGCCCGTTTTGCGGACTTCTCCGTGGCGCCGGAAACCCAGGAACTCATGCGCACCATGGTGGATGCCGGCGAGGTGGACGCCCTGGTGCCGGAGCGGGTCTGGCAGGAACTGGCGCGCGGCCTGATGGAAGCCACGCCCTCGCGCATGTTCCTGACCTTGCGGGCCTGCGGCGCCCTGGCCAGGCTGATGCCAGAACTGGACCGGCTGTTCGGCGTGCCCCAGCCCCTCCGCTATCACCCGGAAGGGGATACCGGCATCCACATCATGCGGGTCGTCGACGAGGCGGCCCGGTGCGGCCTCGCTCTGCCTGCGCGCTGGGCAGCCCTGCTGCACGATCTCGGCAAGGGCGCCACAGCGGCGATTTTCTGGCCTCGCCACCATGGTCATGAAGGCCGTGGCGTCGTTCTGGTGCGAGCGCTGTGCGAACGCCTGCGGGCGCCGGCCGAATGCCGCGATCTGGCGGTGCTGGTGGCGCGAGATCACGGTAATGCGCATCGCGCCCTGGAGTTGCGTCCCGCCACCCTGGTGGAACTGTTGGAGCGGCTGGATGCCTTCCGCCGCCCGGAACGCTTCGAGGATTTCCTGGCCGCCTGCACCGCCGATTACCGCGGCCGCACCGGCCACGAGGACCAGCCCTATCCCCAGGCGGACTGGCTGCGCGCCGCCCTGCTTGCCGCGCGCGGCGTGGATGCCGGCACTATCGCCGCGAAGGCCACTGGCACCGACATCCCCCGGGCCATCCGCAGTGCACGCATAGCGGCAGTGGCCAACCTGCCAGCCTTCGCAGGGAAGCCTCATGCATGACGACTTCTCCCGCCTCTTTCCCGCCTTGGCCAAGCTGCCCGAAGGCCTGGCTCGGGAGGTAGAACGCCAGTCCCGGCCCGTGCATGCGCCTGCTGGAGCCGTGCTGTTCGATGCGGGCGCCGCCTGCGAGGCCCTGCCGCTGGTGCTGGAAGGACGCGTCAAGGTCAGCAAGCGGGCGGAAAACGGCCGGGAGATCCGTCTTTACAGCGTGCATCCGGGCGAGCTGTGCATCGTCACGGTGAGCTGCCTGCTGGGCGGCGACCCCTATCCCGCCACCGGCGTGGCGGAGACCGCCCTCTCCGCTGTAGCCCTGCCACGCACCCTCATCCTGCGTTTGGTGGCGGAGCATCCGCCGTTCAGGGACATGGCCTTCAACCTGTTCGCCGAGCGCCTCGCCGGCCTCATGCAATTGGTCGAGGAAGTCGCCTTCCGCAAGCTGGACCGGCGCCTCGCCGCCTGGCTGCTGGCCCGCGGCCCGGTCATCGCGGCTTCGCACCAGGCCATCGCCGACGAACTGGGCAGCGTGCGGGAAATCGTTTCGCGCCTGCTCAAGCAGTTCGAGGAGCAGGATTGGGTACGGCTGGGGCGGGAACGTATAGAGGTGCTCGCCCCGGCGGCGCTGAGGCGACAGGCAGGGGGTAGCTGAAGGACGGCCGGAGGAGGCTCAGCAGTCCGGCGGCACGATGCCGTTGCGGATGGCGAATCGGGTCAGGCCCGCGACGTCGTGGATGTTGAGGCGCTGCATCAGCTGGGCACGGTGGCTTTCCACCGTCTTGATGCTGACATGCAGCTGTGCGGCGATCTCCCGGGTGGCGTAGCCGCGGGCGATCAGGTGCAGGATTTCGCGCTGTCTGGGGGTGAGGCGATGGTCGCCGCGAGTGGTGTGGCCGGGTTCGTCGGTGCGCAGCACGTCCTCGATGGTGCTGACTGCTTCCTTGAGGTTGTGCAGCACGGCGCGGTGCTTTTCCCTAGCCTGGCGCAGGGATTCCAAAGCGTGCTTCTGGGAAGTCACATCGGTGCAATAGCCGATTAAGCCCAACGTCTGCCCTTCATCATTGAAGTATGGGTGTCCATTCTTCAAGAACCACCGGTAGCGGCCATCCTTGCGGCGCAAACGGCACTCGATGCTGAAGGGCTGCAATGTCCTGATCGCCTGGCTGACATGGCCTGGCCAAGCCGCGGCGTCCTCGGGATGCATGGCGGCCAGCCAACCCGAGCCCAGGCATTCCGCCAGGGAACGTCCGGTGACCTCACGCCATGCCTGGTTGACATGTCTGCACTGGGCATCCTGGCCCGCGACCCAAACCATGGCCGGCACCCAGTCCATGGCTTGCAACATGTCCTGACTCAGTGGCGATTCAGGTACGTATGTGCTCATCTCATCCATACTCCTTGCTACGACTTCTGCAGATTCGGGTATTCGGAATCCGGCGTAGCTTATTTAGTATTTTCCTACTGTTAAATCGGGAAAAACCTGAGATTGAACCATTATCGTTTTGAAAACTTACCCGAGTCTGACTCCTATGAAGATCTTCACAGTCAGCGGCAAAATCTTATATAACCAAACTAGTCGGGAATCGCCGACTTAACAAGCAAACCTTGTTAGGTTGATGTCCAGACCAAGAGTGGATTCGAGTTCGTACCGGCAAATGGAACTTTTGTCACAGACCGGGAAAGGCTTGACGGGTAGTCTGTTTACACGCCTCGCGACACCCCGTTGCGAGGCCAGGATGTGGGATCAACTTGATAGGAGGATGCACATGAAAGCCAACGTCGGTGGGATCGATCGTATTCTGCGTATTGTTGTGGGGCTGGCCCTGATCGTCTGGGCGGCCACGGGTGGCCCGGTCTGGGCCTGGATCGGCGTGGTGCCCCTGGCCACGGGTATCGTCAGGTTCTGTCCCCTCTACCCCCTGCTCGGCATGAACACCTGCCCCATGGAAAAGTAAGCAGTCCAACACCATGAATAACGCCCCTGCCGGGGCGTTATTCATTTCAGGAACAGGCGGTAGGCCGGGTTGCGGGATTCGTTCCAGTAGCGATATCCCAATCCATCCAGAAATTTCTGGAAAGCAGCCTTCTCCTTGGGCGGCACCTGCATGCCCACCAGCACCCGGCCATAGTCGGCGCCGTGATTGCGGTAGTGGAACAGGCTGATGTTCCAGCCCTGACTCATGCTGTTGAGGAACTTCATGAGGGCGCCTGGCCGTTCCGGGAATTCGAAGCGGTAGAGCACCTCGTCCTCCACCTGGGGCGCGCGGCCACCCACCAGATGGCGAATGTGCAGCTTGGCCATCTCGTTGTCGGACAGGTCCAGGACCGGCAACTGGTGCTTGTTCAAGGCATTCACCAGTTTCTCCACCTCGGCCCGGTTATGGACCTGGATGCCGACAAATACATGAGCTTCGGCGGGATCGGAGAAGCGGTAATTGAACTCGGTGATGACCCGGCCGCCGATCAGGGAACAGAAGGCCTTGAAGCTGCCCGGCTTTTCGGGAATGGTCACCGCCAGCACCGCTTCCCGCTTCTCGCCGAGTTCCGCCCGCTCGGCGACGAAGCGGAGGCGGTCGAAGTTCATGTTGGCGCCCGAGGCGATGGCCACCAGGTTCCTGTTCTTCGCCTTCCCCCGTGCCACCCAGGCCTTGGCGCCGGCCACCCCCAGGGCGCCGGCGGGTTCCAGGATGGAGCGGGTGTCCTCGAACACATCCTTGATGGCGGCGCAGATGGCGTCGTTGTCCACCCGGATCACCTCGTCCACGTATTGCTGGCAGAGCCGGAAGGTCTCCTCCCCCACCTGCTTCACCGCCACGCCGTCGGCGAAGATGCCCACCTGGGGCAGGTAGACCCGCTCCTTGCGGCATAGGGAGCGAGCCATGGCGTCAGCCTCTTCAGGTTCCACACCGATGACCTTGATCTCCGGGCGCAGTCGCTTGAGATAGGCGGCGATGCCGGCGATGAGACCGCCGCCGCCCACGGGTATGAACACCGCGTCAATGGGGGCGCGGGACTGGCGCAGCAGCTCCATGCCGATGGTGCCCTGGCCGGCGATGACCTCCGGGTCATCATAGGGATGCACGAAGGTCTTCTTTTCCAAACGGGCGATGACCTTGGCATGCTTGTAGGCGTCGTCATAGGAGTCGCCATGCAGGACCACCGTGGCGCCCCGCTTGGCCACCGCGTCCACCTTGATGGCCGGCGTGGTGGCGGGCATGACGATGGTGGCGGAGCAACCAAGCACCTGGGCCGACAGGGCCACGCCCTGGGCGTGGTTGCCGGCGGAAGCCGCCACCACGCCGCGCTTCAGCTGTGCCTTGGTCAGCCCGGCCATCTTGTTGTAGGCACCGCGCAGCTTGAAGGAGAACACCGGCTGCATGTCCTCCCGTTTCAGCATCAGGGTATTGCCCAGACGGCGTGACAGGTTGGGCGCCTCTTCCAAGGGCGATTCGATGGCCACGTCGTAGACGCGGGCGAGCAGGATGCGCTCCAGATAATCCGTCATGGGGTTCGAATTTGAAGGGTGCGGCAAAGGCCGCTATTCTCGGGGTTTCCGACCAAACGACAAAGCGAATCGCGTCATGATGACCCAAGACGAAATGAAGCAGGCCACGGCCCGCGCCGCCATCGAATACGTACCCGCCGGCATCATCGGCGTGGGCACCGGCTCCACCGCCAATTTCTTCATCGACGAGCTCGCCCACATCAAGAGCCGCATCGACGCCGCCGTGGCCTCCAGCGTCGCCACCGCAGAGCGCCTGAAGAAGCATGGCATCCGTGTCATCGACCTCAACGAGGCCGGCGAGATGGAGGTCTACGTAGACGGTGCCGATGAGATCACACGCCATATGGCCATGATCAAGGGCGGCGGCGGCGCGCTCACGCGTGAGAAGATCGTCGCCGCCTGCGCCAAGAAGTTCGTGTGCATCGCCGACCAGAGCAAGCTGGTGGACGTGCTGGGCAAGTTCCCTCTGCCGGTGGAAGTCATTCCCATGGCCCGTTCTTACGTGGCCCGGCAATTGGTGAAGATCGGCGGCAACCCGGTGTTGCGGGCAGGCTTCACCACTGACAACGGCAACGTCATCCTGGACGTGCACGGCATGAGCATCCTGGACCCGGCGGCCATGGAGGCCGAGATCAACCAGATCGTGGGCGTGGTGACCGTGGGCCTGTTCGCACGCCGCGGCGCCGATGTGTTCCTGATGGGCACGCCGGACGGGGTCAAGACCCTGACCCGCTGAGCCTGATCGCGGGGCGATTCAGCCCCGCTGTTCGGTATCGTCGAAATCCTCCTGTTCAGCCACCGGAACCTTGTACTTCTCGGTGGCCCATTCCCCCATATCGATCAGCTTGCAGCGCTCCGAGCAGAAGGGGCGCGATGGGTTCTCCTGCCGCCATTCCACGTCCTTGCCGCAGGTGGGACAGGCCACGATCCTGAATTTTTCCGCCATCGCTTTCCCTAATAGAAAAGGCGGCTTGCGCCGCCTTTGACCGGACCGGAGAGGATCAGACCGAGAAGGAGGAACCGCAACCGCAGGTGGACACCGCATTGGGATTCTTGATGACGAACTGGGCGCCTTCCAAGCCCTCGGTGTAGTCGATCTCGGCGCCCATCATGTACTGCATGCTCATGGGGTCGATGAGCAGCGTGACACCATTCTTCTGCATCACCATGTCATCCTCGTTGGTGACTTCGTCAAAGGTGAATCCATATTGGAAGCCTGAACAGCCGCCGCCAGTGACGAACACGCGCAGCTTCAGTTCGGGATTACCTTCCTCCTCGATCAGGGCCTTGACCTTGTCGGCAGCGCTGTCGGTGAAGTTGAAGGGACTCATTTCGGTCGCGGTATTCATCGCGAAACTCCTATGTCAGGTCAAAGTGCGGGGCATTATTGGCGCCGGGGCGGTGCCCGTCAACCATAGAGAAAGTAAGGCTAACTCGCGGAAATTCAAGGCATTACCGGAATCTGGGTGAGGCCCGTGTTTTCCGGCCGGTCGAACAGGAGATTCATGTTCTGGACAGCCTGGCCGGCGGCGCCCTTCACCAGGTTGTCGATGACCGACAGCACCACCACGGTGTCGCCGCCCTGTGGCCGGTGCACGGCTATACGGCAGAGATTGGAGGCGCGCACCGAACGGGTCTCCGGATGGGATTTGGCTGGCAGCACGTCGACGAAACATTCGCCGCTGTAGCGCTGTTCGAACAGGGCCTGCACGTCCACATCCTGGGTGAGCTTGCAGTACAGGGTTGCGTGGATGCCCCGAATCAGGGGGGTCAGATGGGGCACAAAAGTCAGGCCCACGTCGTGGCCCGCCATGCGCGTGAGGCCCTGGCGGATTTCCGGCCAGTGGCGGTGGCCGGGCACCGCGTAGGCCTTGAACGTGTCAGCGGCCTCTGCGAACAGGGTGTGCACCTCGGCCTTGCGGCCGGCACCGGACACCCCGGACTTGCAGTCGGCCACCATCCAGGAGGTGTCCACCACGCCCGCTTCCACCAAGGGCAGGAAGCCAAGTTGCACAGCGGTGGGATAGCAGCCCGGGTTGGCAATGAGGCGGGCGCCCTTGATCTTCTCCCGGTTGATCTCCGGCAGGCCGTACACGGCCTCCCCCACCAGATCCGGACAGGCGTGCTCCATGCCATACCACTTGGACCATTCGGCGATGTCGGTGATACGGAAGTCTGCGGCCAGATCGATGACCTTCACCCCTGCGTCCAGCAGCTCCCGGGTCTGCTGCATGGCTACGCCATTGGGGGTGGCGAAAAACACCACATCGCAGGACTTCAGGGGTGCCGTCTCTGGCGTGGAGAAGGCCAGTGAAACGCGGCCACGCAGGGAGGGGAACATGTCCGCCACGGGCATACCCGCTTCCTTACGGGAAGTGATGGCCGCCAGTTCCACGTCGGGATGCTGGGCCAGAAGCCGGAGGAGTTCGACGCCGGTGTAGCCGGTACCGCCGACGATGCCTGCCTTGATCATGCGATTGCTCCTTGTGCAAAACAAAAAGCCGCCCAACAAGGCGGCTTTTTGAACATCCAAACCATGAATTAACGCTTGGAGAACTGCTTGCGACGGCGCGCCTTGTGCAGACCGACCTTCTTGCGTTCCACCTCGCGGGCGTCGCGGGTCACCAGGCCGGCCTTCTTCAGGGCACCCTTCAGGCCGGAATCGTATTCGATCAGGGCGCGGGTGATGCCGTGGCGCACAGCACCAGCCTGGCCGGTCTCGCCACCACCGGTGACGTTGACCATGATGTCCAGGTTGCCATCACGCTCGACGAGCTTGAGGGGCTGACGCACGATCATGCGGCCGGTTTCGCGGGAGAAATACTCGTCCACGGGCTTGCCGTTGACGACGATCTTGCCGGAGCCGGCCTTCATGAACACGCGCGCGACGGAGCTCTTGCGGCGGCCGGTGCCGTAGTAATAGGTGCCGATCATTCGGGATCCTCAGATTTCCAGGGTTTGCGGCTGCTGGGCGGCGTGGGGATGCGCACCGCCAGCGTAGACCTTGAGCTTCTTGATCATGGCATAGCCCAGGGGACCCTTGGGCAGCATGCCTTTCACGGCCTTCTCCAGAGCGCGGCCGGGAAAGCGGTCCTGCATCTTGCCGAAGTTGGTCTCGGAGATGCCGCCCGGGAAGGTGGAGTGGCGGTAATACATCTTGTCCTCGGCCTTGTTGCCGGTGACGCGAATCTTGTCGACGTTGACCACGACGATGTAGTCGCCGGTATCCACGTGGGGAGTGTAGATGGCCTTGTGCTTACCACGTAGGCGGCGGGCAATCTCGGAGGCCAGACGGCCCAGCACCTTGTCGGTGCCGTCCACCAGGTACCAGCCGTGCTGGACCTCATGGGGCTTGGCGGAGAAGGTTTTCATGTCGCGATCCAAATATTTGGGACTACGGAAAAACGCGGATTCTATGGTCCCGATCGGGCGCTGTCAAACCTGGCTTGATGTCGACGGCATCCCAGGGATAATGCGGCCATGTCGTACTCCTGGCTGCTGACCAATTTCCTCGCGGCTTTCCTGTTGTTGCCGCTTAACCTGCTACTCGTGGGCGTCGCAGGCATGCTCCTGCAACAACGCCGACGGAAGTTGGGCAGGTGGCTGACCGGCTCAGCTCTGGCGAGCCTGTGGCTGCTCTCCACACCGATCATCTCCGACCTTCTGCTTGACAGCCTCAAGCCCACCCCGACGCCCCTCTCCGGCAAGGAAGCCGAGGCCATCGTCATCCTGGGGGGAGGAAGGAATCGCGACAGCTTGGAATACGGCGGCGATACCCTGGGCAAGAATTCACTTGAGCGGGTACGTTATGGCATCTGGCTTGCCAAACGACTGCACAAGCCGATCATGGTCACCGGAGGAGCCCCGGACGGCGGCACAGCGAGCGAAGGCGCTCTCATGCGCGACATGATCCGTGACGAATACGGCATGGCTACGCAGTGGGTCGAACAAGCCTCGAGAAATACCCGGGAGAACGCGCGCTTCTCGGCGGAAATTCTCGCCAAGGCCGGCATACGCAGAATCTATCTGGTGACGCATGCCTGGCACATGAAGCGCGCGATGCCGGAATTCGAGGCCGCGGGCCTGTACGTCGTTCCGGCCGGCACCGGCTATACGCTGCATCAGCCCCTGTCCCTCTTGCACCTGCTTCCCGCTGCCGACGCGCTCCAGCGCAGCAATCTCGCCCTGCACGAATGGGTCGGCATCGCCTGGTACAAAATCCGCAACTAGCCCTTCTTTCCAGGAGAAACACTATGAAATCCCGCGTCAAATGGGTAGAAAACGTCTGCTTCATGGCCGAGTCCGGCAGCGGCCACGCCATGATCATGGACGGCTCGCCGGACATCGGCGGCCGCAACCTGGGCCCACGCCCCATGGAAATGCTGCTAATGGGCGCTGGCGGCTGCACCTCGGTGGACGTGGTGATGATCCTGCAGAAGAGCCGGCAGGACGTGACCGGCTGCGAGGTGGAGGTTGCCGCCGAGCGCGCCGAGGATCATCCCAAGGTGTTCACCAAGATCCATATGCACTTCACCGTGCGCGGCCGTGGCCTCAAGCCGGAAGTGGTGGAGCGGGCCATCAAGTTGTCCGCAGAGAAGTACTGTTCCGCCAGCATCATTCTGGGCAAGACCGCAGAGATCACCCACGACTTCGAGATCGTCGAGGAGCCGACGGCGACGGCCTGAGGATTCAGGCCGGCTCGTCGGCCTGAATCCACTCCAGGGCGATGCCCGGCTCGTCGAACACGCGCAACTCCGCGTCCACGAACAGCCGGTTGAGCCAGGCGATCCACACCATCCACTCATCGCCGGTCACCACGGCGATCTTGCGGAAATCGTAGCGGTGCTGGCGGGAGAACCGGATCTCCTCCCAGGCCACATCCAGGGTGTAGCCCACCATGTCGCGCAGATCCAGAAGCAGGTTCACGCCACCCAGGAACTGGATGTCGTGCTCCACCTCCTGCTCGAAATCCTTGTAGTCCGCAAGTGTGAACTCGCCCATGACGGATACTGAGATCAGGTTGCCTTCGGTTTTGATGGCGATCATTTAGCAGTCCTCGAATTGAGAAAGACGGCCCAGAGTCCGGCGACCACGGTCAGCACCATGCCGCTCCAGGCGACGGCGGGCATATCTTCCCGCCAGACGACGACGTCAAGGATACCGCTGAACACCACGGTGCTGTAGGCGAAGCTGGCCACCACCACGGTATCGCCTTTCCGGTAGGCGCGCGTCATGGCCAGTTGTCCCAGGGTAGCCAGGGTGCCCATGACCAGAAGGGGTACGACATTATCGCCACTGACAGGATGCCAGCCAGTCAAAGTGGTCAGGGCAGCCGCGCCTGCCAGGGCCACCGCCGCGAACCAGAACACGGTGCGCCACTCCGGCTCGCGCAGCCTGCCAAGTTGGCGCACGTGGATGTAGGCGAATGCCGCCATGACGCCGGAAAACATCCCCACCATGCCGGCCCAGAGTTCCCCCGCCTGGGCTTCCCAGGGCCGCAGCAGCAGAGCCACGCCGGCGAAGCCCAGGGCCACGGCGCCGTACTGGGCGGCGCGGGGCTGTTCCCCCAGCTGCCGGGGCATGAGGAGGGCCAGGTAAAGGGGCGAGGCATAGTTCAGGGTCACGGCCACCGACATGGGCAACTCGATGAGGGCGAAGAAAAAGGTGGCCAGGGCGATGAAGCCCACCACACCACGGCGGATATTGAGACCGAGGTGTTCCCCCATCAGGTTCCTCACCCCCGCTGCGCCCGATTGTCCGAACAGGGTGACAGCAATGGCCAGCAGGCCGAAAAGGGAGCGGTAAAACACCAGCTCGACGCCGGAAAAGGCGTGGCCCAGGCTCTTCACCACCACGCTCATTAGGGCGAAGCACAGCCCCGCCACCAGCATCCAGGCGGATCCCATGACTAGCGCCGACCGCTTGGCCCCCCCCCTTTATTTCCAAAGGGGGGAACAACGCGTGTCACTTCCCTGTTCCTTCAGCCATCTGCAGGGCTCTCGGCGCGTGTTCCACCGGATTCAGTTCCGGCAGCTTCTTCCCCTCGGGCGCCACGTGCAATTCCTCGAACCTGCGTGCCGACACCATGACCCGGCTCTCCAGGGAGCCCGTGGCCTCGTTGTAGGCTTTCACCGCCTGGCCCAGGTTCTTGCCAACATTGGCCCAGTGCTCGCCCAGCTTGGCCAGGCGCTCATACAGCAATGCCCCGAGCTCGCTGACCTGGCGGGCGTTATCGGCCAGGGCTTCCTGGCGCCAGCCGTAGTAGACAGCCTTGAGCAGGGCCAGCAGGGTGGTGGGCGTGGCCAGAATGACCTTGCGCTCACTGGCGTATTCGATGAGTTCCGGGTCCTGCTGAAGGGCGGCGCTGAAGAAGGCTTCGCCGGGAAGGAACATCACCACGAACTCGGGGGCCTCGGGGAACTGGTCCCAATAGGACTTCTGGGAAAGCTGCTGGATATGGGTGCGAACGTGTTGGGTGAAGCGCTCGAGGGCGCGCCCGCGGGCACCGTCGTCCAGGGCCTCCGCGGCTTCAAGGAAGGCCGCCACCGGCGCTTTGGAATCCAGTACAAGTGCCTTGTCGCCGGGCAGGCGCACCAGCATGTCCGGCCGCTTGCCGTCCGCCGCCACTTCCTGTTCGTAGAAGTCGCAGTGGTCCTGCATGCCGGCCATCTCCACCACCCGCTTCAGCTGCACCTCGCCCCAACGGCCGCGCACCTCCGGCCGGCGCAGGGCGTTGACCAGGCGGCCGGTCTCGCCGCGCAGGTCATGCTGGGCGGTGAGCAGCCCCTTCACTTGCTCGGAAAGCTGACCATAGCTTTCGGCCCTGGCCTTCTCCAGGGCCTGGGTCTGGCTGGCCAGCTTCGCGAGCTCCTCGGCGAGGGGTTTCACCAGCCCCTCCACCGCCTGCTGCCGGGCAGCCAGGTCGCCCTTGGCAGATTCCTGATAGACCGCCAGGTTCTGGGTTGCCAGGTCAAGGAACACCTGATTGTTGCGGGCCAGGGCCTCGGCGGAGAGCGCGTTGAAGGCATCCGCCAACTGCTTTTCCGCGTTGCGCAGCAGAGCCTGTTTTTCCTCCGTGCCCCGCCGTTCCGATTCCAGCTGCGCCGTCAGGCCGGCCGCCTGTCCGTTCAGACGGGCGATCTCCGCCAACAAGCGCGCCCGCTGCCAGAGGAGGACCAGCACTCCCACCGCCAGGCCCATCAGGGCCGCCATCAGCTCATTCATATGTCCCTCCGTGAGGTCGGCCATGATACCTCCCCGCATGACTTCGACACGCCGCCTCACAGCGGGCGGGGTGGCATGCGGAGGGATCGGTGCCGTGCCAGCGAGAAAAATATGAGGGGCGCACTCAAGTTGCGGCTTATAACTTTCGATATAGGTACGCGACACCCCGCTTCCCTGCATTCCGCATCATGGCCCTGCGCGTCACGTGAGAACGCAACCCGACCAGCAACCACCATGGATATCGTCTTTCTAGTGTACGGACTGGCCTTCCTGGCCCTGGGTTTGGTGCTGCTGGTGTGGCCGAAGCATGACAGCCGCTTCGCGCTGGCCTCGCTGTGCCGCTGGCTGGCCGCCTTCGCCCTGGTGCATGGTGGCCTGGAATGGATGGATCTGTGGGCGGTGGTGCGCGGCGACAACCCCGTCCTGGCGGCCTGGCGGCCGTTTGTCCTGCTGCTTTCCTACATACTGCTGTTCGAGTTTGGCCGCCGCCTGATGCTCGCCGCCCTGCCGGCAGGTTCCCGGCCGTGGCTCCTGGATGGCCGCGGCCACCTGGTGCTTGTCGCCATCGTGGCCATAGCCAGCCTCGCCGCCGATGATGCACTCCTCAACCTGACCATCTGGTCGCGCTACGCCTTCGGCTTCACCGGCTCGATACTCACCGGCACCGCATTCCTGCTGTATTACCGGCACCGAATCCAGCCTACCCTGGCGGGCGAGGAGGTGGTGTCCATCGGCCACGCCAGTCGCCTAGCCGCCATCGCCTTCATCGCCTACGGCCTGGCCGGCGGACTGGTCGTGCCGCGCGCCGACTCGGGGCTCGCGGCCTGGCTGAACCACGACACCTTCCGCGAAGCCGTTGGCATTCCCGTGCAGCTCATGCGCGCGATCTGCGCCGTGCTCATCACCTTCGCAGTCGGCCACATCCTGCGGGTTTTCCACCTGGAAAACGGCTTGGCCCTGCGCAATGCCCTGCGTGACGCCGAGATCGCCCTGGCGGAGCGCAACCGCCTGGCGCACCACAACGAACTGCTGCTCAATGCCGCCGGGGAAGGCATCTACGGCGTCGACCACGATGGCAACATCATCTTCATCAACCCCACCGCCCTGGCCATGCTTGGCCTGGATGAACGAGAAGCCATCGGCCGCAACGCCCATGCCCTGTTCCACCATCATCGACCCGACGGCAGTGACTACCCGTGCGGCGAATGCCCGCTAAACCTGACGCTCATGGACGGCGTGCGTCGGGAAGTGGAGGAATTCTTCTTCCGCAAGGGCGGCGAGCGCTTCCCGGTACGCATCGTGGCCACCCCCATGATGGATGACGCCATGCTGGTTGGCGCCGAGGTGATCTTCCAGGACATCACCAAACAGAAGGCGATGGAGGCTGAACTCACCCGCCTGGCCACCACCGATCCGCTCACCGGCCTGGCCAACCGCCGCCATTTCATGAAACAGATGGAACTGGAACTGGCGCGCATTCACCGCTTCAGCGAAGCGGCCGCCCTGCTGATGCTGGACCTGGACCACTTCAAGCACATCAACGACAACCACGGCCATGCCTGGGGCGACGCCGTCCTGCGCGCCTTTTCCAAGAGCCTGCTGCAGCACCTGCGCAAGACCGATCTGGCCGGCCGCCTGGGGGGCGAGGAGTTTGCCATCCTGCTGCCGGGCACTGATCTGGAGGCGGCGCGAGTCTTCGCCGAGGAACTGCGCCAGCGTATCAGCGGCATGAGTCTGGAAACCGGCACCCTGGCGCTGAAGGTCACGGTCAGCATCGGCATCACCCGCCTCGAACGCGATGACATTCTCTCGGACGCCGCCCTGGCCCGCGCTGATGCCGCCCTGTACCGGGCGAAGCAAGCCGGGCGTGACCGGGTGGAGGTACACCCATGAACCTCAAGGCCAAGATATGGCTGCTGCCGGGCATGCTCATGGGCGTGATCCTGCCGCCGGCTTGACGTTCAGCGACCGCAAGATGGCCACCGAACTGCGCGCCGAGGCGGAATACGACGCCAAGACCGTGTATGGCTCCATGATGGCGACACGCCGCATCGACCAGAAGCAGTTCCTCAACAGTGGAACAGGCTGCCTTCCTCAAGGCCCGCGGCAATGTCATCCACCAATGCTATCTCTATGGCCGGTGGGAAACCGCCGAGGTTTGGATCGAACGCTGGCGTGGCCGCGGGTCCGCCGAGGCCTGAATCGGCGCCACAACCCCCAGGACGGCCGCAGACCCACCCGCTTCCGCCTGGTGTTTATACGATCGCGGCCGCCCATTCCAGGGGCCAGCGCAGGACAGCAGCCACGGCCAGAGCCACGCCGATAGACAACGCCACCGAATAGAATGCATCGCGCCTGCCCAGCAGCCTGAGCATCATGGCGAAGGTGGAGATGCAGGGCACGTAGAAGGTGAGGAACACCAGGAAGGTGACGATCTGCGTGGTATCAAGCACGCCGGCCAGGTCCTGGGTGCCCAGGGCCTGGAACACCATGAGCAGCGACAGTTCCTTGCGCAGTACCCCGAACAGGATGGGCACCCCGAGCGCCACCGGCAGGCCCAGCCACCAGGCGGTCACCGGCGTGAGGGCAAGATTGATCCAGGCGTCGGCGCCATAGTGGCCGAGCAGGGCCAGCAGCACGCTGCCCGCCACCAGCAGGGGCAACACAATGGTGACGATGTCGCGGCTGCGTTCCCAGGTGTTACGCAGCAGGGCGCGCATCCCGGGTACGGCGTAGGCGGGAATCTGCTGGATCATGCCCGGCGTGGTCTCAGGGTAGCGGCGCTTCAGCAGTTTGCCCACCAGGCTGACGACGACGGGCGCCATCATGAACAGGGCGAAGACGCCGAACCCCCCCAGGTACTTGCCGCCCACCGCCAGAAGAATGGCCGAGCGCGCCGAACAGGGCAGGAAGGTAATCAGCAGGGCGGCCACCGTGCGGTCGCGGCCATGAGTGACGGCGGCGGTGGCGGCCAGGGCCGGCACGTTGCAGCCCAGCCCCATCAGGAATGGCAGGGCGACGCCGCCGTGCAGGCCCAGGCGGTGGAAGCCACGATCCACCACGAAGGCCACCCGGTGCATGACCCCGGACTCCTCCAGCAGCACCAGCAGCAGCACCAGCGGGATCATGTACGGGATGGCGATGCCAGCCAGGCCGATGAAGCCGTCAAGCACGGCGCGGGCCAACACCCCCGCGAGATCGGTGGGCTGCCAGGGCTCCGCCCAGGCGATGAGACGCGCCACCGTGAGGCTGTCGAGGAAGGCACTGACCTCGAAAACGAAGAACAGCACCAGGGCAAACACTGCCAGGGTGCCGACGAAGCCCCAGCGCGGATGCAGGAACAATTCGTCGGCCCAGCGCTGCCAGCGCGGCGGCGCCCCCTCCCCGCCCGGGCGGATGACCGCTTCGTAAAGCAAGGCGGCGCGGTGGTGCCGATCGGCGTGGATCTCCTCCGCCAGCGGGCGCGGCAAAGCGCGATCGGCGGCGGCGCGCGCCGTCATCAAGGCGAGATGCTGTTCCGGAAAATGCGCCCGAAGTTCCTCAGCGAAATAGTCATCGTTTTCCGCAAGCTGCAGGGTGAGCAGGTTCGCCGGGACCGAAAACGCCGCAGCCACCTCCGGGTTGCTGGCGATGTCGGCGATTGCGCGCAGCTGGGTGGCAATGTGGGGGCTAGGGAGAGAGTCTGGTTGGACGGCATGGATGCCGCCCGCCTCACGCGCCACGCGTACCACGCTGGAAAACAGATCGGCCAGGCCGATACCCATATGGGCCACGGTGGGCACCACCGGCGCGCCCAGCTTGGCGGCCAAGGCGCGCACGTTGATGAAAAGCCGCCTGGTGCGCGCCTCGTCCATGCGGTTGAGGGCAACCACCATGGGCTTGCCCAACTGCGCCAGTTCCAGGGCGAGTTCCAGATCCCGCTCCAGGGCAGTGGCGTCCATCACCAGCAGCAACACGTCGGGAGCGGCGAAGGCACTTGCCGGCTGATGCTCCTCGTGGCGGGCGATGGCCGGCCAGCGGTCACCCCAGAGCAGGTACTTGAGCAGGACCGGCGCATCGCCCTCCAGATGGTGGAAGCTGTCGATGGCCGGCAGGGCCACGAGGGAGATCTGGTCGATGCCCACCTCCACCAGGCATTCCTCGTAGGCGGGGCCGATTCCAGCCAGACGCTCGTGGCGCGTCGAGGTACTGGATGCAGCGCGGAAGATGCTGGATTTGCCGTTGCCGGCACGCCCGACGATGGCCACACGAGGCCGGCGCGCACCTCGCATGATGGGGCCGTGGAGGGGAAAGGACTGTGCTGGCGAGGTCATTTATTAGGCGTGGCTTATATGAGAACGTTTCTCATGTATACGGGGTCGTCCACGGCCTGTCAATCCGCCTGCACCCACCGCCGACCTGGCCGGTAACGGATCAGAGACCCTCACCCAGGTCGAGTGATGACCATTCCTCCCCCTTTCCCGCCCGATACGCCGCCCGCAGGGCTGCCACGAGATCCGGGTGCCGGTCCAGATCGCGCACTGCCAGGGTCCGCTCCGCGATGGCGCGCAGCACCCGCATGACCTGTTCCTCGCGGTAGCGCGCTTCGAACAGGCTCCAGTCGAATCGGCCGTCGCGGCAACTCAGGGCCGCGATGCCCGTCGGCTCGGAGAACTCGATGTCGTGGGATTCCAGGACTTCGTAGAGGTACGAGTAAGGATCGATGCCCGCCGCCCGGGCCAGGAGCAGGTGGAAGTCAGGCGCCTCCGCCGACTCCACCAGGCAACGGTCCAGGTCGAGGGCGACGTCGAGTTCGTAGGTTTCGGCCTTGTAGGAGAAAGCCAGGTGGGCGCGGACGGTATTGGGTGTCATGGCGATCCGGAGAGCGGCGTTGGAGCGATGCCGGGATTGTCCATGAAGGTAGCGTCGGCGGGGAACTCACGCCCCGCCGGTCAGGAACGCCAACGACAAAGGGGGCTTGCGCCCCCCTGTCATGGGCAGGTTGAAGGTCTCAGACGATCATGCCCGGGTTGCTGCCCATGCCAATGACCTTGGGCTGGTTGAGCTTGACCTGCTTGACCACCTTCACGTCGCGCAGGTATTCGGCCACCACTTCCCAGATCGGAGCACCCTTGACGCCTTCGCCCACGGGCGCCCAGCCGGCGACCTTGTAGGTCTTGTTGGCTTCCACCGGCTTGCCGCGCAGAGTCATGTCGCCGATGCGCTTGCCGATGGTGTTGTTGGGGGTGACGCTGTACTGGATGCCGCCCACGCGCACCATGTCGCCACCCTGCTGGTAGTAAGGGTCGGCATTGAACAGGTTGTCGCAGACGTCTTCCATGATGGTCTTGATGGTCTCGCCGGTCATGTTGGTCAGCGTGGTCTGGGGGTAGGTGATGGCCACCTGGTCCATCATCTGCTCCATGGTGATGACATCACCCGGCAGCAGGCTGGTACCCCAGCGGAAGCCCGGGGAGAAGGCGGCGTCGGCGCCCTTTACCTTCATCAGCGCGTCGCAGATCATCTGGTCGTAGGTGCCATTGAAGTTGCCGCGGCGGTAGAGCAGGTCTTCGGTGACGGCCAGCTTCTCGTTCAGCTTGGACTCGAAGGGGGCGCGGATCTTGGTGATGAGCGCGTCCATCTTCTTGTCGGGGCTAAGCAGGTTGGAGAACACCGGCACCAGGCGGTACTTCCAGCCCTTCACCTTGCCGTCCTTGACGTCGAAGTCCATGACGCCGAGGAACTTGCCGTTGGAGCCTGCGTTGGTGACCAGGGTGACGCCCTTGGCGTTCTTGACCTGGATGGGCTGGGGTACGCCGTCGTGGGTGTGGCCGCCGAAGATGGCGTCGATGCCGGTGACACGGCTGGCCATCTTGAGGTCCACGTCCATGCCGTTGTGGGACAGCACCACCACCACCTGGGCACCCTTGCCGCGGGCCTCGTCGACGAATTTCTGCATGGAGTCGTCGCGGATGCCGAAGGACCAGTCGGGCACCATCCAGCGCGGGTTGGCGATGGGGGTGTAGGGGAAGGCCTGGCCGATGATGGCGACCTGGATGCCGTTGATGGTGCGGATGACGTAGGGCTTGA
>Ga0233425_10000207_pt1 | contig 153733 bp, 122 predicted proteins | sample Watercolumn_Towu_2_FD_181712 | JGI IMG/M metagenome (GOLD analysis project Ga0233425, IMG submission 181712) | Freshwater microbial communities from Lake Towuti, South Sulawesi, Indonesia - Watercolumn_Towuti2014_140_MG | ecosystem: Environmental > Aquatic > Freshwater > Lake | place...
GCGTTTTTCGTTTTCCGCCTTTCCCGCAACGACTTCCGATCACCTCGTCGCAGCGCCGAAACTCTCCGTTTCGAGAGAGGCGAGTCGGGGTCCGGGAGGAACCCTGGCTGTTCCCCTCGGACCCCGAAACTCTCCCGCCAAAACTCTCAGAGTCTCTGGTTACCACCCCCCGAAAAGTTACCAACCCGTTTCCTCTCGGACCCCGATGCGTCATCTCGAACGGCGACCGCAAAGGCCTATGGGTAGTGCGTCTCGTTCCCTTCCCGCCAGACAGCCGACCGGCCGCGCCTCGACCTGGTCAAGATCGACGCCGAGGGCGCGGAGGGTCTGGTCTGGGAGGGCATGCAAGAAACCCTGCGCCGCTTCCCGCACGCGGTCGTCGTCCTCGAACTTCATCTCCAGCGCGACCCGCCGCAGACGGTCGGCGTCCTGCACCAGCTGCAACGGGCCGGCTATCCCCTTCGCTCGATCAACTACGAAGGCGATCTGGTTCCGAACACCCCCGACGCGATCCTTGCCCGGCCGCAAGAGCACTGGACCCTGTGGCTCCAGAGGTGAGCAATCGGGTTTCTCTGCTGAACAGCGGCAAGTGACTGGACATCGCTTGCCCCAATCAGCCGCCTGCGCAATTGATTCACTCGGACCTCGGCCCGATGCACTGGGTCGCCAAGGCCGCGTCTTACCAGACGGTACGGGTCGTTCCGCCGCCGGCGCAGGCGTCGCGGCGATGTGGTCAACAGTAGCGGGGCCAACCCTTGCTTTTCAGGGGATTGGCGAGTCTCTGATGCCAGTTGGGGGCCTAGAATCGACACTTGACTTCAGTGTCATTCCGGGAGGAGCAATTGGAGGCTTTCCAGAAATTCTGTTGTCGCGTGGCGAATTTCTGACGTGGCGAGACAATACATGAAGAGCACCCATGCGACCACTGTGGCCGAATGAACGTGCGTTCAGTATCATCAGACAGAGATGGCGCTTTGATGGATGCCGAGCAGCACCGACAGTTCGCCGAGCGCCTCGTGCGCAACCAGCAGCGGGTGTTCCGCTACATCGTGTCGCTGGTGCCGAACCGGGCGGACGCCGAGGAGTTGTTCCAGCAGACCTGCCTCAGCCTGTGGGAATGCTGGGAGCGCTATGACCCTGTGCTGGACTTCTTCCCGTGGGCCTGCGGCTTCGCCCACAACCACGTGCGCAACTTCCAGCGGAAGCGCCAGAACGCTCAGGTGCAGTTGCAGGCGGACGTCCTCGAGATGCTGGCCGAGCGAAGTCAGGAGTTGAGGCAGCGCGAGGACGACCGGCTTGCAGCCTTACAAGACTGCCTGGCCGAGTTGACCGAACGGAATCGTCGTGTCATTGAGAGCTATTACGGTGGCAGGACGGTGCAGCAGATCGCGGACCAGTTGCCCACATCTCCCAATACTGTGTACAAGCTCCTGGACCGCGTTCGCAAGGCCCTGCACGACTGCGTTTTGCTGCGGCTGGCCGGAGGAGGGGTGTCGTGAACAATCTCGAAACCCTGCGTCAGCTTGCCAGTGCCATGATCGACGGAACGGCCAGCTCGGCCGATGCCGAACAGTTATCGGCCATGCTGCGGGATCATCCCGAGCTGCGTGATGCCTATCTCGATTTCCTCGACACTCACGCCGCCCTGTGCTGGCTCTACCGGGACCTGGCCGCGACCGTGCCTCAGGAGCAACCGCCACCAGCGCCGGCCGTGCCCCGGCGGCCTTCGAGAGTTCGAGCGATCTTTCCTTGGTTGGTGGCGGGACTCGCCGCCTCCATCGCCGTCGTGGCTTTTCTGCGCCTGGGCCAGGTGCCGCAGGTCAACCCAACTGGGCCCGGTGTCGAACAGCCAGAAACGTCGACCGGATCGAAGACGGCTTTGCTCGTGGACGAGGCAGGAGCGGAATTCACCCCGAACCACGGCCCTCAGGGGGTTCGCTTCGGCCCGGGAGTCTATGAACTGCGACGCGGGATTGTCCATTTGCGATTCGCTAACGGAGCCGACGTGGTGCTGGCAGGCCCCGCTCAGTTTGAGGTAACGGACGCGCAGCACATTCGGCTGATCGAGGGCAGCATCCGGGTCACCGCCCCGCCAACGGCAAAGGGATTTACGGTTGCCACCCCCCATGCAACTTTCATCGACCTGGGGACCGAATTTGGTATGCGCGTCCATCCCGCGAGTCGCGCCAGTGACCTGTACGTCTTCGACGGGCAGGTCAACGTCACCGACCCGCATTCGGGTGAGGAACGTTCCGTCCTCGGGGGGCAGTCTTTCCGCGTAGTGGATGGCAGGCCCACAACCGCCCCGCCACTGAAAGAGAACGACTTCCCCACGCCCGGATTGATCGGGCTGAAGCGGTGGGAAGAGTACGAGCGACAGGTGCGCGAGGACCGGACCCTCCTCGCCTTTTACCCGTTCCGCCGCCAGGCCGACGAGTCCGTACTGGTGAATTCGGTCGGCGGCGAGATGGGCGACGGTCGCATCGCTGGCGCGCGGTGGACGACCGGGCGGTGGCCCGGGAAGGATGCGCTGCTGTTCGACCGCGACACCGACTTCGCGCAGGTCACGATCCCTGGAGAGCACCAGGAACTCACCATCGCGGCGTGGGTGAAGGTTGATCGCATCGACTTCGTCCTCAACGCGATCCTGAACTCGGACGGGTATGAACCGGGCGGTATCCACTTCCAACTCAACCGGCAGGGGTTTGCCCGTGGCGGATTGGTCGTTCCGGGTTCGTACAAGGACACTTTTGAGGGCAAGCCAGTCCCGCTCGGGAGTTGGGTCCACGTCGCGTCCGTGATCTCTGCTCGGACGCGGACCCAGCAGATCTTCGTGAACGGCTCACTGGCCCGTGAACGCCACTGGCAAAACGACGTGCCTTTGCGGCCCGGGTCGTGCAGGATCGGTAACTGGCTTCTCGACACGAAGGACAAGTTCCCGATCCGCGCGCTGCGCGGCCAAATCGACGAGCTGGCCGTCTGGGGTCGGGTATTGCCGTCCGAAGAGGTACAGAAGCTCGTCGATGCCGGCCGGCCTGGCCTGCCCTGGAACGAGAAATCGAGATGACCACAATCCACTTGGCTTCGAGGTGATGGAATGAAACCGGATCGCTGTCACGGACCTGTATCCCGTCGGTCGTTCCTGACGATCGGCACCCTCGGCGTCGCCGGGCTGAGCCTCGGTGACGTCATGCGCCTGCGGGCTGCCGAAAGGAAGGCGAACGCCGCCCCGGACACGTCGGTCCTCTTCGTGTGGCTGGCCGGCGGTCCGCCGCACCTGGACATGTACGACATGAAGCCGGACGCGCCGGACGAGTACCGCGGGCCGTTCCGGCCGATTCGGACGAACGTCCCGGGCCTGGATGTGTGCGAACACATGCCGTTGCATGCGAAATGTGCCGATAAGTACACGATCATTCGCAGTATCTCGCACACGTTTAACGACCACGGCGGCGGCAGTAAACGAGTGATGACGGGCCGCATCCCGAAAACACCCACGGAGACCATCAACGACGCCCCGGCGGTCAGCACGATTGTCGCCAAGATGCGCGAGCAAATCGATGTGGGGCTGCCGAATTGCATCTCCGCGGTCGATGGTGACAAATCCCCACCGAATACCTACGCGCAGGGGGCGGCCTATCTGGGTCCCCGCTATCTGCCATTCATGCTGGCGGGCGATCCGAACAAGGCCGATTTCCAGATTCGCAACGTCAGTCTCGACACGTCCATGTCCTTGCGCCTGGATGATCGACTGCGTTTGCAGAAGGGCCTTGATACCCTGCGGCGCGATCTCGACTCGTCCGGCATGATGGGAGCCATGGATCGCTACGACCAACAAGCCCTCAGTTTGATGGCCAGCCCGCAATCGCGGCACGCATTCGATCTCTCGAAGGAGCCGGCGAGCGTTCGCGATCGCTACGGCCGTCATGCTTGGGGCCAACGAGCGCTGTTGGGCCGCCGATTGGTGGAAGCCGGGTGTAGTTTCGTGACGGTGGTCATGGAGAATCCGCATATTCAGGGGACGTTCTACAACTGGGATACGCATGCGGTCAATCACGACAATTTCAAGGACATGAGCCTGCGCCTGCCGCGCTACGATCAGGCCATCACCGCCTTGATCGAGGATCTGCACGCTCGCGGGCTCACGGACAAAGTCATGCTGGTGGTCACCGGCGAGTTCGGCCGTTCGCCGAAGATCAGTATCAACAACGATCCGAAGAAGGGGATGCGGAACGGTCGCGAGCATTGGCCGCAGGCGATGTCGGTCCTGATGTGTGGTGGCGGCATGCGTCACGGCCAGATCGTCGGCTCAACGAATGCACGTGGCGAACGCCCACACACCCGACCGCTGACGCCGAACGACATGTGGGCGACCGTTTATCGTCACCTGGGCATTGACATCGAGCATACCTTCCCGGACCCGACCGGTCGGCCGATGGTCATCCTGCCCTTTGGCTCGCCCATCCGCGAGTTGATTTGATTGTTCCGGGCCGACGTAACGCAAGATCCCATGTTCCCGAGTTCCACGCGATGATGACCCTTCATTACCCTAGTCTTGTAACAGCATGTTTGCTGGCCGCTGCGCCGGTTTGGGCTCAGGACCGCGGTGCGGTGAAGGAAACCCCCGCGCCGAAGACGGGCGAGGTCAGGAAACTCTCCGTTTGGCCCGAACGCGTCGCGTTGATCGGGGAAGAGGACTCGTCCCAGCTGATTGTCTCGGGCGAGTTTGATGATCGCGTGCAAGACCTGAGCGGCCACGCGAAGTATGCGGTTGCGAATGCGAAGGTCGCCAAGGTTACCGACAATGGCCGGATCATCCCGCTCGGCGATGGCGCCACGGAGATCACAGCGAGTTTTGGCGACAAGACCGCAACGATCACGGTCACGGTCGAGGCGATGGAGAACGCCCCGATCGATTTTGGCAGGCAGATCGTTCCGCTGCTGACGAAACTCGGGTGCAGCGGCGGCAGTTGCCATGGCAAGATCGGGGGACAGAACGGGTTTGCGCTCTCGCTGTTCGGCTATGACCCGGCATTCGATTTCCGGTCGCTGGTGAAGGAGAGCCGCGGCCGCCGGATTTTTTACGCGTCGCCCGAGAACAGCCTCATGCTGCTCAAGGGCACGGGCGCCGTGGCCCACGCCGGCGGCAAGCGTCTCGAAGTCGGCTCGGATCATTACAAGCTGCTGCGTCGATGGATCGCCTCGGGGACGCCGTTCGGATCGCCGAAGGCTACCGCTCTGGAGAGAATCTCCGTGTATCCGGAAAGCCGGCTTCTGGCTCGGAACAACCGCCAGCAACTGGCTGTCGCGGCGCACTATGCCGATGGTTCGATGGCGGATGTCACCCGGCAGGTCCTTTACGAATCGAACGACAACGAAGTCGCGCTCGTCGACGACGTCGGCCAGGTCCGTACGCAAAGCAGAAGCGGCGATGCGGCCATCATGATTCGCTACTTCGATCAGGTCGCTGTCTTTCGGGCAACCGTGCCGTTCTCGCCCCAGCCTCTCAAATTTGCTTTCGACGAGCGGACGATCGTCGATCGATTCACCAGGAAGAAATGGGATCAACTCGGCATCGCCCCCGGTGAACGATGCACGGACGAACAATTTCTCCGCCGCGTCTCGCTGGACCTGATCGGAACACTGCCGACGCCGAAGCAGGTGCAGGCGTTTCTGGACAGTAAGGACCCCGACAAGCGCGACCGCTTGATTGACGAGTTGCTGAAGACAGAAGAGTACAGTTACCTCTTTGCGAACAAGTGGGCCAGCATTCTCCGAGTAACTCGCCGGAGCGGTCTCGACAACTCGACCCGTTTCCATGCGTGGATTCGGGATGCCATCGCGAGCGACATGCCTTACGACCAGTTTGTTCGCGGCATCCTGACCGCCACAGGCGATGAAGCCGCTCATCCGCCTACGACGTGGTACAAGGAACTGAAAGAGCCTCAGCAAGTTTCCAACGACACCGCGCAAATCTTCCTCGGTCTTCGCATCGGCTGCGCCCAATGCCATCATCATCCGTACGAGAAGTGGAGTCAGGATGATTACTGGAGCCTCGCCGCCTTCTTTGGGCGCGTTGAACGCAAAGATGTCCCTTTTGGCGATCCAAAAGACAAGAAAGTGCGACTGGGAATCGAGATAAAGAAGCAAGGAAGCGTTGACAATCCTCGCACGAAAAAGCCGGCCAGCATCCAACCGCTCGATGGGGAACCGATCCAGGTTCCTGCCGGAGAGGATCCCCGCGCTCACCTCGTCGACTGGATGGCCGATTCGAAGAACCCAAACTTTGCCCGGGCCATCGCCAATCGTTACTGGTCACATTTCTTCGGTCGCGGCATCGTCGATCCGATTGACGACATGCGTGTCACGAATCCGCCGTCGAACCCCGAACTCCTCGACGCCCTCGCCCGGGAACTCGTCGATTCCAAGTACAGCCTGAAACATCTGATCCGGACGATCGTCCGCAGCCGCACCTATCAACTCAGTTCGGTGCCCACTGATTCCAATCAGTTCGACAAGCAATCGTTTGCGCGATTCTATCCGCGGCGACTGCCGGCCGAGGTTCTCCACGACGCCATCAATCAGGTTACCTCCAGCAAGGCATCGTTCAAGCTGCCCGGCAAGGGTAAAGGGGAAAAAAATGCGGACGATGGCCTCCGAGCCATCATGCTGCCTGACGAGGGGTTCTCCTCTTACTTTCTTGAGGTTTTCGGTCGGCCGCAACGGACGAGTGGCTGTGAATGCGAACGCGTTGCGGACGCCAACTTGTCGCAATCGTTGCACCTGTTCAACTCCCAGGAAATGCTAGCCAAGTTCGACGCCAAGGCGGACTTGCTCGTCAAGGACAATCGTCCGCACGAGGTGAAGTTGAAGGAGTTGTTTGTCAGCGTCTACGGCCGGCCACCAACGGAGTCGCAATTGAGCCTGACCCTGGAGCACGTGATGAGCGCGACGGACAAGAAGATCGCTTACGGCAACGTGATCTGGGCCCTGATCAACACGCGTGAGTTTATGTTCAACCATTAGACAGCGTCGCGAAGTAAACGACGAGAATGGCCGCCGCATCAACCCAGACCCGGTTGGCAACGACCCTTTGGTTGGGAACTGGTCAACGAAAGGTCGGAACGCTTGAAAGGCAAAAGGGGTTCCATGAATCTGAATACATCCCTCACAACCGCTGCCCTGATCCTCGCTTGCTTCTTGCCGAAAGCGACTGGCGCAGACACGAAGGACGAAGCACTTGTGCAATCGTTCTTCAAGGAGCATTGCGTCCGTTGCCACAACGCAACGACGAAGAAGGGGAAATTCGAGCTGCACGACTTGAAGACGGACATCGGTGGCAACAACGCCCGATTCGCCGCGATTCTGGAGCGGTTGCGCGCTGGGGACATGCCGCCCGAGAAGGAGCCGCAGCCGGACCTCGACACGCTGAAGAAAGTAATTGATGTGATTCAGGCGGGGCTCGGAAAATCAACTCCGGGAATCCCCAAGGCGGTCGAAGTTCCGGTACGTCCGGCCGACGGCAATCATCTTCCCCATTCGCTGCTCTTTGGCGGGAAACCCGGCCCGAGCGTGCCGCCGCCGGCGCGATTGTGGCGGCTTTCACCCGAGGGATACTCCGTCGGATTTCTCAGGTCACTCAACCTGGGAGGGGGTCGGTTATCACAGCCGTTTTCGCTGCACAATGATCCCGGCATCAAGGATTATGCGGCACTCTACTGGATCGACGACGGCGGCACCGACATCCTCATGCGAAATGCGGAATCGATCGCCGGCATGCTGCTCAACAGAAAGCCTGCCCAGATGCCGCCCGAATTCAAGCCCCTGATCGACCCCAAGAAGGCCCCCAGTCGAGAGCAATTGGAAACCGTCATCCGCTCCATGTATCGGATGTTACTGTTGCGTGATCCATTGAACGAGGAAATCACGTCGCTGGTCGCCCTCCACAAGAAATGCTCCGAGCCTCCGGGCGACCTGCTTTCCGCAAGTCGAACGATGCTGATGGCGCCGTTACTTTCCCCCGAAGTGTTGCACCGCTTCGAGGTAGGCCGGGGCGCCGAAGTGAGGTCCGGCGTGCGTATGTTGTCGCCGGAAGAACTCGCTTTCGCGATCAGTCTCGCCTACTCCAACGACCGCGACCCAGGACTTTTCACGGCGGCGAAAAATGGCGGACTCAAAACGAAGCAGGATGTGGAGAAACACGTCCGACGCATCTACGAAGACCCGAATCTCTACAAACCGCGCCTCCTCGGTTTCTTCCATGAGTACTTCGGCTACGATCGCGCTCCCCTGGTCTGCAAGGATGCCCAGCCCGACTACGTCCACAATGCCGATCAGTTGGTTCTGGATACCGATTTACTGGTCATGACCATCCTGCAAAAAGACAAGGATGTGCTGAAGGAACTCCTCACCACCCCCAAGTCATTCGTCAACAGCGGCTGGATCAAAGTGAACGGCGTTCCCGCGAGCTGGAATCGTAACGATGCGACGCTGGATCAATATCTTTCGCGCAATAGGGGTTCGAGGTTGGATTTCTATGCGAAAGACAAACCGTCATCGACGAATCGCCCAAAAGAGAAGAAAAAGGGGGCAACCGAAACGGCTTACGGGTTCGACGAATGGCCCCAGAAACAGCCCGTCGACCTGCCCGGCGACCGCATCGGCGTTCTGATGCAGCCGAGCTGGCTCGTCGCCTGGGGCTCGAACTTCGACAACGATCCGGTTCGTCGGGGCCTGTGGATCCGCGAGCGCTTGCTGGGAGACAAAGTCCCCGAGGTTCCGGTCGGCGTCGTGATCGTGTTGCCAGACGATCCGAAGCGGACTCTGCGGGACCGCATGAAGATCACCAAGGAAAATGTCTGCTGGAAATGTCACCAGAAGATCGACGACCTGGGCTTTCCGTTCGAGGCGTTCGACCACTTCGGCCGGCCGCGGAAGACGGAGAACTCGGTGGATTACAAGGCGTTTTTGGAGACGAAAAAATGGATCGTCCACAAACTGCCGCTCGAGACGACGGGATACGTCTACGCCAGCGGCGATCCGAAGCTTGACGGCCCCGTCAAGAACGCGGCGGAGATGATCCGCAAGCTGGCCGATTCGGAACGCGTTCGGCAAGTGTTTATCCGTTACGCCTTCCGCTATTTCATGGGCCGCAACGAGACCCCCGGCGACGCGGCGACATTGCAGGAGGCGGACCGCGTGTACGTGCAGAGTGGCGGCAGCTTCAAGGAACTGGTGGTGTCGTTGCTGACCTCGGAATCATTCCTCTATCGATCGGTGCAAACTCAAGGAGCCAAGAAATGAATGGCCTTATCCGTTTCTCCGGAACTGTCAGTTGCCTCACGTTGGTCATGTGGGTAACGACTCTCCACGCCGCACCGTCGACGAACGTGATCGTCGAAGTGATCGACGGGGACACAATCAAGATCAGCCATAAGGGTGGCGGTAAGGCCGGTAAGGAGGCGATTCACTGCATCCGCGGAGCGTCGGCCCCCCACCTCGATCAACCGTTTGGAAAAGAGGCGCGGGATCGTCTCAAGGAACTCGCCGTTGCTGGGAAAGAAATTACCCATAGCGGTGGGACAGGGCGGTCATACAAGAAGCTTACCGCGGTTCGCTTCAGAAACGAGAAGGGATACCTCGCGGTCACGATGGTCTCGGAAGGACTCGCCTGGGTTATCGAGAGCGAACTCGAGGATAAGCATGCCAAGCCCGGCAGTTCGAAAAAGTTGATTGATGAAGCGGGGGCGCTGCTCAAGGCCCAGGAGGAAGCACGCAAGGCCAAGCGCGGGCTGTGGGCCGATGAGAAACCCATCGCCCCTTGGGAATGGCGAGGCCCGGCAAAGGAGGGGAAATAGTGCAACCGGAAGCCGACCGCGTGTACGTGCAGAGCGGCGGCAGTTTCAAAGAACTGGTGGTGTCGTTGTTGACCTCGGAATCATTCCTCTATCGATCTGTGCAATCTCAAGGAGCCAAGAAATGAACATGAACTCGAATCGTCGAACGTTTCTCAAGGGCGTCACGCTCGGAGCGGGAGCGGTAGTGCTGCAACCGGTGTTGCAGCAACTTCACGCCGAGGCCGAGGGGCGCGAAGCGCCGCGCCGCATCGTCTTCTTCATCGAAGGCAACGGCATGAAGCCCGACCACATTCAACCGGTGGGCATCGAGCGCAATCGCTCGGCCGACAGGCTGACCGACGTTTCGCTGGCGAATCGTGAGTTGCCCGAGCCGATCGCTCCGCTGTCGCCGTTCAAGAATCGCTTGACGATCATCCAGAATCTGTCGCACCGGATCGCCTCGGGTCGCGGTCACTCGCCCGAATACGGCTCGCTCGGGTGCTACAGCGGTGCCGCCGGTCCGATCGGCCAAACCATCGACTCGGCCCTCGCCAGTAATTTACGAGCGGTCGTTCCCCACCTTGGTTTGGCCCTGAGCCCGAGTCCCGATGCGATCGTCAACTACTCCATCTCGGCCAGTGCGAGCAACAAACCGTTGCCGCTCCTGTGCCAACCGGAACTGGCGTTTCAATCGCTCTTTGGCAGCGCCGCGGGAGGCGAGGCGGCGCGTATTCCGTTCCTTCGGCAACAACTCATGGATCACATGCGGCACGACATTCGCCGGGTCCAGGCGCAGTTACCCGGCCCGGAACGCGCGAGCCTCGACCGTTATCTGGAAGGCTACGAAACGATGCTGGATCGCCACAATGGCATCCTCGGCATGCGCGATCGTCTGCGGGCAAACATGCCGAACACCGACAGGTTCCGGAGCCGACTCGAAACCGACCGGCTCGAAGCCCAGTGCGAACTGGCTGCCGGGGCACTCCTCTCCGGCTTGACGAACGTGGTCACGATTTCCGCCTGCGGAGGGAACTCGTACATGACCTGGAGGAGCCTGGGTATGGCCCTCGCGACCAACGCCATCGGCCACGGCGGCGGGGAAAACGGCAAGACCTCCGACGAGTTGCTCAGAATCATCCGTCGATTTCATGCCGAGAAGATCGCCGGCCTGGCCCGACGGCTCGATGCCGTCCGCGAGGGAAACGGCACCGTCCTCGACAACACCCTCATCGTCTACATGAGCGATTACGGCGACAGTCACCATCCGACCTACAACCAATGGCCCGTGGTGCTCCTCGGCAATCTGGGCGGTCGGCTGCGAACCAACGGCCGCTACCTGGAATACCCGCGCTACGGCGTTCGGGGCCACAAAACGATCGGCACCCTGTACATGGCGCTGCTGCGAGCGGTGGGCGATCGCCGCGAACGATTCGGCAATGTGGACTTGGCCCTGAACGCCGACTCCACCGGCGGACCGTTGACCGACATCCTGGCGTAAGACATGCGGAACATTCTTTACGTCCCTTGAAAGGACCGTTATGATCTCGCAAAAATCGCGACGTTTCGCCGTTGCCGTGGCGGTCTTGATGCTTCTTGGCATGCGTCATTCAGTTCGCGCCCAGCAGAATCAGAAGTCGATGTCGCTCACCGTCGAGCAGGCGAAGGAAATCGTTGCCGGCAAAAACGTCGAATTGCTGCAAAGCGTTACCGAACTGAACGTGGAAGTGGCGCAGATCCTCAGTCAGTTCAGCAAGGGCGATCTCCGGCTCCCTCGCGTACAGACCATCACGCCCGAGGTTGCCAAGGCTCTGGCTCAAACAAAAGTTACGCTCTCGCTAGGTCTGACAACCATCACGCCGGAAGTCGCCCGAGCGCTGGCTACACGCCCGAAAGGGATGCTCGCCCTCGACGCCTTGAGAGAGATATCCGTGGAAGTGGCCAGGGAACTCGCCAAGTTCCGCGGCAAGCTCACGCTCAATGGGCTTCGCACCCTTTCGCGAGAAGTCGCCGTCGAACTGGCGAAACACGTCGGCAAATTCACGCTTTTCGGCCTGACGGAGATTTCCGACGAAGCCGCCGAGGCGCTATCCCACCACCGCTCGACGATGCTTCTCAACGGGCTGACCAAGTTAACCTCGGCTCCTCTCACCGCCACCATGCTTCGGTCAAATGATGGTTTTCTGAATCTCTCCAAGGTCCAGACGATTTCCGACGAGGCCGCAAGAGTGTTCGCGGAATACCAGGGCACAAGATCGATTCGGGTCACTGGGTTGACCGAACTTTCCGACGCCAACGCGTCTCTACTACGCTCGAACCCTCGTATCGAATTACCGCCGAGATTCCAGAAACCATGATAGATCCCTCCGGCCGGCCCATGCACCTGCTGGAGTCGGGCGAGCCGATCCGCGAACTGCTGTAAGCCCGCCGACACCCGCGCGACCGGCAACAGTCGGTCGCGCGTGACCGCCTCGAACTCCTTCGTCGTCATTCCTCTGTAAGACCCGCTAACAAGGTTCCTACCATGCTGACACTCACCGGTTCTCCCACCCAGCGATTCTGCGACGGCCTTTCGCGTCGCAGTTTCCTCCGCATTGGCGCCTTCGGTGGTGTCCTGTCGCTCGCCGATCTGCTGCGACTCCGGGCGCAAGGAGCAGAAACGCCCGCCCGGACGAGTCGCAACAAGGGCGTGATCATGATCTTCCTCAGCGGCGGGGCCTCGCAACTGGACACCTACGACCTGAAACCCGACGCTCCAAAGGAAATTCGCGGCCCCTACAACCCGATCCGCACCAACGTCCCCGGGATCGACATCTGCGAGCTGCTGCCCGAGACCGCGAAGGTGATGGACAAGATCGCTTTGCTTCGCACCGTTGTGCCGGCCATCGACGAGCACACCGACTCCAACGTGATGACCGGCTACTCCGAGGTGGTCAATGCGGTTGATCCACATCCGTGCTTCGGCTCCGTTGTGTCGAAGTACCGGGGCGGCCAGAACGGCATGCCCGGCTTCGTGAGTCTGCGGGGCATGACGAAGTATGGCACCGAACCCGCGAGCCTCGGGCTGGCGCATCGGCCATTCACGCCGGAAGGCCCCGCCCGCGAGAATCTGTCCTTGCCGAAGGGTATTTCCAGCGAGCGAGTGGCCGACCGCCGGGAACTCCTGAAGAGCTTCGACACCATCCGGCGGGACGTCGACACCTCCGGGACGTTCGACGGGCTGGATTCGTACACCTCACAGGCTTTCGACATGATTGCCTCCGGTGCCGTGCGGAAAGCCCTCGATCTCAGCCTGGAGCCGGAAAAAGTTCGCGAGCGGTTCAAGGGTGCGGACTCGGTGCTCTTGGCCCGTCGGTTGGTGGAAGCGGGCGTCGGCTGCGTCACGTTGTCACTCGGCGGCTACTGGGACCACCACTACGGGATCTTCAAGAGCCTGCCCAGGTCCCTGCCCACTCTCGACCGCGGCGTCGCCGCACTGGCCGCCGACCTGTCCGAGCGCGGGCTGGACAAGGAGATCTCGGTCGTCGTCTGGGGCGAGTTCGGCCGCACGCCGCGCATCAACCACGGGCCGGACAACGCGGGCCGCGATCATTGGGCGCCGGTCATGTCCACTCTGATCATGGGCGGCGGCATGCGGATGGGTCAGGTGATCGGCTGCACCGACAGTAAGGGCGGCTACCCCAAGGAGAAGCCGTACTCCGTGCAGCGGGTACTGAGCACGTTGTACAGCCGCCTTGGGATCGACCCGGCGCAGTCGTTCTTCAGCAAGTCCGGCCGTCCGATGTTCATCACCGAGGACCGCGAACCCATCCCGGAACTGATCGGATAGTGTGGAGTATCTCACCATGTTCGTGAAACGCATGATAGCGAGCAATTTTCTGGTCGTTGGCTTACTTCTGCCGACGTTCGCACTTGCTCAGGATGCCCCGCTTCGCGACGTCATCGATCGCGAAATCAAAGCGGGCTGGACGAAGGAGAAAATCACGCCCCCTGCGAAGTCGTCCGACGCGGTGTTCCTACGCCGCATCTATCTCGACCTCGTCGGCATGATTCCCACCTACGACGAAACCACGGCGTTTCTCAAGGACACCGATCCCAAGAAACGCGAAAAGCTTGTTGACAAGCTCTTGGCCGACCCGCGTTACGCCCGGCAACAGGCTCAGGTGTTTGACCTCGCCATGCTAACGCGCAATCACAAGCTGGTCGAAGGTCAGAGTGGTTATCGCAATCGTGGCCGATTCCGCGTCTGGCTGGCAAAACAATTCGAGGCCAACGAACCGTACGACCGGATCGCGGCCAAGATCCTTCAGGCCGAGGAGGACGGGTCGCAGCTCTTTTTTGCTGTCTACAACAACGCGGACGAGATGGTCACCTCGGTGTCGCGGTTCTTTCTCGCCACGCAGATTCAATGTGCCAAGTGTCACGATCATCCCTACGAGGAGTGGAAGCAGAAGGACTACCATGGTATGTCCAGCTTTTTTGTCCGCACCATGGCTGTGGAGGTTCCTGGAAAACCAGAGAGCACCAATCAAAAGGGCAAGCAGTACCGTGTCGGCGAGAAGACCATAGGCGAAGCGCTGTTTTCGCTTGAGAAAATCGACCCGAAGACGAAGAAGAAGGAAACGATCCCGATTCCGCCGAAGTTTCTCCTGGGCGATACGCTGAAAGAGCCGGAAACGCCGAAGGATTTCGTGGAGCCGAAGCTGAAGCCGGGCGAGGTTCCACCCAAGCCAGCGTTTTCGCGGCGCGCTAAGTTCATCGACTGGATGACCGCGAAGGAAAACCCCTTCTTCGCCAAGGCGGCTGCCAATCGCATTTGGGCACAATTCATGGGCCGTGGCTTTGTGCATCCCGTGGACGATTTCAACTCGCAGAATTCGCCGAGCAACGAAGCGTTGTTGAAGGCGATCGAGTCGGCCTTTGTCGCTCAGAAGTTTGATGTGAAGTGGCTGATTCGCGAAATCGTGAACAGCGAAGCGTACCAGGCCACCGATCTCGGCGACGTGACCGATGCGATGCCGAAGTACTACAATCGCGCTCGCATTCGGCCTTTGAACGTCGAGGAGTTAGTCGCTTCTCTCCACATCGCTACGGGGTTGCCGCTCGAACCGGCTCTCAAGACGGAACCGAGCAAGGATATGTTGCAGTATCTGGGCGAGCCAGTTGACGGCCAGGGGAGATTCCAGGGGAGTCTGTCGGAGCATCTGTTCCTCCACAACGGTGATACGTTCCGCAACTTATGCCGCCCGAACAAGGGCAACTTTGCGGACAAGCTGCAAGCCGGCACCGAGCCCTGGGAGACCAAGGTCGAGAAGATGTTCCTGACGGTGCTGAGCCGTCCGCCCAGCAGCGAGGAAAAAGAGCGGTTCGTGACATACCTCAGCACACCGGCCAAGGAGGCGAAGCCAAGCTCCACGCCAATCGAAGAGGCCCTCTGGGTGCTGGTGGCGGGCTCGGAGTTCCGATTCAATCGATAGTCAACCGATAGTCAACCCAAGGGAGATAATATGAACACGATCCTGCAAGCAGGCATGTGCAACACTGGACACCACCTGAGCCGTCGTTCCCTAATGAAGGGACTCCTGACCACTGCCGGTGGCTTTGCCCTCGCGAACTGGGGAGCGCTCACGCATTCGCAATCGATCGCGGCGGAGGCGAAGCGTTCCGGCAAACGCTGCATCATGCTGTACATGGCCGGCGGCGTCAGTCAGATCGACAGCTTCGATATGAAGCCCGGTCGGCCCACAGCTGGGCCATTTCGTCCGATTCAGACCAAGGTCTCCGGCATCCAGGTCTGCGAATATCTGCCGAATATGGCGAAGCACGCCGACAAACTGGCGATCATTCGGAGCATGCGAACGAAAACGCCCGATCACGGCCCCGGTGGCTATTACATGCACACGGGCTATCATCCCAGTGAGCGTTTTCCGCATCCGGAAGTCGGCGCGATGATCGCCAAGTACTGCGAGAACTCGGAAAGCGACCTGCCGAGTTTCGTCAAGATCGGTGGAGAAAGCGGCATTTACGGCGCGGGGTATCTCGGGCCGCAGTTCGATCCGTTCGTGGTGAGCGCTGACGGCAAGCTGCCGGGGTTTGCCAATCCTTCGGTGACGCCTGAGATTCAAGACCGTCGCGGCGACTTGCTGAACTTCATGGAGGAGCGGTTCAAGGAGCAGCGCCCGGGCGAACCGTTTGCAGCTCACCGCACTTCCGAGCTGCGTACCATCCGCCTCATGAAAGCACGGAAGACGTTTGATGTCTCTGCGGAGTGGGAAAAAGCCAAAGTGCGTTACGGCCCAAGCGACTTTGGCCGAGCTTGCTTCACGGCGTTCAAGCTCGTGCAGGCAGGCGTCCCCTTCGTCGAGGCGGCTCACGGCGCCTACGATGGCCACAACGATAACTTCCCGGTCCACAAGGCCAACTTCCAGGAGCTCGATCCCGCATGGGGGGCGCTGTTGCAGGACTTGCAGGAGAGTGGGTTGCTCGAGAACACCCTGGTTGTCTGGACCAGCGAGTTCGGTCGGACACCTGCCATCAATTTCCAAGCAGGCAGAGATCACTTCGGCCGTGCCTGGACAGTGGTCCTTGCTGGAGGCGGTATCAAAGGCGGCCAACATTACGGCGCCACCGACCGCGATGGCTTCGAGGTCACCGAGAATCCAGTCAGTGAAGCAGACTATCTCGCAACCATCTATAAGGCCATGGGCGTTAACCCTCGGGCCAAACACTATCTTGGCTCACGTCCCATCTGGGTCACCGCGGAAGGGGCCAAGCCGATCGAACAGTTACTGGGATAGACTCGCCGCTTGCGGCTTAACGTGCAAAACGAGACAACTATGAATCACTTTAAAGACGCCAAGGTCATCCACACGCTCCCCTGGAACAGCGAGGTGATCACCACCGCCGCGTTCATCGGCAACGACCAAGTCGCTGCGGGCAACAAGCACGGCGACATCCTCATCTGGAAGATCCCGGCCAAAGGTGGCGACAAGCTCGACCCGGTGCGAAAGCTGGTCGGTCATTCGGGCGCAGTCAATCGTCTCCTTGTCACGCCAGACGGCAAAACCCTCATCTCCGCAAGCAATGACCGAACCGTGAAAATCTGGGATGCGCTCAACGACATTGGCGAGCCCGGCAAGGTCGTGCTCAACGATGGCGTGATATTGAAGGGGGTCGTCGAGAAGGTCGACAAGCTGCCGACTTTGCCACCGTCCCACGAAGTGAAGGTCGTCGTACAGAAGCCGATCAAGGAACTCACGGGGCATCAAGAGTGGGTCCAGGGGCTGGCCCAGACGCCCGATGGCAAGCGGCTCGTTTCCGGCGACGATCAAGGTGTCGTCATCGTCTGGGATCTTCCCACCGGGAAAGAGCTGAACCGTTGGCAGTGCAAAAATTGGGTGAGCAGCCTGGCGATTTCACCCGATGGCAAGACCGTAGCCGTCTCACAGCATGTCCCGTATCGGGACAAAGTGAAGATCCCGCCCAGCTTTCACCTTTGGGAAGCCGACAACGGCAAATTGAAAGCCGATCTCACCAAGGAAATCGTGGGAGGCATGACCGCCGTCGCCTATTCACCCGAGGGCAAATGGCTGGCCATGTGTCGCGGCAATATCGAACTCGAGGGGACGACGGGAAAGGTCTTGTTGTTCGACCCGTCCACCGGGAAGAAGGTTCGCGAGTTGACGCCCGGCCACTCTCGCGGTGCAACGGACATCGCCTTCCACCCGGACGGCAAACATATTTTCTCGGCGGGACGCGATCAACTCGTAAAGATCTGGCAACTCGAAGACGGCAAACTGGTGCGCGATCTCGGCAAATTCGCGGAACGCGGTTTCTGGATCACGTCGATTTCCATCTCGCCCGACGGCCGCCTCCTCGCCGCCGCCGACGATAATGAACGGAAGGTACTCATCTACTCCTTGACGGGGACATAGATGCATGACCAATCCGCCCTGCATAGACGGCCAGGACGATAACAGAAATATTGGCGGAACGATCCACGAAAGTCACGAACCTTCGAAAGGCGAATTGAACATGTACAACCCCTTAAACATGATCGCTCCGGGCCAACTCGACCGACGTACAGTCCTCAAGGGCGTCGCGCTCGGGGCCGGCGCGGTGGTCCTGCAGCCGTTTTTGCAACGGCTCGCCGCCGAACAAGCCGGGCAGGCGCCACCCAAGCGCTTCGTCTTCTTCATGGAGAGCAACGGCCTTTACCCGTACCACGTTCAGCCCAAGGGAGTGGACGCGAAGAAGGCGGCTCGGCTGGTCGACCTGCCGCTCGCTGACCTGGAACTTCCCGAACCGATTGAACCGCTGACACCGTTCAAGAAGCGGATGGCCATTGTTCAGAAACTCTCCCACAAGATCTCGGGCGGAGGCGATCACGGCAAGGGCTACGGCGGCCTTGGCTGCTTCCACTGGCGACGCGGGGTCGCCGGTCAAACGATCGACCACGCTCTTGCCTCGGCACAACCGAGCGTCCTTCCTGTGCTCGGGCTGTGTGTGCCGCCCTCGGCGGACACCGTGTTCGCCAACTCCGTCTCGGCCAGTGCTCCCCGCCGACCAACCCCGATGATCTGTCAACCGAACCTCGCCTTCCGGATGTTCTTCGGCAGCGTCGCGGACGGGGACGCAGGTCGTGCGTTTCAAGCACGGAACAAATTGCTGGACTGGTGCCGCTCCGACATCAAACGGGTCCGGGACGAGTTACCCTCGATGGACCGCGAGAAGCTCGACGTCTACCTCGACACGTTCGAGCAAATGCGGTCGCGGCAAGATAAGATCAACGATATCAAGGATCGCCTGAAGGCCAACTTGCCCGCCCTCAACAAGTTCGACAGCAAGCGGACGACGCAGCGATTCGAGGCACAATGCGCGATCGCCACGGCTTCTCTCGCGGCAGGGCTCACGAATGTGGTGACGCTCGATGCGGCTGGCGGTATTGGCCAGTACCACACCTGGACCGAACTCGGTGTCACCAAGGACGGCCATGCGATTGGTCATTCGGCCGGTCAACCTGACAGCGCGAAGTTTGCCATCGCGATTCGCCGTTTCCATGCCGAACGCGTTGCCGATCTGGCCCGTCGGCTCGATGCGGTGAAAGAAGGCAACGGCACGATGCTCGACAATACCCTCATCATCTGGATGAGCGATTCGGGCGAGGGGCATCACGGGGCCTGCGCGGAATGGCCATTGGTGCTGGTCGGCGGCCTGGCAGGTAAACTGAAGACCGCGGGGCGCTTCCTGCAATATCCGAACTACGAGACCGCCGGCAATCGCACGATCGCAAACTTCTACCTGTCGCTCTTGCACGCGGTGGGGGACAAACGCGAGAAGTTCGGCGAACGCGATCCGAACATGAACGAAGCGGAGCAGAACGGTCCGCTGGCGGAGATTTTGGCGTGAAACTCTGCGGCTCCGAATCGCTCACTAACCGAATCCGAAGGAACCATGCTTAAGTTCTTGCTCCCAGCTCTGTTCCTGATCGTGTTGTCTGCAGCACGAGCGGCCGACGTGCCGCCTCTGGACTGTTCCGGGGCGACTGGTGCTGATGCCAGGACCGTTGCCCAGGCGCAGCAGGCCTGGGCCTCGCACCTTGGTGAGAAAGGGCACGAGAAGACGATGCCGCTCGACAAGGGCGGCAAGTTGCGGGTCGAGATGGTGCTCATTCCGCCAGGCAAATACCACCGTGGTGAGGGCAAATCGACCACGCTCATTACGCTGACGAAACCGATTTGGGTCAGCAAATACGAAGTGACCCAGCAGCAGTACGAAGTGGTCATGGGTAGTAATCCCAGCCACTTCAAGCGAGAAGGTCAGGACGCGGCACGTTACCCCGTGGAGTGTGTCAGCTACATCGACGCGGTGAAGTTCTGCGAGGCGGCCGCGGCGAACGGCGGGGAGTTCCGGCTGTTGACGGAAGCCGAGTGGGAATATGCAGCTCGCGCGGGGACGAGGACCAAGTATCACAACGGCGACTCTTCGGAAACGCTCGGGGACATCGCTCAGTTCTACGGGAACAACCTCAAACAGACCGAAAAGATCGGCAGCAAGGCGGCCAATGCCTTCGGGCTGTTCGATATGTCCGGCAATGTCTGGGAGTGGTGTTCCGATTACTGGACAGGTAGCTACGACACACGGACGGACGTCGACCCCGTTGGCCCTGAATCGGGCCAGGGCCGAGTGACACGCGGCGGGAGTTGGGGGAGCTCCGCCGACAACTGCCGCTCGGGCAACCGGGGACGCGACGCAGAAACCTACGGCGGAAGCCATCTGGGTTTTCGAATTGCGTGGGTGCCATCGTTCCCTCGCGTTCAACCTGCTCCACTCGACAGCACCGGGCAGATGGGTGCGGATACCAAGACCGTGGTCGCAACACAGAAGGCCTGGGCACGCTACCTTGGGGAGGGGAGCCATGAGAAGGCATTTCCCCTCGACAAATCAGGGAAAGTCACCATTGAAATGGTCCTTCTGCCACCGGGAAAGTATTGCCGGGGCGACGAGAAGAAGCCTGTGATCGTCACCCTGACGCAACCCCTTTGGGTCGGAAAATACGAGGTAACGCAGCAGCAATACGAAGCGGTCATGGGGACAAACCCCAGTCACTTCAAGAAGACCGGGGCCGATGCCGCCTCCTTCCCCGTCGAGAAAGTCAGCCACGTTGACGTCCAGAGGTTTTGCAAAGCCGTCTCGGAGGCCACCGGCGGTGCGTTCCGTCTTCTGTCGGAGGCGGAATGGGAGTACGCCTATCGGGCCGGCACTCGGACTCGATACTACAACGGAGATTCTAACGACCGAGCCATCGACATTGCGCAGTGCAACGAAAACAACTTCATCAGCACCGCGAAGGTCGGGAGCAAACTCCCCAACAACTTCGGCCTGTACGACATGGGAGGGAATGTCGCTGAGTGGTGCGCTGACAACTACAAGAAGGACTTTGTCGATACACAAACCGTGGACCCACGCGGCCCGGACAAGAGCACGATCTATGTGAACCGTGGCAACGCCTGGGACAGCTACGCTCGGACCTGTAACGCCACAGCGCGGAGTGCCAGCCCCGAGACCTACGCCGGTTGCCAGATCGGGTTCCGTCTGGCCCGGGTCGCGACGAATTCCGGTGAGAAGAAACTGGAGATCGTGGACACACACGTCCATTTCTTCGATGCCAGTCGGCCGACTGCTCCTAAGCGGGCCAACGATGGCAAGCCGCTACCGAAACCGATCCTACCTGAAGATCTGAAAAAGCTCTCGCAACCGCTTGGAACAGACGGCTGCATCATCGTCGAAGCCAGTTCCATCCTGGAAGACAATCAGTGGTGGCTCGACCTGGCCGAGAAGGAGCCGTTCATCCGTGGCGTCATCGGGAGGGTCGATCCCGCCGCGGATGATTTCGAGAAGAATCTTCGCCGCTTCGCGAAGAACCCGCTCTTCCGCGGCATCCGCATCTACCACAACGAGGTCAAAGCCGGGCTGAAGGGTAACCTCGTCGATCGTTGCAAGGTGATGGAGGAACTGGGCCTGACTCTCGACGTAAACGGCGGCCCGGACATGCCCGCGGACGTCGCCCTGCTCGCCGAGAAGCTACCGAAGTTGCGGATCGTCATCAATCACGCCGCGAACCTACGGATCGACGGCAAGGAGCCTCCCAAGGCGTGGCGCGACGGGATGGCAGCCGCCTCCAAGCACCCCAACGTCTACTGCAAAGTCTCTGCCCTTGTTGAACAGACCGCCAAGAAGCCAGCGCCACGTGAAGTGGAGTACTACACCCCCGTCCTCGACACCCTCTGGAAACTCTTTGGCGAGGATCGGCTCCTCTACGGGAGCAACTGGCCGGTCTCGAACGGCGGCGCCCCCTACGAGACCGTCGTCGGGATCGTGAAGGACTACTTTACCGCCAAGGGCGAGAAGACTGCGGCCAAGTTTTTCAACGGGAACTCCCAAGCCGCCTACGGCTGGCGGAAAAGGTAGGCTCCGTACTGTGCCGTGTTGGACGACGCGGGGGTTCGCACGGCCGGCCCGTTGGCGGAGATTTTGGCGTAAGACTATCAAGGAAACATCATGCGAAAGCTAACATCCAGTCTCTGTTGTCTCGTACTCCTCGGTGCTCTCGCGCACGCCGAGCCGAAGAACGAGCCGACGACGCTATCCACCGAGCAGGCCAAGTTATTGGCTCAGGACAAGAGCGGCCGGCTTCTGCTCAATCGACTGACCACGGTTTCGCCCGAGGCGGCCAAAGAGTTGGCTCGGTTTGACGGCTGGCTGTCACTGAACGGGCTCGCGTCGCTATCGAAGGAAACGGCTGAGGCACTCGCACAACACAAAGGGCCAATCCACCTGAACGGGCTGACGAAGCTGTCAGACGAATCCGCTGTCGCTTTGTCCCGTCACTTCGGCGAATTGTCCCTAAACGGTCTGTCATCGCTCTCGGAAGAAGCCGCCAATGCATTGGCCAAACACACCGGCGGTCGGCTTTATCTCAAAAGCGTTACCTCGCTTTCCACCGAAGGAATCAAGGCTTTCGCCCAACGCAAAGGGGGTGGCCCTTCCCATCAAAGTCGGCTCGATGGTTTGACTAGCCTCACTCCTGAGGGGGCTGCGGCTTTGGCAGGATCTCATCCCCATAATTGGGATGGGAGATTGCCAGCCATGAAGACCATCCCCGAAGACGTCGCCCTGGCACTGGCCAAAAGGCAAGGGATGCTTTCTCTCGAAGGATTGGAAACGATCTCGGATGAAGCCGCTAAAGCACTGCAAGGGAAGCTCGATGGAAAGTTGCCGAAACTGACCTCGCTCACGCTGACGAGTGCGAAGGCAATCGTCGGCCCAGTGCCGGGACAATTTCATCGCTCGCTTATTTTAGATGGCCTCACCGAACTGCCCGACGATATTGCTCTGGCAATTGGCGGTAAAGACAGCCGCGGCGACCTGCATCTCAACGGATTGACAACACTCACTCCGATCGCGGCGAAAGCGATTTGTCAGCGTGAAGGCGATGTGTTTCTCAACGGGTTGACCAACATTTCGGCGGAAACGCTCAAGGCGCTCGCCGAGCACAAGGCGCCGGGGGTCGCTCGACCGGTCGTTTATCTCAATGGATTGACGACGCTTTCCGACGAGAACGCCGCGATCCTGGCAGCGTGGCCGAAATGGTGCGGCGAACTGCCCGCCCTGACGACGCTCTCCGAGAAGGCCGCCACCTCCCTGGCCGCGTCGCGGAACTGGGATGGCAAACTCCCCGCCGTGAAGCAACTCCCAGCGGAGGTCGCAACAGCACTCGCCCAGCGGCAGGGCAATCTCACGCTGGATGGCCTCGCCGAACTGTCCGATGAGGCCGCGGCCGCACTCGCCGAACACCGGGGCGGGACTCTTTCGCTGAACGGACTGAAGAATCTCTCGGACAAGACCGCCGGTGCGCTGGCCCGGCACGACGGGCGGTTGACCCTCACCGGCCTGACGACTCTGTCCGATGCCGCGGCTGGCTCTTTGGCGAAGCACCCGGGCGATTGGCTGATCCTCGACGGCCTTACGACTCTGACCGACCCGGCGGCCAAGGTTCTGGCTCAGCACAAGGGCGTGGTTTCGCTCAACGGATTGACGACACTTGCCCCTGAAACGCTGAAGGCACTGAAATCGAACACCCAGATGGGTTTGCCCGAGAAATTCCGCACTGCGGTCGTCCACCAGCCCGCGAAGGCCGATGCCAAGATAGTGAGTGCCTTCCTGGAAACTCATTGCGCGAGTTGCCACGACGCACAATCGAAGTCGGGTGACTTCACGCTCGCACCGCTCGACACCGACGATGTGCCGGGCCGCGTCGCCTACGCCTCGATCCTGGAGCGGCTCCGAGCCGGGGATATGCCGCCGCCATCGAAGAAAGAACGCCCCGATCCCGCGGAGGTAGCCGGCGTGGCGAAGTGGATCGAGGCGAAGCTGGACACGCCGATGTCAGCGAAGCCCACGTACTTCGCCGTGAAAGAGAAACCGATCGACGGGAACCGGTTGCCGAATGCGATCCTTTTCGGCGGGCCGCGCGGGCCGAGCGTCCCGCCCCCGCCGCGGCTCTGGCGGCTCTCGCCATCGGCCTACAGCAAATGGGTTGGGGAATTCAACTCGAATGGGTTGCAGCAGCCGTTCGGCGTGATCCAGGACGCGGGCTTCCGCGACTTCGCTTCCCTGTATACACCCGACGAGGGGGCCACCGGGTTGTTGCTATCGAACGCCGAACAACTGGTGAATGCGCAGGTCCGCGGTCACGGTGTGGTGAACATCATCGACACCCCGGCGGCGGCGAAGGAGAAGCTCTGGCCGAACGAGGCCCGCATCAAGACCGCGACCGACGCGGAGCGCGAACTGTTGAAGAAGGGCGTCCGAGTTCGACAGGGCGACGGGACGTTCGCCCCGCTCATGCACCCCCAGGTGCGAGCCACCAAGGAGGAACTGGAAAAGGCGATCCGACAGCAGTACCAGACGGCCATCGCCCGGCAGCCGAGCGAGAAGGAACTCGCGAGCGTCTTGGCTCTGTACGACGACATCGCCAAGGACGGAGACCTCTCACTGGCCGGCAAGACGATCCTCATGGCGCCGATGCTGACACCCGAGGCAATTCTGCGGTTCGAGGTCGGCATGGGTGCCGAGGTGCGGCCGGGCGTCCGCATGCTGTCGCCCCGCGAGACGGCGTTCGCATTGAGCCTGGCCCTTTCAAGCAAACGGGATCCCGGACTCCTCACGGCCGCAGCGCAAGGCAAGTTGACCACCCGTGAAGAGGTCGCCGAGAGCGTGAAGCGAATACTCGACGACCCGAAGATCGACAAATCTCAAATAATGTGGTTCTTCCGCGAATACCTCGACTACTACCGCGCTCCCGAGGTGTTCAAGGACCCGCTGCCCGATTACATGACTCGCCGTGGCGTCCATTACAACGCCCGGAGCACCGTTGATGACACCGATTTCGCGATCCTGAACATCCTGGCCCACGACAAGGAAGTGTTGAAAGAATTACTCACGACGACGTCTACTTACCGCAGTCACGAGCTTTTTACCCCGGGTAAGGACGGCACGATCTTCCGACACCTGCCGCCCATTTCACTTGAAAATCAAGGCCCGAAGCACTCCGACCGCATCGGCGTCCTGATGCAGCCGAGCTGGCAGGTGGCGTGGTCCACGAACTTCCACAACGACATCGTCCGGCGTGGCCGATGGGTGCGTGAACACCTGCTGGGTGGGCGCGTGCCGGATCTGCCCATCAACGCCGCCGCGATGATCCCCGACGACCCGCACCACACACTCCGCGTGCGGCAGATGGTGACGCGCGAAGCCCAATGCTGGAAGTGCCACTACCGCATGGACGAACTCGGGCTGCCGTTCGAGGACGTGACCCACTACGGCTTCCCGCGCCGCACGGAGGAAGTGCTCGACCTCGACGCGGTAGCGCAGAGCAAAGACAAGAATGCGAAGATCTACCGCGGCGCTCCGCTCGACACGACCGGGTTCATCGCCTACAGCGGCGACCCGAAACTCGATGGCCCGGTCAAGGACGCTCCCGAAATGCTGCGCCGGTTAGCCGAGTCCGACCGAGTGCGACAGGTTTTCATCCGCCACGCGTTCCGCTTCTTCCTCGGCCGCAACGAAACCCCCGGCGACGCGGTCTCGCTGCAAGACGCTGACCGGGCCTATGTCGAAAGCGGCGGCAGTTTCAAGGCACTGCTCGTTTCGCTTCTGTCTTCGGAATCGTTCCTGTATCGAACTGTCCCCGCGAAGGAGAAGAAATGACCACCACACCACGCATGATTACTCCCGACCAACTCGACCGCCGCTCGGTTCTCAAAGGCATCACGCTCGGCGCTGGGGCGGTTGTGCTCCAGCCGTTTCTGAACGCGCTCGCCGCCGAGGCGAGAGGCGAAGCGCCGCCGCCGCGGATCGTCGTTGTCGTCGAAGCCAACGGACTGTGGGAGCATCACGTTCGTCCGCAGGCACTGGGCAAGGCTGGCCCCCTGGACAAGCTTGTCGATGCGCCGCTAGCGGACCACAAGTTGCCCGAAGCGATCGCGCCCCTGGAGGCTCTCAAGGATCGAATGTCGATCGTGCTGGGTTTGTCCAGCAAGCATGTCACCCCGAACCACGGTGGCGGCTATGGGGTGTTCAATTGCTGTGCGCAAGGTCAGGGCACACACCATGCGGTCCACACGCAAACGATCGATTTCGCGCTCGCTGCGAAGGTGCCGGCAGTCATTCCGGTCGTCGGGTTGGGAGTGCCGGCTTCTGCGGATCGAGTCTTCGCCAATTGGCTTTCGGTGAGCGAGCCGAGGCGGCCACTGCCGTACATCTGTCAGCCGGAGGTGGCCTTCCGTACGCTCTTCGGCAGCGCGGCGGAGGGGGACGCGGGAAAGAGGTTCCAGGCCAGAAACAAGCTGCTGGACTGGTGCCGTTCCGACATTCAGCGCGTGCGCGATGAGCTTCCGCAGATGGACCGCGAGAAACTGGACGTGTACCTCGACACGTTCGAGCAGATGCGCTCCCGGCAACAGAAGCTCAGCGACATCAAAGACCGATTGAAGGCCAACCTGCCTGCCCTGGACAAGTTCGACTGCAAGCGGACGACAGGCCGTTTCGAGGCACAATGCTCCGTGGCGGTGGCGGCGCTGGCGGCGCGGTTGACGAACGTAGTGGTGATCGACACGGCCTGTGGCTACCAGGGCTACCACACGTGGACGGACCTCGGTGTCACGCTGGACGGCCACGCCATCGGCCACATGGGTCAGCCTGAGCGTGAGAAACATGCCGTGCCGGTTCGGCGGTTCTACGCCGAGCGGGTCGCCGACCTGGCGAAGCGGATGGCCGCCGTGAAGGAGGGCAACGGCACGATGCTCGACAACTCGCTCATCATCTATCTCAGTGACTCCGCCGAGGAGCACCACGGGCAGGGCATGACCTGGCCGATGATCCTGGTCGGCAACCTGGGCGGGCGATTGAAGACCGCGGGCCGGTTCCTCCAGTACCCCGGTTACAACAAGGCCGGTCACCGGACGATGTCCAACTTCTACCTGTCGCTCCTACACGCCGTCGGTGACAAACGCGAGAAGTTCGGCGAACCCGACCGCGAACTCAAGGACATCGACACCGCCGGCCCGCTGACTGAGATTCTGGCGTAGCTGATACGAGAATAGACATCATGATGTGTTCGCGTTCGCACAAAACGAAGGTTTTCGCGTTGATGACCGGGTTGGGGCTCGGCATCTGCGGCATTCTGCTCGGCACGGGCGGCCCAACCCGCCCCGGAGAGAACGTAGCCGCAGCGGCAGAACCGCCGGTCCGGGATCCTGCGGTATCGAGCGAAGAGGTGGCGAAAGTCATCGTGCCGTTCGTCGAAAAACACTGCGTGCAGTGCCACGGCGAGAAGAAGCCCAAGGGCGACCTTTCGCTGAGCGGTTTCAAGGACGACGAGTCGATCCTCAAAGCGCACAAAATCTGGTTGACGGTCGTGGAGAAGGTCCGCTCCGGCGAAATGCCGCCCAAGGGGAAGCCGCAGCCTTCGCCGCAGGAAATCGAGCAGTTCGAAAAAAGCGTGAAAGGCGTCTTCGACCGCTACGCACGCTCGGGGAAACGCGACCCGGGTCGGGTGACGATGCGCCGGCTCAGCAAGTACGAGTATCAGACGACCATTCGCGATCTGCTCGGCGTGCGGATTCCGCTGGCGGACGATTTCCCGGGCGATGTCGTCGCGCACGGCTTCGACAACCTCGGCGATGCGAACGCGCTTTCGCCGCACTATCTGGACCGCTACATGGCCGCCGCCGAGGCGCTCGTGCGGGCGGCCATCGTCATCGGCGAACCGCCGCCACCACCCAAGCAAAACCGCGCCGGAGTACACGGCTTGCAGCCGGAGCCCCCGAAGGGACGCAATAATCAGGGCCGACTCACCACGGACGCTGAGGGCAAACCACTCAAAACGCCGGTGCCGGCTTTCCCGGGCGACGGCTGGCGCCTGCATTGCGAAAAAGGGCCGCTCGAAGCCAATCTCCTCGATCTGTTCGATCCAGGCGATTACAAGTTCGTCGCGCGATTGCAGGGATATAAGGCCGGGAAGGAAGATCTCAAGTTCGCTCTGTTGGTCAACGGCAAGGAGGTTTTCCAGGGTGTATGCGGCGAAGCGACCGAGGAGCATGTCGTGTCTCTGCAATTGAAGCCCGGCAAGATGCGGATTGGCGTGGCGCTCTTGAACGAGGACGCCGATCCGAAGGATCCACGGAACAAGAGCGGAGTCATCGTGCATGATATCGCGCTGATTGGCCCCCTCATGCCGCCGATGCATGCCGAATTGTTGGCCGCCCCCAAGGAACTGGAAGGGGACGCGAAATCGCGGCACGTGATCGAGCGGTTCGCCAGCCGGGCCTATCGCCGCCCGGCCACCAAGGCCGAAGTCGATCGCCTGATGAAGATCGTCAAGATGGCGGAGCAGGTGCCACAGTACAAGTTGACCGAAGCCAACATGAAGAAGTTGCGCGAACTGAAGGTGCCGAATGAGGTGTTGCAAGAACTTCAGCGAGCCTTCAATCCATCCCCCAAATCGAAATTTATGGAAGAGGATGCGTTCGTCAAAGCCATTCGAAGCAGGCTGCCTGCCGAGCAGTGGAAAGAATATCAGAAGACCATTCTGACGAACGCCGAGACGCAGCAACGGCCGTGGGAAGGCGGAATTGCGCTGGCGATGCAGGCCGTGATTAGTTCTCCCGACTTCCTCTTCCGGGTCGAGGCCGATGTGCTGGGCGTCGGTCCGCAGCCGCTCGACGATTACGCCCTGGCAACGCGGCTTTCGTACTTTCTGTGGAGTTCGATGCCCGACCAGGAACTCTTCGATCTCGCCGCGAAGAAGCAGCTTCACAAAAATCTTGCCGCGCAGGTCAAGCGAATGCTGGCGGATCCGAAGTCCGCGGCCCTGGTCGAGAACTTCGCCGCCCAGTGGCTGAAGCTTAGATCGCTTTCCAAGTTTGAAGTCGATGCCAAGGCATTTCCGGAGTTCGAGACGAAAATCGCACTCAGCGGCACCGACAAATGGGCTCCGCTACGAAACGATATGCTCGCCGAGACGACGCTGTTTCTGGGAGCCCTCATCCAGGAGGATCGCAGCGTTCTCGAATTGATCGACAGCGACTTCACGTTCCTCAACGGCCGCCTCGCCCAACATTACAACATTCGCGATACGAAAGGCAACCCGATCCGCGATCCGAGCGGCAAGGAAATCAAGACCTTCCCAAGTCCTGGCGAGCCGATTCCTGAGGACGCCTTTGTGAAGGTTGCACTGAAGGGCACCGGTCGCGGCGGGATTTTGACGCAAGCGAGTGTGCTGACTCTGACATCGCTCCCGTCGCGAACGTCGCCGGTGGTGCGCGGGGCCTGGATTCTCGACCGCATCCTCGGCACGCCTCCGCCTCCTCCGCCGCCTGATGTGCCAGCCTTGGAAGAGAACAAGAAGGTGGAAGGGACGTCGCTGCGCCAACGGTTGGAGCAGCATCGTGCCAACGTTGCGTGCGCTGCCTGCCATGCCCGCATCGACCCGCTGGGATTCGCCTTCGAGAACTTCGATGCGATCGGTCGATTCCGCGACAAGGTGGGCAAAGAGCCAATCGACGTGTCGGCCGAACTGCTCGGCGGCAGGAAGTTCCAGGGGGCCGGGGAACTCAAGACGATCTTGCTCGAACAGAAGAAGCTATTCGCCCGCAACTTGGCCGAAAAGATGTTCATCTACGCCGTGGGCCGGAATACCGAGTTTTATGATGTTCCCGTGCTCGACGATGTCGTCATGAATCTGGAGAAGAACGATTACCGTTTTCACGCTCTGATTAGCGCGATTGTACAAAGTGATGCATTCCGAATGGTGCGCGGGACCGAAACCAAAAAGGAGACGAAACCATGAGACAGGTACTATCCCGCCGAACCATGTTGAAGGGCCTCGGAGCCTCGCTGGCGCTGCCGTGGCTTGAAGCCATGAGTCCGAATGCCTGGGGGAGCGACGGACAACGCCATCCCACGCGCATGGCGATGTTTTACGTTCCTAACGGCGTCCTCAAACGCGACTGGGCGATTGCCGAGGCAGGAGCCCTCCCCGAGAAGCTGCCCCCCATCCTCGAACCGCTCGCGAACTTGCGGAGCGAGTTCAGCGTGCTTTCGAACTTGCACAACAACGCCTGTCAGGCCCGTGACACCGATGCGCACATCCGCCCGCAGGCGGCCTTCTTGACGGGCGTGTGCCCACGGCAGACACCGGATTCTGACATTCGCCTGGGCGTATCCGCCGATCAGATTGCTGCCGCCCGCATTGGCGACCAGACCCGGCTGCCGTCGCTGGAACTGCGAGCCGATGGCGACGGCACCCAGGAGGGACGCTACAGTCAGCGCTACATGAATATCTCCTGGAGAGATGCAACCACGCCGGTAATGTCCATGCAATCGCCCCGGCAGGTGTTCGATCGGCTGTTCTCGACGGACAGCGGCGACCGCGTTCGCCGCGAGGAACGCAACAGCATCCTCGATTTCGTCCGGGAACAGGCTGCCGATTTGCAGACACGCATCAGCACAGCGGACCGTCGCAAGCTCGACGAATATCTCACCGCGATCCGCGATATCGAAACACGCATCGCCCGAGCCTCGCGCTGGCAGACGCCCACGCCCAATCAGCCAGCTCCCGAAAACCGTATTCCTGCCGATTGGGAGCAACACGTTCGTCTGCTCGGCGATCTGATGGTGCTCGCCTTCCAAACCGACAGCACCCGCATCTGCACTCTCACCTTCACCAACGAACTCGACTCGGCGTCGAGGTATCGAGCGATCGGCATCACCGATGGCCACCACAACACCTCGCACTACGGGAACGATAACGGACTGAAGGAGAAATACGGTCGCATTGCGCGATATCAAGTGACCCAACTGGCCTACATTCTGCAAAAGCTGAAAGACATCCGCGAAGGCGAAGGAACTCTGCTCGATCACTGCATGATTGCTTACGGCTCCGGAATCAACGACGGCCAGGCCCACAGCTACTACGACGTTCCGATTCTCCTCGCGGGTCGCGGCAACGGCACACTGAACCCCGGTCAGCACATTCGCTACGAAAGCGAGCAACCCGTGTGCAATCTTTGGCTCAGTATGCTCGAACGCATGGGGGTGCCGGCGGAGCGGGTCGGCAACAGCACCGGAGTGCTACGTGGGCTGTAGACCCAGCTTTTCAGCCCGACCACGGCACCACTACGCCAGGGTACAAGACTTACATGGAAACGTAAAATGATTCCTGCAATACCCCAACTACGAGACCGCTGGCAATCGCACGATCGCGAACTTCTACCTGTCGCTCTTGCACGCGGTGGGGGACAAACGCGAGAAGTTCGGCGAACGCGATCCAAACATGAACGAAGCGGAGCAGAACGGTCCGCTATCGGAGATCATCGCGTGAAGCAATTGTTCCAACATCCCTGGCGTTTCCTGTGGTCGGCCGTCGTTGTGGCTTCAGTCTGTCCGAATGTCCGCGCCCAGGATTCGGCCGAGGTGGCGAAGGTGATCGCGCCGTTCGTCGAGAAGCATTGTGTGAAGTGCCACGGTGCCGAGAAACCGAAGGCCGGTTTGTCGCTGCATACGTTCACCAATGAAAAAGCGATTCTCAAAGAGCGTAAACTCTGGGACGCGGCGCTGCACCTGATCGAGGCCGGCGAAATGCCGCCGGCGAAACAGCCGCAGCCGACCCCGGACGAGAAAACAGCGTTCGCAAAGAGCGTCCGTGCCATCTACACGAAGGCCGACACCGGCAAACCCGATCCGGGGCGTGTTCCCATTCGCCGACTCACCCGCACCGAATACGGCAACACCGTTCGCGATCTATTGCAACTTGATCCGGACTTCAGGCCCGAACTCGAGTTGCCGACCGATGCCATCACGCATGGCTTCGAGAACAACGCCGAGGCTCTCACGATTTCTCCCGTGCTGCTGGACCGCTACATCGTGGCCGCCCAGATGGTCGCGGAACGAGCGATTCGCGCGGAGTTTCCCAAGCGAGAAATTCTTACGGATGGATACATTGGTCCGGATTACCGAGGTGCCCTCAAAGAAGTTCCTGTCGCCAAGGTGCTGGAGACGTTGACTGCGTTGGCCGAGGCAAACCCCAAGGACGCCCTGGTGCGTTATCGCCTGGCCCGGGCGCATGGCGTGGCCTACGCAAAAAAATCCGGACCGGTCAAGGTGATGCCAGGCAAGGAGTCCGAGGGAATCTGGTTCGATCTCAACCCGCCCCACCTACCGTTCGAAGTTATTCGCGTCGACGACCCGGTGAAACTGAAGGCGGCCACGGAACACCTTGAACGTGCGACCGCAGAGTATCGGGAAGTGATTCAACTCCAGCCGGAGAATTTGTCCGCGCGATTGGGTTTGGCGTGGTGCCTCCAGCAGGCTGGCGACAAGGCGAAAGCAATCGCAGAGTTTCGCGAGACTCTCGAGGCGGCATGGATCAAGGAAAAGGAATTGCGACCGGTTGACTGGAAGGCGAGTTCCATTGTGCTTGAGGGGGCCAATCACCTGTCCTCGTTGCTCGACAAGAAAGAGGACGGGAAGGAGATCGCCGGCCTGAACGAGCGAACGGGGCAACTCAAGAAGACTGTCAACAACAGCCCCTGGTGGCAGTATCGCCTGCTCGACTCCGGCGGGTCCCTCGCTGAATTCACCGGCCCGCTCTTCCTGGACGGCCGGCCCGTCCGGGGAAGTGATCCTCCTCCTGCTGTCTTGAGGTACGCCAACACCGACGAATTTCTCTTCCGGGTAACGCTTTTCGTGGAACAGAGTTCGGAACCGGTGCGGGTGGCGGTGTTCATGGGCGGGCCTGGTTTGCCCGAGTATTCCACGGACGAGGAACGCGACCAAATCCTGGGAGAGATCAAGGCCCGCGATATTCAATCGATCAAGATTCTGAAAATCGCGGAGGTAACGGCACGATCAATCGAGGCTCCGCAGCAGATCGAGGTTCAGATCAGCCGTCGCGGCCGAACCGGGCCGATGGGCATCCTGGGCATCGGCTTGATCAAGCCCAAGAAGGACTCTTCGCCGGTGCGTCTACACTTCAAATTCGAGGGCGAGGGGCCGCTGCTGCCCGTTTCACACAACCACGTTCTCGCCTGCTCGGCCGATAAATCGCAGGCGGAACAAACTCGCGAGATCATCGGCCGACTGCTCCCAAAAGCGTTTCGTCGCCCCGTCACGAAGGACGAGATCGAAGCGGTCGCCAAGTTTGCTGATCGAGCCGTGGCGAATGGAAAGAAGTGGGAACTGGGCATGCAGCACGCCTTGATGGCCATGCTCTGCTCGTCGAAGTTTTTGTTTCGTGCCGAACTCGATGACCGCCCCGATTCTGTCGAGCCGCACGCGATCAGTGAATTCGAGCTGGCTTCACGCCTCAGCTATTTTCTCTGGAGCAGCCTGCCCGATGACGAACTGTTCAAGCTGGCCGGCGAAAAGAAACTCTCGGCGAATCTGGAGCCCCAGGTCCGGCGGATGCTGAAGGATCCCCGGTCGAAAGCACTGGTCGACAACTTCGCCATGAAGTGGCTGCGTCTGGATTCGCTGGGGACGCACCAGGTCGACGCGAAGCTATTTCCGAACTTCGATGAGGAACTGCCTCAGGCGATGCAGCAGGAAACCCAATGGTTCTTGCACCACATGCTCCGTGAGGATCGGAGTCTTCTCGAATTGATTGATGCCAACTACACCTTCTTGAACAGCCGGCTGGCCAGCCACTACCGCATTGCCGACACCCTCGGCAACCCTCTCGGGGCGAAGGTGGAAAAGAATGGGGATGCCATCCCGCGGGATCGATTCGTGCGCGTCCAGTTGCAAGGGAGCGAAAGGGGCGGGATGCTCACTCAAGCAAGCCTCCTCATGACCACCTCGCCTCCGACGCGAACTTCGCCGGTGAAGCGCGGCGCGTGGATCCTGGAGAATATCCTCGGCACGCCGCCTCCCCCACCGCCGCCCGATGTCCCCGAGTTAGACCAGAAGGAAGCGAAGGCCACCACCTTGCGCGAACGTCTGGAACAACATCGTGCCAATGCGGTCTGCGCCGCGTGTCATGCCAAGATCGATCCCCTCGGATTCGCCTTCGAGAACTATGACGCCGTCGGCATGTACCGCAAGAAAGAAGGGAACAAGGACATCGACGCGAGCGGCACGTTGCCGGACGGCCGAAAGATCAACGGCATGGGCGATCTCAAAAAGGCGCTGCTGGCAGACAAGGAAAAGTTTGCCCGGCATGTCGTGGAAAAAATGTTGACCTACGCCCTGGGGCGAGGTGTCGAATATTACGACAAACGAGCCATAGATCGAATCGTAACCGAGGTGGCGAAAGATGACTTCAAATTATCGCGGATGGTGATCGCCATCGTACAGAGCGATCCGTTCCGATTACGTCGTGGAAAGGACCAAGGACAATGAACCAGCTGTTATCGCGTCGTACCGTGTTGCGTGGCCTCGGTGCCGGACTCGCACTTCCCTGGCTGGAGGCAATGGGGCCGCTGGAGTCTTGGGTTCACGCCAACGACAAGACGCCGGCCGCTCCGAATCGGCTGCTGTGGCTCTACGTGCCCAACGGCATGGCGATGCCGAACTGGACGCCACGGGAGGAGGGGCCGCTTCGGGACCTGCCGCCCATTCTCCAAGAAGTGCGGGAATTCACAAACGATATCAACGTCCTGTCGGGACTAAACTCGTTGTCAGCAGAGCGAGGTGGCGGCGGAGATCATGCCCGCGCCATCGCGACCTATTTGACCGGTGTCACTCCCTTGAATACCACGGGACCGAACTACCGAGCCGGGGTCAGCGCCGACCAGGTCGCGGCATCGCGGATCGGGGATCAAACCCGTCTGGCTTCTCTGGAGGTCGGCACCGAGGAGAACACCGGCTTCTGCGACTTCGGCTACCACTGCGTCTACAAGGGGACCTTGGCGTGGCGTTCGCCGACCCAGCCCATGATCAAGGAAGTGCGGCCCCGGCTAGTGTTCGACCGACTATTCGGCGACAACGTTGCCAATCGCGCGGAGCACGATGCCTTGCGCCGGAGCATCCTCGATTACGTGCGCGAGGATTCACGGACGCTGGCCAGTCGCCTCGGCGCCGAAGATCGCCGTCGCATGGACGACTACTTGACGGCCATCCGCGACATCGAACAACGGATCGCGCGGGCCGCGAATTTCCCTCGTTTGGAAAGGCCTGAGTTGGCAATCGAGCCCGGCATTCCTAGGGACTACCAGGAACATTGCCGATTGATGTGCGATCTCATCGTCCTCGCATTTCGATCGGACATCACCCGCATCGGCACCTTCTTGCTGACGAATGAACTGAGCGACCGAACGTTCCCGGAACACGGCATCAAGAAAGGCCACCACATTATCACGCACGAAGGCCCCAAAGCGTATGACGAACTCACAGTGGTCAACCGTCTGCACATGCGACAATTGGCCTACCTGCTTGGGAGGTTGAAGTCCGTGAAGGAGGGCTCCGGGACGCTGCTCGACCACTGCCTGGTCTGTTACGGCTCGGCCCTCAGCGACGGAAACGGACATTCGAAACGCAACCTACCGATCTTGCTCGCGGGCAACGCCGGCGGCACGGTCCGAACGGGCCGCCACATTCAGTTTCCGGCTGGCACCCCGCTCAACAACTTGTGGCTTTCGATGCTCGAACGGGTTGACGTCCGTGTTTCGTTCCTCGGCGACAGCACCGCGAGCCTCCGCGGGTTGTAGGCTAGGCTTTCTTGCCCGACCCGGACCCGCGTCGGCTCCCCAGTCGACCGATTCGGCGATAGCACGGGACTGTTGACCGGATTGTGAGCCGCATCGCTCAACGGGTCTGCATGGTTGACATGGCCTGTTCCTCAGCCTCATGGATTGGGGCGGCCTGGAACTCGACCGCTTCGGCGACAGCGCCGGACTGCTCAGCGGACTGTGACTTCATCCCGCTGCTTGCGGCAGTTTTTTTCATTCCTCGACTTTTTAGCTAGGATTGCATGCACCACAACATCTTTCCGTGCTGTCTGTTCGTGAGTCTTATTTGTGCTCTCGACGTCCATGCTGCTCCCCAACCCGGACGGGTCGTCGAGGTGATCGATGCGGACACGCTCAAGATCATTGGCTTTGACACAAACGGCAAGGAAACAGGCAAGCCGGCAATCTTTGGCATCCGTGGAGTTTCGGCACCGACACCGGTTCAGCCCTACGGCAACAAAGCCCTGGCTCGGCTAAAGGAAATGGTGGAAGGAAAGAAAGTCATCTGGAACGGCCCGGTTCCGCGAGCAAACAAGGCTGGGAACTCCCTCCATTTTCGAACCGAGGACGGCAAATCGCTCGCGTTGCAAATGCTCTCCGAAGGGTTGGGGCGACTTGTAGTGGCGGAGTTGGAAGACAAGTCGGCGAAACCGAGCGAACCGAAGAAGGTTAGCCCCGAAGTGACCGCAGCTATTGCTGCGGAGCGCGAGGCCCGAGAAGCCAAACGTGGACTTTGGGCGGAAAAGGATGCGGAGTTGCCGCGTGAAATCCGAAGCAGCGTCGGTATGAAGCTCGTCTACGTTAATCCCGGCAAGTTCACGATGGGCTCGCCGGAGAGCGAACCGGGCCGCGAGGCTCAAGAGGTTCCGCACGAGGTGGAGCTGACCAAAGGCTACTACATGAGTGCTCACGAAGTCACGGTCGGCCAATTCAAGCAGTTCGTCGCCGACACGAAGTTTCAGACCGATGGCGAGCGCGATGGCAAAGGAGCCTACGGCATCAACGAGGCCGGCAAGATCGAAGAAATGCACGCCAAGTTCACCTGGAAAAGTCCGGGGTTCGAGCAGACCGACGACCATCCGGTGGTCAGTGTGTCATGGAGCGATGCCAAGGCGTTTTGCAAATGGCTAAGCGAGAAAGAGAAAAAGACGTACCGCTTGCCCACGGAAGCCGAGTGGGAATATGCGTGCCGCGCTGGCACGAAGACGGCCTACGTGCATGGCGACGACCCCGAAGGATTGGCAACGAGGGGCAACGGAGCAGATGCCACTGCGCGGGCGAAGTTTCCGGGTTGGAGCATCGGCATCAAGGCAAAGGACGGACACATCTTCACCGCGCCGGTGGGCCGATTCAAAGCCAACGCGTTCGGCCTGTACGACCTGCACGGCAACGTCTGGGAATGGTGCGAAGACTGGTACGAGCCGAACAGTTACCCCAAGGAAAAGCAGACCGATCCGACCGGCCCGGCAACGGGGAAGGCCAAGGTGCAACGCGGCGGCGGGTGGTCGAGCGATGCAAAGCGTCTGCGTTCCGCGGCTCGCATCGGCCGAGATCCGATTGCCTACCGAGGGTGCTACCTCGGTTTCCGTGTGGTCTTGGTGCAAGCGAATTAGAGAGTCCTGCCGTGTTTCAAAGCAAGTGAAGGAGTTCTCGTGTTTCAATTGAGATCGATCGTCGTGTGGATGTTTGTTGTTTGCGGTTTCCTCGCCTGGTCGACAAACGCCGGAGCCCAAGAGCCGAAACGTCCCGAGGGAGCACGCGTGGCTTACATGCTGCTCGTCAATGGCGCGGCGACCGAGGCTGTCGTCAAATCCGCGAACATCGAAGGCCACAAGAGCGTCGCCCCGCCCTACGTCGGCACCTGGCATTCGTTCTTGAAGGGAATGGATACGATTCAGAAAGGCCGGCTCGATCCGGTCGAGAAGGGCGACATCGATGTGATGATGATCGCCACCCTTTCCTGGAGTCCTAACGCGGAAGGCTGGAAGAATCACCTGGGGCCCGAAGACTCTACGCTGGCAGGTTTCGCTGCCCTCGGCGTCAAGAACAACCCAAAATTTCGCATCGTTTGGCAGACCTATCTTTGGCCTACAGGCTCGGAACCGAAAGTCGGCAATAAAAAGCTCGACCTTGCTGCGACGAGAAAACGCGCTGATCCCCAATCGCTCAATGTGTTGGAGAAGCTGGTCGATGCGATCAACGAAAAACATGGGCAAAAGGTGGTTCTGATCTCGCCGGTTCGCGAGGCCACGCTCAAGCTTTTGGACATGGTGGTGGACGGAAAGTTCCCCGGCATTTCCGACCCGGCTGACCTGTGGCTCGAATTCAACATGCATTCGCACAGACACCTTTTGGCGCTGACCGCCTATTGCAACGTGGCCACGATGTACGGCATCTCGCCGGTGGGTCTCAATCCGTCGTTCAAGGGCGTCACCTACGCAACCAAAGGCGGGCAGCCCCACTTGATGGATGGGATCACTGACGAGCAAAACGCGATCCTGCAGCGGATCGCGTGGGAGACGGTGTCGAAGTATCGGCATGCTGGCATTACAAAGTAAACGCCTTCGAACGAAAGGTGCTTATGACTCGTTTACACATCCTTGAGTGTCTTCTTGGTATTTGGGTACTTCTCGCTTCGTCCATTGTCGGCAAGGCGGACGATCCTAAAGCAGCTCCCGACAAGAAGATTCCCGCTGGGCTGCGGGTGATGAACGGTGGGCACAGTTGGTCGACCGAGAACTCCGCGCCTTTGTGCCAGGCGGCCGGCATCGTTGGGCACAAGAAAATCACCGGCGTCAACGGCAACCGGATTGAGGACGTGGCGCCTCTGCTCGAAAAGGGCGAGATCGACGCCTACGTTTGGCAGCACAGCTCGGTCGGGCCAGAGTTCCCCAAGTTCCTGCCGACCCTCGTGGAACTCGGCTCCAAGTACAACCCCAACTTCCGCGTCATCATGCAGATGCCGTGGCTGGTGCATGACGGGCTAAAGGATCCCAAGTCCCCCGAGGAATACGAGAAGACGGATCTCGCGGAATATCAGACCAAGATGGAGAAGTATCGCAAACAGCAGGAGTCGTATGTAGACGCGGTCAACGCCAAGGCGGGCAAGCGCGTCGTCTTCTTGGTGCCGCTCGGCGATGGCATGCTGGAGGTGCGGAAGATGATCGCGGCCGGAAAGTTCCCGGGCGTGACCACACAAAGGAATTCGGTGCTCGCAGGCGACATCATGCCGCACCAGGGACTTCTGGGAATGCGTCTGGGCTCGTACATGCACTACGCGGCCTTGTACAAGATGTCGCCGGAAGGGCTCAAGTTTCCGAGCAAGGACGGTGATGGCCTGACCGATGAACAGCGGCCGATCCTGCAGAAGCTTGCGTGGGACATGGTCTCGAATTACCCCTACGCCGGCATCGCGAAATTTGAAGTTCCACAGCCCAAAAAAGAAGGCGAGAAGGCAGCCCCGAAACCCAGCGGCGCGGCAGCGGTGCCCGCTGCAGTGAAGGGGTGGAAGGAGACGCAAGACTTGCCCGCAGATACAGTGGTTACCGATTACAACGCCTACATCGAGAAACTCCCGAAGGCCGAACGCCCCGGCGTCTCGAACGTGAAGTACTACGTCGATGACACGGGCCGAAATGCGGTCGCGGTGCTTGTGAACGTCGGCGACACGCAATGGACGCACCTGCTCGTGTACGACAAGCAGAACAAGCGAACCGGCGTGACGAAGTATGTTAGCCAATGATGCGGCTCCGGCAGCTCGGACTTTGAGTTATTCAACCTGACCTACCGCTCGTAGTCTTCAGCGGAGAGGGGATTGATGGAGGTGTTCATGAAATTCTGGAACTGGGCGATTTGCCCGACGATTACCCTGATGCTCGTGCCGGAATCGCTGGTTGCGGCCGATCCGGCTCGAGCCAAGACGCTGACCGTCGAGCAGGCGAAGGAGTTGCTCAAAAAGCCGAACTCCTTGCGCGTGGATGTCACCGAGCTGTCGCCCGAAATAGCGGCGGTGCTGGCAACCTACAAGGGTGAACTGCGGTTCGAGTCGCTCGCCACGCTCTCGCCGGAAACGGCGGCAGCGCTCGCGACGCGCACAAGTCTAATCGATCTGCCCAAGGTCTCGGCACTCACGCCCGCCGTGGCCAAAGCGCTCGCGACAACGAAGGGCCAACTTCATCTTCCGAGCGTCAAAGAATTGTCCCCCGATGTCGCCAAGGAACTCGCGGCTCACACGGGCACGCTCAGCTTGGGCGTGACGGAACTTTCAGACGATACGGCCGCCGCCCTGGCGAAGCACGGCGGAAATCTTCGACTGGCTCAACTCAAGAGCTTGACTTCGCTGGTGCTAGCGGAACGGCTCGGTCAACAGGAATGGCTGTTTCTCAGTGGTGTGACAAAGATCACGCCCGAGATTGCCAAGGCGATCTGTCCGCCGAGTAATCGCGTAAAGTTCAAGAATCACGTGCAACTCTACATCGGGCTGACGGAGTTGCCTACGGATGTCGCGGCGGCGATCATGGCTGGGCGAGGCCACATCTCCGCAAATTCGCTCAAAACGATTTCCGACGAAGCGGCAGCGGCCTGGTCCGGCCCGTTCGCCAACATTCGCCTGTTCGGTCTCAAGAAACTCTCTCCCGCCGCAGGAGCGTCCTTGGCGAAGGGGACTGGAATCTTCGACATCCGCAGCTTCGGCCCCGAGCTTTCCGACGAAACGGCCGAGGCCATCGCCAAGCAAATGGCTGCGGGACCGCACCGAATGATCGACTTCAACGGCCTGAAAAAACTGAGTTCGCCAGCATTGGCGGTCGCAACGCTGCGGAGATACAAACGGGGGCCGCACAGCACACTCAACGGCGTCGCCGAGATCACCGACGATGTGGCCAGGGCGCTCGCCGAGTACAAGGGCAACCTCAACGGCCTCCCCAGTCTGACGTCGCTGAAATCAGCCGCGCTCGCCGCCAAATACGCGGCCCAGCCGGGCGACTTGAAGTTCGCGAAACTGAGTACGATCTCCGACGACGTCGCCAAGGCGCTGGCCACCCACAAAGGCAAGCTCGATCTTTCCGGCTTGACGGCGCTTTCGGATTCCGCTGTCGCAGTCCTGCGAGCAAACGAGAACATCAAACTGCCTGTAAAGTTTCAGAAACCTACGAAGTAGCGGAGATGCCATGAGAAATCTACTCGTTCTGGGAGGCTTGGTTATCGCTCTTCTTCATCCCTGTGGGGCGTTCGCTCAGCCTGATCCCAGGGCTGACAGCAAGGCCGCCAAGACTCCATCTGGGGTCCGTGTCGGCTACACGCTGATCCTGTTCGGATGCGAGGACGCTGTGGTCAAAAGCATGGGTATTGAAGGGCAGAAGACCTTAAATGGACCTTACCTTGGTACCTGGCACGACATCAAGGGCGCGAAGGCGATGGACAAAAAGCGGATGGAACCGCTCGAGCGTGGCGACTTCGATATGCTCCTGCTCGCAACGCCACACTGCTTCCCGAACGCCGAAACCTGGGCAAACCAGCTTGGATTCGATTCAACACCCGCGCTCCTCTGCGACAAGGGCGTGATGAAGAATCCCAAGTTCCGCTTGGTCTGGCAGACGTGGTTCTGGCCGACTTACGAGGGCAAGGAGGAGAAGAAACTGAAAGTTCCGGCTGCGACACAGCCTTACCGTGCAGAAGAACATCGTGCACTTGAGAAACTCGCCGACGAGGTCAACAAAAAACACGGCCGACAAGTGCTGGTGATTTCTCCGGTGGCGGAAGCGACGAACGAACTCATCAAAATGGTGGCTGCGGGCAAATTCCCCGGACTGAAGGATCCCTCGCTGCTCTGGAAAGATGCGGATATGTGGCAGTCCGCGATTCGCTGCCCCTTCGCCCGGCGCTCCCGGGGCGGTTCCCGATCTTCCGGCCGCAGGGTCAGGCGGCGGCTTGTGGACTCCCGATGCTCCCGCTGCTCCGGCCGGCAGGAGCGAATCCTCGAAGCTCTGGCTCCCGGGAATGGATTAGCACGCCGGCTCCAGCGTTCCAGTCCAGCACGCACGGGTCTTCAATTGTTCAGTTTGGGTGGCACTGGTGGCTGGTCCACCAGTGCGAAACGGCCGCAATTTTCATGGATGGGCAAGCCATCCATGCCACCCGGTATTTTCCATGTTCAACAATTGAAGAGCTGTGGACCAGACCGGACTTGATGGATCCTGACGCGAGCCAGCAGACAAAACAACGACTACGATCGCGACAGATCATCGAGAAAGACTTGCTCGGCAGCAGCGAGCAGTCCGATACTCCGAACGCCTGCATGGGCGTGTTCGTTGATTCGAAATGCTCTTAGCGCCTGATTCCCGAAGGCTGGGCAATGCGGCCATCGGGCGAAACCTTTACAGGTCCCATGGCGGCCGCCACGCGCTCGGCCGCCCGCTCGTGTGTGTCGGCGCAAAGCTCGGCGAAACGCGTTCGCACCTCGGGCGTGCATTCCTCGAGTTTCGTCGCCATATTCTGCATGCCCGGGCCGTTTCGCTCGGCGGAGTCGGAAATGCGCTGCAGGAACTTCAGCGACTCGGCGAAATTCACATCAATCGTCTTTCCCACGCTGCTCTGCATCGTTCGGGCGATCAGGTCGGCGCCCACATTATCGACCTGCAAAAACATATCGAGTTGATCGCTCACCAGCGGATTGCCCTGCCGGTCGCGCCCGTACTGGCTTCGCAGGAGGAGCACCGAGCGGCCGGTGAGCTTGCGACGAAACAGGGGGCCTTCGTACGAACCCTCGCACAGGAACAAATGCGTGTCCGGCTTGCCATAAACCAGATCGACCCGGCTGATAGTGCCGGCGCCATCGTCGCCCTCAATGGTGTATTTGGCAGTTCGCCGGGCTTCCATGGTGGTAATGCCCATCAGCCGCCAGATATTGACCACCACCTCCGGATAGCGCACCAGAAACACGTGCAGCTCGCCATCGCACTGCGTTTGCTGAACCGGCAGCCGTCGATAAATGGTCGGGCGGTCGACAATCGCCAGAATCTTTGCCCGCAACTCCGGCTTGAGCTGATCGAACGGAATGGCCTGCTCGGCTTCATCTTTGGAAGCCATGCTGGTATCGGCTTGCTGCGCCAGCGTGACCGGTGTCCAGCCAGTGGCCACTGCGGCCAGTCCGGCCAGCGAGACGAACCAGGAGCGACGCGACAGCCAGCCAGGCGGAGCCGCAGGGTTTTCGCCGGGCGAAACAGGCGCGCAAAGTCCGTCCATCGAGCGACGCATGTATCCCGCTTTGCGACGCGATCGGTCAACCCGGCAAAATCTGCCGAACCTGACGATTATTCGGCCACATCCTGCCGCTCACGCCAGTAAAAAAGCCGAATCGGCTAACCGGTGCTATCAGCTATCGGGCTCGGGGGACGAAATGGCGGGGGCGATCAATCGCAAATCTTAACATTGCCTTCATCGAAACATGCGCATCGCAGCGCGATAATTGTGGGGGACTGCCTCCTCTCGGTCTCGGTGTTTGGCCTCGCGAAGTCGGGGTGAGATTGAGATATTGAGCAGGAGAACTGCAAGTGACTGTTCGAGTGAGACTGGCCTCGGCCGATGCGCCGCTTCATTACGATTCGCGAGTGGCGGAATTGTCGCTGTGGCGGTCGTCCATACCCGCCTCCTCTTTGGGCGTGGATGTGGCGGCGGTGTTCGAAGAACACGCGGAACTGCCGGGCATGGCGATTGTGGGACACGATGTGCAGCTCACGCTCATCTCCCGCCAGCGGTTCTTCAAGCTCATGAGCAGCCCTTTCGGCCGCGATGTCTATCTCAAGCGGTCGCTGGCGGTGCTGGCGCAATCGATTTCCGAACGTCCTCTGGTGCTCAATGGCGATTGCCGGATCGACACCGCGGCGTCGCTGGCCCTGAACCGCACTTTCAACCAGCGTTTTGAGCCGCTGATCGTGGTGCTCGGGGAGGAAGTGCGAATTCTCGATGTGCACACGCTCCTGCTGGCGCAGGCCCAGTTGCTGGCGCACGCCAACGCGGTGGTGATGCAGCAAAAAGAGGCCGCCGAAGCCGCCAATTCCGCCAAGAGCGTGTTTCTGGCGAACATGAGCCACGAGATTCGCACGCCGCTCAACGGCATTATTGGCATGTCGGACCTGCTCATGGAAACCTCGCTCACCGGGGAGCAGCGCGAGTATGTGGGGGTCATGAAAACTTCCGCCGATTCGCTGCTCACGGTCATCAACGATATCCTCGATTTCTCCAAGATCGAAGCCGGGCGGTTGGAACTCGATCCGGTCGATTTTCCGCTCCGTGAGGAACTGGGCGACACACTCAAGGCCCTCGCGCTCAAGGCCCATCAAAAAGGAATCGAAATCGTGCTGCGGGTCGATCCCCGCGTGCCGGCCGATATCCATGGCGACTGGGGCCGGCTCCGCCAGGTAATCATCAACCTTGTCAACAATGCCCTCAAGTTCACCGCCGAGGGAGAAGTGGTGGTTACCGTCGCCGGTGGCCCACTCATGCCCGATGCGCAGCCGCTCGATCTTCATTTTTCCATCCGCGATACGGGCATTGGCATTCCCGCCAGCAAGCTGAAAACCATCTTCGAGCCGTTCGCCCAGGCCGACAACTCCACCACGCGACGCTACGGCGGCACCGGGCTCGGTTTGGCGATCTGCACGCGGCTGGTGGAAATGATGCAGGGTCGGTTCTGGGTGGAAAGCCAGCCGGGACACGGCAGCACCTTCCATTTCACCGCCCGGCTGGAGCCGGCGCACGCTCCGCTGCCCCATTCCGCCCCGCCCCGGTTTGAAGGACAGCGGGTGCTCGTCGTCGACGACAACGCCACCCACGGCCATTGGCTGGTGGCCTTCTGCGGCGAGTGGGGACTGCTCGCGGAGCACGTTTCCAACGCGGCCCAGGCCCGGCAAAGGCTCGGCGATGCCCGCCAGCGAAACCGGCGTTACGATCTGGCGCTGGTCGATTCGCGGCTCGGTTCCGACGACGGCTTCGAGTTCGCCGCGGCGATGATGCGGGAGGAACCGGCAGCGCCGCCGGTCATTATGCTGCTCTCCGATCCGCAGCGGCAAAACGAAACGGCCCGCTGTCGCGAGTTGGGGCTGGCTCGCTATCTCACCAAGCCGCTGAAGGAATCCGATCTCGATTCGAGCCTTCGCTCCGTATTCGATCCCGCCTTCGCTGCCTGCTCCGAAGCGCCGCGCAGCGAGCCCGGTCTGGCCAAAACGGCCGCCGTTTCCCGCCGGGTGCTGCTGGCCGAGGACAACCTCGTGAACCAGATGCTCGCCGTCCGCACGCTGGAGAAAATGGGGCACGAGGTCACCGTCGCCCAGAATGGAACCGAAGCCCTGTCGCGGCTGGGGATTCCGCTCGACGACATCTCTCCCGCCCCCGCCGAAGCCAGCGCAGCGTTCGATCTGGTGCTCATGGATGTGCAGATGCCCGAGCTCGATGGCCTCGAAGCCACGCGACGCATCCGGCTCTGGGAGCAGCGACACGGCGGACACATTCCCATTGTGGCCATGACCGCCAACGCCATGAAGGAGGATAGCGACATTTGCCTGAGCGCCGGCATGGATGCCTATCTCGCCAAGCCGATTCGTATCGACCAGCTCCGGGCGTTCGTCGAGCAGTTGCCTTCGCGGTCGGTTCCGCCACCTCCGGCTGCCGAAGCTTCATCGGGCTCGTTGCTCGACCGCCACCTGGCGCGGGAGCGAACCGGTCACGATCCGGAGTTGTTGCGGCAGTTGATTGGCATTTTCCTGAGCGATTATCCCCAGCTCTGCCGCGAACTCCGTTCCGCGCACGCCCGTGGCGATGCTTCCACGTTCCACCGGATGGCGCACACGCTCAAGGGGAACTTCAGCATGTTCGGGGCGAATTCGGCGGTGGAAGTGGCATATGGTCTGGAACAACTGGGTCAGGTGGCCCGGCTGGAACAGGCGGAGGAATTGCTCATCCGGCTGGAAGAACTCCTCGGCGCTCTGGAGGAAGAGCTGCAAGAATGGCTTCGCTGCGAAGAACCCGCCACCGTGTGAAACGCGTGACCTACTTGGCTTTATGACGATGGCTCGCGCCGGCGGGCGCCCCGGCCCGTCACACCGCCGTCACCGACCCGAACAGGCAGTCGGAAACGGCCCCGGTCGACGACCGGACGGCACGGACGCGGTAGAAGTACGTCACACCTGGAACCAGGCCGCGGTCCGAGAAACTCCCGGCGTTCGGCGGGGCGGAGAAGCTGACCACGTCGTTCGCGAACGCGGGACTCGTCGACCGCTCGATGACGTACCCGGTCTCCCCGGCCGCGTTGTCCACCCAACTGAGGGTCGCCCGGCCGGAGGAGGCCAGGATGGTCAGCGGGGCGGCCGTCACCGCGAACCGGGCCGGGTTCGTCGCAGCCTCCTTGCTGTTGAACCGCACGACCGCCACCGCTCCCGGCTGTGCGGAGGCGAGCGCCATCGCCGCCGAGGTCCGCCCGGCGGCCCGCTCGGCTCGCACGTAGTCGGTCACGTCCAGCACATACCCCTGGGCCGTCCGCTGGACCGTGAACGATCCGAACACCGCCCCCAGCGCCGGCCGGTTGTTGTACGTCAGGCCGACCTCGGTCCAAGTGGTGTTCGCCACCCCGTGCAGGTTCACCGCCACCGACGGCTCGGTCCCCCCGGCCAGGGAGCCGAACAGCTTCAGCGTCACCCGGGTGAAAGCCGACGGGAGGGCGGTCAGGTCGAGCTTCAGGTAGCTGACCCGGTTGAACTCCGCCCCTCCGCTGTTCTTCACCTCCAGCACCGTCCCGGCCCCGAAGTTCGTACCCGCGTACGCCCCGTCCTGCACCTTCGCGTCCGCCGACGGGGCTACCTCCGTCACGGCCCCGGGCGTGACTGTGAACCGGGCCGGGTTCGTCGCGGCCTCCTTGCTGTTGAACCGCACGACCGCCACCGCTCCCGGCTGTGCGGAGGCGAGCGCCATCGCCGCCGAGGTCCGCCCGGCGGCCCGCTCGGCTCGCACGTAGTCGGTCACGTCCAGCACATACCCCTGGGCCGTCCGCTGGACCGTGAACGATCCGAACACCGCCCCCAGCGCCGGCCGGTTGTTGTACGTCAGGCCGACCTCGGTCCAAGTGGTGTTCGCCACCCCGTGCAGGTTCACCGCCACCGACGGCTCGGTCCCCCCGGCCAGGGAGCCGAACAGCTTCAGCGTCACCCGGGTGAAAGCCGACGGGAGGGCGGTCAGGTCGAGCTTCAGGTAGCTGACCCGGTTGAACTCCGCCCCTCCGCTGTTCTTCACCTCCAGCACCGTCCCGGCCCCGAAGTTCGTGCCCGCGAACGCCCCGTCCTGCACCTTCGCGTCTGCCGACGGGGCGAGGGTCATGACGCCGGCGGTCGGGGCGGCCAACTTGGTGGCCACGTCCATGGCGGCGAACGCAGACGACCCGCCCGCGTTCGTGGCCCACAGGCGGTAATAGTACCGTACCCCCTCGGCCAACCCGGTGTCGTGGTACGATGTGGCGTTCGCGGCCAGGGTGATGGTGGTGGGCGAGGTGAAGGTGCTGTTCGTCGACCGCTGCAGGACGTAGGCCGTCTCCTTGATCGAGTTGTCCGCCCACGACAGCGTCACGGCGGTCTGGAAGGCGGACGCGGCGGTCAGCCCTGTCGGGGCGTTGACCCACGGCGCCGCGGCGTCCTTCGCGTAGTACCGGAACCAGTCGAACCGGGCCGGGGTGTTGTCGGCGGCGTCGAACCGGTCGAGGTTGAAGATCGGGAGCAGGGTCATCAAGACGGTCAGGTCGCCCTGCGGGTGGCCGGTGATGTCCTTGGTCCGGACCAGGGCGCCGTCGAAGAAGTACCGCACGGCGGTCGGGGTGTACTCGGCCCCGAACGTGTGGAAGCTGGTGGCCAGGTTCGGCGTCGAGACGCTCCCCAGCCGGTGGTTGGTATGGGTGGGGAACCAGGTGTGGAAGTTCGGGTCGTAGCGGAACGGGTTGTGCGACTCCTGCTCCTCGACGTCGATCTCCAGGGTGGTGGCGGTGCGGTTCGGGCCGCCGCCGTCCCCGGTCATCCAGAACGAGGTGTGCCGGCCGCCGCCCGAAGGCATCTGGATCCGGGCCTCGTAGTAGCCGTACCCGAGCTTCACCCTGCTGAACACCCCGCCTCCGGTGTACTCCCGGCCGCCGAAGTTCTCGCGCAGCCCGACGATGTTCAGCGTCCCCCCGCCGACGGAGACGTTCTCCGCCCGGTTGAACGCCGGGTTGCGGTCCCCGACCCGATAGTTCCACTTGGTGGTGTCGAGGGCGGTACCGTCGAACTCGTCCCCGTAGGCGTAGACGTACCCTTCGGACAGGAGCCCTGTCGGATCGAGGGGTTGGTGGGTGGTGGCGTCGTCGGGGGTGACCGCGGTGGCGACGTTCGAGTAGGCGGTGAAGGTCGTCCCGTCGGTCACCCGGACGCGGTAGAAGAACCTGGTGGCGAGCGGGAGGCGGACGTCGGCGTAGGCGGTGGTGTTGCGGGGGAGGTTGTCGCGCAAGACCACCCACTCGGCGCCGTCCGCGGACCGCTCGAGGAGGTACGCCTGCTCGGTGGTGGACGTGTCCCTCCACCGCAGTTCCACCGCGGACGGGTCAGTGGCGATGGCCGTCAGGTTGGTCGGGGCGGCGATGGAGGGCAGGGCCCGGTACTCCAAGGCTTCGACCCGCAGGACGGCGCGGGGGGGGGCAGTCCTGCGGCCGTCGGAAACGGTGCCGAGGGCGCGCCGGAGGGCGCGGAAGAGGTGATCTATTGGGTACATAGGTACTACCTAAAAATCCGGCGGTTCGTTCAGCCGATCTGACTTCGTCCGGAGAGAGCGGTCCCGGTTTCGGGCAATTTTTCGTCCGTACTCGGTCCCGGTCGAGGCCGTTTTGCCCACCCGGGTCGGATCGTGCCTGTTCAGGGCCATGTCTGCACCCCTGTGTGGGCTCCACGTGAATGTCAGCAGAAGCCGTGCCACGAGCGATTGTTGGCCTTTCACCTCCGGTTCCCCGGCAGCGAGACCATCATCGATCAGACGGACGAGTCCGATAAACCGGGCAGCCGTCCGGATACCACAGCCGGGCTGATCACCCCGTCCGCTTCCGCGCGATCATCGCGATGGAGGCCGGACGACCGGCGACCCACTCGGCGAGATCTCCCGTCCAGCGGCCCACAGGGCGGCGTTCGTCAGCATCCGCCGGTAGCCCTCCTGGTCGAAGCTCTTGTGCAGGTGCGCCCCGGTGAACGTGAACGCCCGCCCGCCGGCCGGCCGCTCATACGCCCAGGCGACAATAGCCGAGTCCGCGGCGGGGTCGTCCTTCCCCTTCGGGTCGACCGTTCGCTGGAGGGGGGTGACGCCGGCCATCCTGGGCACAAACGTGTTCTGCCACAGCCAGCCGTCGTCGATGGTGAACGGGGCCACCCCATTGAAGATCGGGTGCGGTGGAAAGGTGCGGAATGTCGCGACCCAGTGCGCCCGCTTAGCCCCCTTGTGCCATGCCCCGCCGGCCCACCCGCGGACCCGGTCGCCCAGATCGGCCGGGTAGTCGGCCGCCTGGTGGAGTTGCACCAGCCCGGCCCCGGCGTCGATCAGCTTCTGGACTTCGGCGACCCGGTTGCCCTTCAGGACGTGGTGCTTGTCCCCGCCGTCGAAGAAGAACACGACCGCCTTCGCCCCGCGGAAGGTGGCCGGCTTCTTCGGCCAGTCCAGGGCCAGCACCGGGGCGACTCCCGGCGTCTGCTTGAGCAGGTCCATGAGCAGGCAGCAGCCGGCGACGTAGTCGTGTTCGCCGGGCTTGAAGACGTTGGTGCCGGCGATCAGCACCACTTTGGCGGCGGCCGGGTCCGTGACCTCCGCCTCGACGACGACGCCGGGCGGCAGCTTGACCGGGTCGGCGGCGGCGGTGGCCGGCCCGGCGAGGAGGACCGCGAGCAGGGGGAGGAGGCGGGTCACTTTTTCTCCTTCTTGTTGATGGCGAAGTCGAGGGTCGAGTTGGCCTTCGGCAGCTCCTTCGCCTCCTGGTGCTCGGGGAACAGGAAGTCGCCGAACGGGGCTTCCTGCCCAGTCTTCCCGTCGAACCCGACGAGGCGGATAATGTACGCCCCGCCGCGGACCCCCCGGCCCTTCTCGGCGGTGGTGTACTTGCCGTCCCAGATGTTGGCAAACCCTTGCCCGCCGGCCCCGCCCTTGGTCGGATCCGGGTCGAAGAAGATGACCCCCTTCGGGATCGGCTTGCCGTCGAACGTGGCCGTCCCGGACACGTCGTACAGCACCTCGTCGCCGGTGCCGCACCCGGCCAGGACGAGGGCGGCCAGCAGGAACCCGAGGTTGGCAATCGGCTTGGCGGTCATGGTCGGCCCTCGGGTTAGTTGTCGCCGGAGATCACTTCCCCGCCATCGCGGCTGGCCAGGGCACGGTAGGTGGCTATGTCGATGGCTTGCTGCATGAAGCGGACCGACCCGTCGCCGAACGCCGCGTTCATCCCGCCGGTGTGCATGCTGCCGAACGGCATGTCGTTGTAGGGGACGATCAGGTTGGCACGGAAGATCGAGTTGATGGCGTTGGTGACGTTGCGACAGCTGACGACGAACGAGGGCCGGCTGGCGTCGAAGCCGGCGTACTCCTCGCCGCCGCGGACCCACGACCGGTAGCGGGTGCCGTACACCGGCGAGACCCAGGACATCTCGGCGACCATCATCGTGTTCGACGTGCCGTCGGTGACGCTGGTCAGCTTGACCTCGCCGTCGCGCTGGAACATGCCGGACCGGGCGGCGGGCACCCCCTCGTGCAGGGCGGTCCCGACCGGGTACGGCTGGCCGGTCGCCGGGTTCGTGCCGCGCGGCCCGTTGACGCCGTAGTAATGCGGAATGGCGGCGGGCCTCCCTGTGTTCGCGGGGATCAGGTCCGACGGGCCGTTGGTGTTGTTGGGGGCGCCGAACGCCTGCTCGGTCAGCGGACTGGAGGGGCACTGGTACGACACGACCTTCACCAGCCCGTGCGGGTTGTTGCGCCCGTTGATCGAGTGCGAGAAGCTGGCGTTGGTCAGGTCGAACTGCCTGTACAGGTTGTCCTGCTCGATGTATGGCAGGATCAGCACGTGCCAGCTCAGGCCGGTACGGGCGTCGTAGGCGTTGGGGAGTCTCCCCAGCACGTCGTGGTAGTTGTGGCAGGCCAGGGCGATCTGCTTTAGGTTGTTGGCGCACTTCATGCGCGCGGCCGCCTCACGCACCTTTTGGACGGCGGGAAGGAGCAGGCCGATGAGGATGGCGATGATCGCGATCACCACCAGCAACTCGATCAGGGTGAACGCTCGCCGCCGCCGGGGGAGAGTTATCACCGGGTCACCTCGACAAGGAAACGAGGACGAGCCTACATCCAGTTTTCATACTAGCCGCTGCCCCGCTAGACGCCATTGGACGATCGCGCAAATAATCTTAGAATTTGCGTCAGCCGATCCGAAGACCCAGTTCAGGCGCACTCCTCATGAGCCGACCGTCCACCCCCCGCGTGGCCCTGCTCGTCGATACCTCCACCACCTGGGGACGACGGCTGATCGAGGGTGTCCTGGCCCGCACGCGCCGACATCGCCCCTGGCAGGTCTGGCTGCGACCGCACGGGCAGGAGGAGCTGATCCACCCGCCGCCAGGCTGGGCCGGCGAGGGCGTCATCGCCCGTGTGTCGAGTCTGGCGCTGGCACGACAGCTGACCGGCCTTGGGGTGCCGGTGGTCAACGTCTCGGCCATCGAGCTGCCGGGCGTGACGTTCCCGCGCGTGACCACCGACCAGCGCTTGGCAGCGCGGCTGGCCGTCCAGCATTTCCTCGACCGCGGGTTTCGCCACTTCGGCTATTGCGGGCTGCCACGGCTGGCGTACGTCAGCCGCCATTGCAAGGCGTTCGTCGAGAGCCTGGAGGGGCACGGCTACCGATGCTCGGCCTACCTGAAAGGCCCGGGGAAGAAGGCCGGCTCCGGCGACAGAGCCGACCAAGAGGACCTGGGCCAGTGGCTGCGCCGGCTCCCGCGGCCGGTCGGTGTTCTCACCTGGACGTTACGGAGCCTCGACGTGCTTGACGCCTGCCACGAGGCCGGGCTTCACGTCCCCGAGGACGTCGCCATCCTGTCCGGCGCCGAGGACGAACTGCTGTGTGAGGCGTCGTCGCCGCCGCTATCCGGCGTCGCCGGACACGCCGAGCGGATCGGCCACGAGGCCGCGGCGCTACTCGATCGGCTGATGCAGGGCGGGCGGCCGCCGCGGCAACCCGTCCTGCTCCCACCGACGCATGTCGTTTGCCGGCAATCGACCGACACCCTGGCGATCGACGACGCCGATCTGGTCGCCGCCATCCGCTTCATCCGCGCCCAGGCGAGCCGGCCGATTCAGGTAAAGGACGTGCTCCGTGCCGTGCCCGTCTCGCGGCGCGCGCTGGAACGGCGGTTCCGCGATACCCTGGGCCGGACCCCGGCCTGCGAGATCCGCCACGTCCACCTGGAGCGCGCCCGGCAGTTACTGGCCGAGACCGACATGCCGATCCCGGAAGTGGCGGCAGCGTCCGGCTTCGGCTCGGGGGAGTACCTGGCCGTGGCGTTCAAGGCCCAGACCGGCCTGTCGCCGTTGCGCTACCGCACCCAGGCTCGGGTGCGCTGAGAGCCGGGAACGCGGCTCACTACGACCCGACGGCCAGGTCAATCGTTTCCCGCACGGTGGTGCCGACGAACGCCGGCCCCTCCTTGTTCACGAATCTGCGTACAAAACGTGACGTATTCCGACGATTGCCTGAATCGGGATTGGAGCCATGGCTGTTTGGCGATGTACAAAAATCATGTCATCGCCGTCAACGTGGATGAATGGCGTTGGCGCCGTGAACTCGGCGAGTCGTAGGTCGCGTCGAGCGTCGCAATTGCTGGTCGTTTTCGGCGGGATTCGAGCCCAGATTTCCCATCGGTGCGTACCGCGACTGGTCCTGCAGGTGGTGGATTGATTGCCAACCGACTCGCTGCATCACGCTGCCTTACGCTCGAAGCTTTTGATGAGCCCGCCGAGAATCTTCGCCGAGCGCACGTGCGATGGCTTCGGCACACTCCCCTTCTGCCGATATTAACTGGCCCGAACATGCCGACAAGGACATTCAATATCGACATTGCATCGATGGCCAGTTTGATCGTTGGCGAAACACATGGGAATCGGCATGCGTTTTCGTTGCGAATGTCGATGGGCCGCTGTAGAATGCTGCCGATGCTTGAGTCCACTCTTTCAAAGGCATTCACCATGAGTATGCAACGTCGAACATTTCTGCGCACAACAATTACGGCCGCAGGCGGGATTGGTTTGGCTTCGGCCACGTTATTCGCCGACGAGAAGGCGCCGCTGTTCAAGATCTCACTGGCACAGTGGTCGTTGCATCGAGCTTTTTTCAGCAAGGATGCCAAGACGAAGCGGGACCCGGCCGAGTTCGCGAAGATCGCCAAGAACGAATTCGACATCGACGCCGTCGAATACGTCAATCAGTTCTACAAGGACAAGAAGAAGGACGAGAACTATCTCAAGGATTTGAAGAAACGCGCCGACGACCTCGGCGTTCGCAGCGTGCTGATCATGTGCGACGGCGAAGGCGCTCTCGGCGATGCGGACACCAAGAAACGCAGACAGGCGGTCGAAAACCACGTGCGGTGGATCGAATGGGCCAAATACCTGGGCTGTCACTCCATCCGCGTCAACGCTCAATCTTCGGGGAATTACGATGAACAATTGGAACGTGCTGCAGACGGGTTGAGGCAACTGACTGAAATCGGCAACAAACACAGCATCGGCGTCATCGTCGAGAATCACGGCGGACTCTCTTCAAACGGCGCGTGGCTGGCGGCCGTGATGAAAAAGGTCAATCTGCCCGGCTGCGGCACGCTGCCCGACTTCGGCAACTTCGGCAGTTACGATCGTTACAAGGGCGTTGATGAGACCATGCCGTTTGCCAAGGGCGTTTCCGCCAAGTCGCATGAATTCGACGACAAGGGCAATGAAACCAAGACCGACTATCGAAAGATGATGGAGATTGTCGTCAAGAAGCACGGCTACCGCGGCTACGTCGGCATTGAATGGGAAGGCGGCAAAATCAGCGAAGATGACGGCATTCGCGCTACCAAGAAGCTGTTGGAGAAAGTGCGGCAGGAATTGGGTGGATGATTCTTGATTGGCACAATAGGGGGTAAAAGAGAACACTCATATGTCGAAGAAGTGGATCATCAATCGCGACGGCAATGTCGCAGGACCATTGACGACGCAACAGCTGCAGCAAATGGCTACGGCGGGGTCCTTGTTGGCGCATCACATGGTCCGGGAAGAGAAATCCCCTCGATGGGCCACTGCGGCAACGATTAAGGGGCTTTTTACACCGGCACCGGCACCTGCGCCGGCACCGGCTCCCGCACCTGTAGCCGCGGCGGAGACCCAGTCGGATAACCCTTTCAGTTCATGGGAGTCCGGATCAGTATCGGATGTGGCGGCAGAACCCAACGCGTTCGATTTCGTGAACATGATGGCGCCCCCTGCGGCACCGCCTCCGGTTCAAGCACCAGCAGTAGCAACATCTCCCGCTCCCCCCCCGAAAGCGGTCGCACCGAAGCCGGCGGTTCCAAAACCTCCGCCTCCACCCCCACCCCCACCTCCGCCTGCGCCCGAGCCTGAAGAAGAGGTGTTGGATGCGGTGGAGGCAGAGCCGGCCGAGGATAGTCCATTTAGCTTTGGGCCGATGACGGCGCCTCCGCCGGTTGCGCCCGCACCTGCCAAACCGAAACCGCTGATTCCTGCTCCACCGCCACCTCCGCCGACTTCGCCGGAACCCCCGCCGCCGCCGGTGGTGGAAGCCGTCGTTGCCGCCTTTGAGCTCGCACCGGCGCCGCGCCCGCCACAGGCTTCTGTCAGCGTGCAGGAAGACAGCAATCCGTTTTCGTTCGCACCGGAACCGGCGCCGAAACCGCCGACGAAACCTGCACCTCAACGAACAATTGAACCCCAGCCCGTAGCGCATCCGGAGCCTGTGGAATCGCAACCGAGTGATGTGCCGACTCCTGCCCCGATAAACGTTCCGGCGCCCGCCGTGGAGATCATTGGCACGGCGATCGATGTGTTGCCAGATGAGTTGATTGTGTTGCACGACGCAAAAACGACCTTTCGGCTCGGTCGATTGTGGCTTACGGCGACGACAAAGTACAAGGACGGAAACATCCGAACGGCGTACCTGCGATTGGCGCAAATTGATGCCGCACATGTCGATTACCGTCATGAGCGCGGCAGAGCCCGCGACGACGCACATCCGGTGCTCGTGTTTCAAGCAGGTCAAACGGCAATCGGCATCGCGGTGCCTTCTGCCGAAAAGGCCGCTCGGGCGTTTGTCGAACGCGTATTCGTCGTGGCGGCGGCAACCGTGAAGTCGGTCGGGAAATAGATCGCCGGGGTAATGCTTGTGATTCTCTTGACGATTGCATTGAGCCTTGGCGCCGAACCAGCGGTTGTGCCTGCATTCAAGGCCCACACCGTTGAACCTGTTCCTGTTTCCGGCACGGTTCAAAAACTGGAAAGCGACGGTGCACTCCACCTGAGCGGACCAAGGGTTATTGCCGGCGCCGACCTGGTTTCAGTGCGGCAGGAAAATGAAATTCTTCCGTCCCCGCCGGCCGGCCCTCAGGTTCAATTCGCCGGCGGCGACCGAATGCCGGGGAAGCTGGTGGCGATCAAGGACGGCAAAGCGCTTTTCCGAATTCAGACGACCATCGATCCATTGAATCGGCAAGCTGATGCGGAAATCTCGATCCCGTTGGACGCAATTTCGGTCATGTGGTTGGTGCCGCCGCCGGAGCGGCTCTCCGAAACGGTAGTGAAAGTGCTGAACGAGCGCCGCCGCCGCGATGTGGTTTTGATGAACAACGGCGATATACGCAACGGCACGATTCGCGAGTGCACCACGGACGGCAAACTTACTCTGACCGAAGGCACATCGGATAGTTCGATGCCGCTTAGCCACGTCGTAGCCCTGGCGATGAACACCGATTTGGCGCGGACCATGCGGCCTAGCAGCCGGTATTACCGGCTCGTGCTTCGCAACGGAGCTCGAATCTCTTTTGCCAGCGCCGCCGGCGACGATCAATCGCTGAACGGCAAACTTCTCACCGGCGCAACAGTCGTCATACCGTGGAGCCAAATCCTGTCCCTCGAGACGCGCCAAGGCGCAGCCGCGTATTTGTCGGACCTCAAACCCAAGAACTATGAGCATACGCCGTTCTTCGGTCTGAAATGGCCCTACACGCGCGACCGCAGCGTCGTCGGCAACGACTTGCGGCTTGCCGGACACTGTTATGACAAAGGGCTGGGGATGCACTCACAGAGCAAGATCACCTTCGCACTCGATGGCAAATATCGGCGATTCGAGACCTTGGTCGGACTGGACGATCGTACTGGGCAGGGAGGCAGCGTGCGACTTCACGTGCTGCTCGACGGGCAAGAAAAGGCCGCCGGCGACGAACTGACCTCGGTCAACGGACCACGCACGCTGCAATTTGATTGTAGCGGCGCCAAGGAACTGACTTTGGTTGTGGAGTTCGGCAATGGCGGCGATGTTCGCGATCATGTAAACTGGGCGGAAGCGAGATTGATCAAGTAACTGAATCGTATTTCAACTCATTTAGAGGTTCGACATGAACTCCAGCCAACCCCAATGCCAAGACTGTGGCGACGGCCTCAACCGTCGCGGCTTTTTGCGAACCGCAGGCGTCGCGGCGGTCGCTGCCGCCGGCGTGCCGATGCTGCTATCCGAGTCAGCACACGCTTCCTCGACGCCGTCGAGCCCGGCGGAGACCGCCGTCAAGGGCCTCTACGACACGCTCACCGAATCACAACGCAAAGAGATCTGCTACGCTTGGGACTTCACCGAGAAGGCTCGCGGACTCTTGCGAACGTATGTCTCCAACAATTGGCAAATCACCAAACACAAGATCAAAAGCAGCTTCTTCACGTCGAAGCAGCAGGACATCATTCATGACGTGTTCAAGGGCCTGATCAATCCCGATTGGTACGGCAGGTTCATGAAGCAACTCAAGGACGATTCCGGCGGCAAGCCCTGGGGCGCCGAGCAGTCCATCGCCATTTTCGGCAAGCCTGGCGACAAGAAGTTCGAGTTAGTGCTCACCGGCCGGCATCAGACGTTGCGTGCCGACGGCAACACCGAATCGCACGTTGCATTCGGCGGGCCGATTTTCTATGGCCACGCGGCAGAGGCATTCAACGAAAAGGCCGATCACCCCGGCAACGTCTTCTGGCACCAGGCACTGTTGGCGAACAAGGTCTACAAGATGCTTGAGCCTGACCAACGCGAGGCGGCGGTGTTGCGAGAATCGCCGCACGAAGCCGACGTGATGTTCCAGGGCGCCAAAGGGAAATTGCCGGGGCTGCTTGTCAAGGACATGGGCCCCGATCAGAGGAAGCAGATGCAGACGGTGCTGGCCGCGTTGATCGAGCCGTTCCGTAAGGATGATCAAGAAGAGGCGCTCGCCTGCTTAAAGAAGCAAGGCGGGCTCGATGCGTGCGCCTTGTCCTTTTATTCAGATCAAGACATCGGCAAAGACGGCGTCTACGACAACTGGCGGCTCGAAGGCCCGTCGTTCGTCTGGTACTTCCGCGGCAGCCCGCACGTCCATGTTTGGGTGCACGTCGCCGACGACGCCGGCGTCAAACTAAATGCAAAAGGTTGAACTCGAACTGCTCAATTGTCGAAGCCATGGCATTGCCGTGGCTTCTTCTTTCTATTGGCGATTGTCGGATTGCACTCCTTGACGCTAGAATGGTGTGGGTATTCGCACACTTGCGGAGCTTGAAAATGGCAACCGTCGCAACTCCCATGACCACGGAAGAGCTGCTTGCGCTTCCGGAAAACGGCGTCGATCGCTGGCTGATCGAGGGCGAATTGCGGGAGAGAACAATGACCGTGCGAAACCGAATTCACAGTCTCATTATGACGAGTATTGCTTACTTTCTTAAGGGATGGTTAATCAATCAACCTCTCCCGCGTGGCCAGATTCTCACCGGAGATGCCGGCGTTCGCCTCACACGCGACCCGGATACGACCTTTGGCATCGACATCATTTACGTATCTGCCGAAGTGCTTGCCCAGCAAACCGAACTGTCAACGATCATCAACGGCATCCCGACATTGGCGGTCGAAGTACTATCGCCCAGCGACTTGATGGAAGACGTGAACGACAAGATCGACGCGTTGCTGGCGGCGGGTGTGCCGATGGTGTGGATCATCGATCCGCGCCGGAAAACGGTCACCGTGCATCGGCCGGATGCGGACCCGGCAATCTTCGGCATCCGGCAGGAACTGAACGGCGATCCGCATCTACCGGGCTTTCGCGTCCCAGTCGCAAGTCTATTTGAATAACAGGTTGGCTTCGCCGGCGCAAAAAACACGACGAGCCCGGTCGATCTGGTCGAACGGGCCCGTGAAAGTGCAATTACCAAATGCTTATCGCTTCGAGAACTGGAACGCCTTGCGAGCGCCCTTGCGTCCGTACTTCTTGCGTTCTTTCATTCGGCCATCGCGAGTCAGGAAGCCCGAATCGCGCAGCTTCTTGACCATGCCGACGTTGACATCGCCTTCGGCAGGCGGGGCAGCGCCTTCGGCCGGTTTGACATCGCCGCCAAACAAGGTCTTCAGTGCACGGGCCAAGCCCTGGCAAATGGCGCCGGCCTGACCGGTAAATCCGCCGCCCTGAACCGTCGCACGTACATCGATTCGGCTTCGCACATCGCACGTCGTCAGCGGTCCAAAGCACAGATTGCGGTCGCGCTCTTCGGTGAAATAGCTTTCGACCGATCGGCCATTGATGACAAACTTTCCAGAACCGTCCTTGATTCGGATACGAGCCACCGAGGTCTTACGCCGGCCGGTGGCCACTGTTTCTTTCGCCTTTGCTTTGCTTTCAGCCATGGTTCTCTGTCTCTCCCGTTACTTCGACAACTTGTATTCGACCGGCTTTTGCGCTTGATGATTGTGCCCGGCGCCTGCGTAGATCTTGAGTTTTGTCATCTGCTGACGACCCAAGCGATTTCGCGGAACCATCCGCTTGACGGCCTGTTCCAGAATGAACTCCGGCTTGCGATCGAGCATCTCTTTGGCGGACGCTGTCTTCAAGCCGCCTGGATACCGGGTATACCAACTGTAGGTCTGCGACTGCATCTTCTTGCCGGTGAACTTGACCTTATCGGCATTGATGACGATGACAAAGTCGCCGCAATCGACGTGCGGAGTGTAATCGGGCCGGTGTTTGCCGCGCAAAATGTTGGCGATTTCGACAGCGAGCCGGCCGACAACTTGATCGGCGGCATCAATCAACCACCATTGATGCTGAACCGTTTCTTTCTTGGCCATGAACGTAGACACAGCGGAATTCCCTGCAAGCGTTCGGAATATCGAAAGCGGTTATCGTAGGGGAAAACAGGGGTGCGTCAAGCACGATCCATGAACCGAAAACTCGATTCGACTTTCCGGATATCGGCCCTAAACGACGATAACGCTGTCAAAGGAAACCAACATGCATTCACTTCGCGAAGCGACGCCGGCTGACGTACCGGTCATATTCGATCTGATCTGCGAGCTTGCTGTGTACGAAAAGCTCCGAGATCACGTCGATGCGACCGTAGAAGGATTGCACGCGGCGCTTTTTGGGCCTCGCGGTTATGCAGAAGTGCTGATGGCAGAAAGCGACGGCGCAATCGCGGGTTTTGCCCTGTTCTTTCACAATTTCTCGACGTTTCGCGGCCGGCCCGGCGTGTATCTCGAGGATCTGTTCGTCCGGCCGCAGTTTCGCCGCCTCGGCATCGGCCGGGCGTTGCTGCACCGACTGGCACAGATCGCCGTGGAACGAGGATGTTCCCGTCTCGAATGGGCGGTGCTCGATTGGAACAAATCGGCAATCGAGTTCTATCGTCAACTGGGCGCTCAACCGATGAACGACTGGACGGTGATGCGATTGACCGACGGAGCTCTAACCGGCCTGGCCGGAAGCTGACGGGGAGGATAATGCAGATAAATGGGACATTCTACATTATCACGAAGCGCAGAATGTCCCCTTTGGTCCGCTTCGTACCCCGCCTAGCGTCCTCTCGTCTTCATCGCCGCCTGCATCAGTTGAGTCGAACGGGATTGATGGTGTCACAGAGTTTCCCGACACCATCAACTTCGGACACTGTGCACCCGGCCATCATGAAACTCTATGGCTCCTTCTTTGACCAACACTTGCACTACGGAATCTATCCGATCACGCAGTTTTTCGGTGGTTGTCTTGAATCCGAACAGACGAGCAACGGTTTCAGTTAGTTCGTTCTGGAAGAGCCCGACGTGTTTGGTCACAGAGTAATTGATCGCGACTCGAATTTCCATCGGCGGCAGGAATTCAGGCTTGCGAAGGTTCGAGGACTTTGTGCCTCCCCGATTTCGAGGCTTGTTGCCTTGCTGACCAGATTTGAAAAGAAACTGGTGGTCTTCGAGAATTTGCAGACTCTTGCATAGGTGATCCACAGCCTGGTTGATTGCAGATTGGATCCGGTTGCCCATCCGTTGGTTGCCCCAAAGTGCCGACAGTCGGCGGGCGACTTCGTCGCGATGGACCGGTCCCTCGATTTCGACGATACGTTTCACGAACTCGGCAAGCTTGAATGTTCCAATATTCTGCAGTTCGAAATTGTTGGGCACTTCGAATTCCGCCTCTGTATAGGGCTGCAATTCCGAGCCGATCATCTCGGTAAATTCACCGGACTCTCGCTCAATCGATAGTGAAACTTCGACCGGCAATTCGATATCGGGCTTTGAAATTCCACGTCGGGCTTTTTCGATAGCTGCAATTGTCTTCTTAAGCTGTTCGTCTCGCCGATGAAACCAGTCCGTACTCCAGATTCGGTGGATCTGCCAGCCACGATCTCGCAGCACTTGTTCACGGAGCCTGTCGCGGTCACGAGCGGATCGTGACGAGTGGTATGTTGCCCCGTCGCATTCAATACCGATGAGGTATCGACCAGGCATGTCCTGATCTACCACGGCGAGGTCAATGTAGAAGCCGACGGTTCCGACCTGGCAATCGACCTGATAGCCATGTTTGCGTAATGCAATGGCCACCTGCCGCTCAAACTCGGAGTCGTGATCGCTGCTTGTGGCGATTGGTGTGTCCATCTCACCCAATTCAGCGAAGCGGAGAAATGCCTTCAGCGCACGCGGTCCGATTCCCTTCGCCCGATTAAGATCAATTTCGTCCGACTTCATCGAACTGAAAACAACGCAACATTCCTTTGCTCGGGAGATGAGCACATTCAGCCGACGTTCGCCGCCTTCGCCGGAGAGCGGCCCAAACGACATCGACTGATAACCTGATGCATCCTTGGCGTAGCCGACTGAAATGAAGATCACATCACGTTCGTCGCCCTGGATGTTTTCGAGATTCTTCACGAAGAATGGCTCGTTGCGACCGGCGCCGAAAAACACTTCCGTGCTGGGATTCGATTTCCGCTGTAGTTCGAGTTCGTCAACAATTGAATCACGTTGGGCAACTGAGAACGTGCCGACGCCGAGTGACTGATTGGGATTCTGAATTGCATGCTTGATGATCGCTTCGGCGACCGTCCGAGCTTCGATCTTATTGGTTGCTGAAGCGCCACGATCAAAGACACCATGTTTCACGAACCGGAATTGCACTCCGGAAGAAGATGACGAAGTCGTCGGGCTGGGGATGACACAGAGCCTATTGTCGTAAAACTCGCGGTTCGACACCGCGATAAGGGAATGGTGCCGGCTGCGGTAGTGCCAGCGGAGCATCCGCTGCGACACTCCGCGCGCCAGGCACAACGCCAATATGCTTTCGATGTCGCTGGTGTTGAAAGACTCTTCATCATCGTCCGAAACAGAGTCGTCCAGTACGCGAGCGAAGAACCGGCTTGGGGGAAGTTGTTTCGTGTCGCCAACTACGACGATCTGTTTCACGCGGGCCATTGCCCCAAGTGCATCTGCTGTCGAAACCTGGCTGGCTTCGTCCATGACAAGCACATCAAAGTCGAGCACTCCGGGTTCCAGAAACTGAGCCACAGAGATTGGGCTCATCATGAAGACCGGTTTGATCGCCTGAACGGCCCGTCCCGCCTCTTTCAGCAGTTTGCGGATCGGCATGTGCCGGCGCTTTTTCGCAATCTCATGGCGAATGATCGACATGTCTCCACGATCGGAATCGTGCGGCATGCCGGCGAAATGTGCCGCTGCGACTTCGCTTCGAGCGAGCTGAATTCGTTCGTTGTCGAGCCTGCGGAACTCATCGACAAACGCGTCGTGTGACTTGCCGTCGAAGCGAGCCAAATCCGATCGCGTCGCCCAGATATGCTTTGCTAGTAACTCACAGTACTTCTGGCGGAAGAGGTTCATGGCGCTTTCGGTCGTTATGTGACCGGTGTCAAAGGCATTTAGCAGTTCGCTCAAGCCCTCCTTTCGCAGATCGTCGGCACGAATCGAGTACGCCATCCACTTACTCAGTTCGTCCGGATGGTCACGCCATGCTCTCAGCTTTTGGCGGAGCGACAGGATGGATGCGACCTGCAGATCAGAATTGCCGAACGCGGCGACCAAATCGAGGGCTAGTTTTTGCGAGAGAGACTTCAGCCCCTCAAGAATAGTCGGCAAGGCTTCGCGAATACCGCGAATCGGATTCCCAATAGCGGTCGTGTCAACGTCTTGCAGAGCCAAAGCGCGATATTTCAAGAGTTTCCTGCTTTGGCCGAAAGCATCCCAATCGATGAGTTTGACCAGTTCGGCCCAGTTCGAATTCGAACCGTCCCAATTGCCGCCGAACGCGGCCTTGCCCAAGTCATTGCCGGACTCGTTCAGATCATTTGTCATTTGGTGAACGCGAGAAAGGGCATCTAACAGCGCCAGTCGTTCGTCGTGCGATTGGGGCAACGGGCCGGTGAGTATCCCCTTAAGGGAGTTGAGCGCCCGGCGGTAGTCGCCCCAAAGGCACCGCAGCCATGATCGGCCGTGGGCAGCGATTGCCCGGCGAACCGGCCCCGGGTCGAGTTCCCAGCCGGAGGGAGCTATCTTCGATTCGAGCTCGGCTCGGTCCTGGGCGTATTCCGTACCGCGCTTGACGAGGGCGCGTAACTTGTCGCCCTGCTTCGCCCAAATGTCGCCGGCCATCGCCTTGCGGTCCGCGTTTTGCGGAACAGCCAGCGACCATTCGCCGAGATCGCACAGCAGTATCGACATTTTCAAGCAAAGCAAATCCGTTAGGCGGGCTTTCAGTTGCTCGCTCAGCGCCATACTGGCTTTTTCGACAGTATCCAGTTGCTGGTCGATTCGTTCAATGTCCTGGCTGATCTGCGCCCTTTCGCTGTGGAGGAATGGCGCAGTCTGTCCGACGCCTCGCCACGGATGCTTGGCCGGCGGGTCAATTGCCTTGGCATGTATCAAAAACTCATTCAGACGCTGGCATTTCTGACGGAATGCATCCTTGGTCCAGGACGCTGGATCGTCGAGATGGAATGGCACGACAGGCGCAGTGTTGGCGCTGTACTTCGTCATCTCCCCGAAAATCTGATACGGCGTTACACCTGCCGGTTCGAGCAGGCCGTTCATGGCATCGGCATGGCGATTCAGCCGGTCGCGGGCCTGCTTCAATTGCTCGACAGTGGCGGCCGCACCGACAACTTTCGGTCGCCCCAACTTGAGCGTTCGATCCAGTTCTTTGAGGACAATCCCCTTGTTGGACTTGTGGCTGTGCAATTCGAGTGTCATCGAACCAAGCTCAAGCCGATCCAACCGGCTCTTTACGACTTCCAGCGCTGCCATTTTCTCGGCGACGAAGAGGACTTTCTTCCCTTCCTTCACTGCCGTCGCGATAATGTTCGTGATCGTCTGAGACTTGCCCGTGCCGGGCGGGCCTTGCACGACCAGGTGCCGCGCCCGCCGTACTTCCTCGATTACGACGGACTGGGAACTGTCGGCGTCTGTAACATGGGTCATCTCTGCCGGCGAAATGATCTCGTCGATCCGGTCATCATCGCCACAGATCGGAGGATCGCTGCGGAACCCTTCTTCAAGCAGGCCTCGCACAATAGCGTTCTCAGTCAGTGAGCGCCCCTCGGGCCATGAATCGGGGTCGAGGTCGCGATACATCAGGTATTTGGCGAACGAGAAAAACCAAAGAGTCATATCGTTCCTATGGACTTGCCAGCGTGGCTGATCCTTGATGGCAGCTTCCACGCTGGCGAAGTAGGCCGAGGGAACTAGATCATCTTCGTCGAGAAGGTCAGGTAGCCTAATCGAGAACTCTGTTGCGACTTTCGTCTGCAACGACAGGTTCGTGCTGATGTCACTTTCGCGATACTTCAGACGGAATCGTTCCGCGACATTCGGTCGTTCCAGGTCGACGGGGATCAACAGAAGCGGAGCGTAACGTGGCTGGTCGGACGATGGCGACTCGTACCATTCGAGAAAACCCAGCGCGAGGTATAGAATGCTGACGCCCTGTTCCTCCTCCATCGTTCTGGCATCAGTGTGCAAGGAAAGTAGACGTTTCTGCAGGTTGAGTGCGGTCAGCTCTGTCTGGAACCGCGTCTCGAAATGCCGTTCCGCCACCTGACCGCCGGCGACTTCTTTGTCCTGCGATACGCATTCGGCGAAGAGATCCGAATCGTTTCGAGTGTCATTCAGTTTGTCCTCACGTTCCTCTTTCGATGCCAGAAACGTCATCGATTTCTGCTCGCGGATGAGTACTCGGAAGACGTCGTCCGACCGCATACCAACAAGATCGAGTCGCTTCGACCTAGTCGTCGTCCGCGGTGTATTCAGCAAGCGGTTCCGTAAGGACAAGTCCAACAAATTGCCTCTAGTTCGGTTCAGGATGTTTTCGAGAGTTGGTACATTTTTCATTGTCTAATCCATTCCCACGTCATCTGTCCTGTAATAGGGCCCCTCATCGCGAACTCGACATACAAAAATCCGCAATTGCACGTGGCCTAAGTCGAAAGAAGCCTAACCGGCCTGGCCGGAAGCTGACGGGGATTCATCTTTCTTCCAAGCCGCGAACACCTCTTCCATTTGTGCAACGCAGCCGGAAAGCGATCGAGCGGCCATCTGAAAATTGGTATGGACCGATACGCGCGCATGATCCTTTGCGAAGAGTTCGGCCACTCGCCGTATCTTCGGCAGTTTGCCTTGAAGCCTTCGCAGGTAGTCGATGAAATCACCGCGTTCATGAGCCGGTTCGACGGCGCGGATGCAATCAAAAAGCGTTCGCGGCACGTCCAACAATTCCTCATCGTCCTGAATTTCATCAGCATGCTTCAGGAACGTGCGGATCATCCACAAATGCGCCAAGATCGTCTCCAGGCGCGCGACAGCGGCAGCAGTCGTCACTTGGGCGCTTCCGCAGGAGAATCGGTAGGTTTTGGCGCGACGGGTTTCGGCGGGCTTTTCGCGGCCTCGGCCTGCTCTTTCGAAAACAGCACTAGACCCGCGCCGACGGCTACCAACACAATTCCCAAGATTAGCTTCCAGCCCGGCATCTCAAAATGGAAACTCAGCCAATTGCCAGGTTTCGGGTGCCACACGAGGCTGACGATCGTATTGATCACCGGCGCCAATCCGAAGATCAACGGCGCGATGTACATTCGAAAGGTCGCGGGGTTGAACGTCGGATCATCTGCCTGCACGGCGCGGCCTGCATCCATCGCAGCTTTGCTGGCGAAGACGACGCAGATCGCGCCGACAGCGCCAGCGACACCGGCCAAACTCGAGAACACCAGCCCGTTCTTGGTCAGATTGACGTCGCTCCACTTTTGCTGGCCGCTGACGAACAGGATCGTTGGTACGACGACAGCCATCACAAAGTACGCCATGCCGACGCAAAGAATCGCTAGGATGCGGCTGGCCGGCGGCACAGGCTTACCAGGATAACCGAGTTCGCTGCCTCCGTAAAAAATGATGGGCACGTACGTGCCCCATGAAAGGCCGGCCAAAAGGACATACAGAAGCCATTGTTGTTTCATGTGTCAGATCAGGTAGGAAACCGGCGCCGGAAGGACTTGCACCGGTCTGCCGGGAATTGTGCAGCCCGCCGAATCGAACTGCGTGAATGACCCCGACGGGATTCGAACCCGTGTCGCGGCCTTGAAAGGGCCGTGTCCTAGGCCTCTAGACGACGGGGCCAATTGCAATGCTTCGGTATTGATAGAAGTGTGCGGAATTCCTGGCAAGGTTCGCCTTTCGGCTGCGTTTCGATGGTACAATGTTCCGCTCGCCCGGCACGAGCCGACTTGACTTTTGGTGAAATGGGCTGACATGCTCAAGGATGATGCGTTTCTCGATGCGATTCGTGCGGAACGTGACGATGACGCACCGCGACTCGTCTATGCCGACTGGCTGGAAGAAAACGGCCAGGCCGAGCGGGCCGAGTTGATTCGCGTTCAGTGCGAACAATCGCGAACGCAGTTGCCCGGCGACCAAGACAACCGCCTCGGAGCAGTGGCGACGCGCCTCATCGAAAAGCACTGCGACGAATGGCTCGGCCTCTGGCCCGCGGTGTATGTGCAACGCGGGTTTCTCGACATCTCGTGCCCACTGAACGCAATCTGGCATTTGACGCCCAGCCATCTCGCGGCGCCGTTACTGCTGGATCTCACGCTTTCGACGGAACAGCCCAAGCGCTGGGACCTGATCGGTCTTGACCGTCACCCAGCCATGGAACGAGTGACTCGACTATCGTTAGGCGGCAGCTTTGATGATCATTTCGCTGACTTGCTGTATATCCTCGGCGTCCCATACCCGAAGCTCGATACCTTGCTGCTGTCGTTTTTCCCAGGAGCCACTGCGATACTCCGGACTCTGGAGCGATTGCCGACGCTGCGACACGTACACCTGACACAGCGCTATTGGAACAATCCGCCGCGCGACGATGAATGGGAAGCTGTCTTTCGCTCGGCATTCCTGGAGAATGTCACCGACTTGAATCTGGCGGATCAATCGCTGGGACCGACAACTGCCGCTTTGCTCGCACAGTCGCCGCACTTACGACGTCTAGCTCGCCTTCAATTGGGCGCGAACCGAATTGGCCCGGCCGGAGCCCAGGCGTTGGCGGCGTCCGAGAATCTGGCCCTTGTCCGGGAACTTGACCTGGCCGGCAACCGCATTCGCGACCCGGGCCTGTACGCGTTGGCTGCCTCATCGCGATTGGCCAACATCGAACGATTGCGCCTCGGCGATAACGAAATCAGCGGCATCGGTCTTCGCGCGTTGATTGATTCACCGTTGCCGCGATTGCGCGAATTGTCGCTTGGCAAGAACTTTGTCGGCTGCGGTTCCATCACCGCGCTGGCGGAATCGACGGTCGCCCGGCAATTGACCCATCTCGAATTGGGCGATGATCTCGGCGACGATGCAATGTTTGTGCTGGCAGGCGCTGAGAATATGGAAGTGTTGCAAAAACTGGATGTCGCCGGTTCGCGAATCACCAACCGTGCGATGCTGCGAATCGCTGACCACGCTCGATGGCCGTCGCTGCGACGGCTTCGCGTTGCGAGTCCGCGCATCACCGAAGCCGGCGTTTTGGCACTGATGGCTTCGCCGACCGGCGTCGGGTTGCGCGAGCTCGAATTACCGATGTGTCGTGCCGACGCCGCCTTAGTGGAGTCGCTGTTAACGGCTGCACATCTCCATCATTTGAGGCGACTCCAAATTACACTGGATGCATCGCCGATGGTTCGAAATGAAATGCGCCGCCGCTTCGGCCCGAGGCTGGATTGTTGATCCAGGAATCACTTTTCCTCGGGATCGCCGCGAAAATCGCGGCCGGGCCGATTTAAGTTGATCACCGGCGGCGGAGTCCATTGCTCGGGGCCGAACAGGAAGAAGGTCCGTCGGCCTGGGACCTTGTCGGCGTCAATGAATACCTTATTTCGCTGACTCAGAGTCTGCGCCAAGGTTGCCCACGTCAAACGGAAATCCACAAGAAACGCTCTCTCAGCCAATTGGCGCTGCCTCTCGGACGCGTGTTCCGCCAATGCCGCGGTCCAGGGCTGGCCGCCGCGCATTCGTCCGATTGTCGCCTTCCAGAGATCCGCATCAACCTGGGCCGGCAATTCCGAACGGATACGCAACCACGCCAGGAACGAATCGCGTTCCTGCCGTGCGGTCTGCAGATTGCGATTCGCGACGACTTGTGCTTGCCGTTCAATTTCAAGCGACTCGCTTTCAGCCCGCCTCCGCGTCGACAGCGACTCGGCCTGTGCGTCCTTGATCTGTTTGTCGCGCTGTTCCGCCGCTTGCGCTACCATGTGAAATGAGCGAACGACTTCGCCCGGCGGATGCATGTCGCGCATCGCTACCTCGTCGATTTCAACGCCCAGCCCAAGCGGCTCCAGACGGTTTTGCAATCGCGCCAACACCATCGCCTGGAACGCGTGCCGATTCACAGTCAGTAAGTCGAGAAACGGCTCCGCGGCCACCGATTCGCGTAACACCGCTTCGAGGTTGGCACGCAGAATTTCATCCGGATCGGCGGTTTCAAGGAGATATCGCTGCGGGTCACGAATGCGATAATGTGCGACAGCCAGAATCTCAACCAGGTTGCCGTCGCCCGTCGGCATTACGGCTTCACTGCCGACGCGAAGAACACCCTCGCCTTCATGCGCGCTGGTCCAAGTGAGAGCCGCCTTGTCTGCTGTCGGCTTTCCTGCCACCGCACGAAAACCGAGTTCGACCGACCTTACTTTGCGTGGCTGCAAGCGTGTGACCGTCTCAATCGGCCACGGCCACCGCCAGTGCAGATCCGGCGAAAGTGATTCGGACCGCGGTGCTCCAAATCGTCGAACAATACCCACTTCATCGGGCTCAATCTGCGTCAAGCCGCTCAGAACATAGCCAGCCAACGTGATCGCACAAACAACGGCTGCAATCGGTTTCCATCGGTGGCCTGCCTCGTGCAACAGGTGATCTAAGTCGCCGGCGCTCTCGATCCATGAATCGACTCGATTCATGATCGACCTGAATCGCAATGTCGAAGCACGCACAGAAGATCGCTCGAAAGCGAGCAACCGCATCGAATTCAGCAGCACCAGGAGCGAGCCGAGTTGATGGTAAATGACGCCTGCAATCGGCGCTTTCTCCAACCAGCCGGGCGACGTGGCAATGAACGGCCAGAGCCAGGCAGTGACGACGATGCCGACGATATTGACCGCGAACGCGAAGATGATGATGTTCTGTCGAATAATCTTCACGGTTTGTCGCGCCAAGCGCACAAGCATCGGCAGCGGCCGCAACGGATCGCCCATAAGCACGACGTCGCCTGCTTCTGCAGCGACTTCAGCGCCGCTGCCGATTGCGAGACCAACCGTCGCCTTCGCCAATGCCGGCGTGTCGTTGATGCCGTCGCCGACAAACGCAGTCGAATCCCCGATCGCCTGGACCTTTTCCTGCGGCAAGAGTTCGGCGCCGATCTGCTCGATGCCGAGTTCGGCGCCGATCTTTTCAGCAACAACTCGGCGGTCTCCAGTCAAGAGTGCAATCTTTGCGATGCCGAGCGACCGCAATTCGCTCAGTACGCCGTAAGCTTCAGGCCTCAGTCGGTCGCGAGCGCCGATCGCGCCAAGTACTTTGCCATCGAGCGCGACGAGGAGCGGCGTCTGACCAGCGGATACCAGTTTGTCAACGAGCGAAGCGGCTTCCGTTGTGACTTGAACGCCGTTCTCGCTGAGCAATCGCTGAGTGCCGACAAGCCATTCGTGCTCCGCCGTGCGAGCTCGCACGCCGGCGCCGGGCAAAGCTGTAACTTCCGATGGCGATTCGAACGTCAATGAGCGCTTTCGCGCTTCGTGCAGGACCACGCGTGCAATCGGATGCTCGCTGCCTTGTTCCGCCACCGCTGCATGGCGCAGGACCTCGTCGGCAGAAATGGACGAATCGAGGGTCAGAATGTCGCCGAGTTCGATCTTGCCTTCGGTAAGAGTTCCAGTCTTGTCGAATGCGAACTCCTGAACGCCTGCCAGGCGTTCGAGCGCGGCACCGGACTTGAGCAGTACGCCGGTGCCGGCGAGTCGGCCAAGCGCCGCGATGATCGCCGCAGGCGTAGCCAAGATCAGCGCGCACGGGCACGCGACGACGAGCGCGGCCAGCGTCGGGTAGACACTGATTCGAGCTGCCGAGCCAATGCTCATCCGCAGCGATTCGCTTCGCAACGGGCCGGCATACCATGCCACATTCAGTACAAACGTCAGCGCTGCCAATGCCAGAACGACGGGCAGGAACCAACGCGCGAGTCGATCCGCATGCCGCTCCATCGGCGCTTTGTCCTTTAACGCCTTGGCGGTCAAGTCGAGCACCTGGCCGGCGACCGTCTGTTGCTGCACTCGCACAGCCTCAATTGTCAGCGCTCCCTGTTGGTTCAAACAACCCGCGAGCACTTCGTCGCCGGGGCCCTTGTCGACCGGCAGGCTCTCGCCTGTGAGCGCGCTGGCGTCAACTGCGGAACGCCCTTCGCGAACGACGCCGTCTACAGGGATGCGAGCGCCGGGCTTGACCACGACCACGTTCCCTACCTGCACGTCCTTGACCAGTACGCGGACTTCCTGTCCGTCGCGTAACAGCCAGCAGCGTTGTGGAAATAACTCAGCCAGTTTGTGCAATGCGTTTTGTGTCCGGCTGAACGTGAAACTCTCCAAACACTCGCCGACTAAACCGATCAACACGACTTCGGCCGCCACCAACGGTTCGCCAATGATGATGGCGGCAATGCAAGCAATCGCGAGTGCCAGGTCTGCGCCGAGCTTGCCGGAAAAGAGCGAATCGAGCGACCCGTAAAGCGTTCGTGCTCCGCCAATGACGGCTGCGATGAGCGCAAAGCGGATTCCGAATAACTCCCGCGAACCGCTCGGCAGATCGAGCCCGATGCCGCTCAACCCGGCTGCGATCTCCGGCCAGAGGTCCCGACCGACCAGGAATAGCAACAAGCCGGTGAGCGCATAAAGTCCCGTGGTCTTCGGCGGCTGGAAGACTTCGTCGGTCGTGGAAAGCTCGCGATGCATTCGGACATTATAACAGGTGCGAATCGCCAAAGGCGGAAAAGCGCCGACCGGAAAAAATCATCTGTATCTGATTTGAATTGGACCAACATATCGCTGGAGCAACGAACAACTTCTACTTCACTACCAAGTCCAGCGTGGCTTCGGCGACGATGGGGTCGTTTCGATCCAGCAGCTTCGCGCGAATGGTCACGTTTCTTGTGCCAGGTTCGGTAGACTTGCCGTCTCGGCGAAATTGAAGCGTCGCATTGGATTGATCGCCGGGAATGGTCACGCGGTCAACTTGAAACGGCGAATCAGTTTCACGTACCAATTCAACTTGCACCGGACCGGAAAGACCGGCGCCCCGCGCCACTCGTAACTTCAACGACGCGCCCTCGGGAGGAACGAGCAGCGACGTTCTTTCCAGTTCGATCCCAAGTCGGCCGGGTTCCATCACCACAATCATTTGCATGTTCTGTTCGACCGAACTGAAACTGACTTGATGCTCAGTTCCATCGATGTCGCGAATCTTGCCGATGCCCATCACGCATACTCGGCAAGTGCGGCCGATCTCCATCCACGGCGGCATTGAAATCGGATAATCGAACTGAGTCGCATCTGCCGGGATGGTCAGCGTCGGACCAGTTACGCCCTGCAGGTGCCGGGCCTGCCGATCGGCCAAACGCACTTCAACCGGGCCGATGAAACCGTTGCGTTCAATCGTGAAGCGCTTGCGAAACACGCTTCCGCGGGGCGCTTGGGCAAACAGATAGTCCGACTTGAGCACAAACGGAGTCTTGACCGACACGACCAAAAGCGCAGTCGAAGATTCTTCTTTGTGATTCATCGCGTCGATGACGACCACCGGTTTGGCGAGCTTTACGCCGCCGATTTCAGCCGTTGCTTCGATGCGAATAATGCGGCCATTGAGGGTCGCGTTGGGCGTCGCTTCGATCTTGAGGTCCGCCGCTTTGTCCTTGGGGCCAATCACGACAGGCTTCGCCGTGATGCCCGGCGGCAAGTCGACGACGCGTAGTTCGACGGGCCCGCCGAAACTGCCGGTGCGAATACATTCGCATTTCACGTTGACCGTCTTGCCGCGTTCGACGCCAATGATCTCGGACTTCATAGTGACGCGAAAATCCGGTTTGATACCAGCGGTGTCAATGACCCGCAAACGATAGCCGAATTCCATCCCTCCGCGCCCAAGAAATCGATCTTGCACACAAAGCCAATGCACGCCATCTGCCGGCGCGGTGAATGTGATCTTCGGATCAACGACGTTTTGCTCCAAGGCATCGGCCCGTGCCAGCTCTTTGCCTTTGCCATCGCGGAGCGTCAGCACCGGCAGCAGCGGCGAATCAAGCCGATGTGCTCGCAGGTCGAATTCATAGGCCTTGCCCTTAACCAATTGCACCGGCCAGCAATCGACGTCGCCCGGAGCGCCGATGCGCCCGTTGGCGACAAACGGCACTGCCGCACCGGGACGAGCGTCAGGCGTATTGTTTGGTTCCTTTTCAATTAGCTCAGGCAGGTCGTCAAGTTCGATCCGGTGAGGCAACGCAGCAGAGGCTGAAGCAACGAATGGTTGCGCTAGTGTGTCGCGTTGGTCATTAGGCAGGGTCAAATTGACGTCGTTGCGAGGCAATCGCGCGCCGCGCAGGTCAAAAGCCGTCGTCGTGCCTCGACGGCCGCCCAGGGGAAAAACGGAATCGATGAACGGACCTGCCGTCATCGTGAGTCGATACACATAATCGGGGCCGCCCTGAACGCGAGTGTCGGAAACGCGAATGCGATAAGTTCCTTCAGCAGTCGCCGTGAACCGCAACCGTGCATCGGCAGCGCCGGCCCAACCGCCGCTTTCGGCCAGGCAGTTGCCGGCCGCATCGAACGCTTCGAGCCGCACTCGCAGGGGCGTGCCGATCTTTTCCGCTACGGCTTCGGCCGACAGTGTCGTCCCCGCCGACAGGTCAAACGACCATTCATCCGTGTCTTCACGCGGGAAAATGCGTCCGTTTGCCGTGACTGGCAGCGTCACGCGATGCACCGCGGCGTTCTCTCCTTCGACGACCTCCGGAAGATCGCCGACGACAAACACCGGGCCGCTGCAGCCGCCCTCGGCGGTCCAGGCAAGCGCATTGCGCTTTCCAAGCGGTGCATCGGCAGCGATTCGCACCTTTGCCGCCATGTCCTGTGGGTAATTCTCCTGACGTTGCGAGTCAGGCAACGGCAGGATCGATCCTTCGAAAAATATCGTATCGATTTTGGTCAGTTTCCCATCGGTGTGCACGCCGGGGCCGATGAATGCAAAAGAGCAGCGGTCGTGCAGGCAGAGACCGCCGGCGCGAACCGTAACGGTCGTATTTCGTTGTCCGCCGGCTGGGAACAGGTAAGCAAGCCCCGGCGGGTCGGCTCGACTGGAAGTTGCTGCGGCCGCCAGCATCACTGACGCAATAAGTACAAGAAGAGCAAATCGGCAACGCATGGCGTGAATTCGTGACCTATGCTTGAGCGACGCTCCACAGCGGCGTCGCGTTCGGTGGGTCAAATCATGAGTAATCCGGCTGAAACCGATGATTTCGCGGTATCGAACCAACCTGCGGTGACGCCGACTCCGGTTTCCACGTTTCCCGCATTCGTTCGCAACTTCTCTTTACTCTTCATCCTGGCAATTGCCGTCATGGCGAGTGTGCACTTTTATCGACTGCTTGCCCTCTGGGGCGGCCCCGGCTGAACTGTCCGCCGGTCACGACAACAGTTCCTGAATGACCTTGCCGCCGTTGACAAGTGCGACAGGTCTGCCCTCCGGCGTGCGGAATTCCTCTTTGGCGTCAATCCCCAGCAGATGGCACATGGTCGCGGCAAGGTCTTCCGGCCCATACGGATCGCTCGCGGGCTTCATTGCTTTGTCGTCCGACTTACCGACGACACGGCCGCCTCGAATGCCGCCCCCCCCAAGTGCCACGGTAAACGCGGGGCCCCAGTGATCACGGCCTGCCTTGGGATTGATGCGCGGCGTTCTGCCGAACTCGCCCGAAATCACCACGAACGTGGTTTCAAGCATACCGCGCTCGGCCAGGTCGCGAAACAAAGTCGAGACGGCAGCATCGAGGTTTGGCAACAGCCCGCCCTTGAGCGACTTGAAGTTGTCATCGTGCGTGTCGTAGTTGCTGTGGTCAATGGTGACGCACCGAACGCCCGCCTGAATCAGGCGTCGCGCCATCAAGCAGCATTGGCCGATCGAAGTGCGGCCATATTCGTCACGCAGTTTGGCGTTCTCGGCGTGAATGTCAAACGCTTTCTTGGCGTCAGCCGAAGTCATCAAGTCAAATGCCTTTTGGCGGAAGACGCTCACTGATTGTGCCGATCGATTCGCCTGCAACTCGGCCGACTTCTGATACTTGTCAATCTGTTCCAATAGCGACTTTCGATCTTCGACTCGATCGGCAGCGATAACGGCCGGCGGCAGCACATCCGGGACCGAAAAGTCCGGCGCGTTCGGGTCCGCGTCGATGACGAACGGCGCCGCAGTGGCTCCCAGGTACGCCGACCCGCAACTGGGATGCGCCTTGGGCAAGCAGACATAAGGCGGCACAGAGCCTCGCGGTCCGAGTTTGCGGGAGACAATGGAGCCGAAGGCAGGCCGCTGATTGTTCGGATTCAAATTTGGATTAAACCCGGCCTGCGGGAAATACCCGGTGAGCATGTAATGATCGGCAGGCCCATGATCGGAGTTATGATGCCTAAACGAACGCACGAGCGAGAACTTGTCCATCTGCCCAGCGGTTCTTGGCATCAGCTCGCAAATCTGGATTCCGGAAACCTTTGTCGCCATCGGTTTGAATTCGCCGCGGAACTCCGCCGGCGCCTCAGGCTTCAAGTCCCAGGTGTCGATCGTGCTGAGGCCGCCCTTGAGGTACAGGTAAATCACTGACACATCGCGCTGCGAAATCGATTCTCCGGCGAGCAGGCGAGGCAATGTGAAGGCGCTGCCGAATACTCCTGCAGCTCCGATACGCAGCAGATCGCGGCGATGAACGCCGTCGCAAAATGGTCGTGGAGGCATGATTGCCGTACTCCGAGTTCACCGAGTCGTCGGATCGAATTCAGGCAGGTTTTCGAAAGCGTTGCAAGTCAGGTCACTTTGTTGCGCAAGAATCCAATTGGCGGGTCACATTCGATTCTGATACTTTACCACGAACCAATATCGGACTGCAAGCAGTGAATGATTCACGAAAGACTGTTTTTCCAGGCTCGTCCGTCGCCGTCGGCCAGGAGTGGCTGGTTGACGCAATGGGCTGTCTGCCCGCGCCGCTCTCCGACCTTGACGCAATGCGAGACATGCTCGATGCGTTGATCGCCGATCTCGGCCTGACGCCGCTCACGCCAGGCATCTGGCATCGATTTCCGGAACCCGGCGGCATCACCGGGATGTACCTGTTGGCCGAATCGCATCTGACGTGCCACACCTGGCCTGAACATGGAACCGCCACGATCAACTTGTTCTGCTGTAAGCCGCGACCGATCCGGGACTGGGAAACTCGCCTCAAGGAATCGCTCGGCGCTACCCAAGTTGTGGTGCGCTGCATGACACGCGGAGAGGGTCGCTCATGAGCGCCGTCCAGGTGCAGTGCCCAGGATGCGGCGGACCAGTGGTGTTTCAAGTCGGCGCCGGCGTGGTCGCCGTCTGCCCGAATTGCCGATCGGCGGTGGCACGAGCCGATCGAAAAGTCGAGGACCTTGGCAAGGTCGCCGCGCTGGTTGAAACCGGAGCGGCGCTTAAGGTCGGCGTCGAGGGCCGGTACAACGGCCAGCGATTCCATCTTGTCGGCCGCACGCAGTTGAAACATCCTGCCGGCGGTGTGTGGGACGAATGGTACGCAGCGTTTCCGAACGACCGCTGGGGTTGGCTGGCCGAGGCCCAAGGCCGATATTACCTGACGTTTGAAAAGTCAGTTTCCGAAGGTTTGCCTGACTTTGACTCGCTGCAGATCCAACAAGCGTTGACGCTGCCCGAAGTGGAAACGTCGCTTACGGTGTCGGAAAAAGGTTCCGCCTCGGTGCTCGGCGCCGAAGGCACCTTGCCATATCGTTATGCACCCGGCGCCGAATACGATTATGCTGATTTGACCGGCAAAGGCGGCGCATTTGCCACTTTGGATTACTCCGACGATGCGCCGGTTCTCTACCTTGGCCAACAGCTAACGCTGGATGCACTCGGCATCTCTGAGCGTGCCGGCAAGGATGCCTGGGAGCAGCGACAGGTCGCCGGCAAGAAACTGAGCTGCCCGAAGTGTGCCGGCAAGCTCGATATCCGCGCACCGGAACGAACCGAGCGAGTGGGTTGTCCTTACTGCGGCGCCATGCTCGAAGCGACCGAAGGCGACCTTCGATTTCTGACGATGCCTGCGAAGCTCGAACAGGAACTGCAGCCGCTCATCCCGCTCGGCGCCGTCGGCAAGTTTGGCGATGATGAACGCACTTGCATCGCCATGCTGCGGCGAAGCGTCACATTTGACAGCATCGATTACTTCTGGGACGAATACCTGCTTTACCATCCGCGCGACGGGTTCGAGTGGTTGGTGCACAGCGACACGCATTGGAGCCGGGTGCGCAGCGTGTCGCCCGGCGAAATCGAGATGACCGGATTCGGGATGAATTACCAGGACAAGCCGTTCAAACTGTTCCAATTGGCGACCGGGACCGTTCGAGCCGTGCTCGGCGAATGCTATTGGAAGGTCAGCGTCGGTGAAGAAGCGCGAATGTCCGATTGCATCGCACCGCCCCTGATTCTCTCCCGCGAAACCAGCACGTACAAGGACGACAAAGGCAAGCCTTCGGAAGAAGTCAACTGGTCGCTCGGCGAGTACATCACGATCGACGAAATCAAGAAAGCGTTTGACCTTCCACAGGACTTGCCGAGTCCGACCGGAGTCGCGCCGAATCAGCCGTTCCGGCATCGACGCGTCTATCTATTCGGCATCGCGTTATCCGTCATCCTGTGCGTCCTGGCTTTGCTCGGCGCACGCTCACGTGAAGTGTACAGGACGACGTTTCACCTGCAACCGTTGCCGCCAGGCCAGAAGACTCAAGTGTTCTTCAGCGAGGATAAATTCGAATTACGTGGCTGGCGCAATGTCTGCGTCACCGTCGATTGCCCGAACCTGCAGGGCGGGCTAGGCGTTGAGGGCGATTTGGTTCACGACGCCGACGGCAAGATGCAGCCGTTTGCCGCATGGATGGGCTACTGGACCGGCGTCGACGGCGGCGAAGCCTGGACCGAAGGCAGCACACGCGAAGCGATGTTCGTCACGGCCCAGTCCAAAGGCACGTATTCACTTCGGCTGGAAGTGGAACCCGAAAACCCGGCGCTGCCGCAAACGATCCTGGTGAAGGTGGAACAAGGCGTGACACGAATGAAAACGTTCTTGTTTGCGCTGGCGCTGCTCGTGAGCGCGCCGATCGGCACTGCCCTCTACCATATGTGGTTCGAGCAGCAGCGCTGGAAGAATAGCTCGCTCGGCTCATTCGCCGACGCGGCCGGTGATGATGATGACGACGACGAGTAATTGGGGCTCGGCTCGCCGGACAACTGGACTTGGAGGAACAATATGTGGTCTCGCATTTATCTGATCGCCGGTAGCTTGCTGCTGGGAAGTTACGGCGTTGCTGCGGTCACCGGCTGGGAAATCGACTCCTTCGGCCGGGAGACGCCGACTCAGGCGGCGGCCCGTCACGCGTCGGGCGGACATCGTTCACACGGCTACTTCTGGTTCTTTCGTGGAGGGAAATAAATGGACTTTGCCAAATTCGGTGGAGATTTCTTCAGAGCGATCGTGTACGTCGCTCTCGGCCTCGTGTTCTTTGCCGGCGCCTTCTGGGTCATCGTGAAGGTGGCGCCGTTCTCAGTCCGCAAGGAAATAGAGGAAGATCAGAATACGTCGCTGTCGATTCTGATCGGTTCCGTAATCGTCGGCATCGCCATCATCATTGCAGCGGCAATCCATTGATGATTGGGTTCAACCTGCATCATGAATCGTACACCGGTCTTATTCCTGAACGTGCTGATCATCGCCACGTGCGGGCTGGTGTATGAACTTCTGGCCGGCACGCTCGCCAGCTATGTGCTCGGCGACTCGGTCACGCAATTCTCGCTCATCATCGGCATCTATCTGTCGGCAATGGGCGTCGGCGCCTGGCTGTCCCGATTCGTCGACAATGACCTTGGCCGCCGATTCATCCAGATCGAAATTGGCGTCGCCCTCGTCGGGGGATTATCCGCGCCGCTCTTGTTCCTGACATTCGCCCGGCTCAGCTACTTCGGAGTCGTGTTATACGGAATGGTCTTTCTCATCGGCGTGCTCGTCGGTCTGGAATTGCCTCTACTGATGCGCATCGTCAAAGATCACCTCGACTTCAAAGAAATGGTCTCGCGAGTTCTGGCGTTCGACTATCTTGGTGCACTCGTCGCATCACTTTTGTTCCCACTGTTCCTGGTGCCGCACTTGGGACTGACGCGTACGTCGTTGTTGATGGGCATGCTCAACGCTGCAGTCGCGCTCTGGGGCACTTGGATTCTCAAGCCGATTATCGGCGGGAATGCCGTTGGTCTGCGTGTTCAAGCACTTATGGTAATCGTTCTTTTGTCTCTAGGCATCTGGAAGGCCGAGGCGCTCACGAAGCTGGCGGAGGAGGACTTGTTTCACGATCCGATCGTGTATGCCGTTTCGTCGCCGTATCAGCGGATCGTCGTCACGCGCCGGCCCGATAGTTTCGCCTTGCACCTGAACGGGCACTTGCAGTTCAATTCGCGCGACGAATATCGCTATCACGAGGCCTTGGCGCATCCGGCGCTGTCGCTCTCAGGTGAGCCGAAACGAGTGCTCATTCTCGGCGGCGGCGATGGATTGGCCTTGCGCGAAGTGCTCCGTTGGCCTGCCATCGAATCAGTCACGCTCGTTGATCTCGATCCAAAAATGACCGGCCTGTCGAAGCAGTTTCCGCCGCTTGCGCAACTCAACAACATGGCCTTCGACGACCCTCGCGTGCACGTCGTCAATCAAGATGCGTTCATATGGCTTGACGAAAGCGGCCCGCCCTTTGACGCCGTCGTTATCGACTTCCCCGACCCGTCCACCTATGCGCTGGGAAAACTGTATACCACTCGCTTCTATCGCAAGCTGCAGCAACGCATGCACCCGAACTCGACAATCGGCATCCAGTGCACGTCTCCCCTGGTTGCGCAATCGGCGTACTGGTGCATCATTCGCACGTTGGAGGCATCCGGCTTCTCGGTGCGGCCCTACCACGTCGCCGTTCCGTCGTTCGGGGTGTGGGGATTTGCCCTGGCGCGGCGAGAACCGTTTGCCGTGCCGACACGGCTGCCGGAGGGTTTGCGCTTCCTCGACTCCGCGACGTTGGCGAGTCTTTTCGTGTTCCCGCCGGATCAAGGGCCGGTGCCGGTCGAAGTGAATCGCCTCGATAATCAGGCGCTCGTGCGTTACCACGAGCGCGACTGGAGGCGGTTGGAATGAAACCGAACCGCCGCGAGTTGCTGGCGACGATGCTGGGCGTGCCTGCCGCGTTGGCCGCCGGCTGCTCGTCGTCCCGCGTGCCTGACCTGCCGCCCGGTGAAATCGTCGGGCCCTCCGTTGACTTCGGCCATCGCTTGCGCGACGGCGAACGGCCGATGCCGAAAGACGATCAGTGGTCGAAAGCGTCGGTCGTCATCGTTGGCGGCGGCGTCGCCGGGCTTGCGGCGGCCTGGCGCTTGCGTCGCGCCGGCATAAATGATTTCGTGCTATTGGAACTCGAACCCGATCCTGGCGGCACGGCTCGCAGCGGCAGCGGCGGAAACGGCCGTTTTCCGTGGGGCGCTCACTATGTGCCTGCACCGATGGCGCATCATCGGCACATGATCGATCTTTTGAATGACATGGGCATGATCGTTGGCATTGAAGCCGATGGCACGCCGATGATCGCCGAGTCGGCATTGTGCCGGGACCCGCAGGAACGCATCTTTTATCGCGGCCGTTGGTACGAAGGCCTGTACCTGCATGCCGGTGAATCCACGGACGACATTCGTCAGTTTCAAGCATTTCACCGAGTGATCGACAACTGGGTGGTGTGGCGCGACAGCCGAGGCCGGCGAGCGTTTACATTGCCTGTCGCCGATTGTTCCGACGATCCATTCGTCGCATCGCTGGATCGTGAAACGATGGCCGACTGGCTGGGCCGCTATGGTTTCACTTCGCCGCGGCTGAAGTGGCTGGTGAATTACGCCTGTCGAGACGACTATGGCGCGACGGCCGAGCACGTCAGCGCCTGGGCGGGACTCTTCTATTTTGTTGCCCGAATCAATCGCCCAGGCTCAGAGGCGCAGCCGCTGCTGACGTGGCCCGAAGGCAACGGCCGTTTCGTCCGTTTCCTCGCTGATCGAGCGAAACAGCACATGCGAACCGGTTGGGGCGTCAGCGACATCATCTCTCGCGGCAATGACCGTCAGACACAGATCGATGTGATTGCCGCCAGTTCCGACCGGCAGGCGCGAGGTTATCGCACGAATCGTGTGATCTTTGCGGCCCCGCAATATATGGCGAAGCACGCACTGCGCGATTATCGATTACAGACACCGGAACATGTTCACGAATTCGAGTATGGTGCGTGGATGGTTGCGAACTTGCATCTTCGCGACCGGCCTGCCGAAGTCGGGGCCGAAATGGCCTGGGACAACGTGCTCATCGAGTCGCCGTCGCTGGGATACGTCGTCAATACGCATCAAATCGGCCGCGATCATGGTCCGACGACGTTCACCTATTACTATGCGTTGTGCGACGCCGACCCGAAGCAAGCGAGGCGGCGGCTGTTGCAGAGCGATTGGCGAGATTGGGCAGACGTCGCGCTGACCGATCTCACGACCGCGCACTCGGACATTCGGCGGCACGTGGAACGCCTCGACATCATGCGCTGGGGCCATGCGATGATTCGACCGAAGCCCGGCTTCATCTGGGGCGGCGCTCGCCGCAATGCGGCGCGGCCGCATCGAGGAATTCATTTCGCCGGCGCCGACCTTAGCGGCATCGCGTTGTTCGAAGAGGCGTTTCATCACGGAGTTCGCGCCGCGGAAGAGGTCTTGGAGGCCGTTCATGTTTAGCCTGAAGTCGCTGTTCCACCGTGAGAAGGAGAAGCCGAAGCCGGAGGACCTCGGAATTGGATTGCCGCCGGGCGCTTCGCATTACCGGGCGTATGTCGGCCCGCCGGAGGACTACGACACAATCGCCGCGATGACCTTCGGCTTGTTGACCTCGCTGGGGCTGAGGCAACATCACGCGCTCCTCGACATCGGCTGCGGATCGCTGCGAATCGGCCGTTTGTTGATTCCGTACTTGAATGTCGGCAAGTACACCGGCATCGAGCCCAATCGCTGGCTGATCGACGATGGCATCGCCAGAGAAACCGGCCACGACCAGATCGCGATCAAGCAGCCGGCCTTTTTCGAAGGCTCCACAGGTGAAGCTTTGATTGCCGCAAACCTGCGATTCGACTTCGTCGTCGCTCATTCGATCTTCAGCCACTGCGGCCCCGACCTGTTGCAGACCTGGCTGCAGCACGTGTCGCAATTGCTTGTTCCAACAGGGGCCTTTGTGGCAACGTTCATGGAAGCCGAGCAAGATACGACGGAGCAAGGCTGGATTTATCCCGGCTGCGTCGCCTATCGCCGCGACAGTCTGGCGGAATACGCTCGCGCAACCGGGCTTCGATTCGAAATCCTCGACTGGCGGCATCCGCGACAAACTTGGGCGCTCTTCGCAGCGCCCAAGTACGACTCGTCGTGGTTCGCAAACCGCCCGCTCAGTTGGAACACGTGGCACGACTACGGGCGGAGTACGGGATAAGCCATGACACACCTCCGAAGAGTGGGGTGCCAACAACCCCTATTTTCCCAGAGGCGACCGGCAGGTCATTTCCTAATCGTGCTGGCTACAAACGGGCGGTTGGGCGATCATTCGCTTTGCTCGCCACTCCTCACGTTCGCTTAGACCGGCCGACAAAAAAGTAGACCAGCGCCCCAAGTGCATGCAGAAAAATGATGACCAACACCCACACGATCTTTTCAGTGCCTTGAAGTGCCTGATTCTTCAGACAGTCAACCAGCATCCAGAGCCAGAAAGCAAATAGGAGGCCGATCACCATTAGAATGAGGATTTCCTGGACACCGAAGTTCAAGGACGTGAATTCCATGGAGACTCCTCTACGACTACAATCCGCCGAACGTTAATAAGGCTATCTACCAGCTACGCAACTGATGGCTCGCGACAAATTCCTCGACTTCCAGCCGAAGCGGGCAGAGCGCCTTGCATTCGACCAAACCGCGTCAGCCACAACCGGCGGCGATGGGTCTTCGATCGCTCGCCGTTCGGTCGTGATGTGTACTGTAGCGGCACGAGTCGGGGCGTTGCAAGCGTTTTCGTGCCGTCATTCAACAATCGCAAATCGTCAAATGCCCTTGCTGACGCGGCGGGCTCACGGACTGACTCTTGCCCCTACCGTATCCCCGGCTCGCGCAGCGCCAGCAGATACGACGTGCCGAACGCGGCGGCGTCGAGCAGGTCGTCGTGTTTGCCGTGCGGGTAGGCCAGCATCTCGTCGAGCAGTTCCTGCTGGCTGGGGTGGACGACTCCGTTTTCGCCGCGCAATTGGAACGCGCCGTTCTGGACATAAACGCTGAAGGCGTTCACGCGCGCGTACTTTTCGCTCGAATGCGTGATCGATTGAACCTTGTAACCGAAGCGTGCGTGTTTCGTCAGCAGGTCCTTGATGCCCTGAAACGCAGCATTCGATTCGAACAGGATGACATCCGGGTTCCAGCGCCGGTCGGCATCGTCGATCAACTCGATCAGATCGGGCGTGTTCAACCGCCGCGCGATCGCTTCGAGGCAATGGACTTGCTTCTGGGCGGTTCGACCCAGCGTCACTAGCGCCGACGCATCCGCCGAACGCCTTTCCGACACGGCCGGATCGACGGCAAGAGTGATCATTTCATGGCGAGCGTCGAGCCGTAAGGCCGACGTGTCTTGGACGTCACACGTCGCGCTGACGCTGCGACGCTCGCCTTCCCAATACCTCACCCAGGCCGGCTTGATCAGGCAATCTTCTTCCGCAATCGTTCGCAAGCGAAAAGCGCGGGCGAACGACGATTCGCCGACTTCCGTGCGGCGTTCCAGCAAGCGTTCGCGCGGCCACTTTTCCGGCCAGACCGGTTCGAGGTCGTCGCCGACCGCGCGGCGAAAGTGGCGATAGACCGGGCTGCGCGTTAGTTCCGCATTCAGGTCGCCCGAGTGCCAGGGCGTGAACAGCATCCAGGCGCGGCCGCCCGGTTCAAGCAGATTGACCAGGTTTTCACGGTAAAGCTGCTTGACCTTCTCGCGCAGCGTTTCGCTTCGGAGCGCCTTAACGTCCACTACGTCGTCGCAAACCAAGAGGTCGGCGCGAGCGCCGGTGGATGCGGCGCCGACGCCGAGGACCGTGACGGTCGGGCTGACTGAGTTGCCCTTACGGTGAACGCGAAACGACGTGACGCGCCAGGGCCGAGCCGGCATGAGATGGGGAAACGTGAGCCGCACCCAAGGATTGTGTTCGATGGCGTCGCGAATGAAGCGGCCGCGCTGCACGGCGAGTGCGTTGGACCCGCTGGCGACGAGCACGCGCAGGTTCGGATTGTTGCCGATCTCCCAGATGATGCGGATCATCACCTGCACAGTTTTGCCATGGTCGCGCGGCAACTCGACCAAGCCGCGCGGCGAACCGGACAGGAAGGCGTGCAATTCGCGATGCACCGCTGCCAGCCGCATGCGAGCGCCGGTTTCGTCGGCAAACGCGAACTCGGCAAAATCGACGGGATCGAGCCGGGCCTCGGATGCGAACCACTCGACCAATTCACGGTCGTACTTAGTCCAGTGCTGAGAAGAAAGCGTGGCGGTCATGATGTGCCTATTCCTGGCGAACGTCGAGGCATAAGGGCGACGTGGAGGCTGGCGCGGCACCCGTCGCCCCGCCGTAAACGGCGGGGCTATGACTGTAGCCCCGTTCACGGGGCTTGTCGCTTTGATGTTAGGCCCGGCATTGATGCCGGGTCGTAGTTTCGCTCGCCGATCCGTCGGGCAATACCGGCGGCGTTCGTTCCGCGCGACGTTTGACGAATTCATCAATGTAGCGTTCCAGGTCTGCCTGGGTTACTTGCTCCATGCAGGCGACGATGGCAGACTGATTCGCGTGAGGGTCTGCTTCGCGCTCGGCCGCCTTTTCTTCGAGCCGCCGTTTGGCGAGCTTGTCGGCGGCAGCGAGGCGAGTCTTTGAGTTTTTGTGGCGCAGCAAGCTGCGCATGACGCTGCGCGACTCATTCGACGCCTGGCGCGATATCCGCTCCTCGGCCTCGCGGAGCATTTGCTCCCAGACGCCGGCATAAAGCCGGGCCCAGCGTTGGAGCATGGCGGGTTGACGGCCAACTTGCATGGCGACCGTGTCCCAACTTGCGCCTGCGGCGCGCAAATCCGCCGCCGTCTCCATGTCGCGGCGCGTTCGATCGGAGGGAGCGTTCATGGCGAACCTCGTTGTCTTGGGAACAAAGAACACTGCCTAAAGCCGGCGTTGAAGTGCCGGTCCAAATTGAATCCAATGGTTCATACGATCCCGTTATGAGTTGTCAAATCATCGTGGGAAAGGGTAGTGTATCAGTTTGAAATTCCGCCATTGCCCGATTCCGTCTTGCCCCGTCCGTCGATGATCGACCGGCTCAACGAGAATCAGGATTCAAACTGATACACTACCGGACGGCACGACGCAGCCCACGGACAGCGCCATCACGACGGAAGCCGCCCTGGTGGAAAAGTCGAAGGCCGTCACGTTGCAAGAGGCCATCGACACGCTACTCGACCTGACGACCGCACCAAACGAATGGGCGCAGGAACTTGAAGCGAAGAAGGCAGACCTCGCCAACATCGCCTACGCCATCTTCGGCGTTCTGAAGATCGAGGCGAAGTAGCCAACACGACACGGCCCGAAGCCCCGTCAGCTTCCGCAAGGACTTACGGGGCTTCTTCATTTCCGTCAGCCTGTCGGTTCGGCAATCCGCTACTGCCAACCTCGCCACGCAAGACGGCAGCGGGTAAACTGCTTGTAAGAGGAGGAGGAAGCACGGGTGACAATGGCGGGAAGGTAGGAATATGCCTGTCAATCTCGACAAACCGCAGCTTTGGAAGGCAGACGTTGCCCGTTCCGTCGACTTCTACAACCAGTGGTTCCTTCGCTTCGCCCCTCAAACGTACCGGGATACCAGGGTGAGGGTTACGACCGATGTTGAACAAATGCTTCACCGAACCGACAACCTTCGCCGAATTACGCCGAGCGAGATGCGTGACCACCCCGGCATTCTATTCTCCTTACGCATGTCAACCGCCCCGCCCATTGCAAGGGATAGGTTGGTAGGGCTTGCTGGCGTATCGAAGTCACTTGTTGAAACGATGGAGAAAGACAACTCGCTTCCGCCCAGAATGTCGGCAGCACGACTAAACACCGACCTACAGAAAATTGCTGATATGATTCTACGCCTAGCTGACGTGGACATATTTCCCTGGCTTACGACGAGTACAACACCAACAAATGACGAGGTATACAGAGCAGCTACGATTGTTGCTGACAGGCTTTGCGGCGCACAAGCAGACCCAATAGTACGGAATGCACAAGAGCAACGCCAGCTACAAGTAATCAAGGACTGGCTTGAGAGCCGGGGCTACACGGACGTAACCGGAACTGTAGCTTTTGCAGACCTTCAACCAGGGATGTTCGCAAGGCGGATGAACGTGGTCGGGCAGAGGGAAGGCCATGAATCCGTCAACATTCCGATTGATACTGTCATAATGCCCTTGACCGCTATTCTTCCGACGTTGCCGTTAATGATCGAAGCGAAATCGGCAGGGGATTTTACAAACGTCAACAAGCGTCGGAAGGAAGAGGCTACAAAGATCGCCCAGCTACGACGTAAGCACGGGCCAACCGTTCAATTCATTCTCGTTCTTTGCGGCTACTTCGATAGCGGGTATCTGGGCTACGAAGCGTCTGAAGGGATTGATTGGGTATGGGAACATCGGATTGACGATCTAGCGGGATTCGGGCTTTAAGATGAAGAAAACCGACAAGCTGGAAGCGCAACGCCAGCAACTCCAATACGATCTTGATGCCAGCAAGACGCAAGCCGAGCGAAACAAGGACGGGCAATTCTCTACACCGTTCAGCTTGGCGAAAGAAATCGTCCTTGCTGCCACGTCCTATCTTCCCAAGCAAAAAGTGCGCTTCCTAGACCCCGCATTCGGTACGGGTTCTTTCTACTCTGCACTATTGGGTACACTGCCAAAAACTCGACTTGGGGTTGCAAGAGGAATCGAGATTGACCCGCATTATGGAACCCCAGCGGAAGCCCTTTGGAGTGATACGGGGCTAGAACTCGACCTGGGTGACTTCACGAAATCGACGCCAGCGGAGCAATACAACCTAATCGTTTGTAACCCGCCCTACGTCCGTCATCATCATTTATCAGGCGAGCAAAAGAGGCGCTTGCGTGATATGACAAGTAGGCTTTCAGGATTCGAGTTAAACGGGCTTAGTGGTTTGTACTGCTACTTCATGGTTCTGTCGCAACCGTGGATGACGCCCAACGGAATAGGGGCTTGGCTAGTTCCCAGCGAATTCATGGAAGTAAACTACGGTTCACAAATCAAGAGGTTTCTACTCTCCCATGTCACGCTACTTCGCATTCACCAGTACGATGCAAACGACGAGCAATTTGACGATGCCTTAGTGTCATCGGCAGTAGTCATGTTTCGCAATGCAAAGCCGGAGGTTGACCATAAAGTAACCGTAACATATGGCGGGACGCTATCTGACCCGAAGCATTCGCAGCAATTACAACTAGACGAGTTGCAGGCATCGGCAAAGTGGACCCGTCTACAAGCCCGCACCATAGTACAGAAAACACGGGGTACGCTCGCCGATCTATTCACAATCAAGCGGGGCTTGGCGACAGGATGCAATGAATTCTTTGTTCTTCCCTCTGAGAAGTGCCGAGAACTACGGCTACCCGCAAAGTTCCTAAAGCCAATTCTTCCTAGCCCTCGGTACTTGGAGAGTGATGAGATTCAAGCCGACGAACGGGGCTTTCCCAAGATCAATAATCCTCTTCTTTTGCTCGATTGTGGATTGTCTGAATCCGAAGTGCAAGAACAGTACCCGACACTATGGGAGTATTTGCAATCAGGTTATAAGCTGGGGATTCCGAAACGCTATCTGTGCGCTCATCGTACCTTATGGTACTCACAAGAGGAGCGCCCGCCCGCCCCATTTGTTTGTACCTACATGGGTAGACCGTCGAGTAAGAGCGGAAGCCCGTTTAGGTTCATGCTGAATCATTCCAAAGCGACAGCGGCGAACGTCTACCTTCTGCTTTACCCGAAAGGTACACTTGCCAACATTCTTAAAGGAAACTCGAATCTACTTAGAACCGTTTGGAACGCGCTCTCTTCAATAAAGCCCGAAATGATCCAGGATGAAGGAAGATTGTACGGTGGGGGCTTGCACAAGATCGAGCCGAAGGAACTTGCCAATGTCTCAGCCGATGTCATCCTCGATGCTATTCCCGATGCCGCTACGATTCGCCAAGCCAATCTATTCGAGTAATGATTGATTGTACTTCCGGCCACGGACAAGCCGACTCACCGCCGACTGCTTGGAGTCATACTTCCGGGCAATATCCCACTGCGAAGCGCCCGAAGCCCAAAGCCGCTTCATGTCAGCTATCTCGGATTCCGGGTATCGGCTTCGACGTGGGGAGTACCGCCTCGGCCCCGTCAGTTAGTATTCGACCGCTCTTGCGTCCTAGGCCGTCCACAATCACCGCTTACCGATCTTCACGGATGGGCTGGGGACATGGACGCTACGAAGTGGTAGGTGATTTGTGCCTGACATTTGTTGACCAGCTACGCTATGTCCGAGGTGCTGTGAGGAAGGCAGAATGAGTGCGACGGTTTTCGAATCACTGGGCACGGGCGCAACCTTCAGCGAATGCGGACGATACCGCTACCGGCTTTGGCGAGACTTGCACGACATAAAGAAGCCTCGCATGTGTCTTTTCATCATGCTCAATCCGTCAACGGCAGACGCCGAGAACAACGATCCGACGATCACAAAATGCGGTAGTGGCATAACTCTGTGTTGATGGTTCGGGCATGGGCGGGTAAGGAGCTACCCGCAACACTTGCGGCACTTCTTTGTCCCAGCATATCAGCCGCACGAATCGCCCCATCGCAACTTCGTGGTCGAAATACTCGTCGGCCGGCGGGCGCGTGTCGAATTGCCGCCTGCCGTCAACTCCGCTGCTCCAATCATCGGTCTGGGACGGTGTGACGATGTACTTTGCCATTGCGGTACTCTCCAGATGAAATCAGCGGATCATGCCCAACCGGCGAAAAGCAGCTTCGATCTGCTGGCCGAATTTGCCGAGCAGCTTTCAGAGGAATTGCAACGATCGTTGGCCGACCTGCAGCGATCAATTTCGAACCTCGATTGTCTTTATGACTACAAACAATGTACTCGCATTGGAGACATCTGGATCCATTTGAAATGTGTCGCGGCTAAGATACGTGATTTCTTGACGACGAACTACCGCGACAGTATCGTCCTTTGCCCAGCACTTGAACTTGAGATGAAGCTGCCGTAGTCAGTCGAACAGCCACCGCAGAATTCTCCACTGCGTTCCCAGGCTCAGAGCCTGGGAACCAATCAGCTACTATCACGTACCCAACGTCCGTCCTGCCACGAGCACTCAAAAAGCGGTAGTGTATCAGTTTGAAATTCCGCCATTGCCCGATTCCGTCTTGCCCCGTCCGTCGATGATCGACCGGCTCAACGAGAATCAGGATTCAAACTGATACACTACCTGGGAAAGTGAGTAAGCGGCTGGCTCGTCCCTGCAATCTTTGAATTTGCACATTACAAGCCGGATCATAGACTCGAATGGCCGCACTGAACGGCGAGCACCGCCCGTGCGTGCCAAAGAGTTGAAGGAGCGATTGTGCACAACATCCTGACCAACGAGCTCACAACCGTGACTACGGCGCACGCACCGACGACCGACGCGACGTCAAACGGCACGTCATCAGTACCTCAAAGAGTTTCACCACGACACCACAACTATGACAGTTTTTGTTCGCAGCCGTTACAATCGGCCGATCGGTTGGCCCAATCAGAAGTTGCGACAAAGCTACGATCCATATTTGAGCCTTCGCGCTACATTTTGACATGGGTTGGTGATGCATGGCGCCGTGCTGTCCGGCACATTTTGACATGGGTCGGTGATGCATGGCGCGATACCCATTTGCAGGCGAGGTGTTGTATGGTACACATGTCGTTGCGTGCGTGTGAAACACGTAAGCGATGTTCTTGGTATCGTCTGTGGATAAAACTGCTTTCGAATCGATTGACCAAACTTTGAGGTAGCTTTATGCAACGGCTGGCAATGTTGATCGGTCTGATCGCAACTGGATTGGTCTCAGCGGCGCCGACGTACACCAAGGACGTTGCGCCGATCCTGAACAAGCACTGCGTCGCATGCCATCGGCCCGGCGAAATCGGCCCGTTCTCCTTGATGAGTTACAAGGATACCGCGAAGCGTGCTGACTTCCTGGCCGATATCGTCGCCAGCCGCCGCATGCCGCCCTGGCACGCTGAGCCGGGTTTCGGCAAGTTTCACGGCGAGCGGCGACTGACCGACGCTGAGATCGCGACGTTCAAAGAGTGGGCCGCCGCTGGCGCACCGGAAGGCGCGGCGAAAGACCTGCCGGCAACGCCGACGTTCGCTTCCGGTTGGAAGCTCGGTCCACCCGATCTGATCATCAAGATGCCGAAGCCGTTTACGGTTCCGGCATCGGGCCGTGACATTTTGCAGTGCTTCGTCATGCCGATTCCGATTGAGGACGACAAGTTCGTGGCTGCGGTCGATTTCCACCCAGGCAATCGCACGGTTGTGCACCACGTCATCTTCTTCCTCGATGCCAGCGGTCAGGGCCGCAAGAAAGCCGGCGACTCCGGCAGCTATCGCAGTTTCGGCGGGCCCGGCATCCTGCCGACGGGCGGCCTCGGCGCGTGGGTTCCCGGCGCGAACGTGCTGCCGTATCCCGACGGCGTCGCTACGTTCCTTCGCAAAGGCTCCGACATGGTGATGCAGGTGCATTTCCATCCCAGTGGCAAAGAAGAGACCGATCAATCCGAGATCGGCATCTACTTCGCCAAGAAGCCGGTCGAGAAAGTCATTGCCGGCATCGGCTTGCGCAAGGGCGGCTTGTACATTCCTGCAGGCGAAAAGAACTATCGCGTCAGCATGCAGTTGGAGCCCTTGCCCGCCGACGTGCAGGTGCTGAGCATCGCACCGCACATGCACTACATCGGCCGCGAAATGAAAGTCGTCGCGCAGTTGCCCGACAAGACCGAGACGCCGCTGATCTGGATTAAGGACTGGGACTTCAACTGGCAGGGCAAGTACTACTTCGAGAAACCGGTGAAACTGCCCAAAGGCACCATCGTCAAAATGGAAGCGAGTTACGACAACTCGGAAGACAATCCGCAGAACCCGAGCAAGCCGCCGAAACCCGTGCGCTGGGGCGAGCAGACCACTGACGAGATGTGCCTGTGCGGCCTGCAAGTCGTCACGGACAACAAAGCCGACATGGTGAAAATCGCGCGAATGTCCGGCAGCCGGCTTGGAACGCTGCTGGGCGGAGGAGTCACCCCGGCCGACCTGCCCAACCTGGAGAAAGCCGGCGGCGGCAAACCCACCGACGGCATTCCGATTCCGGAACGGTTCGAAAAACTGCTCGGCCGATTCGACACGAACAAAGACGGCAAACTATCCGATGCCGAGATCGACGCAATGCCGCCCGCCATCCGCGATAAGGTGCGCGAATATGTACCGAAGAAGGAGAAGTGACGCTTCTTCGAAGCGTCGCAAAACAGTTGAACTATCGCACTCGCACTTGGAACGCCACGACGCCGCTTTGGTTGGGCAGCAGTTTGCCGGCGATCTCGAACCGCATGATCACGGAGCCGGCTTCGTTCGGCTGAATCGTAATGGACGCTTCCCGGTCTGAGCGGGCCGAACCAGGCACATATTCGAGGCGCGGAGTCAGGTTGTCGGACACGACCAGTTTTTCGACGGGGTGCTTCGTGTGATTGTGATACCGCAAATAGATCGTTACGACGTCGCCGATTTGCGCGTCCTTCGGGTCGAACCACTTGAACAGTGAGATCGGCTCATTGAACGGATAGGCGGTGACCTCATCCAGCTCCTTGCCGGATGTCATGTGTTTGGTTCCGCTGATCGAGAACGAAACCTGAGCGCTCTTCGCAGACTCGTATCCCGACAGCGCCACCTTGTTCTGCATCTGGCTCGGTTGCTTGCGGCCTGCGATGCCCGCCAAGGTCGTAACATTGTCGGCACGAGTAAGAGCGACGCGATTGCGTGCCTCATCGCCGGACTTCGAGCCGCGTGCAATATGCGTGGTCTTGCTGGAGAGGATGTCGAACGGCACGTAAATCTGCCTAGCGACGCCGAACCGAGGCACGCAAAGATGAACGCGATTCGAAACCGCTACTTTGCGTCGGCCAAGATCGGTCGTGTACTCGATGACTGTGTCGCTGGGGTTGAAGCCGCCGACTTTGCCGTCGGGGCCGATGCCGACGCGAGGACCGACGTCGCCGCCGTCGGGAAGACATTCTTCGGTCGGGATACGGTTGCCGACAGCGGGATCGTAAACCGGCCAGTAAGCCCAAGGAATGGGTGGGCCGACCGGCGGCGCTTGCAAACGGCCTGCGCCAGGGAACAGAATCGTGTTCGGAATCGCCATGGGTGCGAGTTCTTCAACCGTGGGTTCGCGTTCGCCGACGCGCATGACGATCATGAGCCGGCCTTTCGCCTTGGCCTCGTCAATGGGGTCATAGTCCGGCGTGATGTCAGTTACGAGTGGTTCATCGGCCTTGGTTTGAATCGGCGGAGCAAGCGCAGGATCCTCAAGGAAGTGCACGCGGGTCACGAGCGCCGAGCGTTCAACGATGCGGCGAATTTCGTCTTCCTGAATGACGATCGGAATCGGATGTCGCATCGTCTTGTCGAGAGGAAGGTGCAGAGCCCCGCGAACTTCGAGAATTGGATAAAGCTTCAATCCGGGATACTGCGCCATGCCGCTGAGCTCAAGGCGATACGCATAACCTGGCCGAATGCCGACGACTGCGGGCGCATTGAGTGTCTGGGCCAGCTTCGAGCCGGGGTGGAACTGCACCTTCATCCCGGCTGGGCCGATCACTTTGACGAAGAGCAGCGGCGCCGGCGGCGGGCCATTCGCGGCAAGCGATTGTGCGACGATGACCGCAGCCGCGACCAGTCCCAGGATATGTCGTTTCATAGTCATGAACCTGTTGGCAAGGCTTCCCATTTCGTCGGACACAAAGCACACAGCGGCGGCAAGCGGAACGGGGCGGTTGTGTTCGTCGCAATCACGAACTCCGTCGCCACGATCCACCAGCCGCCGCCGACAGTTACAAATCTGTACTGCTTACTTCACTGCACCCTTGGCTTTAGGGGCCGGCGGCACTGGAGCGCCTGGCACGCCGCCGCCAGGTCCCATTGGCGGACCTTGCAGGTACGGGTTCGGCGTTTCCATCGACGGGGTGCCCGGAGCTTCCAGATCGATGTTGCCCATGCGAATGATCAGCATGACGCTGCCCCGACGCATGGCTTCCTGCACCGGGTCAACGCCTGGATCGAGGCGAGTCGACACCACTTCATCCGGACCGGCGACGGCCAAGTCCTGGAATTGCGGGTCAGGCAGATAGATCACTTTCACGACCATGTTGCCGGCAACGACTTGTTCGAAGTCCTCGTCCGTGAACGTTACCGGAACGGCGCTGTGCGAAAGGAAGGTCGTGGTCTTGGGATTCTGTGCGACGATTTCGATCGTCGGATAGAGCTCAAGCTGCGGCCGTTTCGGAATGTTGGTCAGCTTCAGGCGATACACGCCGCCCTGAAGGAAGTTGTAACGGGCCGGTGCTTGCAGTTGATTCGCGAAGGCAGGCTTGCCTCCGGGGCCCGGCGAGAGCCACGAGACGAGCATGCCATCTGGACCCGCAAAGCGAACCGAGCTTCGTGCATTGGCCATCTGCGGCATGCCGAAGGGCAAAGCGCCAACTGCTGCGACGGCGCCCGGAGGGCCGGCGAACGGCGGAGGCGGAACCTGGCCGGTTCGCTTCCGTTGAATGCCGCGCTCGACGATGGGGCCATTGCCCGGCGATCGCATATCGCCGCCGTAATGTGCCTGTTGCAATCCAGATCCTGGACCGGCGGTGAAGACCGCGGGCAGAATCCCCGGCTCTTTTTCCTGCGCGTGCACTGGAACCACGGCGTGGCCCTGAGCCGACATGCCGTTGGCGGCGGAGGGCAACGGCGTGCCCCATGGCCCGACAACGCCCGGCACTTCCTTGGCCGAACCGGTTCGGCCGAAGTTGCCGGCATGGCGATCCCGATGATTTGCGGACATGCAGCCGCCCAAGGCAGCCAGCAACGTGAACGCTCCCGCTATGCGCTTCATATCATCCCCCTAAGGGTGCTTCTGGCCGGCTCAAAACCGCCGATGCGGCAATGGCTGCCGCCGGACCCTGGTTGGAGCCTATCCCCATCTCGCAATTATCATCGACCCGGTACGGCCGGAACTTTGGTTAGAATCGGAAGGTTTTCCGGAATCGGTGCAGATGGAACAAGTCAAATCGGAATTTGGGCAGATAGGGTAAGCGCCGCAACGTGAGCAGTCTTTCACTGTTACGAACTCAAGAAAGAGAATTGAGGTTGTCTTTCATGCCGGAGCGCATTCATGTCGGATGGAATCAACCGGCTGACTTATTGGGTCTGAATTCCGCAAGCTTGCTTATGCAAAGGTAGGCTTTGGACTGCGACATATGCGGATGTTTCATTTGGCCGAGGAACGATGTCGAGTTGGCAGAGGCGCTTACACTGATTTGTTCGATCATGATTTCGTTGCAAATCGCGGTAGTTTTGTCCACAATATGCGAATGCCATGAGCTACAAACGGGATATCGTAAGTAGTGGTCGGTCGAATAGTTGTGTCGTGAAACGGTGAATGATGCCACGTCGATGGTGTATTTGGCTGGCGTTGCTTATCGCGGCTCACGTATGCGCTGCCGAACCGGAGATGGCGGGCCGCAGACTCAGCGAGTGGATCGCTGACCTGAATTCGACCGATGCGTTGGTTCGAGAAGAAGCGGTTGATGTGCTTCAGGAGTTTGGCGCCGAGGCCAAGGCCGCTGTTCCCCGACTTAGCCAATTGTATCAGACAGATGTGCCAGCCGTACGGCGACGTGCGGCGTTGGCACTCTGGCGCATCGACCGACAAGTGGGGCCGGCGAACGAAGTGCTGACGGAGATGCTGCGGTTCGATACGGCCGGCCGGCGCGTTCGTGCGGCGCAGTTGCTCCTGCTAATGGGCCGTCCTGCTGCCGAACTCGTCGGCCCGCTGGTCGATCTGCTTCGCGAGGGCGGCGACATGTCCGTCTCGATGCAGATTACGTCAGCGATCGCGATGCTGGGCGACGCTGCAGTGCCGGCGCTTCGTAATGCGCTTCGTGATGCGCGCGGCGACCATCGCATTCAGCTCATGACCGCAGTGGCAAGCCTTGGTTCCACGGCGCGCGAGCTACTTCCGGAACTGCAGTCGTTACGCAAAGACGCCGATCCGCGGACGCGATTCATGGCGCTGCGCATCGTGCATCAATTGGCCCCGAAAGACGAAACCGTTTTCGCGGACCTGGTGGCAGCCGGAAACTCGACGGATCAGGGCATGCGCCGCGAAGCGCTGCAAGCGACGCAATCCTTAACGTCGCGATCCAAAGCCCTTGCACCGCTGTTTCGAGGTTTTCTAAGGGACTCTGACACAATGACTCGCTGCCGAGCAGCCGCGTCGCTGTATCTGTGTGACCGATCGACGCTCGCAGAGACGTTGCCGATCATTCGCAAGGTCATACAAGACGAGACGAATCCAAACTGGTCGCAGGCGGTCATGTTCTTGAGCGCATTCGGTCCGGATGCCAAAGATGCAATACCCGATCTCGAAGCAATGCTGAAACAACCGAACGGGCGGAATTACAGTTATGCAGTCACCTATGTTTGCCGATCTATGGGACCGGATTCGGTGCCGCTGTTGGTTGACATGCTTGAAGATCCGCAGAACTACTATCGGACTCTGAATCAACAAACGCTTACCGATTTGGGGCCTGCCGCTATGCCGCAATTGCTTCGAGCGTTGCCGCAAAAGAGCCCGATGGCCAAACAAGCGGCGCTCGATGCCATCCAGCGGTTCGGCCCCGGCATGCAGAAAGACGCAGCCGCTATTGCGAAGTACCTGGCCGACGCCGACGCCAGCGTTCGCGACAGAGCATTAGCGGTGCTTGAGAACTTGGGACCTGACGCAGCCGATAGCATCGCGTCGCTTGTCGAGGCCTTGCGCGATCCGAAAATCGATGACGCGAAACGATTGCGAGTGATTGCACTCTTGGGTCGAATCGGCCCCGCTGCGAAGGAGACATTGCCGGAGATTGAGAAGCATGTTTCGGACACGAAACCGTCCGTGCGGTGTCGCGCACTTCTTGCCGTGATGTGCATCAACCGTGAACGGCGCGGTGAACTGTTGCCTCGGCTGCAAAAGGCAATTGAAGAGTCGTTGCCCGCCGAGTTGCCATACTCGTCTCTCATTGAAGGTCTGGCGAATCTGAAATTACCGGCTGCCGACACGACTTCGACGCTGAGTCTGCTGGTCCGCAAATCGACGCCGAAAGAATGGCTCACGGTGTCGGACGCGCTTTCCAAACACATGAGCGATCGCACCGAAGTGGAGCAGGTGTGGTACGACATCTGGAAAAACGGAACTCACCACCCGGCGCGGCTTGAAGCGGCAATCGCTCTGAGCAAGCGAAAGCTCTATGGCAAAGAAATGGCTCCGTTTCTCAGAGAACAGATCGATTCGGCAGCAACTGGTCAACACGAAGGGCTGCTTACAGCGTTGAGCGAATACGGCTCCGAGTCGAATCTGGCGTTGCCGAAGTTAGTGGAACGCTGGCGTAGTGCGACATCTTACGATGCTCGGATTCGTATCACTCAGTGTATTTTGAAGATCGATCCGGTCCACCCGATCGTATTGCCGTGGATTCGTGACCAGTTTCGCATGAACCTCGCGGTGGTGCAGCGGCATCTCGCGGCCCGTGTGTTGTGTCAGGTCGATCCAGCTTATCCTGAACTGCGGCCGGTACTCGAGAAATGGAGCCGTGAAACAAATGTCATCACGGCTTCCGCCGGACTCGAGATGCTCGGCCTCCTCGGTGAGCACGCCCGTCCGTCAGTTGCATTTCTGCGAACCGTGATGCAAAGTGCTGACCCGCGAATACGAGTTCGCGCGGCTTTCAGCATCTGGCAAATCGAAAAGAAACCGGCCGAGGTTTTGCCGATCCTGATCGATTGCTTGAAATCAACGGACCCGACTACCACGGCGTTTCAGATCGGCTACGTACAGCCGGCTCGCAATACCGCCGCCGTTGCAGCGGCCGAGGCGCTCGGCCAGATCGGCGTTGATGCCAAGCCGGCGAATGCTGCACTGCAATCTGCGTTGTTGGCCGCTGATCAGCAGCTTCGGCAGTCAGCCGCGACGGCACTGCGTAAGATCGAGGGTACCAGGTAATTCGAATGAGACACCTGTCTTGTTTTCTTTGCGCATTCGCCTCGGTCGCCGTTGCGGACCCGTTGCCGGTGGCAACGCCGGTTCCGGAAAACATGCTGCCGACCTCGGCCGTGCGCCGACTCGGTACGACTCGCTTTCGTCCGGGACAGCAACAGACCGTACTGACCTTTTCCCCAAACGGACGTTGGCTGGCTTCCGCAGGTTATGACGGCCAGGTGCACATCTGGGAAATTGCGACCGGCCGCGAAGTTGCATCGTTCAGCTTTCAGTACAACCAGGTCAGTACGATCCGCTTCTCGCCGGACAACAGCATGCTGGCGGCCGGAGGGTACGACAGCCAGATCCGCGTCTGGAACACGTCGGAATGGAATGAGGTGACGCCGCCTCCCCCCGCGCAACGGAACTTTGACCCTCCACTTTTTGACTGGCTGCCGGGTTCGAAGACAATCGTTAGGCTTAGCCGCGACGGCCGACTTCGTATTCACGAAGCGGTCAGCGGAAAAGAACTGCAAAGCTGGCAGTTTCCTCAACTGAATGTGACTTCGTTTGCGTGCAGGCCCGACGGCAAAATCGCCGTGGCGCAGGGAAACGACTTCGTGCTTCGTGCCTGGGACCTGACCACCGGGCAGGAATTGAAGCATTTCGAAGTGTCGCCGAACCCCAACAATGTCTATCGAAGCAATCACCGGCTGCACTTTTCCGAAGACGGAAAAACGCTTGCGGCTACAGAAAGTGAACGCACGCTTGTCACGTGGAATGCCGACACCGGCAAGTTGATCCGCCGATTCGAGGTGCCGGGGTACTTTCAAGCGATGGCGCTGTCGCCGAACGGAAGGGTGATGGCAACTAGCGGCGGCGACTCCTCTGTCCGGCTTTGGGGCGTCGCCTCCGGCCGTGAATTGCGAACGTTCGACACGCCGCGAGAATCTTCGACTGCACTACAGTTCTCGCCGAACGGGAAGATGCTTGTGTCGGCCGGCGCTGCCGTCTTGCGTTTCTGGGACTTGGACAACGACCGGGAGCTATTTGGAGACCTTGGGCATCGTGGCACCATTCAGGGGCTGGCGTTTCTGAACGGGTCCAAACAGATCGTCAGTATGGCGAGCGATTACTCGCTTCGTGTCTGGAATCCGGCTACTGGCGCCGAAATCGATCGACTGACATCAATACAGTATTACTACGGCTCGGCGATGGTCTCGTCGGATGGCGGCCGTTCGGTGTTGTTTCCAGCCTCAAGCACGGGAATACAACGGTGGACCCCGTCGGTGGGCCGTGTGCAGTCGATCGGGCTGACGATGCAAGGGGGCACCGTGCCGATGCTGTCTCCAGATGGCCAGACTGCCGCCGCCGTTTGGGGCACGGCCTACCGTATCTATGATGTAGTGAGCGGTGCTGAAATTCGTACCTTCGAGGCGCCGGAACACCAGAGCAACGTTCATTCGCTGTCCGCTGACAGACGCTACTTCGCGGCCGCACACGGTTATCGCGACCAGTTCTCTGCGGCGCAAGTGACCGTGTTTGAAATTTCCACAGGCCGCAAATTGCGACCTCTGGCGCCGCCGCAACCGCAACCGATACCGGCCGTTCGGCTCGCGTTTTCGCCGGACTGCCGTTTCGTCGTAGTGGTCTACAACTCCGGTGAAACTCGAGTTTGGGAACTTGCCACAGGGCTGTCACGCGTCGTCATCGCAGCGCCCGAGCGAACTGCCAATGGCCGGACGACCCAGGCGACGGCCGCGCTGTTCACGCCGGACAGCCGCTGCCTCGTTCTTGGTTTTGCCAGCGGCGAGTTGGTCGTCTGCGAGTTGGATCGACGTGAACCGTTTCGCGTACAGGCGCATCGAGCGCCGATTGCGGCCGTGGCATGCGCGTCAGACGGTCGGCTGCTCGTCACCGGAAGTTCGGATACGAGCATCCTCGTTTTTGACCTTCCCGATCTGCGCCGCCGAACGCCGCAGTTCATCCCGGCTATAGCCGCTCCATCGGCAGCCGACCTCGAATCTGCGTGGAACTTGCTCGGCAGCACCGACGAAAAGGACTTCGGGACGGCGGTCGCTTCCCTAATCGCCTGGCCCTCGCAGACGGTGGCAATGCTCGAAGAGAAGCTGAAGCCAATTCGCGGCCCCACTGAAGACGAGGTTCGCCAATGGGTAAGTCAGCTGGGTGACACACGTTTCGCCACGCGAGAAAAGGCGAGCAAAAACCTCTCGCTGGCCGGCGAAAACGCGCGAGTGATCATGACTCAGGCTCTGGCCGCGCCGCCGCAACACGCCGAGGCACGACGGAGACTGGAAGTCTTGTTGCGTCGGCTCGACGACGGGCTCATCGCACCGCGGCTCCAGCCGATTCGAGCGGTTGAGGTTCTCGAACGAATCGGGACGGATCAAGCCCGAAAAGTCCTGGAAAAACTCAACGCAGAAACGACCGAAGTGTTGATCAAGCACGAAATCGAACATGCTCTCAAGCGGCTCAAGAGCTAGCCTTTCCACCGGCGCAGATTCTGTTCGCGGTCAAAGGGTTTGGATGTCTACCGTTCTTGCGGATATCGTCGCTCGACATGCAGAAGAAGCGGCCTTTCTCTGGCTATTGCGCGACCGCGCCGTCAGCCAGCCGAACTACCACCCGCGGCAACTCGCCGAACTCGACGATCGAGTCGAGGCGCATCTCGACGGTCTTCGAATTGCCGGTGACGCCGGCTGGGACTGTGCCGCAACGCAACTTGAACTGGCGGAACCGGGCGAAGTTTTTGTCGCAACGGCTCTTGCCTTTGGCTCGCGTAGCGACCAACAGCAGCAACTGGTTCTTGCAGTTGTTCAAGCGAAACCGAGTCTCAATCGTGCCTTGGCCGGCGGCTTGGCCTGGTTGCCGTCATCAACGGCAATGCCGTTTGCGGTTACTTGGCTGACCTCCAAGAACGCCGCACTTCGTGAAGCGGCGGTTCGCATATGTGCGGCACATCGCCAATCGCCGCCGCAAATAGAAGCCGCGTTGTACGACGACGATTTGAACGTTAGAGCGCGTGCATTCCGAGCAACCGCCGAACTCGGTGAGATCAAACGATTGCCGGTGCTCAAGCAGAACTATCGACATGCCGATGCTCGCATTCGATTCGCAGCAAGTTGGGCGGGCGCCGTCTGCTCCGCCGACTCCGCCGCGATTGCCGAGTTGCAGACCATCGCACTAACCGATCGCGCCTTTGGCGAAGCGGCGGCCGAAGTCGCTGCACGACGCTTGGGCCCGGCGCAAGCTCAGGCCTGGCTGCGTACGCTCATGCAAATACCCGAAGCGGGCCGGGCGGCGATGCGAGCGATCGGCGCCTTGGGCGACCCGACCTATGTGCCGCCTTTGCTCGCCGCGATGAAGAAACTGCCGCTTGCCCGTTTGGCCGGCGAGGCCGTTGAGTTAATCACCGGCGCCGACCTGGCGCTGAACAAGCTGGACGCGCCACAACCTGCTGATTTCAGTGCCGGACCGAGCGATGACGCGGCGGAAACGGACGTGTCGATTGACCAGGATGCGAACTTGCTCTGGCCGGATCCGGCTGCGATCGAGTCCTGGTGGACGAAGCACCAGGGTCACTATCAGACCGGGCGGCGTTATCTGTTGGGCAAGGCGGCGACGGCCGATTGGATCGACGCGATTTGGAAGACAGGCCGGCAGCGGCAACGAATCGCAGCGGCCCTCGAGTCATCCGTGCAGAAGCCGATCCGAGCGTGGAAGGCTCGTATCCGATAGTCGGCGGTGCTTGGCCCAATTCTGATAACGCATAGAATTCACGTAGCAGCGGTCAAGTTTGCCCCGGCAAAGTAGGAGAAACCCAGGCATGGGCCCAGATTTTTGGACTGGATTGACTGTCGGTGCAGCGATTGGCGCTGTGATCGCGGGCGTGGTGTGGTTCTTGCGAAAACCCGCACAAGCGGAACCTGCACCACCACCGCCGAAACCCTCCAAGCCATCCGGCGCGCCGTTGCGGATGCTTGCAGTGCTTCAGCGCGAAGGCAGGCTCGTGGATTTCCTGATGGAAGACATCAGCGGCGCAACCGATCAGCAGGTCGGCTTCGGCGTTCGTGAATTGCATGGCAAATGCCAGAGCGCAATGAAGAAGGCTCTCGACCTCGAACCAGTGCTGCCGCAACGCGAAGAGGAATCAGTTGAAATTCCGGCCGGATTCGATCCATCGGCAGTGCGTTTGACGGGCAACGTTGCGGGCAAACCACCGTTCAAAGGTGTCGTCAAGCATCCCGGCTGGCGCGTCCGCCAGATCAAAACAGCGGCCCCGCCCGAGGGGGTCGATGAATTCGTGCTGATGCCGGCCGAAGTGGAAATGTAGCATGGTTGAATGGTGCATTCAAAGGTAGATCATGAGTCGATCGCCATCTCGATATGTGGTCGGCATCGATCTGGGAACCACCAATACGGCGCTAGCGTATGTGGACACCAGCGCCGGGCCGATGGAAGAACTTCAGCCCGACGTGCTGCAGATTCCGCAAGTCGTTGCGCAAGGGCAAGTCGAATCGCGTTCGCTTCTGCCGTCGTTCATGTACCTGCCGCAACCTGGTGAAATCCCCGCCGGCAGCCTGCGATTGCCGTGGAACGACAAGATCGACTACACGGTCGGCGAGTTTGCGAGAAACTACGGCGCTCAAGTGCCGACTCGGTTAGTCGCCAGCGCCAAGTCATGGCTGTCGCACCCCGGCATCGACCGCCGTGCCGACCTGCTGCCATGGAAAGCGGCTGACGATGCCACCAAGATTTCGCCGCTCGAAGCCAGCATTCGATACATACGCCATCTGGTCGACGCCTGGAATCATCAGATCGGCAAAATGGCGCCGGGCAATCGTCTGGAAGAACAAGACATCGTGCTGACGGTGCCGGCGTCTTTCGATGCGGCGGCGCGCGAACTAACGGTCGAGGCGGCCCGCGCCGCCGGACTCGAACACTTCATCCTGCTTGAAGAACCGCAGGCAGCGTTTTATTCCTGGCTCGACGCACATCGAGCCGATTGGCGCGATCTTGTCAGCGTCGGCGATCTTATCCTTGTCGTCGACGTCGGCGGCGGCACGACCGACCTGACGCTGATCGAAGTCGGCGAGGAAAAAGGAAACCTCGTATTAACGCGCGTCGCTGTCGGCGACCATCTGCTGCTCGGCGGCGACAACATGGACCTGGCATTGGCTCATGCGGCAGCCCAGCAGCTTGGCGGCAAACTCGACATGGGCCAGATGCTGCTCCTGGGCCATGCCTGCCGTAGCGCCAAGGAACAGATCTTCGCCGATGCCAAGGCCGATTCCGCGACTGTCACTGTCCTGGGCCGCGGCCGCAGTGTGATCGGCGGGACGCTTCGCACCGACTTGAAACGCTCGGATGTCGAACGGCTGCTGGTCGACGGTTTCTTCCCGGAGTGCCCGCTGGAAACAACGCCCAGTCAACAGCGTTCCGCCGCACTGCAGGAGATCGGACTCCCGTACGTAAGCGACCCGGCCGTTTCGAAACACCTGGCGGCCTTCGTTTATCGTCAGTCGCAGGCATTGGCACAGCGCGACGGATCATCCGGCAAACGCACCCTGCCCAACGCCGTCCTTTTCAATGGCGGCGTGTTCAAAGCGTCGCCTCTGCGTGATCGCCTGCTCGGCATCATGAGCAGCTGGTCGGGCGTAGGCGAATCCCCGAAGAAGGGCAAGAAGGCAACCGGCGTTCGCGCGTTGACCGGCACGCACCTGGACCTCGCGGTCGCGCGCGGCTCGGCCTACTACGGTCTTGTTCGACGAGGAAAGGGAGTGCGAATTCGCGGGGGTACGGCCCGCGCGTATTACATCGGGATCGAGACTTCGCTGCCGGCCATTCCCGGCGCTCCGCCGCCGCTGAAAGCGCTCTGTGTCGCGCCGTTCGGTATGGAAGAAGGCACGCAAACCGATTTGCCCAAGCAGGAATTCGGTCTGGTTGTGGGCGAGCCCGTTCAGTTTCGCTTCCTTGGTTCGACCGTGCGCCGACAAGACACAGCCGGCACACTCGTCGAGGATTGGGAAGGTCAGATCGATGAACTCGACCCTGTGGCAGTTACATTGGAACCCAAGCCCGGCTTATCGGGCACGGTGCCGGTGCACCTGCACGCCAAGGTCACGGAAGTCGGTCAGCTGGAGTTGTCGTGCCTGAGCCGCGACGGAAAACACAAGTGGAAGCTGGAGTTCAACGTGCGAGAACGAGCGTGAACGACTGTTGACGGCTTGCCTCCTCTCGATTGCGGTTTATTATGTCCCACATGAAGAAACTCACTGCATTTGTCGCGCAATTGCGCCTATTGCCTGTGCTGCAAACGATCGGCGCCGCAGCGTTCCGTATCATTCCGTTCGTATTGCGGCCGCCGAACATGGCGCCTGTCGGCGGGTTTTCGTTGTACGGCGGCGCTCGCCTGCCGTTATGGCAAGCCTTGTTGTTGCCCATGCTTGCCATGGGGATCAGCGATGTCGTGCTGCGACAGATACACGGCCTGCCGATGTTCGACCCGTTCGTTTACGCAAGCTTTTTGATCTACGCGGTCCTCGGCCGGTTGATGTTGAAGGACTCGAAGTCATGGAGCAGGATCATCGGCGTCACTGTTTTGGGCAGTGTACAATTCTTCCTGATTACCAATCTTGGTCACTGGTACATGTCATTCGGTCAGACATGGCAGGAGTTTCCGGCGACTTTCACGGGGCTCATGCTGAACTATGTCAAGGCGTTGCCGTACTTTGCTGCGTCCCTGGAAGGCGACCTGATTTTTAGCCTCGGTTTCTTCGCGTTGCATCAATGGGTGGAATCGCGTTCTCCCGCAACCATCCGGCTCCTGCTTCCGCAGGAGGCAAGGTCATGAAGTTTGCCGCGGTGATCGAGTACATCAAGGACGCGGCCAAGGTCGATGAGATTCGGCCGACGCATCGCAAGTACCTGACCGAACTGTTGCAACAAGGAAAGTTATTTGCCACCGGTCCGTTTATGGACGGCTATGGCGCGCTGATCATTTATGAAGCCGAAAGCGCCGAGCAGGCTGAGTCGTTTCTGAAGGGCGATCCATTTCATGCCGCCGGTGTGTTCGTTCGCTGGGCCATTCGGCCATGGAAAGTGGTGTTTGCCAATGCATCGCTTGCCGTTCCATCGGCATAATTCCCCTTGCCTGGGCTGCTGATAAATCGGAACGATCGACAGACGACTGAATCCGTCGGCGCATCCGATTGCTCACCATGGAACGAAGCCTAGAAACCGCGCCACAATAAACGTCGTCTTTCGCTCCACGTAAGACGACGTTTTCGGCAACTTAATTTGGCGCGATTCCCAAGAAAGACCAAAGCGCCGGTCGCAAGGGCGTGAAAATTCATGCATCCCCTTCCTGGGGATCAAACATTGGGTCGGTGACCAAGCGGTGCAAATCCGCTGCGTCGCCTTTCCATGTCAAGCTGCCATAGGAACGTGTAACAAGCTATCGCCGAGAACGTCTACGGTCACACGCACTTTGGAGTGCTCTGAGACGGGCAGCGGGCGGCTTGGCTTCAACACGCCGCCCTGATAGATCGCATCCACCGTAATCGGCATTATTCGGTCCTCGCGTTCAGGATGGCTTACCCTTCGCCATACAATGGCGCATCCAGTTGGGGAAGTCAGTCTAACGGTCGCCGCCTGCCGACGTTCGCTCATGCATTGTGAACTGAAAAATGCCGCAATCTCGTCCATTGGCGAAGGATGCCTGGTAAAGTACGGCGCCTACTTATTTGCTGGCGTTTTCCGTGCATTTCGCCAACCGGATCATACACTTCGGCGACGGGCCGCTGCGTGAGTTGCGTTCGGCTTCAATCATTGTCGAGAACGGTCATGGCCAACGAGAAACCGCTTCGAACCAATTGGACTGCGACACGAACCGTGCGCTGCACCAAAGAGCGCACGCCGCATGACATCGCGCACATTACGACCAGCACTACTGCGCACTGCACTACGTCCAGCGACATAACCACGCGACGTCACGGTGTCTCACCACGATTCCACAATTTTGACAGTTTTTGTTTGCAGCCGTTACAATCGGCCGATCGGCTGGCCCAATCAGGAGTTGCGGCAAAGATACGATCGATATTTGAGTCTTCGCTGTACGTTTTGACATGGGTCGGTGATGCATGGCGCCGTGCCGGCGTTACCGAGCGCCACGTGCTTGCAGCGGACAAAACGAAGTTTTCTGCCGAGGAACGAATTGCAGCAAGAGCGCCACTGCCCGGTTTTGGCAGTATCGCGACGAAATGCCGCTGCCTGGCGTGCAATTCGGTAACAGAATTCTCTGCGGTTCGATTGGCACAATTCCCCTTGCCTGGGCAGGCTGCATCCGTCAAACTGAATAGAGCCTGCCTGACACTGCCGCCTCAATTGGCGGTCGCTTTCTATAATTGGTGTGTCGCGTCACGTTCATCGCTTTGGGTACTCATGATACGCATCCGAGTCTTTCTGTTACGGTTTCTGCCGTTGTTGATCATCTTGCCGATAGTGGGCGGGACCGCTTGCAACCGCTCTGATATCGAGGCATATTCCGTACTTCGGCCTCAGTATCGATTGCTCGGCGCGATCGTTCCGACAGAGGACAGCGTCTGGATGATCAAACTTTTGGGCGAGGAATCGCTCGTCGAACAGCAACGTGAGAAGTTCCTCGGCTTCGTGAAGGGGCTAAAGTTCCCCGCGAACGGCACTCCACCGATTGAATGGAAGATCCCCGACGGCTGGCAGCACGAGACGGGCCGCGGTCTGCGTTACGCGTCATTGTACATCGGCGATCAGGGACTGGTGGTTACCGTGTTTCGGTTCGGGTCGGAAGCGCAAGGCATGGTCGTTCAGAATGTGAATCGTTGGCGCAGCCAGTTGAATCTTCCGCCGATCAGTGCACAACAATTCGTCGCGTTGCCGACGGAGACGATCGATACGACTCGCGGCTGGATTATCGACCTGCGCGGCAAGACGCTTGCCGAACAACCTGTCGAGGAACCGGTTGAAACACCGGCGGTCGAAATACCAACCGACTGGGTACGGTTGCCGTCCACCGGAGCACAGCGCATCGAGGGTTATCGCATCGGTGAAGCCGCTGATGATGTCGAAATGACGGTCACGCGATTTCCCGGCGACGTCGGCGGGCTGACAGCCAATGTGAACCGTTGGCGAGGTCAAGTCGGTCTGCCGAATCTGCAAGACAATGAAATCGCGTCGAACACCCAGACGTTGACGGTCGAGGGCAAGTCGTGCGTTTACGTCGACGCGACCGGCTCGAGCAAACGCGTTCTCGGCGTGATCTATCCGGTGGATGGAAGAACGATCTTCTTCAAGTTGATCGGTCCGAGCTCCAAAGTCGGCAAACAGAAGCCGGCGTTCGAATCTTATGTGCGGGCATTCAAGTTGGGGGGTCGATAAATGAGCCAGAAAATTCCGCAACCGGCAGTTGCATCGAATCGCGCCGGCCCAATGCCGGACTCGAGCCTGTGGGCCGTGATCAAGAAGATATTGACGCCGATTGCGTCGTTGAAGCTGACGGTCGCATTGCTGCTATTGGCCATGGTGCTTACATTCGTCGGCACGTTGGCGCAGAAGGAACTGGGTATCTGGTCAGTCGTCGACAAGTACTTCCGCTCATGGATTGTGCTGGTGCCGGTGCGCGTGTTCTTCCTTTGGGGAACCGACCTCTCGGCGAAAGTCGCGTTTCCTTTCCCCGGCGGCTACACCATCGGATTTGCGCTGTTGTTCAACCTCTTGGCCGCACACATCGTTCGCTTTCAGCCCAAGTGGCATCGTATCGGCATCTGGATTATCCACATCGGCATTGTGCTCTTGATGCTCGGCGAGTTGTTCACGGGATTATTTGCCGTCGAGTCGCGAATGGTGATCGAAGAAGGCAAGTCGACCAATTATCTGGAAAGTCATCGACAGTTCGAGCTGGCATTTGTGGACACAACGACCGGCGCAATGGATGACGTCGTCGTTTTGCCGGCGCCGAAATTGCGCCGGGCCAAGGGCCGCATTGCTGACGACCGATTGCCGGCGCAGGTTGAAGTCGTCAAATACATGGTGAATTCAAATCTGGACGATGCCTCTGCCGCTCAAGGAGCGAATCCTGCCACCCACGGCGCGGGCAAGTCTAACTTCGCGGCGGAAAAGCCGGAGGTTTCCGGCGTCGATCAGGATCAGCCGATTGACTTGCCGGCGGTTTATGCTCGGATGCTTGACAAGTCCGGCGCCGAACTCGGCGTCTGGTTGTTTCAACCCGACTTGAAGCCTCAGGTCATCGAGCTAAACGGCAAGAAGTATGAAGTTTCATTACGCGCCAAACGAACCTACAAACCATTTTCGCTACATCTGAAGAAATTCACTCACGAACTATACCCCGGCACCGACACTCCAAAGGACTTTCGCAGCCACGTGCGACTGATCGATCCGTCGAACAGTACAGATCGCGAAATTGAAATCTACATGAACACGCCGCTCCGTTACGAGGGCGAGACCTATTACCAGTCCAGCTTCCTTGACCCGCGCCGAAGCGGCACTACGGGCACGATTCTGCAAGTGGTGCACAACCCGGCGTGGACGATGCCGTACATCTCCTGCATCGTCGCAACCATCGGCATGCTCATCCATTTCGGCATCGTGCTTGCTCGTTATGTGCAGAAACGCACGTCGGCCCCAAACTCGACGAATGCCTCCGTGTCGTCTGCGATGCCCCTATGGACCAAGGCTTTGATCGGTGTCTTCGTCGGCACCTTCGTTCTTTACACGCTCGGCGCTATGTTTCGACCTGTCGGCGGCAACAAGGACGGCCAGAGACTGTCGGACCTTGCTTCGCTGCCGGTCGTCGAAGGCGGCCGCGTCAAGCCGATGGAGACAGTGGGCCGTACCTATCTTCGGACACTCAGCAATCGCAGCGAATTCTTTGAGTCTTACGACAAAGACGAGGATCACAAGTTAAGCGCGACGCGGTGGCTGCTCGACGTGATGGTTATGGGTTATGACACCGAAAATGACCAATCGCCGGCTCGGAATCACCCGGTTGTCAGGATCGAGAACGAGCAGGTCCTTGCAGCGCTCAAACTTCAGCCGAAGCGTGGATTGCGTTACCGTATTACAGATGTAGCCGGTTCTTTCGGTGTGATCGAGCGGGAGGCACGCCGGGCAGCCGAAGTGCCCGCCGACAAAGCCACGCTGTTCGACGCGAAGATCACCGAACTGCACAAACATCTGCAGTCGTTCGTCAAACTGGCCCAATTCACCGAACCGGCCGTCTTGCCGCCGGATGAAAAGAACAAGGATTGGCGGCCGCTGCCGTTCTACGCTTTGCACGTCCAGGCGTCTGAGATGGCTCGGGCGCTCGTTCGCGAAGAACTGGGTTTGACGCGCGAAGAACTTAGTCGGCTCGATGAAAAGCAGCAGATGGCCTTGATACAACGGATGCGGCAACGCGAGGCCGAGATTCGCAAAGGCGAGTATGATCGGCTCGAAGCGTTGCAGCCGCCGTTGGTCTTGCGTTGGCGCGATCTGTTAATCGCACACCGCGATAAGCAGCGAGCGGAAGAGGCCCGTCGAAAGGCGACGCCAGGCTCATCGGAACAGTTGAAGGCCTCTGCCGCAGTCGCCACTGCAACCGAGCAATTTAACTCGGTCCTGGCGGAAATTCGTGAGAGAACAAACGTCGCGATCAGCCGAGGCGAGTCGAGTAAGTTGAAGACTGAAGTATTCTTCAACAAGTTCAACCCATTCGTATTGACGATGGTGCTGTTCTCGTTTGGCTTGGCGCTTTCGTGCATCGGGTTGGTCGTATGGGAGCAACCGCTTCGCTGGACATCCTGGTTGTTGATCCTGCTGGCCGTCATCGTGCATACGTCTGGGCTTTTGATGCGTATGTACATTCAGGGCAGGCCGCCCGTGACCAATCTGTACTCGTCGGCGATATTCATCGGCTGGGGGGCGGTTCTCCTCAGCCTGCTCCTCGAATTGTTCCGTGGCCGTGGGATCTTAAATCTTGTGGGAGCGGCAATCGGAGTCGTGACTTCAATCGTCGCCCACAACCTGGGTAGCTCCGACGACACGCTGCAGATGATGCAGGCAGTGCTCGACACCAATTTCTGGCTCGCGACCCATGTCGTTTGCATTACGTTCGGCTACACGGCAACGTTCTTCGCCGGCTTCTTGGGGATCATGTTCATTGTGCTTGGACTGTTCACGCCCAAGCTCGATTCGGATTTGTTCAAACGACTCAATCAGCGTATTTATGGCGTCGTTTGTTTTGCGACGTTGCTCAGTTTCACAGGAACTGTACTGGGCGGCATCTGGGCCGATCAATCCTGGGGTCGATTCTGGGGTTGGGATCCGAAGGAAAACGGCGCCGTACTCATCGTGTTTTGGAACGCAATCCTTTTGCATGCTCGCTGGGCCGGCCTCATCAAACAACGCGGTCTCGCTGTCATGGCCGTTTTCGGCAACATTGTCACGGCTTGGTCTTGGTTCGGCACAAACATGCTTGGCATTGGGCTGCATGCCTACGGCTTCATGGAAGCGGCAGTGCCTGCTATTCTGGCCTTCGACGGACTGATGATCGTGCTAATGCTGATCGCTGCCTTTCCGCCGAGACATTGGAGTAGTTTTGGAGGCCAGTTCGATAAGGAGATGGAAGTCTTACCGGTCGATGCAGGCCGGGCGATCCAAAATCGAGTGAAAGCCGGCGCCCGACGCGCCAATCTCACTGCCTTTCGAAAGTAACGCCGAGTCCGGCAGAAAAGCGAACGAGCACGCAGTCCTCGCTGCGTGCTCATTCATGAGTTTGCCTTACTTTTGCAGTGTGTCGAGCGCCGTTTTTGCTTCCTGGCGGATCCACGCATCGGAATCTTGCGCTAGGGCGTTCAGGCCCGTCACAACTTCTGGCGTCGCCGCTTTGATCGTCACCAGGTGTCGAATGCAAACGACACGCATTCCAGGGTGCTTATCTTGCCGTGCGGAATAAAGCAGACCCAAAAGCACTTCGGGATGATCGTGCCAGTCTTTGGCGGCCAATGAGCGAACTGCGGTATGGCGAACTTCTGGGTCTTCGGCGTCTCGCAGAGTCTCGAGGCATTTGAGAACGGTAGGATCAATCGTGTGCGGTGCTGGTTCATCGGCGACCGGCTTCGGCGCCGGGGCCATGGCGATGCTCTTCGGCGTCGTCGATAGCGCTGAAGTTACGGCAGGCTTCGCCACGGGTCGGCTCGCCACAGGTTTCGATTCCACTTTTGGTTTTGCGAGTGGCGCGGGTCGGAACGGTTCAGGTGTCGGCGCCGGAGCGGGCCGTTGTTCCGGCTTGCCGTCGACTGCGTACTGAGCAATGTGGAAAAGGCTGCGTTGGCCGGTTTGTAATATCTGTGGCGACGCCGGAGTGTTGGCCAGCTTTACCTTGGCTTGTGCGACTGCCAGTCGAGCTCGATCAACAAGCTCTTTGGTAGGCTTGCGTGACGAGTAGTTCTGTTTGTTCGATTCCGGCGGATGCTCAATTGCCAGAGGCTTGATCTCCGCCGGGGCGTTCGGGTCATCGAGTTTGCGCGGCTTCGGTATTTCTTCGCCCTCTTTCTTCTCTTCTTTCTTCTCCTCCTCCGAGGCGATGGGCTCGATGAAGCACGACAGGCATCGTTCGAGAGCCATCATGGCGACCATCTGAACACGAGGCGAGTTCTCGAAAGGACCGAACTTTTCCCCGCAGTTGACACAGTCCATAAGCGCTTCGATGACCGGTTTTGAGCAACAACAAGCGCGATTCAGTGCAATTGCCGCTTCCAGACGGACGCATTCGAACCGATCGGTTCGGAGCGCGGCGATTAGAGCGTCCTGTGCCTCGGGGTGCCAGTGGCAGTCGTAGGTTCCAAGAAGGCGAACGGCTTGTCGGCGAGCGTCGGCTTCGAGAGCGTCTTTCTTGGCGCGAGCCGCATCGCCTTCGACGCCGGGTTTGGCGAGTTCTTCCTTGCTTGGCATAGGCGGGCAGAAAGGCGGAATAATGCCGCCGGAGCCCATGGTCAATGGCTTGGTCATGCTGTTGAGCATCTGCCCAGCCGGAGTTTTGCACATCTTTCGCTTCTTCTTGTCGATTTGCTCGCAGAGTCGCTCGAGAAATCCCTGTTTCTCAGCGGCAGCAGCCGGAACCGCCGCCGCTCCGCCTGCGGCCGGCGCTTGGGCCCAAGCAGATGCCGAGCAGATTCCGCCGGCCGCCGCAGCCAGCATCCACATGCGCAGTTTTCTCATGGGTCGCATACCTCCCCGATTGTGCCGGATCGTTCCCTTTGTTCTTCGGATGCGGAATGTACCGAACTTGAGGAATGCAGAGAACGAAACGAGAAAATCGATTATGCGAGTAATAGGAAGTTTCGAGTGAACATGGCAACATACCGGCAAGCACATATTCTGTTTCTTCGGCAAGTCTGGTAAGACGCTTTCTTTCGGAACAATCCGCAACCTCGTTAAAGAGCGCATGCTCGGCAGGACGATAAAGGCATTGAAGTCGCATAGAGTGCGTCCTTCGCGAATGCCAATCTTCGGCGGCAAAGCCGGGCAGGAGGCCAAGATGGGGAATCTGACAGTTGCCAAGGCGAGAAACACGAAACGAATTCGATGGATTCTTGTTGCTTCAGGTTTGCTGTTCTTCGCAACCGCCAGCTTGCACGCGCAGCCCGCGAATGCACTCTTTCAGCCTGTTCCCGAGAATCAACCTGCTAAGCCCGACATTTTGCAAGCCGGCTGCAGTTCCTGCGGCAGCGTCGGCACTCCTTGGCTGCAGTCCAATCCGCTGGGTTGCTATGGCTGCGGCGGACCGATGGGCGTCGGCAGTTGCAGCGACGGATGCGGCGGGCCACATTGCGTTCCAGGCCGTCTCGGCTGCTGCGAACCATGTTGTGCCAAAACGCGCATAGGTCGGTTCTTCTGCGCGATGCACGAGGCGCTGTTTTGCCCGGATCCCTGCTACGAACCCTGTTGGGTCCCGGCTGCAAATTCGAGCTTCTTCGTTGACTCGGCAAAGCCGATGACGCAGATGCGCATGTATTGGGACGCCGGCGTTAACGGCAACGGCGGCGGCGACCGGGCCGGCTTCTTCTGGGCCAGCCCGACGCTCGGCGGCCCCGGCGCCGGCGGCAATATCTTCTACCATGACCTTGTCATTCACACGGAAACGGCCATCGACCGATTCTCGGTTTTCGTCGTCACGCCTTTCCGATTCATCACGACGCCGCCGTTCGGCTCGCCGTTCGGCGACATGAGCGTTGGAACCAAGACGCTGCTCGTTGACAGTGAACTCCTTCTAGCGTCTTTCCAGATGACGACGTTCATCCCAACCGGCATCGCAGCGTTCGGCACCGGCACCGGTAAAGTGAGCCTCGAGCCCGCACTGTTGAGCACGCTGAAGCTCTTTCCGGAAACTTTTCTGCAATCCTCGATCGCCAATCGTATTCCGTTGTTTGACACGACCTTCTCAGGCAACGTGCTGCATTATCACTTCAGCTTGAATCACACGCTCGCGGCGCCGCTCGTGGATACGCGAGTCATTGGATCGCTGGAGTTCGGCGGCTACTCGTTCCTGAATGGCCAGGTCTCTCCCGGTGCGGCCGACGCTCGAACCACATACTTTGCTCTGGGCCCAGGCTTCCGCATCGTCGGCGGCAACAAGATCGACCTGGGCATCGGCATGCAGTTCAGCGTGACCAACCTACACTTTGCCCAACAGCTGTATCGGACTGAATTCCGCTGGCGATTCTAAGAGTTCTCGACCCCCCCAAAGAGCCGTCCAGGATTCGTCCCGGGCGGCTTTTTCGTTTTGAAACGGTCACTCGATCATTTATACTGTTGTTATTCATCCGAAATTGGACTAAGCTCAACCCAATCAAAGCCGCACGCTTGCATAGGATCAGACCGTGAAGAAACTTGCACTTTTCTTGATAATCGTCGTTCCCACCCTTTTGGTCGCCGGTTGCAATCCGATGGCGCCGTCCTACTCAGTTGACGATACCGGCAAGAACATTGTCGTTACCATCAAGAAAACTGAAGTCGGGGATATCACTGTCGAAATTCCGCGAAAGTCTTCTCGCACGCCATTTGAAGACGGCACGGTTGTTGAAAAAGTCGGGTACAAAGCGGAAGGCACCATGAAGGGCAGCCGATCCAAAGGCGGCAAGAATGTTGATTACGAAGTCTCCTATCGCGCTGAGTCAAACACGATGGAAATTACGTCGGTGAAACTCAATGGCAAGGAAATCAACAAGTCCGCATGGTAGGGCCATATTGCAATTCCATTCTATCCAATCTGTGAAAGACACAGAGGCGTGCGCTAATAGCGCCGTCATCCACATTTTGCCTCTAATGTGGCCCTCAACTATTCCACTTATTCTTTTCGTATAAACACTGAAATCCCAACGACTTCCGATGAAGACAATTATGAAGATCAGCCGATAGTTTCTCATGTTGGAGGCGGGGGAACCACAGCGGGAAACGTCGGTGCGGCTTCGAGGGCGGTCGCATTGGCGCGTACTGAGGGGGCGCGAATATGACCAGCGAAGAAGTGCTTCAAGCATCTTCTGAGACCGAACAACTCCGCCAGCAGCTTTTGCAGGCTCAACGACTCAGCAGCGTCGGCGCGCTTGCTGCCAGCGTCGCGCATGAATTCAACAACATACTTACAACCATCATCAATTACGCCAGGCTCGGGCTGCGTGCCGAGCAAGACGTCGCGGCTCGCACGCAGGCGTTTGAGAAAATACTTAAGGGCGGCCAACGAGCGGCCACGATTGTCAACTCGATGCTCGGTTTTGCCCGCAATCACTCGACACTGCGACAGCCAACGGACTTGAGTCGAATCGTCGAAGAAGTCCTTTTGCTCACCGAAAAGGACCTGAGCAAACATCGGGTACACGTGGAGACTCGTTTCACACACCGGCCGACGGCAACTGTCGTACCGGGCCAGATCGAGCAGATCCTGTTGAACCTTGTCATCAACGCCAGGCAAGCGATGCCGAATGGCGGCCGGTTGCGAATCGAAGTTCGCAGCAACGCGCGCACACGAATGGCGGAGATCAAGATCGCGGACAGCGGCGCCGGCATCCCGCCCGAACAGCTGCGCCAGATCTTTGAACCTTTCTACACGACCAAAGAACCGGATGAACATGGTCACGGAGGCACCGGCCTCGGCCTGAGCGTTTGCCGGCAGATCATTGAACAACACAACGGTCGCATCCGCGTTGAGAGCGTCGTCGGCAAAGGTTCGACTTTCATCGTGAAACTGCCGATGGAAGACCACGATTCGGATGCATAGTCGCTGCCATTTTGTGCTACTTACCTGCCTTGCCATTTCTTCGAACCCTCGATCTCGGCCTGACTTGACGGCCCGACGAGTTGTGTCTATTTCGCGGCTGTGACACACTTGTTTCGAATGTTGCAACGCAAGATGCGCTGGATTGCGCGGGTCGGAATTCCCGAATCTTCCCCAATGTGTGCCCTTCTCCGGCGACTCCACGGACGGCATGCCGTGGCCGGGAGCGCTCTCTGGGCCGCTTGACTGCGAAAGGAAACGCATGGCCGCTTCTCGAAAACTTCAACTGGAAACACTCGAATCTCGCGCCGTGCCGGCCACCGGCATCACACTGCAAGGCGGTATTTTGACCGTCGAAGGCAGTGCCAACTCCGACCGCGTGTTCATCATGAACGACTCGGCGGATGCGACCAAGTACCTTGCGATTCTCGAAGCTGGCGGTCCCGCTGTTTATCAGCGATACCTCAAAACTTCGGTCACGAGCATCAAGGTGCTCGGCTTGGGCGGCAATGATTCGATCGTCAACAACATCGGCCTCGGAATGTCGGCCGACGGCGGCGCCGGCGACGACTCGATCTGGGGCGGTTCCGGCAGCGATAAGATCATCGGCGGCGACGGCGTCGATCGACTCTTTGGCCGAGGCGGCAACGACTCCATTGACGGTGGCGCCGGCAACGACGTGCTTTGGGGCAATGATGGAAACGACTCCATCGTCGGCGGGGCCGGTAACGATGCGATTATTGGCGGCTCCGGTCACGATTTCCTCGACGGCCTTGACGGCGACGACACTACCTGGGGCGGCGACGGCAACGACACGATCCTCGGTGGCGGCGGCAACGACTTCCTGATCGGCGAACAAGGCGACGACTCGATCCAAGGCGGCTTCGGCAATGACATCATCCTCGGCGGCATCGGCAACGACCGACTGGACGCCGGCGACGGCGCTGACCGCGTCTGGGCCGGCGAAGGCGATGACTCGGTTTGGGGCGGGAACGGCAACGATGTCATCGTCGCCGAAAGCGGCAACGACGTCATAGTCGCCGGTGATGGTGATGACGAAGTGCTCGGCGGCGACGGCAACGATATCATCGACGGCGGCAACGGCGCCGACCGACTCTGGGGCGACCATGGCAACGACTCCATTCAGGGCGGACTCGGCGCTGATGTGATTGTCGGCGGCACAGGCAACGATGTCCTCGCCGGCGGCGGCGGCAACGATTCGCTCTGGGGCGGACTCGGTGACGATAACCTCAACGGCGGCGACGGCGACGATTACCTTCAGGGCGACGAAGGCAACGACTCGCTCTTTGGCGGCGCCGGCCTCGATCTCCTCCTTGGCGGTCTCGGCAACGACTTCCTGGACGGCGGCGACGGCGACGACAATATCTGGGGCAACGAAGGCGACGATACGCTCATCGGCGGCACTGGCAACGATCAGCTTGTCGGCGGCGAAGGCACCGACGTGACCGACGGCGGCGCCGGCACCAATAACGTCTATCAGTAATCTGCGCTGACTCGAATTACAGCCCGTTGCCTTTTGGCTTCGGGCTGTTTTCGTTTCGAGCCTGAGTTTCGCTTTCCTTCCCCAATTGCCGCCTCGGTTTCTTTTGCCAGGGCGATTCCGCAAACTCAGCAATTTCGGCCCAGTCGCTGTTTCGTGCATATCATGTGAACCGATCACAATCTCGAACGGACTCATTCCTCGCGTGAAAGGATTCGCGCCATGAATCGCCTGGCCGCCTCGTTCGTACTCGTCGTAATCCCAGCTCTTGCCATCGCTCAAACTCCAATCGAAGCGCCGCCATCGTTGCCGCAGGGAAGTCGAGTCATTGTCGTGCCCGAGGTTCGCGTTGATGCGCCCCAGCCGGCTCCGGCGCCGAGCGCCGTTGCACAGCCGACCGTGATTGTCGTTCAGCAGCCCGCCGGCTGCCAAAGTTGTGCCCATACTCCGCATGCGAAGCACCCTGCCAAACATCACAAGTCCAAGGAAACTTGCGACAACACGATCAAATGCACCACGTTTCGATGCCATTACCTGTTCCAATGGGGTTCCTGCAAAACCTTCTATGGCCACCGAATGGCGTCGGATAACAGCTCATTCGTAACCCCGTGACTTCATTTCTGCAAATCCGAACGAGCGGTCTCGGTTGCGGCGGCGACGGACACAACCGTAACCGCAACCATGACCACAACGTAAAGCGACACAGGCCAAGGCCGCTGGTTGGACCACTGCAGCAATGCAGTGGCAATCAGCGGTGCAAGCCCGCCCGAAAGCGGCGATGCAAGTTGATATCCCAGCGACGCGCCGCTGTACCTTACCTTTGTGCCGAATAACTCGGAGAAGAACGCCGCTTGCGGGCCGTACATCGCGGCATGGAACAGTCCCAGGCCGATCGCCATTGCCAGCCAAATCAAGTAGACATTTGCCGTGTCGACCAGCCAAAAGAACGGAAAAGCGAAGCAGCCCATGCCAATAGCGCCAAAGAGGTAGACCGGCCTGCGCCCGAATCGGTCGGACAAATACCCATACACCGGCAACGAAATCACCTGGCAGGCAGACGCCAGCAGCACGCCCTGCAGCAGCACATCCTTCGACAGATTGAGCGTCGTCGGATTGGTCGCATAGCTCAGTGCGATGACGGTGATAATGTAAAATGACATGTTTTCCGCCATGCGAGCGCCCATCGCCAGCAGCACATTTCGCGGATGCTTTTGCAATACCTCGACAATGGGCAGTCGCTTTGGCGGCTCAGCTTCGAGCGCTTTGGTGAACAGCGGGCTTTCCATAATTCGAACGCGAATGAACAACCCGATCAGCAATAGTGCGATGCCTGCAAGAAACGGCAGCCGCCAACCCCAGCCCAACAACGACTCATCCGGCAGTCGTGCGACTGCAGCAAATACACCGGCCGCCAACAGTTGTCCGACCGGCACGCCGACCTGCACCCAACTGGAGTAAAAGCCACGCCGGCCCTTTTCGCCATGTTCCACCGCGAGCAGCACTGCCCCGCCCCATTCGCCGCCGACGCCGAAGCCCTGCACGAATCGCAACAGCGTCAACAGAATCGGCGCCCATACGCCGACTTGCTGATACGTCGGCAACAGGCCCATCAGGAATGTCGCCAGCCCCATCATCACGAGTGAAACGACCAACGTGGACTTGCGGCCGAACCGATCGCCGAAGTGTCCGAACACAACGCCGCCCAAAGGCCTGGCGAAGAAGCCGACGGCATAGACGGAGAACGACAGCAGGAGGCCCGCGTTGTCGTCGTATTTCGGAAAGAACAGTTTGCCGAAGACGAGCGCCGACGCCGTGCCATAGAGAAAGAAGTCGTACCACTCGATGGCAGTGCCGATGAAGCTGGCCAATACGACCTTGCCGATGCTGGAATTCGGCGTTGATTCAGTTGCAGTCATGAGCGGTATCGCGACGTTGCAGTGAACGAGAAGGATCTCAAACCGTGAAATAGCAGCACAGATTGAATCGGCAGACAAGCAAAAAGCCGACGGATTCTTCCGGGCGTTGCCGGCTCTGGTTGTGCAGCAGTCTGCGGACCGCTGCACCCTTCCCATCGAAAGTGTCCTCCCGCGAGAGTCCCAAAATGAAGCCGCCCATTGCATGCCGACTGTGCCGACGACATCGCGCCATGCATCACCGACCCATGTCAAATTGTGCCCGACACGACAGCGCCATGCATCACCGACCCATGTCAAAACGTACAGCGAAGATTCAAACCAGGATCGTAGCTTTGACGCAACTCCTGATTGAGCCAACCGATCGGCCGATTGTAACGGCTGCGAAAACAAAGCGCGATAGTTGTGGAGTCGTGATGAGACACCGTGACATCGCGTGGATATGTCGATGGTCGTAGTGCAGAGCGAAGTAGTGCTGGACGTCGCGTTGGTGATGCAGCGCGCGATGTCGCCCAGCGTGCGCTCGGTTCGCGTCGTTTCCCAAGTGATCTGAGGTCGATGTTCGTCCCGCATAACAGGTCCCGACAATGCTCAACGCCGGCCGCAACCCGCTCGGCCCAATCCGCGCGCACCGGCCCGCATAAGTGTCCGATCCGGATCAGGAAAAGCAAATCGCCGCGGCAGGTTTTTCAGTTCGGCGCGAACGGCGTGATTCCGAATGAGTCGTCCTGTTTCACAAAACTCGCGGAAGGCCGGACTTAGTGGTTTTGAGGCTCTAGGGCTGTGCGGATCGAGTTGGCCAATCAATGTAGAATATACCGTTTCGCCAATGATATTGCACCAAGACTGCAGTATCCGGAAAGCGTTTCGTCTGATTCGCTTATTAATTGCAACTGTTCAACATCCCTGATACAGTTCCCTTTAGTCGTACATTCGGCTCGGGGATTGCGGGCATGTTCACTACGATTCTGATATTGTTCTTTGTGTTTATTCTGTTGGGGCTCTTCTGCGTGCTTCATGTGTTCCTTGCGAAGTCACGGGCCATTCGACGGCGGCAGAGTGAAGCGGAAATATTTGGGGGCCTCGTCAAGCTGATTCTGTGGGAGAGCAACGAAGGACTGGTTCTACTTAAGAACAAACAGGTAGATATGCTGGTATACGGGCCTACCGATGGCGGTGGAACGCGGTTTATCTACCCGATTCTGGGCGAAGAGTTGAAGGTCCGCGTACCGTTGGCTTGGACGTTGACACACTTTACGGATGGAAAAGTTCTGACACGCGAATCGACACAGTTATTTTTCAAAGTTGGCTTCTGGTGGCGCGTAGCTGAACTAGAGAAATACTATCTCTCGATAAACAGGGAAGTGCATCACCACGGCGATGTTTACAGTCATGACGGCGTCCCGGAAGTCTTTCCATATGACGGTCCAAGCAACAGCAATAGTGCCGGTGAGAAATGGCTGTTAGCGCTTGCAGAAAGTTGCATTCGCAAGTTGGTGTCGCAAACGACGACAGCCATGATTGTGTCAAAAGCAGCGAGTAGGTATTTGCATGTGGATCAGAAACATCAATCGTCGAATACGAATGCTCCAGTTAATCTGTTGCCACCGGTTCGTCGCAATGCGACCGGTGACGCAGTAAAATCTGTCGCAGATGCCGAATCTCTGGGCGGACAGATTCACGATTTGCTCCGATCCAAGGTCGCTGAATATGGACTTGAAGTTGACAGAGTCGAGATTCTTGAGGTTCGATTGCCGAGCGAAATCCAGGCGGCGATTGATGAAGTCTTTAAGGCAACTTTGAAGCCGGCTCGAACCGAGCAAGAAGCGATTGCCGAGCAAATCAGACTAAGGTCTCTTGCAGAAGTGCTAGGTGTTGAAACTGTACGAATGACCGAGGCGATGAAGAGTTTGCAAGGAACACAGTTTATTGGCGTACCAAATTTTCTACAAGAACTTCTTGGCACAATGTCCAAACAAATGAATGCTCTTCCGGCTTCGCCCGGCGGCAGTCAGCATGTCCAACAAACACTGCCAAGTGCCAAGCCTCTTGCTCGTGTGACGCCAGTAATGTGTCCGAGGTGCGGCGGTGAAACGAAGTCGGATGACAACCCCGAACGGCCATACTGTCCGACTTGCAAAGCCGCATTCCGAGTTAAGAAACCAACCAAGCAGCACAGCCGAAATGAAGAATACGAGTGACGATTTTTCGCACGGATGAATCGTGGAGAACTACAAATCGCGTCAGCATGAGAGCAAGAATCAAGAAGGCGTTTTCGTGCACTCATCTTGAATTCGAGGGGAGACGGCGACTTCCCCACCCAGCTTCGGCACGCCGTTTGCGCCATGCCTCTTGTACATGACAAGACTGTCTTGGCAGGAGGCTGTCGATGGCGGCTTCGCGGTCGATGCGGCGAATCGCCAGGTTGGTGAATTCGCTACATGGCCTGACGCCGGAGGAAATCAAGATCGTGGAAGGCGGCTCTAAATGAATGTCGTGCTCGACACGAGCGTTTTGGTTGCGGCGGCTCGTTCGCGGCGTGGAGCTTCTTATGCGGTGCTTTCGCTGCTGCCGGATGCCCGCTTTGAGCCCGTCGTATCCGTGCCGCTTTTCGTGGAATATCGGGCCGTACTGCTGCGACCGGAGAACCTGCTGCAACGCACGGCGGAACAGGCCGAGGGCTTTCTCGATGTCCTGCTCTCGGTAAGCCAGCTCCAGGAAATCTACTTCTTTTGGCGGCCCGCGCTGCCCGATCCGGATGATGATATGATACTTGAATTGGCAGTTGCCGCGGGTTGCCGATACATTGTCACCCACAACCTCCGGGATTTCCGGGGACTGGAAAAATGGGGAATCGAGGCGGTGACGCCCACCGCATTCCTCAGATTGATCGAGAAAGAAACATGAGCACGTTGACCATTCAGATCGCTGACAGCCTGGTCGAAAAGCTGCGTGAATGCGCAGCCAAAGAGGGTGTGACTGTGGACCAGTTGCTTTCCTCCGCAGCGGCGGAGAAGTTGAGCGCCTTGATTACGGTGGATCACCTACGTCAGCGCGCCCTTCGCGCGAACCGGGCGGACTTCGCCGCCTTTCTGGGCGGCTCGCCCGATGTCCCGCCGTTGCAGGGTGATGAGTTGTAAATACAAGCTCGTTTCAAGTACTCTTCGCCCCTGCATCACGGGGCAACGGGGTCATCCCTCGTCCTTTCGAACACACTTTGCCGGCCAGCCATGCTGCTGTTGCTCTCGTTTCCTACAATAGCGGTTGACCAGTAATTGCCGCAGTCCTTGCGTCGGAGCGAGTTGGAATATGGCCGGTGTGAATCCTTATATTGTGAAGCCATCGACGGTGCTGCCCAAGCGCAAGTACCGGCTCACGTTGATCGATGGAGAAGCCAAGACGGAAACCGTCATCGAAGTCGATCCGGCCAAGATTCCCTATTCTCGCACCGGTGAGCCCGGCAGTATCCTCGAAATCGCGCTCGGCAACGGCATCGAAATCGACCACGCTTGCGGCGGAGTGTGTGCGTGCTCTACCTGTCACGTCATCGTGCAACGAGGTTTGGAAAGCTGCAGCGAAGCGACGGACGACGAAATGGACATGGTCGATACGGCTCGCGGAGTCACCACCGAGTCACGCCTCGCCTGCCAATGTGTGCCCAACGGCACGCAGGACATCGTCGTCGAAATCCCCAGTTGGAACAAGAATCTGGCCCGCGAAGGGCATTAAGCCGGCAAAGCACGACGGCTTTTGCGGGCGGTGCTGGAGCTTCCAGCCATTTCCGGCCCAACTTACGCCAATTGCCTCATCTATCGGCATGAAGTCGTCGATTCGAATTGATACGTCGGTTCTTTGTTGCTGCGGTGCATGGAGGTGCCGGTCGTGACCATTTCAAGTCGATGGCAAGTTTCGGTGTTGGTCTTGGCGGCTTTTGCAGCCGTCGCGTTTGCCGGACCCGTCCGTGTACCGCAACCTTGGGAATTGAAGCGATTCAACTCGAAGCTGCAGGGAGCGGTTCAGGACTACACGCACAACCACGGCAAGGATTTGCGATTCTTTTCACCGGCATTGGATCGCAAACGCGACATGTACGTCTATCTGCCGCCAGGTTACGACGGTGTCAAGAAGTACCCTGTGCTGGTGTGGCTGCACGGCTTTTCGCAGGATGAGAAGGACACAAAGTCGCTGGCGAAACAGTTCGACGAAGCCGTGGCCAGCGGCAAGATCCCGCCGATGATCATCGCCTGCCCGGATGGAACCTTCAACGGCCGGCCTTCGGCCAACAACTCCGGCAGCTTCTACTTGAACGGTCCTCGCGGCAAGTATGAGGACTATCTGATCGATGTTTGGAATTTCCTTCAGTGCAACTTTGCGATCCGGCCCGAGCGCGAAGCGCACGTTTTCGCCGGCGCTTCGATGGGCGGCACGTCGGCGTTCAACCTCGGCATCAAGTATCGCGACATCTTCGGCGTCATCGTCGGCATCATGCCGCTTCTCAATCTCCGGTATGCCGATTGTCACGGCGATCGCAAGGCACAGTTCGATCCGAATTGCATCGGTTTCATCGAAAAGTACCGGCCCATGACGATGGCCGGCCGGTTGCTCCTGGTCGTGCCCGTTCGCTATGGCAAGGCGATGCGCCCTGTATTCGGCAATCGCCAACAAGTCGAGCAGCGATTACCGCTGGAGAACCCCGCGGAGATGCTCGACCTGTATGACGTCAAACCGGGCGAATTCAAGATGTTCATCGCCTACGGCGCACGCGATCAGTTCAACGGCGCCGCGATGGCCGAGAGCTTCCTGCATTTTGCTTGCTTACGCGGCATCACCGCGGAGACTTCTGTCAATCCGACGGGCCGCCACAACAAGCGGACCGGCATGGGTTTCTTCAGTCAGTTTGCCGACTGGCTCACGCCCGTGCTGCAACCCTACGTCCCGTAAATCGAGGGTCGGTCGAACAACCCGTTTCGCCGTTGCGGTCGAGCTGCTATAAAGGTCATATCGGTTCGCAATGGGAGACGTTTAGATGCCGCTTTACTTGTATCAAGTGATCGAAGACGACGGCAGCGAAGGCGAAGTCTTTGAGTGCCTTCAAGAAATGTCCGATCCTCCTTTGACCGTTCATCCGGAGAGCGGCAAGCCGGTGCAACGATTGATTGCCCCGCCGGCGAAACTTGGCCGAATGACCGACCTGGCCATGAAAGGCAAGATGAGCGACCGCGGCCTCGAGAAGATGGGCTTCACCAAATACGTTCGTTCAAGCGACGGCACGTATGAGAAGACTGCCGGTTCGGGACCCCGACACATCGTTAAAAAGAAATGACCCCCGCATGGCTGCGAATCCGAGTGTGATCGAACTCTTCACCGATCACACACAACGCCACCGCCCTGCCCAATGATTGTCGTACAGGACCTGACAAAACGATTTCCGTTGGCCGGCGGCGGCGAACTGACCGCGGTCGACGGCGTGTCGTTCACGGTGCCGCCGGGCGAAGTCTACGGACTTCTTGGCCCAAACGGCGCTGGCAAAACCACGACTATTCGCATGATTCTGGGCCTCTTGCAGCCGACCAGCGGCGCAGCAATGATCGACGGACATTCATCAGCCGTAGCGCCCGATGAGGTCAAGCGCCGCGTCGGCCTCGTATCCGCCAGTGCGGGCCTTTACCAATGGCTCACTGTGCGCGAGATGCTGCTGTACTTTGCCGATGTTTACGGTGTTCCAACCGACGTCGCCGAGCACGAGTTGCAACGCCTTTCCATGATGTTGGGCATGGGCGAATTACTTCATCGTCGATGTGCTACGCTGAGCACCGGCCAAAAGCAGCGCGTTCACTTGGCACGAGCGCTGATTCACCGTCCGCCGGTCTTGCTCCTGGACGAGCCGACGATCGGCCTCGACGTTTTGGGCAGCCAGGTCATCGTTGAGTACATCAACTTGCTCAAGCGCGAAGGCAAGGCCGCTATTGTGACGACGCATCGACTCGACGAAGCGGAGCGGCTCTGCGATCGCTTTGGTCTAATGCATCGAGGGCGCATCGTTCGTGAGGGAACGCTCGATGAATTGCGAGCGGCGACCGAATGCTCGAATCTCGTCGAGATGTTTCTCAAACTGGCCGACGTAGGCGCAATGTTGCCGGGAGAAGCGGGATGAGCGAACTAACGCCTCCATTTCGCGTCTGGCGGTTCGCTCGCAAGGAACTTCGCGAGATCCTGCGCGACCGGCGCACCATCATCACGCTCGTGTTTATGCCGGTGCTGCTGTATCCGATTCTGAGCATCGCATTCAATCAATACTTTCTTGCCGTTGCGCCGGTCGAGCAAGACTATCGACTGGGATTCCCGACTGAAGAGGAAGGTCGAGAATTCGAGCGTGTAATGAAAGTCGTTGCACCAGGCGAAGTCGAGACCGAGTTTCCCTTCAAGGCGTTCGTCAGTGACGATCTGGAGAAAGAACTGCGCGACGGACGCATCGATCTAGCGTTGCGTTTGCCGAGTGCAGCTGTCCCTTCCAGGCCGCGTGACGGCGTCCCGGAGACGGTGGTGCTTGAAATTCAGGTCATCAACGACTCGCCGCGAGGCAAAGACGCGTTGGCGATGCTTTCCAAACGACTGGCTCAACTCAACATTCGCGTGCTGCAACGCGGCTACAGACGAGCGACGGGCATTCAGCGAATGATCTTGCCGTTCGAAGCAAAGGTGGAGGAGATTCAGCAGACGCCTGGAAAGAAGTCATCCCTCTTTTCGACGCTGATTCCACTCATTCTCGTGCTCATGACCATCACCGGCGCCGTTTACCCGTCGATTGACCTGACGGCTGGCGAACGCGAACGCGGCACGTTGGAAATTCTGATGGCCGCGCCGATCCCGCGTGTCGGCCTGTTGCTGGCAAAGTACATTGCCGTACTCACCGTCACCATGCTCACGGGCTTGGTCAATCTGACGTCGATGGCGCTGACTATCTGGATCAGCGGGCTTGGCAAAGTACTCTTTGGCGAGGGCGGCTTAACGGCGACGGCCGCGCTCGGGCTGTTGGGGCTCTTGCTGTTGATGGCGCTGTTCTTCTCGGCGGTGCTTCTGGCGGTCACGAGTTTCGCACGCAGCTTCAAAGAAGCGCAGGCATACCTGATTCCGATCATGCTCGCATCGATCACTCCCGGCATGATCGCCCTGCTGCCTGGCGTGCAGCTTGGGCGATTCACAGCCGTCACGCCACTTCTAAACGTCGTGCTACTGAGCAAGGAGTTGTTTGAAGGCAACGTGCCATGGGCGGAGACGATGCTCGTCGTGATTTCAACGCTGCTCTATGCGGGCGGGGCGATTGCCTTGGCGGCGCGCATTTTCGGCGCTGAAGCGGTGCTCTATACCGAGCAGGGGCAGATCGGCGACCTGTTCCGCAGGCCTCGCGAGTCACGGCGATCAGCGACTATCGCGGCCGCGCTTTTCTGTGTCGCGGTCGTGTTTGCCTTGAATTTCCTGATCAGCGGCTTGACTGCAAAGCTGCCGGCCAATCTTGCGATCGAAGCACGCCTGAGTCTGACCATGCTGGTCACGGCGACCTTGTTTGTCGGCATGCCGGCGCTTTGGTCCTGGATCGGCCGCGTTCAATTCCGCGACGGGTGGCAGTTGTTTGCACCAGGTTGGGCGGCCTGGCCTGCCGCGATCTTGATGGGGCTGACGTTATGGCCGTTTGCCGCCGAGGCGGAATTGTTGATTCGCTCGGTCGGCGTCTCTTCGTTGCCGGAGAATTTTCGCACGGCAGTGACGGCGATCATCGACCGGTGGCGCGACACGTCGCCGGTGCTCGTGCTGACGGCGGTTGCGATTGTGCCGGCGATTGCCGAAGAGATCTTCTTTCGGGGCTTCTTGTTCAACGCATTGCCGCATCGGGAGAAGCCGTGGCGGACGATCGTTGCAACGTCACTGTTGTTTGGCGCGTTTCACATTCTGATGTTCAACGTGCTGGTCGTCGAACGTCTGGTTCCGTCGGCCTTGTTAGGCGTTGCACTCGGCTGGCTGCGTTGGCGCAGTGGCAGCGTATTTCCTGGCATGCTGCTGCACGTGGTCAATAACGGATTACTGGTGCTGATGGCGTTGTTCCCGCATTGGCCGCCGTTCCAACCCATTGCAGAAGCGAGCGGCGGCGCCGCTCATGTGCCGATCGTATGGCTAGCGTCGGCGCTGCCGATTCTTGTAACGGGCGCTGCGCTGGCATGGTGGTCGGGCCGCCGGAAGCTTGCGGCTTGAAGCCGGTTGATTACAATTCCCAGGTCGATCACTCACACAACCTTGGAGTCTACACCAATGCGCACTTGGCTCGTTACGGTATTTGCACTGACACTCGTCGCCTCGATTTCTGCTGAAGAAAAGAAAGATGCAAAGGCATTTTCCAGCACGACGATCGACCTGGGCATCGTCGTGAGCGACGTTGAAAAGGCCGTCAAGTTTTACACGGATGCTATTGGCTTCAAGGAGATCGAAGGGTTCTCTGTGCCTGCAGAATACTGCAAGGATGTCGGCCTGACCGACGGTAAGCCATTGAAGATTCGCGTGCTCGTCCTCGGCGAAGGCGAAACGGCGACCAAGTTGAAGCTGATGGAGATTCCAGGCACGAAGATGCGAAAGAGCGACAATGATTTCATTCACTCTCAGTCCGGCTTTCGCTATCTCACGATCTTCGTCAACGACACGACTGCTGCGATGGAGAAACTGACGAAGTCCGGCGTCAAGACCGTCGCCAAGACGCCGATGGAACTGCCCAAGGGCTTGCCGCAGGGTGTGTACCTGACCATCGTGCGTGACCCTGACGGCAACTTCGTCGAACTGGTCGGACCGAAGAAGTAACCATCGATGTCCAATGACTCGCTGATAGGCCGTGTCGCTCTCGTCACCGGGGGCGGCACAGGCATCGGTCGGGCCACGGCACTGGCTTTGGCAAGAGCCGGCGCCGCTATCGGCCTGCATTACCAAACGAGCATAGCGTCGGCACAACAAACTGCGGCAGAAATCGCCGCGGCCGGCGGCCGTTGCGCCTTGCTCTGCGGCGATCTTTCGGTTGAGGCGAGTGCCGTCGCAGTCGTGGACCGATGTGTCGCGGAGCTAGGCCGGCTTGATATTCTCTTCAACAATGCCGGTTCGCCGCTCGAACACTCGGCAACGGAGACTTGCTCCACCAGCCTGTGGATGCAAGCCTTTGCGGTCAATGTGCATTCGGCGTTTTGGGTCACGCGGCAGGCGATTCCGCATCTTCGCGCCAGCGGCAAAGGCGCGATCATCAACAACCTCAGTTTGTCCGTTCAGACCGGTGGACAAGGCACCGGGCCTTACGTTGCATCCAAGGGGGCGTTGCAGGCATGGACGCGGTCGTTGGCGCGTGAACTTGCACCGCTGATTCGCGTCAACGCTGTGATGCCGGGAGTGATCGCGACGCCACATCATGATCGCTACAGCACGCCGGAGAAGTTGGAACAGTATCGCAAACAAACTCCGATGGGTAGAAATGGCTCAGCCGATGAAGTCGCCCAGGCCGTCGTGTTCCTGGCCGGCGACGGTGCATCTTTCGTCACCGGCGCGTTGCTCGACGTAAACGGCGGCCGGTTCTTGCGATGAAGGGCAGATCGCTCTGAAATCCGGTGCACTCCCAGGCGCACAGACTCGTTGTTGCGGGTGTGGCCTGTGAACCTCGCAGTGCCTCCAGCAATCTTCCCTTGTAATTGCACCGAACGCTCCATCTAATGCATGGGGAGCGTTACTTGGAGTCACCGGCAGTCCCATGAAGTCTCAGCTCGATGCGGCCTCTCGGCCTGTTGAAAACGCGCCTCTGCTCACCTATCACCATGCGGGCCTGACGATCGAAGGGTATTCGCGTGCTGCCGTACAGAGCTATTATCGCATCCCGGAACTCAAGCTCGGTTTCGACCTTGGCGCCAGCCCCTGGGCATTCATGGGCACCGCGAACTGGTTCATCAGCCATGCTCACCTCGATCACGTCGCGGCCCTGCCCGTTTACGTTGCTCGCCGGCGAATGATGCGCATGGAGCCGCCGACATTGCACTTGCCGGAAGAAAATGTGGACGACGTTCGTCGCCTGCTGCAGGTTTTTCAACGGTTAGACCGTGGACGCATGGTTTGCAATCTCATTGGAATGAAGCACGGCGACGAGGCCGTCCTTTCGCGTGAACATGTCGTCACTGCGTTTCGCACGGTGCATACGGTGCCGTCCCTGGGATTCATCGTTTGGGACCGGCGACAGAAACTGAAGCCGGAGTATCACGGCCTTGCGGGCGATCAGATCCGTGATCTGAAATTCTCGGGTGTCAACGTCACTGCAGAACAGCGCATGCCGCTCGTGGCTTATACCGGCGATACTGCGCCGGCGGGTCTGGACAGTTGCCCAGACGTGTACAAAGCCAAAGTGCTGATTACCGAGATGAGCTTCATCCGTGCCAAGCATCGACGCGAGAAGATACACAAGTATGGGCACATGCACCTTGACGATTTTGTCGAACGTGCCGGTCGATTCGAGAACGAACTGATTGTGTGCGGGCATTTCAGCACCCGCTATCATCCGGAAGAAGTTCGCCGATACGTACAATCGAAACTCCCAGAGGCAATTCGAGAGCGTGTTCGCCTCTGGATCTAATGACAGAACTTGAGCGAATCGGTATACTTTTCGGAGTAACGGATTGCTAGAGACTGCGCCCACGGAAGAAAGCCCGTGGGCGATCCTGTTTCCGGTACGGCGAGTTTGATCCAATCATAATAAATCCCGGCAACGATTTGCCGTGCATTCATAACGCTGGCCGATTGAAAGCTGAAACTGGGCGAAACAGCAAAGCTGGGCTAAAGACGTTGGAAGAATCAAGTTCAACTCCGGCGACAGTCGATTTTGAAGCCGGGAGTGTATTCGAATGAGTTATGCGCTCGCAACGATCTGGCACGAACGCCATCGATTTCTGCCCGCGGTGCTGGCCGTTGCGTTCAGCGCCGTCCTGATCGTGCTTCAGTCGGGTCTGCTTTTGGGAATTCTGTCCACGATGTCGACGCCGGTCGATCAGGCCCGTGCCGATATTTGGGTCACGTACCCTGGTGTGCGCAGCGTCGACCTGGGCCGCGGCATTCCTGAGCCGTGGGTTTACAAGCTCGAGGAGCAGCCGGAGATCGAGCAAGTAGAACCCTGCGTCATTGGGTTCGGTTTGTGGACGATTCAGGGCACCGGAAAAGACCACGAGATTCGGACTGAGGTTTGTAGCTTGATCGGCACGTTCCTTGACACGAATTCGATCGCGGTGATCGAACCGTTACTGCGACGGCCTGACTTGCTCGATCAATTGCGTGAACCGGGCGCCGTTGTCATCGACCGATCGGAGCTGGGCCGGCTCGGAGTGACGGGCGTCGGCGACAAGGCCGAGGTCATGGGCTTCACCGTCCACATCGTCGGTGTGCTCGAAGGACTAAAAAGCATCGGCGGCGCCTACGTCTTCTGCTCGATTGACACCGCCCGTGCGCTGCTGCATTATTGGCCTCAGGACGCTACGTATCTGCTCGGCAAGTGCCGCAACCGGTCCGACGCCGACAGAGTGGCGGCTCGCCTTCGTTTGTCCCCTCGCATCAACGCATACACGCAAGCGCAGTTTTCAACCCGTTCGCGATGGCACTGGATGACGACCACCAAGGCCGGCCTCGCACTGGCGTTTACGGCAGCGCTCGGCTTGCTCGTTGGCGCAGTCGTAACGAGCCAAACGCTTTATGCGGCCACCACTGCAGCACAGCGGGAATACGCGACGCTGCGAGCCATGGGCATTCCGCGTTGGCGACTACGAATGTCGGTGCTCGCCCAGTCGTTTTGGGTTGGACTCGCCGGACTCGTCACGGCAGTGCCCGTCACCGCCGTGTTGTCGTGGATTGCGAGCACCATCGGAACTGCGATTCGGCTGAATTGGGTGATCGTCGTCGCTGCCGCGGCAATCACTTTGGTCATGGCCTTGGCATCCGGCTTATTGGCGCTGCGTTCGCTGCAACAGGTCGATCCGGTGCACAATATTCGCTAGAATAGCCGTTGCTTTCACCTTGCATGGTGAAGGTTGCGTCAGGTTTTCGGAGTTCATGCGATGCCTCAGGTAAAGCGAAGCACTGCCCTGCTCGTGGCGCTTGGCGTCATCATTATCTTGGCGACGGTCTCAGGTGCGTTCCTGATGAAGGGGCAGCCGGAAGCGCCGCCGCCCGAACCCGAGCAGAGCGAACGCAGTGTTTATGCGCGTGGCTTGGTTGACTGCATCTCACGCGTGTCCATGCCCATGCCCAAAGTGCCGGGCATTGTAGTGTCGGTGGAAGTCAAAGAAGGCGACGAAGTCAAAGCCGGTCAACCAATCCTCAAGCTCAATGATAAGACGGCAAAACTGAAACTGGGTGAGGCCGAGTCGCTGCTGAAGGCTGCCCGCCACAAGCTCGAACAGGCGGAACTGTTGCCCAAGAAACAGCAGGCGGAAATCAATCAACTGGAGAAGGCGGTTGAACTCGCCAATTCGCTCGTTGAGCAGGCAAAACTGGCGCTTACCGCGAAGGAAAGTGCGTTCAAAGCGAAACTAATCCAGGAAGAAGAAGTCAAGGCAGCGGCTGAGGCTGTAAAACAAGCCAAGATCGCTCAAGAGCGTGCCAAACAGGCACTGACCGACTTGAAAGACAGCAAGCTGGTTGAGAAACAAATTGAAGAAGCCAAGGCTCAGTTCAAAGCCGCAGAACTGAGCTTCGAAGCGGCGCAAGAGAACCTCGAAAGCTTCGTGCTTCGAGCCCCGAAGGACGGGTACATTGAGCGAATCGAGTTTGGCATCGGCGACTCGTTCCCGCCGGTGATTCCGAATCGCCCGCCCATCCTGTTTCTTCCAAAAGAGGGTTTGATCGTTCGCGCAGAACTCGATCAGGATCGAGCGTTGTCGGTCGAAAAAGGAATGAAGGTCACATTGCAGAATTACAGCGATCTTAATTCGAAGAAATGGACCGGAACGGTCGTTCGCCTTGGCCGCATGTTCCGCCGTCGGCAATCGGTGCTTCTCGAACCTGAAATGGTGAACGACGCGCGGGTGCTTGAGTGCGTGATTGAAGTCGATCCCGAAGCCGAGAAGGTACTGAAACTAGGTCAGCAACTGCGGGTTCAGATTCACACGTCCCGAAAATGAGTTCGAGCGGGCAGTTTCTGCACTTTGTCTGAATTGCCTGACGCGCACTTCCCGCACATTTTGCCGCTTCCGCATGTTCCGCAGATGCGCTTCGTTGCGTTTCTTCACTCCGTCGCGTCGATAATACCCATTGTGACAATCGACCGAAAGCTACCAACTCGATTTGGGTGCGCGCTGGCGTTCGCGCTAATAGCCGCCCTTCCCAGCGCCGCTCAGACCCTGTTCGATGATGATCCATACGATTACCCGCTTTGGAATGTGCTGAATCGACCGTTGATTGGTCCCGAACGCGGTCGATTCGAAGTCAATTACGTTTACTGGTACCTTCAGAAACTGCGGGTGCCGCCGCTTGTCGCCACCGGCCCGGAAGGTTCCGCGGCGATCGTTGGCGATCCGGATACCCTGGTTTTGCGCGGCAGCCAACGACTCAAGAGCCGCCATGGTCGTTTCATCGGCTTTCGCAACTCCGCTGAGTATTGGCTGTCAGACCGATTTGGCATCGATGCGACGGTTTTCATCCTCGAACGCGATTCTTCGAATCTCACCTACCGGCACCATACCTATTCGCCTCTCGTGCGACCTTACATCGATGCGGCTACCGGCGAGCAGCGGACCGAAATCATTGCCGGTTTCAATCCGGGAGTCGGCGACCTTGCCGGCAGCATCAACGTTTATTCACGAGTCGAAGTGTTCGGGCAAGATACGAACATCTTGATTCGCCTCGCGGAAAACGAGCAAATTCGCGTGCATGCGCTGTTCGGCGCTCGATTTCTGCAGATGCGAGAACGGCTCGACATCACCGCCACATCGAGAATCAAACCCGCCGAAGCCGTTATCTTCGGGCAGGCCGATCACATTCAGACCTTTATGAAGTTTTTTGGCGGGCAGACGGGCCTGGCAGCGGAAGTATATCGCGGCAACTGGTTCGTCGGGGCAAAGGGTACGCTGGCTCTTGGCGCCGATGTGCAAATCGTGCGTGCCAAGGGTGATCGAGTTGTGCACACTCCGCAAGGCCGCGAGACCGCAGACTATGGGCTTTATGTCCTGCCGAGCAACACCGGGCACTTCGAGCGGACGGTACTGGATTTCGTGACAGACTGGCAATTCAACATCGGTTACATGTTGACGCCGCGACTTCGCACACGAATCGGATACAGTTTGATGACCTGGAACAACCCCGTTCGGCCCGGCGATCAAATCGTGCCCATCGATATGTTGCAAATCGAAAACGGAAACACAGCCCTAGCCCCGAAGATTCCTTTCCGCAGCGACTTCTTCTGGGCGCAGGGGCTGAATTTCGGATTCGACTTGAAGTGGTAAGTCAACTTTACCGGGCTAGCTCGCGTTCGATGCGTTCGATCAAGTCGCGAACCAGCCACTGCCGGCCCCCGGCCGCAATCGACTCATTCTCCGTCAGCCAGCCTCGGACTTTCTTGTCAGCCGCTACTGCGGCGCTATGGCTCTGCCCGCCGAAGTGACTGCTGATTTCACCGAAACTCGCCGACACATGCTTGCGGCAAAGGAATATGGCGATCATTCGCGCGTGACTGATCGACCAGTTTCGCTGGCGGTTCTGCAACGCACCGCTGGGCAAATGCAAAACCGAACAGACAGCGCGATCGACGTCGACGATATGGAGGATTCGGGTTACATGGCATAAGTGCTCGTTCATTGCTTCCTGCGCCATGGCGAGGTCAATGGGCTTACCGGCGACTCGACTGAAGTGACGCAGGTTGTTCAGCGCGCCTTCAATCTCGCGAACGTTTCCGGTCAGCCGATCTGCGAGATGTTCGAGCACTGCGTCGGGTATTGAGACCAGCGCCGGCGTGGCGGCCACGCCCTTGGTCGGTCGCGGCATTACTTTGTGTCGAAGCAGACGCAGACGAGTGTCACGGTCTGGAGGCAAGAGACTCCAGATCGCGCCGCCGAGCAGTCGATCCAGCAGTTCCGCCGAGAATTGTTCATTGTGCCGAGGGTGACAGTCGGCAGTCATCACCACCTGCTTGCCCGCTTCAAGCAGCGTGTCGAGCGTGTGCAGAAACTCGAGTTGCGTCGCCGGCTTCTTCGCCAGGAACTGCACATCGTCGATGAGCAGTGCATCGCAATGGCGGAAGTGCTTTCGGAAGTTCGCCTGCTTGCCGAAGCGGACCGACGTCACAAATCGGTTCGTGAAATCCTCTGACGTAACGAACAGCACACGCCAATCGGGCTGATTACGGCGCAGACCGATGTAAACGCCTTCGAGCAGGTGCGTCTTGCCAGTGCCGACGGGCCCGTGCAGCACCAACGGGTTCGCATCCTGGCCCGGCGTTTCCACGACGCTCATTGCCGACGCGTGAGCCATGCGGTTGCCGGGACCAGTCACAAAATCCGAAAGGGATCGGAATCGGCGGCGCGGCGGTAGAGGCTCCTTTACCGGTTGCTCGCCAACGTTTTCAAAGAGTGTTCTTGGTGATTGTGCAGGCTTCGGCACAATCGGCTCGGCGGCCGCAGTTTCACGGGCAACTTGTTGGGCCGCGCGACCGGCGCGAAACAACGCCGGATCGATGCGAAACCGCACCGTGACCGGTTCCATGAGCACGGCAGCGGCGGCAGCCTGAAGTTCGGCTTCGAACTGCGATTGAAGCCATTCCTGAATGTGAAGATTGGGCACGCCGACGATGACACAGTCGTCGTTTTGCGAAAATGTTGCCCGGCCTTGGAACCACATCCGGAAACGCGCAGAGTTGATCCGAACGCTGAGCGCCTCGGCCATGGCCGCGTGAAATGCATCCGTACCAACGGGCGCAGCGACGTGTTCAACGAACTCCGAATTCAATGCTGTCCTCTCTTGCGCGCAGCTTCAGCCGAGCGCGAAATAACGCCGCAAGAGAGAGAAATCCATCCGCGCGGCTGGGAGGTCGCGCGGCGGCAAATAACTCGGAGAGGGCAAATCGTATTCTCGCGCTTTCGAAAAAGCCATAGCGAGTTGACTGAATTCCGAGCAGCATCGCCCGATTTTTTCAAATCGCATGATGCATCTCTTGATGCCGCTTGACGCGATTTCTTCAGCTCAATGGCAGCTGCAATTCCGCCGGCAAAGCGACTCGTCACTGCTACTTGTTAATCCAGCAGTAGATACACTGCGCGACGATCGAATGGTTCAAATTCCAGCGATTGATACAGCCGCAGAGCCGGGACATTTCGCACATCGACACTCAGGATCAGCTCATGCGCGCCGCCTTTCTTGGTCGCGGCAATAGCATGTCGTACCAGCTCAGTGCCAAGGCCTCGCCCTCGTAGCTGCGGCACGATGCCGACATATGCCAGTTCCCAAGAACCACTGCTCGCAACGTTGAGCACAAGCACTCCCGCTGCCGCATCGCTATCGAAAGCGAGCCATGCGCGACTTGCGTCAAAGCCCGTGGCTTTCAGCCCGGCCAAGATGTCTTCCAGCGTTCTTCTGCCGTTGAGCTCCGGGAAATCCTGCGTTTGCTGATAAGTGTTGGCCAAAACATGGTGGAATTGATGCGTCAAATCCTCGGCATACGGAACGAGCTGTAATTGTCTGCGTTGCCAAATCGGACCTTCAGACAGATTCAGATCATGTTTCAAGTACACGAGTTCCGTCGGCCTCGTGAAGCCGGCGCTTATCAGGACGTCGGCAGAACTCTCTTCCTCGGCAGAAAGGACTGCTTGAATCACGATCGAACCGCACGTTCGCAAATGCTCAACGGCTCGTTGCAACAATTCGTCCTCCAGCCGATCGGCGCCAGCCACGGTCGAGTCAACCTGTGGCGGCCACAGTGCCCCCGCTTTTCCGACGAGCGACTGTACCAATATGGCGCCGGCGACACTTCCGTCCGAAATATGGACGAGCAGTACGGGCGTTTCCTCGCCGCCGGCGCGAATGAGCGGCTCGATCACTGAGACGCGATTGCGCCGGTCGTCGTCAGGAAGGCATCGAAAGACGAGCCTCAAAGCTGCGCCGGTTTCGGTCTCGGCAGCCGATCGAATGTCGAACATGACGAAGATTATATGCCAACCAATGGTAGACAGGAATCATCGTCGCTGCCGGCAGCAAACGAAAAAGCCGGATGCGACTAGCACCCGGCTCAATAGCAGTCGAACACAATTGACTTAGACGGCCTGACAGACTGGGGACTGGCTTCGGGTCTTCGAGGTGCCTGTCCCCAGTCTGATAGACGCTCTTATCGACCCCGTTCAGCATCCGTGAGATTCGAACGCTTCAGGTTGCGTTCCGGCCGCCACGGGAATGGCGTCACGACGTCGACCGGCTTGGTCGAGATCTTTTCGCCGAGGATGTTCTCAAAGATCGTGCCGTAGACCGTTTCGATTCGAGCCATGCAGTGGGCGGCGAGGATCTGTTCGACACGGCCCTGGTTTCCAATATTCCAGCGGCGGCCGCCCCTGTCGGTGCAGTAGGCCGGCATGCCAGGAGTATTGGCCATCTTGGCGGCGTTGGCCTGACGGAGGTTGACTTCCTTCTCCTGCAACCGGACATCAGGACCGTCGATCGGCGGCGGCGGCAGTTTTGGCGCCAACGGCTGTCCCGTCGGGTCGCGGAATTGCAGCGCGTCGTCGGCGCTCGGCGGCGACCAATCATAGGTGATTGGCTCGACCGCCAAACCTGTTTCTTCCTGAAGTTTGCGAGCGTGGGCTTTGCGGAAATAGGCTTTGAACTTCGCGCCGTCGTTGCCTGACTCTTTCATCGCTGTTTTGACGTTATCGACAACCCACTTGGCCTCGCGCAGGAAGATACCGGCATCGACCGGTCCTGCGATGCAGTGCAAGACGCGCCCATCGGGAGCGCAGAAATACGAAGCGACGTTTCCGCCCTGTTTCTGGTTGCCGACGATCTTAAACGTAGCGACTTTCTGGAATGACGAGACAAAATACTCGTTGATGAACTCGCCAACCTTTGCATCGCCCAGGGCGTTCACACGGAGCGCCTCAGCGTTGTTTCAGGTGAATCGCGGATCTTCGAAATGACCTGATACGTGCAGGACAAAGACGAGCTTCTGTTCCTTTTTGGCGAGCGCTGCCGCTTCTTTCGGCGTGTCGACGAATTCGATCGACGTGCCGCATGATCCCTCGGCAAGCGCCAAGCCTGCACTGAGCAAGCCAAAAGCGATCGCACCCACTAGACTTCGACACATTGCAAACCCCTTTCTTTACTGCAAGTTGGCAAGCTTCTACGCAGTCGGATCGTTGAGCCGACCCATAAACAGTATGGCTCCAGTATTGGTTTCACGAATGGCGAATAAGAACGGATGGTCGGCACGAAACACAGGTGTGCTAACTTTTGAAAGAGTCTTGACGACGACCGCCGTCGCCGCTGCTGCTTCAGTGCCTTCTTCATTCACTTCGACAAATGCCTTGTGGATAACTTCCGACAAGAATAATTCGCCGGGGTTGCCGGCCATCCCACTCAAGTCGCATTTGCCGGGACTGAACGCATCCTTCATCCCGAGCTTCGATAGCGTATCTTTGAGCGAGAATTCAGCCGTGATCTTAAATCGCGGTAGAGTGACGCTGAGATCGCCCATGGGCGACATTCGCGTCATCCAATCGCTCAACTTCATTCGCGTGAGTCCGCGCTCCAGGTCGGGCAGGCCGTCGCGCTTGCGCGGCAATATCACGACCATCGAAAGCTCTTTGCCGGCATAAGGCAACTCCACTGCCTGCATCTGCTCCGTCTGCATGTATTTGAAAGTGCTCTTCTGGGTCATGAGTTTGGCATCGACCCGCTTCGCTTCATTGATAAAGAACACACCGTCGGTGGTGCGCTTGGGATCGAACCGCCACACCCAGGTCCCTTTGAAGTAGATGGCGTTGGTGAGCACCATGCGGGTCAGAGCGTTGAGGATGCCGGGCTTAAGCAGGTCTTTGATTTTTTTCTGGGTCTGCTCCTCGACCCAATCGTTAATCGTGACGCGTGCCTTTTCGGTTGCGCCGACAAAATCCACTTCCTGGTGCTTCGCCTTGTAGTGAGTCGCGGCGGCTTCGATAAACGGTCTTCGCCATTGCATGCCCTTCTGGCCCCACAGGGCATTCGCGATGCTCAGCTGATACGGCCGTTTGCCGCCGACCGCGTTGTATCCGCGCAATCGCCTACCATAAGTATCGTGGAGGCGGTCAGACGGCAGGGATAAATGGAGAGTTTTCACCATTTCGTCAGCCGTGTTGCCGCGAGCGCCGAGCAGTGTCATGGCCAGGGCTGAGGTAATGCTGTATGGCGATAGGAACAAATTTCCTTCCTGACCTCGAAGGATGCCGTAGAGATCGAGTGCGAAGTCCGTATCTCCTCGAACCGTCGCATCCTGGTCCGATGGTTCGGAGCCACGTAGATTCATCGAAGCGGCCACCGCTGCAAGAGCTGCCATAGCTTGTCGGCGGGTCAATTTCATGTGTTGCTCCCAGGTCATATGCTCTGCTTTTTCGACGAGAAACACAAGAGCAACGATTGTAACTACCGCGTAACAAAATGCTGATCGGGCGATTGTTTCGTCGGTGAAAATTTGACGAAGTTAACACGAAAACCCTTCGTTGACAGTAGCCAAGTTCGATTTGTAAGCAAGAATGACAGAACTTTCATTTCTATTGTCCGGGCTGCCTTCGAATACTTATGGTGTGGCAGCCTATGCGTTCACTCGAAGGGAGCCGACGTGGTCACGAATGTGCGAGTACGGAATGGCTTTACGCTGATCGAATTGCTCGTCGTTATTGCGATCATCGCGATTTTGATTGGTCTGTTGCTGCCGGCCGTTCAGAAGGTTCGGGAAGCAGCGGCACGTGCGAAGTGCCAGAACAACTTGAAGCAACTGGGACTCGGCTGCCACAACTACGAAAGTGCATTCCAGATACTGCCGCCGGGCTTTACGCAAGATCGGATTCCGCTGCCCAATGGCCCATTTCAGGGACACTCGGTTTTTTACTTCCTTTTGCCATTCATCGAACAGGAACCTCTGTTTCGCAGCATGGACCAGAATGTGCCGCTAAACAATCGGTCGAACTCTCCGACCGGCGGCCGGGCAGCAGCCGTCATTCCAATCTTCTTGTGTCCCACAGACGCATTGCCCAACGCGGCGATTCCCTATCCAGAAACTGGTACGCCGGTCGAGTTTTACGGCGGCACCAGCTATCGCGCTAACGGCGGCTCACGCCCGATTTTCGCCACTAGCTCGACGAACGACGGCGTTTTCATGTGCACCGGTGCGGCGGCGCGCAAAGCCGCAAACGCTCCCGCCGGGATACAAGTTCGATTCGCTGGAATCTATGACGGCCTCAGCAGCACAATACTCTTCGGAGAGTTGTTCCACTTCGACCGGAACTTTGACACATTCACGGCAGCCGGCTGGAACAGCGGCAGCCGGATAACTGGATGGTCGAGATGGTATCCGGCCGGCGGTGACAACGGACTCGGGAACATCATGGCGGGCGCCTTCGCCCCCATCAACTACCGCACACCGTGGGAATTCGGTCAACCCGGCGCACCGACCTCGCAAAACGCCTGGTTTGTGTTTCAAGATATGCGCCTCAGTTCGTTCGGAAGCGGCCATACAGGTGGCGCCAACTTTTGTTTTGCCGACGGATCCGTTCAGTTTCTGCGCGATACGACGCCGCAATCGGTGCTCGCGTTGCTTTGCAATCGGAACGACGGACAAGTGATTCCGAATTATTGATCCAAATCGAGGTTCAGCCAATGCCTTCTCTGAGAAGTCCGTTTCGACTATTGGCCGTGCTGTCGATATCGGCATCGATGGCTACGCTGGGTTGTAACAAGGAAGAGGTCAAGCTTGTCCCTGCCGAGGGTACCGTACTTATCGACGGTCAGCCCGCTGCCAACATCTCAGTGCAGTTCATGCCGGACATCATGAAAGGCGGCAAAGGGCCAACGTCGTACGGCATTACCGACGGGAACGGAAAGTTCCGCCTCAAGACTCACGCCGGCAAAGACGGCGCTGCAGCCGGTCCACATAATATTGTACTCGCCGACCTCGATGAAGAGAGGCCTCCGCAAGGCACGGAGTCACGCAAGCTTCCTCGACTTGACTCGAAATACTCTGCGACAACCAATGGCTTGTCGGCGGACGTCAAAGGCGACGGCCAGCCGATCGAGATCAAGATTCCGAAATTTCGAGGTTGAGTTGTCGTTAGCGATAATGCAAAGACGGGCAGCGCGTGTGTTACGCGCTGCCCGTCTTGTGTTACTGCTGGGCTACTTCACGGCGTTCGCTCGGTCTACGAACGGTTTGAAGATCGCGCTATTGATGATCTCGAAGCCGATCATCTTGTCGCCGGCGACGTAGTAGACTTTCGGAAAGGCCAGCGGAGCACCTTTGCGTTTCACCTGGCCGCCGATGGCGCCGGCAAGAGCCTTCAAGGCATCGGCTTCTGTGGCAAATTTTTTGCCGCCGAGCATCGGCGTCTTCTTCATCGGATCCTTGGACATGCCGCTCCAGGTCTCGCTACCTTTCGACTGTACGGCCTTGAACTGCGACTCGGTGCCGACGTGGATCCAACCGACGTCATTGAACCAGACCATGTATTGGCCGGTTCCCTTCGGACCGTTGCTGCCGGTGCCTGGCAATAACAGCTCGTTGATGCCCTTGGTTCCGAAAGCGCGAATATGCTTGATCAATTCCAGTGAGGTGACGCCGGGCTTCAGTTTGATCCGGCCTTCTTTGATGGCGTTCAGATAGCTCTGCTCCAGTTTGCGAAGTTGCTCTTCGCGGGCCATGCGTTCGCTGGTGCCGCCAAGATTCTCGCGAAGCCGATCGATGCCGCGTTCGGTGCCGCCGATGCCGCGATCGAAGAAATTGGTCATCTTGCGATCGATGGCCTGCCCCGTGGCCGTGTTCTCCATGATGAAGCGAGTGCCGTCGTAGCCCAACGTCCAGGCCCCGTAGACGGCGCCAAAGGTCGGCACGGCTTCGCACAGAGCGCCGAGCGTGCCGGCCACCGCGAGATTGTGTGCCGCTTCCTGCGCTTGAGCGAAATACTTGTCCGCTTCGGCGTCGGTGATGTTCGGGTTCATCGCGTTACGCAACGCGTTGATGTACGTGTACGCTTCTTTGCCGGCTGAGAGCAATTCGAGCCCGGTTCCCAACTTGCTGAGCTTTTCGAGCCCGCCAAGCGCTGTGATCGCCTTCTCATTGAAAGTGCGACGAAGGCCGTTCAGATGCGAAATGTCATCAGTGACGCCGAGTGCACTCCGAAGAGCATTGTCCAACTGCTGCAACTTGGTCGGCGGCACCTTCAATTGTGCCTGCGTCCGCATCTCTTCAGCGACCTGCCGGGCGATTTCCGGTCCTGCGTTCTTCTTGATGCGCTCGATGAGCAGCCCTTTTTCCGACGGCGGCAAATACTCGGCGACCTGAGCAATGTCATTGGCGACATGTTTCCAACCGGCCGGGTTCTTGCGAGCGGCTTCAGCCATAGACTCGGAGAGTTCGCGGAAAGCACGCTGCACTGAGTTGTCGGCAACGCTGCTGGCGGCGATGGTCGTGTTGCGATTCGTCGGGCTGCGAACGGCGCCGCGTTCTGCAACGGTACCGGTCGAATTTTTGCGGACGACGGCGTTGCCGTTCTTGTCGTAACTGAATTCGTAGACCGGCTCCGACAGACCTGGACGCTTCGACTGCGGCAGGCCTTCCTGCTTACGCAACGTGTTGTTAGTCGATTCAACGCGTTCGATGTATTTCTGTTCCTGCGCCATCATGCGGTGCAGGTCGGCCATTTCGAGCGGGTCTTTGAGCAGCGCGGGATTCGCGCGGAATCGCTCCATCTTGTGCTGCTTCTTTTGAATAAAGTCGCGCATTTCGAGTGCATAGTCGCGAAATTCGTGGGGCATGACCTTCGTATTGCCGCCGGCGCGAGAAACGCGCTCATACTCGGCTGCCGAACGGCGCTTGTAGGCGTCGTTGTTCAATTTGGCGATTTCTTCGAACTGTTGTTTGGTGACGTACTTGGGATCGGCCATGAAGTCGACGTCGAGCCGATTATGCCAGTTATTCTGCGGCGTGAAATGCATGCCTTCTGCTTCGAGCGTGCGTTTCAGGAACGCGTTAACCTTGTGGTTGTACTGCACTTGCATTTCCTTGATCTGGCCGACCGGGTCACGAGACTTTGTCGTCACGCTGTAACTGGAATTTGTAGTTGTGATGAAGTCCGAGTCGGTTCCGGCGCTGAATCGCGTCGATTTGGTCTTCTGCACCGTGAACTCGGCGCCGGCGCCGTTCGCAGCTTCGCGGGCAAAATGCTGATTGATTCGCGCAAAGTCGCCTTGGGCAGACTGGTAATGTCCGTCGGTGATCCAGCCGTTTAATCGCGCCTGGTTGATCAGGTTGTTGTTTTGAAACAACAATGCACGTTGTCCCCAGGTCGCGTTCCCCATCCGTTGGGCTTCGAGCGCCTTGAGCAGTTGCGGGGGAAGTTCGCCGGCGGCAACGGCTCGCGAGCCAAGCGCCAGAATGATCACCGGTGCAATCATCAGCATTTTCAATCTCGTCTTCGTCGCTATCTCCGAGTTTGGTGGTAGTTGAATATCATCCAGCCAAAGGTCGTTAGTCTCTGATTGCCGATCTCGCGTAAGACCGGCCAAAACCCCGTTGGTTATCCTGCTCGTCGCATGTTGGCGCGGAATTTTCGCATCTCGCCGATTGCATGAGCATCCAGGTCGCCCGCCGGATCGGCCCCTCGCCAGTAGCCGGTGCCGCCTGCCTTTTGACCGTTCGGCAAGGTCGGTGATTCGCCGATCTTCGTCAGGCAGTATCGCGGCCAGGGGCTGTTGCTCGCTTTGCGTTGGCCGTTGAGCCAGTCGTTGACCGACACCGGTTTGTTGAACATGGATGGATCAATGACCATGTGGTACGCCTTGCCGTCCGTTCCCTGCACCGGGACCGTCGGGGCCACGTGGTAGTCCCATTCGACGAAGCCGCGGGTGTCGCGATTGGTTCGTGCGCGAAGCGGCTCACCGTTAGAGAAAGACCAGACTTTGCCAGGCTTGACGCCCATCGCCTGCAGTCGTCGCACCATAAGATGGGCGCGGGCGTAGCAGCCGTTCCACGGATGCTCAAAGGCGATGTCGCCCTGTTGGGCCATCTTGTTGAAGAGAGCCTGCGCCTGGGCCGCGGTGAGTATTCCGGAGGAAATGGCGGCCTGCTGCAGGTCGGCTCGCCACGACCCGCTCCAGGACCGGCCCTGGTAGGACCAGGTCACGGTGCCGGAGAAAGTGTTACCCTGGCGAGTGCCGACGTATCGAGCTGTGAAGCCCGAATTGCCCTTGTCGATCCGGGTCATTACGGCTCGGCCGTTCGCAAGCTCGTCGACTCGAATCGTGGCCGTGGCGCCGTTTTCCCATCGGGCGTGATAGAGCTTGTTGGCCGCGTCCCAATCCCAGGTGCCTCGGATCGTGCTGGTGCCGGTTTCGGACTGCCGCCATGATTCGGCTCTGGCGATGCCAGCGCCAAGGGTTAGCGCCAGACTCGTGACTGCGGCGAGAATCGTCGATTTGAGGATCTTGCGAATCATGATGCTTCTCCGGTTTCGACTTCAGTTCATGGGTGTCGTTACCGGGGCAATTGCCGGAAAAAAAACTTGGCGGACAAATGATTTGAAATGGCACTATTTGGCGCAAGTTGCTTGATTGGTTGCGTATTCACTGGAATTGACCGGCTTCACTTCGACTTGATCCTACCTTATCAAACTGAAAAAGTGCGGCACACATGCATGGAGCAGGCCATGGCCGTTTCAGTGATTCCATTTGAAAACGTGGCAGAGATGCTGCACTTGCTAGGGGGCGTTGACCGGCGGCGCTGTGCTTCCAGGTTTGTCGTTGCCGCTGTGCCGATTCTTGGGAATTACCCAGACACAACGGTGAGAACGGCAAATCAAAGACGAAAAAGAAGCGATGACTAAATTCTTCCGGCCGGTTCTATGGAAAGTGCAAAATCCGGTCCCTTGACTGTTGCCTGAGTGCCCAAAACGCCACGGTCCTTAAACCGCTGGCCGTCGATCACGAAATCACCGGGACACTTGAGGCCAAGCCCATCCTTGTGCCGAAACAGGATCAGGTCGGCTTTTCGATCCGGCAACGGCACGTGCACTTGCTGACCGGGGCCAAGCACAAGTGAATCCGCCATCAGCAAGACCGCATCGACCGCGTAAGGCAGACGATGCCGGCTGGCTAATTCCAGTCGCGCGCTGCCGCCGACACGAACCGGCTGTTGAAACAGGAACTGACACGACTGCCCCAGCGTCACTCTGTCTCCAGGCTGCAACAGCGCTCGAGTCTGCGCTTGCCCGTTGACAAGCACCGGCCTCGCCGCCTCGATCATGTAACCTTCCTGATCGCGGTTGAGCGTGGCATGCATGCGTGAAACATCGGCGAACAACGGCACGTCAACTGGTGCTTCGCCGGTCGCCTGACCGAACGTGACCCGATTCGACAGGCACAACAGATAACCTCCCACGCCGTCGATCCACAGCAGCAAACGTTTGGGCGGACCTCGCATCGAATCGAGCGGCGTGGACGCACCCTCAACTTCGGGGGCCGGCGTGCCCGGAAGCGTCGAATCCGGCTCAATCGTTTTCCAGGCATCCGCTCGAGCCTTTCGGGCCTCTGCGCTCTGGGCCGCAACGGCAAGCACGTGATCGGCCAAAGCAACTACCTCGCGCCACCGCCGTTCGCGTCGCGCTTCATGCAACTCCAGGATTAACTTCTGATATTGCTGATGTCGGTTTTCGATCTGGTTGCGGAATTCATCTAGTCCAGTGTGCGGCGGCGGCAGCAACTTGTACAGCCGATCCACCGTTTGAAGTGCAGGTGCGAACTCGCCATTGTCTGACGACTCGCGAGCGGAAATCCAAGAACGTGCTGCTTCGTCGTAGGGATGAACTTCGGCCGTCCGGACGCCGCGGTCGCGCAGTCGGGCGATTGCCTCAGCAGCTCGACCCGGCCTGCCTACTTCCAGCGCTGCCTTGACCTCAGCCAAACCCAATCGCAACAGGGAGTGTCGGAATTTCTCAACAACAGGATCGTTGGGAGCCAGTGCTTCGGCGGCTTGAAGGTCGTTCCAGGCGCGATTGACATCGTCGTTGCGGAGGTGCTTTTCACCTCGTTCAATGTAAGCGGCGATGACCTGCCGAAGGAGTTCAAACGCTCGCTTGTGACCGCGCACGCCGGGCAAACTCAAAAGGCGATACGCCTCTTCGAGCCTGCCGGTTCGAAGCGCCTCGCGAGCTTGCCGAAGTGTCAGCCAGGTGGTTCCAAACATAGCGAGTGGTCAGTAGTCCGTGGTCAGCAGTCCTTAGATCTTTGTACGAACGGCGAATCAGCTTCAATCAAGCCGCATCGTAGATTCGGGACCAAACCAGCCCCAAAAACACGACTGCCGCGAGTTTCGGCGAATCGTACGACTCGCTATCGACTCGCGGCAGACAGGAGCGTCTACCTTCCTGTGACCATTGGCATCAATCGCCGGCTACGTCGGTCTTGGCGTCTTGGCCGGTGACCGCGCGGACCTTGCGGATCACGTCGTCATTCAGCGTTTCGCTGGCCGGGGCGGCCGGCAGCGCGTCACGATGAATTTCATAGTGAGCGTTGCGAAGCTCTTCTTCGCGCTTCATGACGTTGATCTTCTCTTCGACGTAGGACAGAGTCTTCTTCACGTCGTCGAGATTTGTATTGTTGCCGCTCGGGCGCACGCTCTTCGTCTGGGCCAGACGTAGTACCTTGAGGTCGGCTTCGAGCGTGGCGATTTTGGCCGCCATCTCGCCCTTCATGCCTTCAAGTTCATTTTGTGTCTGACGCATGGCGACGAGTTCTTTTTCCCAAGCGCCCAACAGCTTGGTCTTGGCCTCCGCTTCCTTCTTCAGCGCGATATAGCGGTCCGCTTCTTTGCTCAAGAGACGGCGAGCTTCGCTCGGCACGTATTCCTTGCCGCTGAATTTCACTCGTTGAACCTTGGCTTCGAGGTCAAGCGCGGCCTGGTTCAGTTCGCGACCGTGCTTTTCCAGCCGATCGGTGCGAGCAACGAGCTCTTCCTTCATCTTCTCGATGTCGTGCTCTTTCTGGGCGATTGGTCCCCAGCCCTTGTCGATCTGGGTGTCCAGCTTCGCCAGTTGCTTCTTCGCCTGTTCGAGGCGCGTTTCCAACGGCACAGCTTTGTTGAACTTGCCTTTGATTTTGTCCCAGGCAACCTCACCGATTGACGTTTGGCTGAAGATAACCAAGCCGACGACTACGGCCGCGATCGCCAGCCAACCCTTTTTTCCACCACAGCATTTCATGTGCAGTTCCTCGCTCTTGTGATGACTACTTTGGGGAGCCGATTTCGGGGCCGATGTCCCGGAGGCAATACCCGCGTCTATGATTTATTCGTTGAAGATGTTGAATTATTTAGGCGAATTGGTGCTTTCTGGTTGTCCAAATCCAGCCGTACCAGCTCATGATAGTATACAAAAGGCCATATTGCACGGGTTCCACTGCCGCAAATCGTCTCTATTCTAACGAAACCAGGCAACAAACCATGCAGAGAGGCCGAAATGGGTCAACGAGTTATTGTCCTGACTGGTGCGACTCGAGGTCTTGGACGGGCTCTGATTCCCCGTTTCGCAACGCTGGGTCATACGGTCGTGGGCTGCGGGCGGGCCGAGCGTCAAATCGCCGAGTTGCAAGCACAACACAAGAACCGTTGCGACTTTTCAGGCGTCGATGTTTCGAGTGATGCCGACGTCTCGGATTGGGCCCGTCGCGTGCTGGCTAAGTTTGGTGCACCTGACTTGCTCATCAACAATGCCGCGATTATGAACACGCCGGCGCCGACCTGGGAGATTCCGCAGGCCGAATTCGACCGGTTGATGGCGATCAACGTCAACGGCACGATGAATGTTATTCGCCATTTTGTCCCTGCGATGGTTAAGCGAAGAATCGGGGTGATCGTCAACTTGAGTTCCGGTTGGGGACGAAGCACGTCGCCGGAGGTTGGGCCATATTGCTGCAGCAAATGGGCCATCGAAGGCCTGACGCGCTCACTGGCTCAGGAACTGCCGGAAGGAATGGCTGCTGTGCCGCTTAACCCCGGCATCATCGACACGGACATGTTGAGACAGTGCTGGGCCGACGACGCCGGCGCCTATCCATCGCCCAATGAATGGGCGGAGCGAGCGGCGCCGTTTCTGTTGTCCCTGAGCGGCAAGGACAACGGCCGGCCGTTGACCGTCTAAAAGTGAAAAAACTTGGCGATCGAAACGTATTGTGTTCGTATGCCGAGAATTGCCGGTTCGTTACTAATCCCAAGATGAGGTCGGCCATGTTCCCAAGGCTTAGCGAAAACAGTCTGCGGTTAGAAGTGTGCCTGGCCCTGTTGGCAGTCACTAGCCTGCGAGCAATTGCTGATGAAAGGCCGCCTTGGCGAATCACGAGCGTCATAGCCGAGGGGTTGTCGCCGAATGCGGCCAAGGATGCCCGCGGGAACATCATTTTCGATGACCCCAAGACGCGTGCCGTGCTGGTCATGAAGAACGGCCGATTCGAAGCGATTCCGCGCTTCCTTAGGATTCATGTTCAATTTGAAAAAGACCCGGCTCGAAGCGAGCTGACCGGCTTCCAGATTAAGGATGCACAGGGTCAGTCAGTCGGCGTTTTGCATTGGACCAGCGTCGGTAAGCAGTGGGTCGAAAAAGGGAAATTCGTCAAGCGCGAGGGCGAAGCAGTCTTGGTGTTTGAACGCGACTCCTACGAGTCGAATCCGAACGCAATGTGGACTGGCGCTCAGGGTCTCAGACTCACCGGCGTCGCTCACGAAGAGGCAATGACCGGCAAGAAGGCGGCGCCGCCTGCGATCACAGTGCTAGGCGATGCCAAGGCGGCCACGCCGTCACTTCCTGGCGAAGGACCGGGCGGAAAGGCGAAACCGAAACAGACCCAAGACATGCGCTCCAATGAAGAAGCGGCCGGCAAATTGCTCGCCAAAGCGAAGGAACTGTTTGAGGAAGGAAAAGCGACGCAAGCCAAGGCCTACCTTCGCGGTGTCATTCGCGAACATCCGAAAACGAAAGCGGCCCAGGAAGCAGCGAAGTTGCTTGGCGACGATGACAAGAAGAAACGCTGAGGCGGACGAACTGATTATCGACGATTCAATGTGCATGTTGTGCCTCGCTCCCCTTCCTAAGACACGTCAACGCGTGTGTTTCGCGGGAAGCATATGATATGCTCCTCAAATCGACTTATCCCATTGGGGTTAAAGAGATGTTTCGCCATGCGCTGCTCATTGGCCTGATACTTTCAGCGGTCGCATTTGGAGATGACGCCCAAATTCCCGCGGCCAAAGTCACGCTGGGCACCGTCGGTCTGCGAACAGTCGGCGCATGACGATTAAGGAACGAGCCGGCGGCAAAGTGCTGCTGGACAACGTCCTCAATCTGAACAACGGCAGAGGAATCAGTTTCAGCCGGGACGGCAATCGGATCGCATTGCCAATGAACGACAATACCGTTCAGATTTTCGACTTGCGATAAGACCCTGTCGCGCGATTGCATCATTGACACGATGCATCCGGTCTTAACATTACCTCTTGATGAAATCCGAGAATGCGAGCATCCCAAGCAGGAATAGGATCACGAGGATCACGGCAATGATCTTGATTTTGGGATTCTCCAGGTCCCATTTGCTTCGACGGGCGACTTGCCGGCGCTTGGCTTGCAGGAATGCACACCTCTCCGACATCGCGGGCAATGGTCCGGAGAAAGTCACTATGACGAAGCCGTTCGCAAAAACGCCAAAGCTCTCCGTGCCGTCTCGACGGCGTTGTGACTGTGCCGGCTTAGCTCGACGTGCGCGCCGCCGACATAGCCGATTTCGCGTAGGGTTCGCAGCACCGGTGGGAATGCGATCTCGCCGTCGCCGAAGAACAGATGATCGTGAACGCTTCGGCGCATGTCTTCGATGTGCACGTTCCACAAGCGGTCCTTCCAGGCGCGCAACGTGGATTCAATCGGTTCGCCCTGACAATGAAGGTGCCCGATGTCGATCGTCAGACCGAAATGCGGATGAGCGACTCGTTCGAACAAGTCCGAGAACTTGTCCATCGTGTCGATGAACATTCCGGGCTCGGGCTCAAACGCCAATCGCACGTTTCTTTTTGCCGCGTAGTCCGCAAGCCAAAAACAGCCAGTGCGCAGCCGTCGCATCCACACGGCATTTCCGGCCTGGTCGACGGGCGTTCCCGACCACAGGCTTACGACCTCGGCGTTCAATCTAGCGGCAATGTCGATGGACTGTTTCAAAAAGTGCAATCGCTTCTGCCGATCAAGCTTGCTTGGCGAAATCAGCGTCGGTTGGTGTTTTCGCAACGGATCGAGCAGAAAGCGGGCGCCGGTTTCGATCGCCGGGCGACATCGGAATTGCTGGAGAAGCGAACGGATAACCGGCAACTGCCGGCGTGTTGTGGAATGACCCGGCTGCAACGTATGGTGATCCAGTGTCAATGCAACGCAGTCGTAACCCAGCTTGCTCAGGATGCTTAAGGCATCTTCGAGTGAATGATGGGCGAAGCCGTTCGTGTTGTAACCGAAATTGAGTCGTCTCACGGGACGGCTTCCAGGTATTCAATCTCAGGAATGCGCTGCCGCAATTCGTGTTCGATTCCATGAACGAGCGTCATGATAGTGGCGGGGCAGCCGGCACAGGCGCCGTTGAGGCGTACCTGTACCACTCCCCCGGAAACATCGAGCACTTCCAACAGGCCCCCGTCCATTTCTAGCGCCGGTGCAATCTCATTCGCAAGCAGCGTCTGCACTTTGCTCTTCAAATCAGCGTCCATCACTTACCTCCGCGAAGACTCGCAGCGCTGCGGCGATATCATCTTGAATCTGCGCGATCAACTCGGTGGCACCGGCGAACTTCGTGACGCCGCGCAACCAACCGACGAAATCCACCTGTATTTCACGACCGTACAGGTCGCCTGTCCAATCGAGAATGTGGATCTCGATTCTTCTCGATGTTTCGCCAAACGTCGGATTGGTTCCAACATTTGCAACTCCATCATATCGATTGCCATCGAACACAGCGTACACTGCATAGACGCCGTCGCCGGGGGTCACGACAGGCACGTTTTCAATGTTCGCGGTGGGAAAGCCCAGCGTCCTGCCGCGAGACCGGCCCGATGCGACGATGCCATGAATCCGATGAAATCGTCCGAGCAGCTTCGTCGCCGAAGAAATATCGCCCTCCGCCAGGGCATGCCGCACGCGACTGCTTGACACCGGAATGCCGTCGTTCGTGAGCGGCGGCACAAGCGTAAATGCGATGCTCTTGGCCGCGCACATCTTCGCCAGGTAATCGGTGTCGCCGGCGCGATCGCGTCCAAAGTGGAAATTGAATCCTTCGACGACTGCTCGCGCCTGGAATCCATCGCAAATGATTCGGTCGAAGAACTCCGCAGCCGACAGTTGCAGCAGTTCACGGTTCGTCTGAAGAAATAGGACCTCATTCACGCCGAACAACCTCAACAGTCGTGCACGCTCACTTACAGTCGTCAGCACCGGCATGAATCGCTCCGGCGCGAGTAGTTCGAGCGGGTGCGGGTCGAATGTCAGGACTACGGCAGGTCCGCCAACGCGATGCGACTGTTCGATCAAAGTGCTCACGAGCGCCGCGTGCCCCAGGTGGACGCCGTCGAAATTGCCGACGGCGACGCTGCCGCCGCGGCACCTGTCGGGGACAGCGCCGTTCCACGCCAATCGCTCGAAGCCAGCTTCACCGGGTTCTTTCTTAGTCCACATTGGAATCATCATAGTGACTTGGCAGAGCGGCATGACATTGCCACAATGACGCAAAGTTCCGATTATCCTTCGGAGTATTTCCGCATGCGACCGCAACTAATCTTCCCGTTGTTTCTCGTCCTAGCAAGCGCTGTCAGCGCCGATCCGCCGCGGACCATGCGACTCGATTTCTTCCATACAGGCAATGCGACGCAAGAGCTTTTTGCCGCCGATCGCATCGTTGTCGAACCACTGCCGTGGCCTGGGAACTTGAACCGAGCAGTCGATGACTTGAATATCGGCAGCTACTACTTCGAAGTGAAGGACAAGGCCACCGGCAAGTTGCTGTATTCGCGTGGCTTTTCGTCGATCTATGCCGAGTGGGTGACGACCGGCGAAGCCCGAACAGCGAATCGTACGTTTCACGAATCGCTTCGTTTTCCGATGCCGTCAGCCCCTGCGGAGATTCGCGTTCGTAAGCGCGATCCGAAGAACGAATGGAAGGACGCGTGGACAACTGTGGTCGATCCCAAGAACATGTTCGTCGATAATTCGGCGACTGAGTCACCGGGACCTGTCATTGAAATCGAGAGGAACGGCGATCCGGCACAGAAGGTCGACGTGCTGATCTTGGGCGACGGATACACCGCGGCTGAGCGGCCCAAGTTCGAGAAAGATGCACGCCGGCTTGTCGCGGAACTCTTCGCTACCTCGCCGTTCAAGGAACGACGCAAGGATTTCAACGTGTGGGGATTGTGCCCGCCGGCGCGTGAGTCCGGCATTTCCCGGCCGTCGAACGGCGTCCATCGCGATTCTCCCGTCGGATCCACCTATGACGCGTTCGGCTCGGAGCGCTATGTGCTGACCTTTGACAACAAGGCCTTCCGTCGCATTGCCTCGTTCGCACCGTACGATTTCGTTGAGATCGTCATCAACAGCCAAACCTACGGCGGCGGCGGCATCCTCGGTCAGTACGGCACCGTTGCAGCAGGCAGCGCCTGGGCGCCCTATGTTTTCGTCCACGAGTTCGGCCATCACTTTGCCGGGCTCGCGGACGAGTACTACACATCCAGCGTCGCCTATCTGCCGGCGACCAATCGCGTCGAGCCATACGAACCGAATGTCACTGCACTGCTCGATCCGGCGAAGTTGAAATGGAAGGACCTGGTTGCCGACGCTGTTCCGACGCCGACGCCGTGGCAAAAGGAGGAATACGAGAAGACCTCCAAAGCGTTTCAGGAGCGGCGCGCGCAACTTCGCAAGGAAAGCCGCCCTGAAGCGGAGTTCGACGCGCTGACCCGCGAAAACAAGAAGGCCGAGGAGAAGATCCTGAACAACGAAAAATACGCGGGCAAGGTCGGCGCGTTTGAAGGCGCGATGTACGAGGCAAAGGGCTTCTACCGGCCTGCAGCGAACTGCATCATGTTCAGCCGCTGCGATTTCTTCTGCCCAGTGTGTAAGCGAGCGATCGAACGAGTGATCGAGCGGTATGTGGGCAATTAAGGTGCAATGGCACTTCCAGAAACTTGGTCGGCGTGCATGACGCAAATCATGCACGCCGGCGTTTAACTCTCACTTATGTTTTACTGATTGAAAATAAACTCTTTCGTGTTGATCAGCGCCCACAGTATGTTCTCGTAGGCGGTCTTCTTGTTCTTCTCGTGCTTCGCAATGTGCGCTAAGGCGACTTTCATGTCGTCTGCAGTCGGTTTCCGCGAGAATGCCCACACAAACAGCTCGTCCACCTTCTCGGCGTCCGGCCGCTTGTCCTGAGCCAGTTGATCAGCCCGGCCTGCGCCGCGCGACAGCTTGTTCTGCACTTCGTCGCTGTTCAAAAGGTGCAGCGCCTGGGCCAGGTTCGCCTCGCTGACTCGTTCGCACTCGCAAGCGCTGATGCGCTGTGGGCGGCCGAACACGTCGAGGAAGTAGCTGGCGAACGACTCGTCCGGCAACATGATCGCGCGATTCGGCGCGTGCTTATCGTTGGGAAGACCGCCGAACTGCGTCGGACTGCCCGTCACCTGGTTCACAGCGTCAAGCAAAACTTCAGCGCCCATGCGCTTCGGGTAGTAGCGAGCGTAGGTCTGCTTGTCGTGCTTGTTGAATTCGTTCGGCACGCTCGAAAGCTGATACGTGCGGCTCTTACAGATCGTCTTGACGAGCGTTTTCAGGCTGAACTTGCTCTGAATGATCGACTGTGCCAACGCGTCGAGCAGTTCCGGATTCGACGGCGGATTGGTGACGCGCATGTCGTCCAGCGGATCGACGATGCCCCGGCCGAAGAAATGCGCCCAATATCGATTCGCGACGGCGCGAGCGAAGAACGGGTTCTTCGCGTCGGTCATCCAATCGACCAGCTTGTGACGTGGGTCGTCATCGCCGGCGATGTCCAACGGCTCGCCGTCGAGCGGCTTGATCGGCGCCGCCTTATTGGTTCGCTTGTTGATCACCTGCCTGCCGGTGGCGCGGGTGTAGACGAAAATCTTTTGAGCGTTCTGATTTTGATTGTCGCCGAGGATCGGTATTTGCTTTCGCTCGACGCGGCCGAAGAACGCCGCGAGGCCCCAGTAATCGTCCTGGCTCCATTTTTCGTACGGATGGTGGTGGCAATTGGCGCACGCAATGCGAAGGCCCAAGAACACCTGAGCCGTGTCATCGACAAACTGCTCCGGGTTTTGCAGTTCCTTGTACCAAACGGTCGGCGGATTGCGCTCTTCGTCGCCGCTCGCAGCGAGCACGGCTCGCGCGAACTCCGAGTACGGCAAGTCAGATCCGATCGCTTCGCGAATCCAGTTGTGGAATGCAAACGTGCCTTCAGCACGATCGGGTTGCTGCCGGCGTTTCACTCGCAGAATGTCGGCCCACTTGTTCGCAAAGTAGTATTGGTATTCCGGTGATTCAACGAGTCGGTCCACCAGCTTGTCGCGCTTCTGCGGATCCTTGTCGGCAACAAATTTCTGAACCTGGGTCGGCGTCGGCAAGGTGCCGGTGATGTCGAGGCTCGCCCGCCGAATGAACTGTTCATCGGAGCACAAGTCGGACGGTTTCAGGCCAAGCTCTCGCCACTTCTTCGAAGTGAATTTGTCGATGATCGTCGATTCGGTGAACTCAAACTGCGGCGTCGGGCCGAGCGGCACCGATGTGCGGAACACGCCGACGAAGCCCTGGTAACGCGCCATGATGGCCGCTTCGCCGCTCATGCCGAGCGTCCGGACCACGCCGGAAGGATCGACTGTGGCGATTTCCTGATCATTGCTTTCGTACTGTGCACGGCGAGTGATGTCCTCGACTCGGTTGTCGCTGTAATGAGCATAGACGGCGAACTGCTGCCGGTTTTGCCGCGTCATGACGCGATGCTCTGGATAGATGGAGATGCGTGTGACAACCGGGTCTTTCTCGGAACCGAAAGCAAGACCGGCTGCAATCCAACGACGCACCAATCGATATTCATCTGAACCCGGTTCCATCTTCTTGCCGCCGCCGTGGGCCACAGCGCCGGTCGCCTTCATGAGCAGGAGCGATTGATCCGGCGCTGAAGGAAACACTCGGCGGCCGCGAGCTTCTTTGACCAGCGCGACATAATCGGTTTCCGGTTCGAAGCCCAATAGCGAGAGCTTGAAGCCGTTCTGGCCGCTGGCTTTGCCGTGGCAGCCGCCGCTGTTGCAGCCGAGTTTGGTGAACACCGGCACGACCTGATTGCCGAAGTTGATCGGCAGGTTTTCGCCCATCGACTTCGACGTGACGGAAACCTTGACCGTCTTGTCGAGAAACTTCGCCGTGATCTCCGTTTGACCGTTGCCCAAAGGAATGACCCGGCCGCTCTTTGTCACGCTTGCAACCTTCGGATCGGCGATCGAATATTGCGCGTCGCCGCTCAGGTCCTGCACTCGGCCGGTTGAGAGCGTCGCACTGATGATCAGTTGGCTGGCGTCGTCGCTGCCTGCCAGCTGAATAGCCGGTGGATACGCTTCGAATTTGGCGATTTCGCCCGCTTTCGGCAGCACCGCAGGATTCGTCGGGCCGACGTCGGATGGCGAGTAGATGTCCCCGGCGACTCCAATGGCGGCGGCAGTACTGAACGCGACCATGGCGGACAGCACAAAACGCAGTGCGAACTTGCTGCGCATAGCGAATACCCTTTCAAGGTGGGTCCGAAAAGCGTGACCAAAGGCAGGAGGGCTTCCAGCAGTATTGGTATTCTGGCGAAGAACCGCCGATTGTGCAAGTAGAATTCGGGCAATACGAGGCCAAACCGTAGTCCCCGCGCTGACGCCGCAGCGCCATGCATCACCGACCCATGTCAAAATGTGCCCGACGGCACGGCGCCATGCATCACCTACCCATTTCAAAACGCAGCGCAAAGACTCAAACCGAAATCGTAGCTTTGTCGCAACTCCCGATTGGGCCAATCGATCGGCCGATTGTAACGGCTGCAAACAAAAACTGTCAAAATTGTGGAATCGTGGTGAGACACCGTGACGTCGTGTGGTTATGTCGCTGGACGTAGTGCAGTGCGCCGTAGTGCTGGTCGTAATGT